>Ga0163148_10003007_pt1 | contig 19293 bp, 10 predicted proteins | sample OliLakLV19MP7P2_FD_148606 | JGI IMG/M metagenome (GOLD analysis project Ga0163148, IMG submission 148606) | Freshwater microbial mat bacterial communities from Lake Vanda, McMurdo Dry Valleys, Antarctica- Oligotrophic Lake LV.19.MP7.P2 | ecosystem: Environmental > Aquatic > Freshwater > Lake >...
GCACGCCGATGCGCTCGCAGACGCGCACGCCGATGCGCTCGCCGATGCGCTCGCAGACGCGCACGCCGACGCGCACGCCGATGCGCTCGCAGACGCGCTCGCCGACGCGCACGCCGACGCGCTCGCCGACGCGCTCGCAGACGCGCACGCAGGGGCGCACGCCGACGCACACGCCGACGCGCACGGAGTGAGTGCGCGCCCCGCGCGCGTCGTGGATCCGAACACCGCGCGTGGACGCCCTGGATCCACAGGGCTCACCGGCGCTCGCGTCGAAGCCCGGAAGCCCGGGAGCGCGGGGTCGCCGGGCCCGCACGGGCGCGCTGACCCGCACGAAAGCCGGGTGCGCCCGATTTCTTCGCACGCTCTCAGCGCAACCCGCGCGAAGACAACGTCACGCGCGTGTCCTCGCGCTTCCCGTCGCGTTGGAACGCCACGAGCACGACGTCGCCTGGCTTGTAGTGCTGCAACGCGTACGTGAAGTCGTAGATCGTGCCGATCTCGACCTCGCCGACTTGCACGAGCACGTCTCCGGCGAGGAACCCGGCGTTCTCCGCCGGGGAACCGGGCGAGGTGCCGTCGATCTTCACGCCCGGTCCTTCGAAGGCGTAGTTCGGCACGGATCCGAACCAGGCGTTGAAGCCCGACTGGATTCTCTTCTCACCCGGGACGGCGGGCGGCGGCTCGACGAACGCGAGGTTGGGAGCTCTCGTGCCGCGACGCACGAGGTCGAGCGTGAGTGCCGTGACGCGCGCCGCCCCCTCGGCTTCGAAGCTCTCGATGTCGTCGGTGGGCTTGTGGTAGTCGGTGTGCAGCCCGGAGAAGAGGTGCAGCACGGGCTTCTTCCGCTTCGCGAAAGTCGCGTGATCGCTGCTGCCCGCCAGCGCGGAGGACGAAGCGTTCACGGCGAGTTCGAGATCGGCCGCGGGTCCGGCCTCGGCGAGCCACGCGCTGAATTCCGCTGCGGATCCAGCACCGAGGATCTGGAGCTTCCCGTTCCCCGCGCGCCCGACCATGTCGAGGTTCACGTTCAGCGCCACGCGCTCGAACGGCACGGTCGGATGATCGGCCCACCACTCGCTGCCGAGCAGGCCGAGTTCCTCGCCCGACCACAGCGCGAAGAGCACGTCGCACGCCGGCGGCGGACCGGCGCTCAGCTCGCGCGCGACTTCGAGAACGGCTGCGGTCCCGCTGGCGTTGTCATCGGCGCCGTTGTGGATCGAACGCTTGCCCGGGGCGAGCGAACCCGTGCCGCCGAAACCCAAGTGGTCGTAGTGCGCGCCCAGCACGACGACGCGCGAGCGATCGACGCCGGGCACGATGCCGAGCACGTTCGTCGCGGTGCCGTGTCCGCGCGCGACATCCGCGGCGACGGTGAACGTGCTCGAAATACCGCTGCTCGCACTCGACGGCGTGGACTCGAGTTCCTTCGTCCACGCGCCGAGTTCGGCGCCGAACAACTTCTCCGCGTCCTTCCACCCGAGCGCGATGCACGGAATTCCCGCGCGCCCGCTGCCGCCCTCGTGGAAGGCGAGCACCGGCTTCTCCGCATCCGACGGATGCTGGAGCAGGATCACGGCCGAGGCACCCTTGCGCTTCGCGTTCATCACCTTCGTGAACACGAGACCCGCGTTCACGAACGGATCGCCGGCGGCGACGAGCTGGACATCGCCGTGCGGATTCGCGGGAGCCGCGCCGTGCGGATTCGCGGGAGCCGCGCCGTGCGGATTCGCGGGGGCCGCGCCGTGCGGATCAGCGGACTCGACGGGTTGCTCGGGCGGCTTCGGTGGCGATTTCGGCGAGCCCCGCACGACGATGGCGATCCGACCCGCGAGATCGCGCCCGGCGAAGTCGTTCCAGTCGCGCGCGGCGAGTTCGATGCCGTAGCCGCAGTACGCGAGCGGAGCTTCGACGCGGCCGGCCTCGGCGCAGAAGAGCGGGGCCAAACGTGCTTCGGCTTCCGGAACGCGCACGCCGCCCGGGCCGGCCAAGAAGGATCCGCCGGCCGCTCGCGGTTCGAGCGGGACCTGGAATTCCTGCTGAAAACTGCCATCCGAGCCGCCCGGTTCGAGCCCCAGCTCGCGCATGCGCGCTTCGATCCAACGACCGGCTTCGAGACCGGCTTCGGTGCCGGCGCGCCGACCTTCGCGCGCATCGTCGGCGAGCCAAGCGACGTCGGCTTCGAGGCGCGCGGCGACGTCGGCAGTGCTCGAAACGTGCTGAATCGAGCTGCAAGCGACGGGGAGGAGGACGAAGATGAGGAAGGCGTGAACTCTCATGAGACTCGGGATGCTACTCGCCGCGTGCGTTAGAGTCGCGGCGTGCATCTCCAAGTCCTCTCGAGCGGCAGTGAAGGCAATTCGACCCTTCTCCGCGCCGGCGAGTTGTGCGCGCTCGTGGATGCAGGCCTCGGCCGCGATGCGATGCTCGCACGGATGGCCACGGCCCGACTCGGGCCCGAAGCGATCCGGCACGTCCTCGTGACGCACGGTCACCTCGATCACGCGCGTTCCGCCGGCATCATCGCGCGCCGCGAGCGAGCCACGCTCCATACCGCGGACGCGATGCTGCAACATCCCTGGGCCGTGCGCGCGAAGAGTCAGGCAGCGCTCGCCATCGGACGCGACCACGTGCTGAAAGCACGCACAGGGGACGACGAATTGCGCTACCGCGCCGTGCCGATCCCCCACGATTGCGATCCGACCGTCGCGTTCCGATTCGAGCACGAGGGTCGCGTCGCAGTGATCCTCACGGACATGGGACGTCCGGATGCGGACGTCGCGCGCGAGCTCCAGGGTGCACACGTTCTGGTCCTCGAGTTCAACTACGACCCGGCTCTCCTCGCGAGCAGCCCCTATCCGGCGACGCTGCAGCGCCGGATCTCCGGAGGACGCGGTCATCTCTCGAACGCCGAGGGCGCGCGCATGCTCGAACTGCTGGCGTCCGAACGGCTGCACACGCTGGTCGTCGCGCACGTCTCGCAGAAGTCGAATCTGAGGGAGATCGCGGAGGCGACCGCACGCCAGGCGCTCGAGAGCCTCGGTCTCACGAACCGCGTGCGCGTGATCGTTGCTTCGCAACACGAGGTTTCGCCCAGCCTCGAAGTCTGAACGGCCGTCGGCGCATCGTTCCTACGGCATCAGGGCCACGAGTGGCGCCGCGAGAGCCCGTGAATTCTCGACGGGCTCCGACCCGCTATTCTCCTCGTCACGATGCCGTCCGTGACCCTCGTTCCGATCCTGCTCACCGCCCTCGCCGCCGCCCGTCAGGACTTCGGCGGCTTCCCGCAATCGGGCGGACCGACGATCGAGCCGAAGGACCTCACGGCGCAATTCGACGTGCCTCCGGGCGTGGCGGTGAAGTTGTGGGCCGAGTCGCCGAAGCTCTACAACCCGACCGCGATCGACGTCGACGTCCACGGACGAGTGTGGGTCGCCGAGGGCGTCAACTACCGCAAGTGGGGCGGGCGCAATCCTGGACGCGAGCACGCGGGCGGAGAGCGCATCGTTATCCTGTCCGATCCGGAGGGCAACGCGCTCGCATCGCGCGCGCAAGTCTTCGTCGAGGATCCCGATCTCGTCGTTCCGCTCGGGATCTGCGTGTTCGGCACGCGCGTCTTCGTGTCGTGTTCGCCGAACGTGTACGTCTACGACGACACGGACCAAGACGGGAAGTCCGACGTGCGCTCGACGTTCTTGACGGGCTTCGGCGGCCACGATCACGATCACGGCGTGCACAGTGTCGTGCTCGGGCCCGACATGTCGCTGTGGCTCACGGCGGGGAACGCCGGACCCCACATCGTGCGCGACGCGGCCGGTTGGGATCTGCGCTCGGGTTCGATCTATCGCGACGGCGGTGCCGACAACGCGGACAACTCGCCGGGTCTCTTGTCCGACGACGGCCGAGTCTGGACCGGTGGGCTCGTCCTGCGCGTGAACGGCAACGGCACGGGTCTCGCGGTCTTCGCGCACAACTTCCGCAACAACTACGAGGTCGCGCTCGACTCGTACGGCAACGTCTTCCAGAGCGACAACGACGACGACGGGAACCAGGCCTGTCGCGCGCTGTGGTGCATGGAAGGCGCGAATTACGGCTACTTCTCGGCCGACGGATCGCGCACTTGGTATTCCGATCGACGTCCCGGACAGGACACGTGGGCCGCGCATTGGCACCAGGACGATCCGGGCGTCGCACCGGCCGGGACGCGACTCGGCGCGGGCGGACCCACGGGTGTCACGGTGTACGAGAGCAGCGTGCTCGGCCAGGACCTCGACGGTCGCTTGCTGTGCGCGGATGCCGGCGCGGGCAAGGTCTACGCGCTGCGACCGAAGGCCAAGGGTGCGGGGATCGAGCTCGAGCCCGGCCTGCTCCTCGCGGCGAAACCGTCGTCGGCGAAACCGTCGACCGCGGAGGACGAACGCGCGGGTTGGTTTCGGCCGAGCGACGTCGCGGTAGCGTCCGACGGCACCATCTTCGTCGCGGATTGGTCGGATCCCGGCGTCGGAGGTCACGCCGCGGGAGATCGAGAGGCGTACGGTCGGATCCTGCGCATCGTGCCGACGAACACGTGGGCCTATCCGCAGAAGCTCGACTTGGGCCACATCTCGCGACGCATCGAAGCGCTGGGGAGTCCGGCGCTCAGCGTGCGCACTCTCGCGATGCAGATGCTCGCCGCAGCACGCAGCCCTGATCTCCCGAAGCTCCTCCGCAAGACGTTCGAATCAGCGGACCCCCGCATCGTCGCACGCTCGTTGTGGCTCGCGGCGCGGTTCGAGGAGTTGCAGCCCGATGTCCAACGCCTTCTCGAGAGCCACGCGAGCGACGACGTGCGGGTCACCGCGTTCCGCGCGTTGCGCTCGCGCGGGCTCGACGTCCTCCGGTACGCGGAGAAGCTCTCGACCGATCCTTCGCCGGCGCTTCGCCGCGAGCTCGCGCTGTCGCTGCGCGGCAAGCCGCTCTCCGAAACGCGCGCGCATCTCGTCGAACTCGCACGTGGTTACGACGGGGAGGATCGCACGTACTTGGAGGCGTTCGGTCTCGCCGCCGAAGGACACGAGGCCGCGTTGTGGCCTGAGCTCTTGGCGACATTCGGCGATGCGGATCCGCTGCGCTGGACGCCGGCATTCGCGGGGCTCACGTGGCGACTCCATCCCGAGGCGGCCGTGCCCGCGTTGACCGCGCGCGCGCGTTCGGCATCGTTGCCACTCGCGGAACGTCGGCGCACGATCGACGCGCTGGCTTTCGTGAGAGCACGCGTCGCGGGCGAAGCGATGGTCGATCTCGCGGTGTCGGGCCCGATGGACACGCGCGAGCTCGCGCGCTGGTGGGTTCTCGATCGCGAGGACAACGACTGGAAGGGTTACGACCTCGCGCGACAGGTCGGCGGCGGCGACGAGCGCGGCGTCCTCGTCTGGTCGAGCGGGATCGTGAGGAAGGGCGCGGTCGAAGTGGACGTCGACATCACCGGCGCGAAGAAGCTGTGGCTCGTCGCGACCGAGGGCGACGAGGGGCAATCGTCGGACTGGATCGCGTGGCTCGAACCGCGCGTGACGCACGCGGGCGGCGTGGCCAAGCTCGCCGAAACGCCCTGGACGCGCGCCGACGCCGCGTGGGGCAAGACGCAGCGCGGGAAGAACTGCACTGGCGGACCGATCGTCGTCGACGGGCGGACGTGGACGGAGGGTATCGGCTCGCACGCGTACTCCGTGACCGAGTTCGAGCTGCCGGCGAACGCCACGCGATTCACGGCGCGCGCCGCGATCGACGAGGAAGGTTCGAAGCAGGGGCGCAGCGACGTCGAGTTCCAAGTGCTGCTCGACGAAGGCGTGTTGCAAGCGCGCGTGCGCGAGCTGTCGGCGGTCCTCGGCGATGCGGACGCGGCTCCATCGGCCCTCGACGAAGCCGCGGAAGCGTTGTGCGAGACGGGCGGCGGCGGACTCGAAGCGATCCGACTCGCGAAGTCGGGCAAGTTGACGCCGCGAGCGAAAGCGGCCGTTTCCAAGCACATTTTCACGTGTCCGGACCTCGCCGTGCGCGCGCTCGCCAGCGCGCACTTCGAGCGCGCGACGCCGACCGGAACGCCCCTCCCCTCGGTCGCGGAACTCGCACGCATCGAAGGTTCGGCCGCGCGCGGCGCCGAACTCTTCTTCGGCAAGGGGACGTGCGGGCAGTGTCACGCGTTCCACGGACGCGGTGCGGACATCGGGCCCGATCTGACCGCGGTGAAGCAGAAGTACGGCCCCGAAGCGTTGCTCGACGCCATGCTGAACCCGAGTGCCGGCATCGCGTTCGGCTACGAAACGTGGCTCGTCGAAACGAAGAACGAGGAGCTCTACACCGGCTTCGTGGTGCGCGACGGCGACGAACTCGTCTTGCGCGACACGACCGGTCGCCGACACGCGATTCCGAAGGACGAGATCGCGTCGCGCGCGCTCCAGTCGGTCTCCGCGATGCCGGACGGCGTCGCGACGGGGCTCTCGCCCCAAGAGATCGCCGACGTGCTCGCGCTGATGCGCAGCGATCCGAAAGCGCCGGGAACTCCGGGCGAACGCACCGTGCTGTTCGACGGCACCGACATGTCGCAGTGGACGTACTACCTCGACGATCCCGCGAAGACGATGGACGACGTGTGGTCCGTGAAGGACGGTGTCCTGCGCTGCTCCGGATCACCGGGCGGGTACATCAAGACGAAGGCGCAGTTCACGAACTTCGTGCTCGAGCTCGATTGGCGCTTCGACCCCACGAAAGGAGCGGGGAACAGCGGGGTTCTCTTGCGTCGCACGGGCCCGGACAAGATCTGGCCGCGCTCGATCGAAGCGCAGTTGATGAGCCGCAACGCGGGCGACATCTGGAACATCGACGAGGTGCCGATGGTGGTCGCGGAGGAGCGCACGAGCGGCCGGCACACCGAGAAGCTCCGGCCGTGCAACGAGGGTGCGCTCGGCGAGTGGAACCACTACAAGATCACGCTCGACGGCGGCGAGCTGACGCTCGAAGTGAACGGCGAGGTGCAGAACCGCGCGAGTTGGTGCGAGGAGATCGCGGGCGAGATCTGCTTGCAGAGCGAGGGCGCGTACATCGAATTCCGAAGTGTTCGGGTGACAATGCTCGCCCGAGAAAAGTAGCGCTCACAAGCGCACGCGCAGGCTTCTCCGAGCAGCGCCGCTGGTGCACCACCGAGCGCCTGCTGGAATTGCTCCAGCGCCGTGCGGCGGAGGAACGGCGGCCCCCGAGTACACCCGCCCCGCGAACTGCAGAAGTGACGGTCGGACCTCGCACCCGTTCCGTCTGCAAGTCACGCATCACTGCACCGTGATCTCCAGCGCGTTGCTGGCGCAGCGCGTGTTCGCTCCGCCACAGCTCGGCGTACCGTCGGCGATCAACTGGACGAAGCGACGCGTGCCCGGCGGCCCGAGCACGAGTTCTGGAATGGAGATGTCCACGAAACCATCCGCGCTGGCCGTCACCTGCACGCGCTTCAGTCTTCCGCTCACGTCGACCCACAGGTTGATACCGCTGTTCGCCTGCGCGCTGCCGAGGCCCGCGTCGCACACGAGGATGCGCCCGCTGGCGTTCGGCGGCAGCCCGCTGGCGTAGAGCGAGAAGTCGCTCGCACCCTGCGTCGGCTTCGCGAACGCATTCAGCACGAGCGGCCCGCGACAGCCCGCGGTCGAGCGACCATAGGCGCGCACGCCGGTCGGGACGAGGTCCAAGACGCTCACGAGTGCGTCGGTCTGGCCTCCGGCGTAGGTCTGTTGAGCGGCGCCAATCGTCGTCGGAGCCCTTCGGGAAGGCGATGCCGCCGAAGGTCTTCGCGTCGTCGAGCACGCATTCGCGGTACTCGAGCGCACCGTGGCCCCTGAAGACCTTCGAGGCCTTCTTGGCCATCGCGACGTAGCTCTTCGCGTTCTTTTTCGGGAGCGGCAGCAGGAATCCGTCGACGTAGGTCATGGGCATCTCCTTGGGTAGAAAGTGCCTGTATCCAGCCGCGCGAGGCGGAGCCAGCACAATTTCGCAGGGAACCTGCTCGAACTCGAGGCGAGCGCGGACGGTGCGCGCGAAGTCCTCTAGGCTGCACGGCTCGCGACAGCGCACCGCCGATCCGAACGATGCCCATCCCGTCCAACTCTCTCGCTCGCTCGGTCCGCGCCGCCGTCTTCGCCACGCTCGCGGCGGCACTCGTAGGCGCCATCGCGTGGAAGACGGGCATGCCGTTCCTCTTCCCGGCGCTCGGGGCCTCCGCGTTCATCGTCTTCGCGCTGCCGCAATCGCCCGCCGCGGCGCCGCGCAACGTGATCGTCGCGCAGTTCGTCGGCGCGGCGACGGGCTGGATCTGCATTCGCGCGTGCTCCGTCGATCCGTCCGGGGCGACGCTCTCGCACCTCTTCGGTCTCCCGCACATCTTGGCCACGTCGTTGTCGCTCGGAGTCACGACGCTCCTCATGTTGCTCCTCGACGCGCCGCATCCGCCGGCGGGCGCGACGACGTTGATCGTCTCCCTCGGATCGATGCCACAGGCGTGGCACATCGGCGTCGTCGTCGCGTCGTGCGCGTTACTCGTACTCTTCGCCAGCGTGGCGCACGCCGCTTCGGGGACGCCGTATCCGCTGTGGAGATCGCGCGCCGCAGTCACGCCCTAGCGCCGCAGGCACGCCCTAGCGCCGCAGGCACGCCCTAGCGACGCAGTCACGCCCTAGTCGAGCGGCGCGCGCTGCGTCACGCGATCGACGGCTTCTGGAGACCCGCGACGGCGGTGATCAGCGCGCCCGGATCGAACGGCTTCGCCAGGTGAACCTGGAACCCTGCCTGGAGCGCGCGCTGCTTGTCCTCGGGCGCCGCGAACGCAGTGATCGCCACAGCGGGCAGCGCGGCCCCCCGAGCGCTCGCTCGCAAGCGGCGCAAGAGGGAGTAGCCGTCCTCGACCGGCATGCCGATGTCGCTGACCACGACCGTGGGTCCGGTGCCTTCGAACGCGTCGAGCGCGAGCCGGTAGCCCTCGTCTGCGGATGCGGCGAGGACGACCCGCGCTCCGGCCGACTCGAGCACCGTGCCGGCCAGCATCCGCCCGTCCTCCTCGTCGTCCACCACGAGCACGCGCGAGCCGTCCAGGCGCGGAGTCGGCGCGTCCGACGCCGTCCGGCGCAGCATCGATTCCACGGGTTTCGCCAACGCCGGCAGGTCGATCGTGAACGTCGCTCCGAGCCCCTCGCCGGGGCTCTCCGCGCGCACGACGCCGCCGTGCGCAGAAACGATGTGGCGCACGATCGACAGCCCGAGCCCGAGGCCGCCGCACGTCCGCGTCGTGCCCTCGCCGGCCTGTTCGAACGCTTCGAACACGCGCGGCAGGAATGCGGGGTCGATGCCCTTGCCGGTGTCCTGAACCGTGACGCGCGCCAGGTCACCGCGAGCGCCGGTCACGTGCTCCACTCCGACGGTCACCCGGCCGCCTAGGGCTGTGAACTTCAAGGCGTTCGTGAGGAGATTGGAGATCGCTTGCTGGAGTCGCTGCGGATCGCCGAGCACCCAGACGTTGCTGAGCACGTCCGGGCCGACCGACGCCAGGAGGAGGATCTTCCGCGCGTCGGCGGACGGACGCACCGTCTCCATCGCGGCGAGGACGAGCGCCGTCCAATCCAGCGGTCTCGTGTCGAGCAGGAACTTCCCCGACGTGATGCGGGCCACGTCGAGCACGTCCTCGATCACCTTCGCCTGCGTCCGCGCGTTGCGCTCGATGACCCGGAGGCCCTGCAGGACTTCTTCGTCCTGGATCTTGCCGTTCGTGCGCAGCACCGTGGCCCAGCCGAGGATCGCGCTGAGCGGCGTGCGGAGCTCGTGGGACAGCGTCGCGAGGAAGACGTCCTTGCTGTGATTCGCGGCCTCCGCTTGCAGTCGCGAAGCTCGCTCCTGCGCTTCGCTCTTCCGCAGCGCTTCCTGAACCCGCCGGCGCTCCGCGGACTCGGCGTCCCGCGAGATGATGATCGCCGCGGACTGCGTCAGCACGGCTGCGATCTTGAGCTCGCGCGGTCCGGCGTCGCGCGGCTCCTTGTGGAACATCGCCAGCGTGCCCACGACCTTGCCCGCGCGAGTGTGGATCGGAAACGACCAGCACGAGCGGAAGCCGTGTTCCTGCGCGAGGTGAACCCAGGGCTTCCACAGCGGGTCCATGGTGACGTCGCCCACGATCACCGCTCGCCCCAGGTGCGCGGCCAGACCGCACGACCGTGAGACCGGTCCGATCGGGAGCCCGTCCACCGCGCGACCGTAGGATTCGGGCATGGCGCCCGCGCCTTCGATGGCGTGCAGACCGGTACCCGCCTCGTCGACGCGGAAGAAGGCGGCTCGCGTGTCGCCCCCCACTTGCTCCATCGCGGTGCGAACCAGGATCTGCAGCGAGGTCCCGATCGAGGCGCCGTCGACGGCCGCTTCGAACGCCTCCTTCTGCCCGGAGAGCCGGACTTCGTTCCCGCGTAGCGCCTCCTCGGCTTGCTTCAAGTCGTCGATGTCCGTGGTCGAACCGATCCACATGTGGATCCGGCCGTCATCGCCCGAAAGCGCCACGGCGCGGGTGATGTGCCAGCGGTACCGGCCGTCCGCTCGGCGGAGTCGGTACTCGCATTCGAACGGCTTGCCGATGTCGATGGACTCTTTCCAGACACGGAGGTTCGCCTGCTGGTCGTCGGAATGGACGACCTGGTTCCAGCCCGAGCCCTCGAGTTCCTCGAAGGCGAGGCCGGTGAACTCGATCCACTGGGTATTGACGTAGTCGACGCTGCCCCGCGGTGACGCCGTGAACACCATCTGGGGCATCGAGTCGAGCACGGATCGGATGTGCTTCGAGGTCGAGCGCAGCTCGGCGCGGAGCGTCTCCCCTTGGATCGCCAGCTCGTGCTGGCGCAGCCCCGATTCGACCAATGCCGAGTTCATCGCGACCGACGTGCTGCGGAATCCGGCGGCTGCGGTCGCATCCGTGACTTGGATCATGAGGCCGACCGGTGTCTCGCTCGCGTCCGCGCTGAGGATCGCCCACGCCAGGTACGACCACGACGACTCCACGGCACGGCCTGTGGGTCCGGTCGATGCACGCGGCTGCTCCAGTATCTCCTCGCTCGTCCCGGTGGCGAGCACACGGGCGAACATCGCGGCGCGCAGGCCGCCCGTCGCCTCCGGCACGACGACCTCGAATGCGCGCCCGATCAGGCCCTCGCGCGTCGTGCCCGCGAGCCGGCAGAACGCAGCGTTCGCGTAACGGATGGTGTTCGCGGAGCCTTCCACCGCCACCAGCGGCTGCGGCGACCGATCCGCGAAGTACGCCGGGAGTTGGGGGAGTTCCTGCGGCCAGTCGGCAAAGCGCTCGAGTGTGTTCGTGACCATGGGTCTACCTGCCTGCGCTCCGCGCGTGAGCGAACTACGGCCCGCCTCCAGGCTCGCCCAAGGAGCTCGCTATGCTCGTTAGGCTGCGGCCCCAAGGTTCAGGGATGCCGGTCGTCAGGCCGCGGTAGCCCTGCAGTCGTTTGCCGATCGCGATGCCGGTCGATGTGACCTCGAACTCGCGCATGTCGATGCTGTGCCGGCCGCCGCGCACCTTGACGACGATCAACATCCGCCGCAACTGGCCGTCGATCGAGACGTAGCGCATACGGATGATGCCGTCGGTGAGGAACGAGATCGTGAAGTTCGACAGACCCATGGAGCTGAACGACTCCTCGACCTCGACCGTCGAAAGGATCGTCACGCCGAGGCGCGTGAGCGCCGAGATCATGCGGTACAGCGACTCGCGGAAGTCCGTACGGAAATCGGGCGCCAGCGCCATCTCGAAGCCGACCAGCGAGTCGATCACGAGGCGCTTCGCCTTCGTCCGCTTCACCGCGGCCACGACCTCGTGCACCGTCTCGTCCACCGAGAGGTCCAACGGTCGCAGATAGATGACCTCCAAGTTGCCGGCCTTCCGCGGCGTCTCGAGGTCCATCCCCATCCTCCTCGCGGCGGCCACGTACTCGTCGGGCATCTCCTCGAACACGGCGACGATGCCGGGCTCGCCGTGACGCAAGCCCTCGGCGATGAATTGCCGGCCCAGGATCGACTTGCCCGCGCCCGACGGGCCGGCCACGAGGAGGCTGTGTCCCGACGGAACGCCGCCGCCGAGCATCGCGTCCAGTTCGGGGATGCCGGTCGACAAGAGGTGTGTTGCCTTCGGCTCGCTGCACTGGTGGTCCAGCCCGAACGTGCGTGGGAAGGCTTGCACCCCGTCCGCCGTGATGCGGAACGTGTGCAATCCGGGCACGGAAGCCTGACCGCGCAGCTTGACGACCTGCAGCTTGCGCACGATGGAGTTGCGATCGGCTGCCTGGTGCAGCCACAGGAGCCCGTCGGCGACGGTGAACACGGGATTGTCGCGCAGCTCCCCCTCGGTGTACTCGCCGATCAGGAACGTGGTCGCCTGCCAGCTGGTCAAGTGCAGCGCGAGCCGTTGGATGAACGCCTGGAGTTCCACCTCTCCGCCATTGGCCCGCGACTTGCGCGCGACAGAGCGGAAGGAATCCACGACCACGATTCCGGGGCCCACGGCCTCGACTTCCTGGACGATCTGCGCGAGCACAGCATCCAGGTCCTTCTCCAACACGAACTCGCTGAGGTTGACGAAGCGAACCGAGCTGTTGATCCGATCCTGATCGAAAAAGGAGTACTGCTGCTGGTAGCGCAGCATCTTGATGGCCGGTTCGCCCAGCACCGTGAAGTAGAGCGCTGGCTTCTCGGGCGTCGCGTTGGCGAACATGATCTGGTGCGCGAGCGTGGTCTTTCCGCACCCGGGCGATCCCGCGATGATGTTGAAGCTGTACTCGGGCAGACCGCCCCCGAGCAACTCGTCAAGGCCGGGCACTCCGGTCGCGAGCTTCCTGATGACGACCTTGTTGTTCGGGCTCATGATTTTTCCGCGCCTTGAATCAGCGAATTCCAGCTTTCCACGGGCGCGTCCGGCCACGCGTCCGAAACCAAGCGCAACGTCAGAGACCGACCGATCAAGGCGATCAGCAGATCCAGCAGATGAGCGACGAGCACTGGCCCGTCCTCGCAACCGCATTGCGACAAGCGTCCATGCGTGCCCTCGACGGACGCTTCGACGGACGCTTCGACGCCGGCCAAAGTCCCGTCCTTGCTAACGTGAACGGAAGCGAACACCGTGGAGTCGGCTTTCGCCAACACCAGCGCTCGCGCGAGCAGGGCGCGGTAACCGGCAGATCCGGCAAAGGCCGTGAGGACGGTCCGCAGGACTTCGCAGACCCGTGCCGCGTGGAGAGAGATCGGCAGCCCAGCGTCGGCGCTATCGCGGGCCGCCTCCCTGGAGAGCAGCACGCGCGCCAGCGTCTGGGATGAAAGAGAAGCGGAGTTCATCGGGCGGCGCATCGCTCGTGGAAGCGCATCGCGGCCATGCGCTCTCGGGTTGCGCGAAAGGCCGAGCCTTCGAGCGCCTGCGAAGAACCTGCTCTAAACCAGGCCACGTCGGCGACAATCGTACACCCGCTCGGGCGAGCCGCAAGGAATGGCGCGCGGAACCGTCGGATGGACGCGATCGCTCGACGCGTCCGTCATGGACGCATCCCAGGAAAGGCCCGCCCAGGGAACCGAGGACCGTATGCGTGGGACGCCGTGGCGCGGAGTCGACCGATTCGCGATCTCGGCACCGGACCGGGCTGCCACCCGGACGGTCGGACTCGCTCACCCGCGCGCGGGGTTCGCCGCGGCGCGGGGCGCGATCGCGATCGCGACGCCGCACAGCACGACCGCGCCGCAGACGAACAGGCGCGCGGACGGGGCTTCGCGCAAAACGAGGACTCCGCCCAGCGCCGCGAGCACAGGCACGATGAGTTGCGCGATCGCCGCGCGCGACGCGCTGACGTGACGCAGCGCCGCGTACCAGATCGCGTAGCCGAGGCCCGAAGCGATCGCGCCCGACGCCACGGCCAGCACGACGCCGCGTGGGCTCGCGTGGAGGTGATCGCGCTCCACGAACACGAACAGCGCGACGAGCGGCACGCTCCACAGGAAGTTGTGCGCCGTCGCCGCCAGCGGACGCGCGCTGCCGCGACCGAGCAGCGAGTAGACGCCCCACGCGACTCCCGCGGTCGCCATCAGTGCCGCGCCGCGCAGGTCGGGCGCTGCCTGACCCGGCCTGAGCAGCGCGCACAGTCCCGCGAGCGCGAGCAGCATCCCCGCCCACTGCCGCGGGAGCAGTCGTTCTCCGCGCGCGAGCCCGCTGCCGACCATCGTCACCTGCACCGCGCCGAATAGGATCAGCGCGCCGGTCCCGGCTGGGATGCGCAGGTAGGCCAGCGAGAACGCGACGGCGTACGCGCACAGCGCGAGCCCGGCGCGCGCGCCGCCGCTTCCGATCTGTTCGCCGCGCGCACGCACGAAGAGCGACACGACGACCGCTCCCGACGCGAGTCGAACGCCGGTGAAGCTCGCCGCGTCGATCGCGCCGGTCTCGAGCGCGGCGCGGCACAGGAGCGAGTTCGCTGCGAACGCGCACAGCGCCGTCGCGAGGAGCAGCGCGGGCCGCGCGGAAAGCGATGGCTCCGGCGCGTCCACGGCAGAAAGCGACGGCTCCGGCGCGTCCACGGCAGAGAGCGACGGTTCCGGCGCGTCCACGGCAGAAAGCGACGGCTCCGGCGCGTCCACGGCAGAGAGCGACGGCTCCGGCGCGTCCACGACGACATCAACCGCGCTTCAGCGGCTCCATGCGATGGAACACACTCCAGCGCACGATCGCCCACAGCGCGATGAAGGCGTCCTTCAACCCGATCTTCTTGCCCTCGGAGTAATCGCGGCCCGCATAACTGATCGGGACTTCGTATACGCGCGCACGGAGCTTCGCGACCTTCGCGGCGAACTCGGGCTCGACCGCGAACGTGCGCGACTGGATCTGGATTCGATCAGCCACCTCGCGTCGGAAGACCTTGTAGCAGGTCTCCATGTCGGACAAGTTCAGGTTCGTGAACATGTTCGACGCCGTGGTCAGCATGCGATTGCCGAGGTAGTGCCAGTACAGGTGGACGCGCGCGTAGCGACCGCCGAGGAAGCGACTGCCGAACACGACGTCGGCCTTGCCCTCCAGAATCGGCACGAGCAGCGCCGCATAATCGTTGGGGTCGTACTCGAGGTCAGCGTCCTGGATCAGGACGATGTCGCCCGTGACCTTCGTGAATCCCGTCGAGAGCGCCGCGCCCTTGCCCGAGTTCACCTCGTGGTGGAAGCACCTCACGTTCGGATGCTCGCGCGCCAACTGCTCCATGATCTCGCGCGAGCGATCGCGCGAACCGTCGTTCACGAGCACGATTTCCTTCTCGAACGGAGTCGCTTGAACGCGACGGACGATCTCCGCGAGCGTCTTCTCCTCGTTGTAGACGGGGATCACCACGGACAGCTTCAACGGGCACACCTCATGATTTCGGATCCGGCAGCGTGTCCGGTGGAAACGTGGAGTCGATGCCGAAGAAGGTACTCATCCCCTTCTGGAGTTCGGCGTAACCCTTCTCGCCCTCGATGCACCAACGCGGCTTCAGGAACAGGCGGAAGATCTCGGCGTCGGCGCGACGACGTTTCTTCTGCACGCTCCCGCGCCGCGCCATCCAGTGATCGAAGCGGCCGAGCAAGTCGTTGACGCCGATCAGATCGGCGGCCGCGATGCGGCGCACGGAGACTTCCTCGTCCAGCTTGGCGTGCGCTTTCTCCACCATGCGCTGGAAGAACCCCGACTTCGGGTTGGTCGCGGCTTCGATGCGGAATTCTTCGTCGCGCTGGTGCAATCCTGAGACCATCCACGTGCGACGCGCGTGCAACGCCAGCATCGGGCCTAGGATCGAGCGCAGATTCGCGTCGTCGTAGTTCTTGAAACAAGCGAGCAGCGGATTGCGCGTCTGGAGGAGGCGCACCATCTCGGCCGGAAGTCGCTTGCTCGTGCTCGAGTGGTGGTGCCAACACACGGACGTCGGAACGTAGCGCGTCTCGTGACCTTGGACCCACGTTCGCCAACCGAGATCGACGTCCTCGTAGTACGCGAAGAACTCGGAGTCGAAGCCGCCCACGTCCGCGTACACGTCGGCCGACATCGCCATCGCGCCGCCGCAGGCGAAGAGGGTCTTCACGGGCACGTCGAAGTCCGGGCCGGGCTCGACGCCGTATCCGCGCTGGATGCCGATGCCGTGGAAGTTCATGCCGCCGCCGGCCGAGTTCATGACCTTGCCGTCCCACGAGTACATCTTCGCGGTCGTAGCCGCGCATTCGCCGCGCACGATCGGCGCGACGAGCTCTTTGAGCCACGGCTTCGCGACGCGCATGTCGTTGTTCAGGAAGACGAGCACTTCGGGCTTCGTCGCGAGGCGCGCACCTTGATTGCAACCCTCGGCGAAACCGACGTTACGTTCGTTGCGCTCGAGGCGGACCCAAGCGTGCTTGGCGCGCATCTCCTCGACGCTGCCGTCGTCGCTGCCGTTGTCGACGAGGACGACCTCGAGCCGATCCTTCGGATAGTCGAGCGCTGCCAAGCTCTCGAAGCAGCCCTTCAAGTGGTGCTTGCCGTTCAGGTTCAGGATGACGATCGACGCGCGCGGAAGATCCTTCACCGAAATCGGACCGCCCGGTTGCACGACGAGCACCGGATCGGGCGCGTTCGAGGTCGGGGTCGCGAAGGACGGCGGAGTTCCGATCTCCGCTGCACCCCCGCCGACGAGCTTCTTCAGGATCCGCTTCACCGTGACTTCCCTGAGTCTCGCGGAACGCTCACGACGCGCACGCGGAGCACCCGCGCATGCGTCTCGTCGCGCCCGACTTTCAGAGTCTCGATGCGCAAGCGGCGTGCTTCGCGCGGCAGGTCCAACTCGATCGTGTGCGAGAGCGGTCCGTCACGTCCGCCCGAAGTTCGAGCGGGCACGTCACCGACGTGCGCGCCGTCGACGAGGACGCGCGCGCCGAGCTCGAGCGTCGATTCCGCGCCGAGCGCGAACTGGTCGACGTGAATGCGTCGGCGTCCACCGCCCGCGCCGAAGAGGTCGTATTCGACCGCCGAGCGCGCGCGCGCGCGCAAGAGCAACATGTCGGCACCCTGCTGTTCGACGCCGCCTTCGCGCGACGCGGTCTGGATCCCCGGTGAATCGACCAGGACGCGCTCGCCCGACTCGCCGGTGCGCGCCAGCGCGGACGCTGCCAGCTGTCGGTAGCGAAACTGCGTCGCCACCGCGTCCTCCTGGATCGTCTTGACCGCCAAGAAGTCGCGCGAAAGCTGCGAGATCAGAGTCGGTTCGTCGAGGAATCGCGTGAGCGTCCGAGCCAAGTCGTCCGCGTCACCCACTTGGAAGTGGAGGCCGTCGACGCCGTCGCGCACGAACTCGGCCATCCCGCCGATGTTCGACGCGACGACCGGTGTACCGAGCATGTGCGACTCGTGGATCGTGATCGGCGCGTTCTCGAACCACACGGACGGCACGATGAGCACGTCGATCTCGGCGTAGACCTCGGCCAGTTTCGCGTTGTCGAAACGACCGCGGAACACGACGTTCGATCCGGCGTGCGCCTTCAACTCGGCGTGGTGCGCATCGGACTCGGGTTTGAAGTCGCCGAACACGTTCAACGTGCACGGTTTCCCCGCGAGTCGACGCATGGCTTCCAGCATCGTCGCGCCGCCCTTGTACCAGACGAGCGAACCCACGAATCCGAAACGCATGCGGCCCGCGGGATCGGGTTTCTTCGCGACGGCGCGCACGTGATCCGTGCGCATCCCGTTCGCCGAGTAGATCAAGGTGTGCGGATCGAAGCCCGCGGTCTCGACGTACTTGCGCCGCAGGAAACGGCTGGGCGAAACGCGCAAGTCGGCCGCCGCGTACGCCGCGGGCACGAACTCGTGGCGATCCATCAACTGCTTGAAGTCGTCCTTCCCGGCGAGTCCCGCGGCGAGCTCGGCGACAGGGCCGAGCACGGATCCGGCGATGCGCGCCGCGCCGATCTTGTCGTAGTGCTTCTCCTTGACGCACAGGAAGCAGCCCGCGCCCTGGTTCTCTTCGCAACGCACGCCGTCAGGCCGAATGAGCTGCACGCGCGCGCACAGAGCCCAGTAGTCGTGGATCGTGAGCAGCGTCGGGAAGCCCTCCTCCTTCGCGACCTCGACGAGGCCCGCACCGAGGTGGATCAGGTGCTGGAAGTGCACGACGTCCGGTATTTCGAGCGCCAAAACGCGTCGAAATGCGGCTTCCGCGCGCTCGTCGCGATATCCGTCGGAAAGCCGACGGTGCGCGAGTCGATTCGTCATGCGCAGCACGCGCAAGTCCTCGAACGTGTCCTCGTGCACGCTGAAATCGGCCGGACCGCCCTCGGCAACGGCAACCTTCGCCGGTGCGCGCGTCATCACCACGACGTCGTGACCGAGCGCGCGCATCTCGCGCGCGAGGTTCAGCGTGTAGACCTCGGTGCCGGCCCACGTGTCCGGCGGGAAGCCGTGCACGACGTAGAGGATCTTGAGTCGTGACCGCGTGAGCATGCGCGATCCCGAGAGCCGCTTCTCGGTGCGTCCGCCGTCGTGCAGACCCTCGAACGCCGCCGCGCGCAGCCGTGCGGCCTCGACCAAGAGCGATCCCAAGGCCTCGTCGGACAACCCCTCGGCCTCGAGCGCGCGCTTGTCGTCCTCGAGCACGCGCTTCTCGAGGATCCGCGCGTCGTCCTTCGTCGCGACGCACACGCGGTCGAGCCACTCGGCGTTGAAACGTCCGTCGATCGTGGCCCGCGCCCGCGTCTCCTCGGGCGAGTAGTCGTGGCTGTGCTCGACCGTCGCTTCGTCGTCGTAGACGACGGTGAATCCGGCCTCGAGGATCGCGCGCGCTTGCAGGATGTCCTCGCCGAACCACGTGCGCGGGAACGGATGGCGCTCCCACAGCTCGCGTCGCAGCGCGCTGGCGACGTCGTTGAAGTTGTAGAGCACGCGCCGATCGTGCGCGTTCATCCGCGCGTAGGTCGCGGCGTCGGGCAGTCGCACTTCGCGACGGCCGGCCTGGTAGCCCAGGTCGCTCGCACTGAAGATCCTCGTGAGCAGGCGCGCATCGGGTCGCGGCACGTTGCGGCAGTACGCGGCGCCGACGCGCTCGTCCTGGAAATTCGCCGCGAGCTGCTCCAACCACTCCGCCGAACTCGGGATCGCATCCTGCGTCAGGAAGACGACCAGATCGCCCGTGCTGCGCGCCGCGAGCAAGTTGCGCGTGTCGCCGTGGTCGAATTCGACGCCGTCGATGCGCTCGAAAGTGAACGGGACGGGGA
>Ga0163148_10003013_pt1 | contig 19266 bp, 37 predicted proteins | sample OliLakLV19MP7P2_FD_148606 | JGI IMG/M metagenome (GOLD analysis project Ga0163148, IMG submission 148606) | Freshwater microbial mat bacterial communities from Lake Vanda, McMurdo Dry Valleys, Antarctica- Oligotrophic Lake LV.19.MP7.P2 | ecosystem: Environmental > Aquatic > Freshwater > Lake >...
GGGGCGGGCTTGGCAGCCTTAGCTGTAGCGGGCTTGCTGGTCTTATCCTTAGTGGCGGGGACGCGGGTGGCTTCCGGAACCTTGATGGTTTCGGAACTTTGACCCTGTAGCTTGGCGGCGACCTTCTCTGCGATCAGGTCAGCGAGAGATTCGACCAGTGTATTGATGTCAGACATGTGTCCTCCTTAGATGGACGGTGATTGAGAAACGACTTAACGGAACGTGTTTATATCGGTCCTTAGCTCATGGCAAGCTAAGAACCTTATGAAGCTGGATTGACAAAGAGTACCCCTTTGACAGGGCCAAATCTACTGCTTGTTTTGTGTTTTTAGCCGTATTTTCCGGCGATAACTTATCCTCAACAGGTTGTAAGTAAATCCTAGCGTTCGGACTTGCTTCGTAGGCATGCTCAATTAAACTAATCTTGTCAGGAACTAGTATCTTGTACCAGTCTGCTTCAATAACAATTTTAGTAGTCTTCGGAGAGCACGACAGGTATATTCTATTGTAATACACCGTATGTCTGGTGAGCTTACATGGAATAGTTCCGTTCGTCTCTACGTCGATCCACGGATATTTTCCAGTAATCTTTAGTATTCCTAAGACGAAGTCGTCATCTAGTTGAATTAGCGGCTCACCGCCTGTGAGCACTAGCCCAAACTTACTCATATCCCTAGATTCTACACCGTGGTGTTCTCTAAGACTGTTCAGCTTGGCCGCAATCTCTGTCACAGACATCATGTCTTTATTGTGTAGCTGTGGAGTATCGCACCAGGGACACGTGACACTCAACTTATCAGGAGACGGCCATAGGTTACAGCCAGAAAATCGGATAAAGAAACAAGGTCTACCTACGTGTTTACCCTCTCCCTGGATTGTTGGGCCAAAGATTTCTGAAATACCGTAACGTTTAGTGTGTAAATCGTTCATCGTTCCACTTCTTTAGCTTGTTCATGAGTGCGTATGAGAATCCGCAAGCTTGGTAAGGCTCTAGCTCCGTAAATCTGTAGTAAGTCTGTGCTGCCCACCCACCTTCTACGGTATTTACTCGACGAAGACATCCGACAACAACCGTGTCAAATCTTCGCTGAAGCGCGTCTAGAAGCTGGTCATCTGTGAATCTACTTAGGCTTTCAGCTACGTGATCCTCCTCGGGTACGTGGTTGTAGTTATTGTCGTCTGTCATGCGCGTCCTTTCATGCTGTACCATTCACTAATGTTTCTGTAGAACTCTTGGCGTGTCGGCTCGAAATCAGTCAGGGTAAGTCCTTCACCTGTGACTGAAGACGTGCTCTCGCACCAGAAAACATCTGTGAACGTTCGTGACTCTGAGTCTAAAGGCCCTCGACAACTCATGCAGGTATGTTCGGCGGCTATTCTAACTCCAATAAACCTTGGATCTAGCTGCTTAACGAAAACATCCCTGATCTTAGTCAGAATATCTTCCTGCATGCTCGGCTGTCTGGCTACCCATTGAATCGTTCTTGGGATCTTTGATAGTCCCACTAGTTTAGTTTTAGGAAGATAACATACGTGACAGACGCCGGTAAACGGCAGGTGATGGTGCCCACACATGCTAACCATTCTTATACCACATACAGAGACAAGCTGGTTAGCCACATCTTGGGTAACTGGAAATGTCGTGAACTTGAACGGCATATCACGCTGACCTACTGTAAAGTCTTCATACAGCATCTTAGCTACTCTCAGTGGAGTGCCTATCGTATCCGCTTTTTCTATGTCTATGTCTAGAACTTTGCAGAATTTTGCGTAGTGCCGTGCAGCCTCTTTAAGGCGTTTATCGCTTATAGTCATGTTGATCCGAGTGTCAGACGTGAGTGGTAACGGTTATCTTGCCTGACTCTATAAGCCAGTCAATCGCTTGCACAATCTTATCTTTTGTTAAAGCGCCACGCCTATTCATCCAATTTGATAAAACTGACTTTGTTAGCTCGGTATTTTCACATATCTCGGTAGCAGCACCGTGGGGTGCTGCCGTCAAGTACTCGCGTAAGATTTGTTCCATTAATTCTCTATATCCCGTCTGCGTAGGTAGCTTGGAAAGCGTAGTGATCCGTCTGGAGTGAGATTAAAAAACTTTATTTCGACTGTGGCACCAACCCAGGATTTCTGGTTGTCCCAGATGTCCTGCCTCTGGGCATCTGTGAATCCTGTTCCAACTTCAGAGCGCACTTTAACGTTACCGTACTCACCAGAAATCATAAAGGCTCCTAGTCTACCCCTATGCTTGCCGGTTCCTCCTACAAAGCTCTCAACCGTAAACTCAGATGACTTGAAGCTCTTAACTTTTACCCAAGAATTTGCACGTTTGCATGAGTAAGGCGCGGATAGGTTATGCAGCACGGTACCTTCCCACCCTTCTTCTACGCACATGTCGTGCTCTTTAATTACGTCTTTAATGGTCTTCACAGGGATGCGGTGTACTGCCTGGAACATGTTTTGGTCGATTTGAGACATTATTTTATCAAGAAGGTCAAAGCGTGCGAATGCGGATGTTGTGAACTTGCCAGAGAGAAATTCAGACCCAGGAATGTAGTCAAACGAGTAGTGCATCGACTTGATCAAGCTGCCGGTCTTCTTAACTGCTGTTACAGAGTTTTCCCACGTGTTATCTGCGGACAGAATCTCTCCATCAATGACGCACGGAGTGTTGCCAACAATGCGCAGTATTTCCTGATGGTGCTTATTCAAGTTCTTTAGCGGCTTCAGTGCTCTAGAGAAGGCTCCGTCGATGCTGGGTAGATTACAGAAAAATAGACATCTCAGACCATCCATCTTAGGTGTCGATACGTAGTTATTTTCTGTAAGAAGTTTATCGCGTTTCTTATCACCCATATCTAGCCAATCAGCGGCAAGCGCAGGTCCAAACTTCTTGGTATCTCCTAAAGATTTCTTAATCGACGATATGGTTATGCCGATGTCTGGCGTCTTCTCGACGATGGCCTTTAGAAAATTCTCTGGATACCCTTCAGCTAGAAGACCTTTAATTCTAGATGCTGTCACAGACGGGGTGCTAATTCTCCCCTCGGCAGCATACCAGATATCGTCCCACTCTTCGCCGCAAACTGGTTTGGACTCAATGACGCTAGCCCATGTAGTGAACCACTGACGGTTAGAATTACCGACCATATCTAGAAATTCTTTGTGCGCAGTAGTTACAAACTTATCTGCGGCCAGCGCCTCTTTGTCGTTTCTTCCTTGTGTAGCTTTAATCTCGGCCAAGTCTTGCGATATCTGATTCGCGCTTTCAATGTCCATGATAACTCCTTATTTGGGTAGCACTCTCTGTGGAATCTTTTTTACGAGCGTCTGCTGCCTCAACGAGTGTACTTCTGGAATTACCGCCTTTGAGTCCTTAATCAGGATCATCGTGCAGTTGATGCACAGCCAAACAACAGCGCCCGGAAACTTAGGCATCTCAGTAGCACTTACAAAAACTTTTGGATGTGTCCAGTGTACCTTGCACGCTCTGCAAAAACAGTTATCTGAGACGGAGGCTGTTTGTGCAGGCGGTGCCTTCGGCTTTACAAACTTACTTAATGGATTCATTCGGTTACGACCTCATACTGAGAAGAAATTATAACACGATTACCTGAGTGCTTAACCATGGGAGAAGAATCGCTATGCGCGTGAAACAGTGCTGAACGAAGATCCTGAGCATATTGGTAGGCATCCTCGATATTATCCTTCATTTCTACACTTTCTGTAAAATGGAGTACTTCCTTCCCACCGCACTTGTTGAGATAGTCAAAAACGGTCATCTTGTTTATGTCGGTGCGGCTGGTGGTCATGATAGTACTTACCTGCATGTGAACTCCTTTACAATGATTTAATTAGGTCCTCGGTCAGATTCGATGACTCACCAACCTTCTGCATCCTGCTAATCAGGTCGGCGTGTGTCGCTGGATCAATCAGAGGTTTCATGGTATCTAGCCATCGGTAATTTGTAGATATCCCCGGCTCAGCATTAACACGGAGTGCCTCCCCCGTGACATTGCTAAAACCGAGTTCTAGGATAGACGTGAAAAAAGCGTTGAATATATCTGTAGGGTTCTTATTACGCAGGATCAATCCGCCAATAAGCTGCACAACAACTGTACAGATATTGGTAAGCTCCTCACCACTAATTTCTGTAGTGGTTATGGCCTTACGGTACGTAGGAATCTTTTTGAAGATATCCAGAATAGCAGATGTGTAATCATCGAAAATCATAGCCTGCTCTTGAGCTTCGGCTATCCGCTTATCTGACTGTGTAGGCTCACCGACTGCCGTACCTTCGCTTAGTATGCTGGCCACCTGCTCACTATTTAGCTGAGGAAATGTGGCTCTGAGACGCTGGATAGCATGCGCTCTTTTACCTTGTGCGTTTTCCTCACGAGCTTTCTGCACTTGGATTTCATTGTTAGCTCCGACGGTTGTACTCACTTAATACTCTCCGTAACACGCACCTTGGTAACTATGTCACCTACACTATATCTAACTCCTATTCTAGCCTCGTCGCGACTAAGATAAAGCATCGTAGGAACACCAGTTTTCTTATTAACTGTAGCCCACATCGTAGTAGGATTCATAGTGTGACCTTTAGCTTTAAGAATTCGGCACCACCTAGGCTGCCAAATCCAGCGGTTACCTTTAACTGCAAAGGAGCCGTCGTCATAAGTTATGACGACGACCATAGGCTTACTGACATATTCATCCATATTACTAACCCAATCAACATTAGCAAACTTAGTAATCGGTTTCTTGTCGACCACAATCGTATCACCAACACAGATTTTAAGGTCGATAACTTTCTTTTTAGTGCTCATAGAGCCTCAACATGTGGCATAGCCACAGTGAAGGTTTTACCGAACACGGCACAGGCAACAGCAGCCAGTACACTATTGTCAAAGCTGATGCAGTCAGCTTTGACCTTGGTGTAGGTTAGCATATTATTCTGGCCTAGTGACATATACACGGGTTCTCCGCGAATGTTGGCGGCAACGATGTACTGTGTTGGCATTCGTGAGTCCATGGGTGTATCCTTTGTTAGTGGGTTTAGATTCTACCTTGGCGTTCACGTTCGACGTTATAATCGAAATTATGGACGCACTCTTTAATCAGGGTCTTGCGGTATTGTGTCCATCCTCGGAAATTGGAAGTGAGCGACCGATCTGGAGTGTCTGCGGTAGCCTGATGCTCGAAAGGGCTCATGTGTCGGCTGGTCAGCAGCATGTTCGCTAGAGCCAGATCTTTTTCTTTGTCCGGCTTACTCTGGTCATGGTTTAGGTAGCTGACCCGAGCACATCTAGCGGCACTCATGCGGAACAGTTCGTCCATAGAGCCAAGATCATTCCCTTTAATGAACGGAAGATGGTTGACGGCAGACCGTGGTGTACTTTGGTAGTACAAATCCGCCATTTTCCAGGCTAGGTCATAGATTTCTGGCTGAGCGTCTGGCGCGCATCTCAACGCAAAAAAGTTTGCGTAATCAGTGGCCGTGCAGACAACCGTAATCGTGCTGAAAGGTTCAGTCAGACGATTGCACCACTGCTTGTGAAGTCCCGCTTCTGCGAGTTTCTCCGACACTAGAGCGCACTTATCCGCAGCTGATTGCCACTCATACATGGCGTAGTCCATGACGTCTTCTGGCAGGTTCTCCATCTTAGCCTGCATACCAGACTGATTCATTCCCCACCGGATAGGCGTGACTGGATCTTTGCGTACCTTTTCCAACAGCTTAGCTGTTGGGATGGCCCGGCTTGACGAAGCATTGCGGCTAAATTGCCGATGCGTCATAAATTCAGAGTGGATGTACCGTGGGTAGGTGAGAACAAAGGTCGTAAGCCTCGGAAAATGCACCGTGTCTCCAATTGAGTCACAGATGATTTCTGCCTTGGTGTGGTGAAAGTTTTTAGTCATAGTGTGCCCTGGCATAGCTGAGTGTTATTGGTTAAGCGTAAATTTCTACTGGGTTATCATAAGACACACCAGTTTTCTGGATGCCTTCTTTAGAGTCCCAATACTTCTTCCCGAAAACATACACGAAAAACCATAGCGAGTATCTGGTGGACCATCCGATACCTAGTTGCTTCATGATTTCGTAGAACAGATCATCGACCTGTTTTCGTGTCATAGAATGAGTCTTCATTTTCGCGGTCACATACAACCAGTCGTGCGCAATAGCGGCTAGATAGTACCTACCTAGAGGACTGAACACGCCCTGCCAGAACTTGGGTACTGTGGCAAAGTCAGTGATGAAGCCTTCCGCGATGTTTATGACGTAGGTCGTTGTTTTTACATGCACCGAAATTTTGTAGTCTTCGAGAATAGTAGCCTGTTCCCCATCTCGGTGAATAGAAACCTTTATCAAGTCGTAGGTCGGATTCATCTTAGGATTCATGGTAGCGGAATTTCCTCTGGCTCAGATAGCGCGATAATACCAGTACCCATAACCACTAGATATTGTTTGGTACTGGTTGTATCTACAACCACGTAGGAGTTATGACGCATGTAATTCAACCCTGTTGCTGGCACTTCCATGAATCTATCGGTTACGGTAACTACCTTAGTCTCAGTGTCCAGTTGATGTGACATGAAAACAGCGAACCACATGAGCATGACAGTAGCTCCCATGATGATGATAGCGAGTCGCTTGTGTTTTAGGTAGTCCATGAACTAACCCTCAGTCTCGTCGACGACAACTTCCTGATCCGCGTCTTCAGTGATATGTGTAGTGCTGACAAAAGAAATGTTCAGCGCGGCCTGGAGAGAATGCTTCTCAAGAAGCTTTTTGCCAGAGCGCATGTACTTCTCTGCATACTTCTGGACAAACTCACGCACCTTATCGTGGCGACCGCCGCGCATAGGACCGCCGACAATCATGTCGAGCTTGAGGTCACTAGCGTTTTTGGCAGCGTCCTGTAGAAGAACGGTAAGATACGCGACGGCTACGTCCTTGTTGGACATGGTTCGCATTTCGCACTTAGTTTCCTTCTTACGAGCAGCGAGTTCTCGCCCAGTTTCAGACTTTCCCTTAACAGGAGGCTTGGAGAAACGAATGGGAAGCTTGAGAGGCATGTGATTTTCCTTAGTGTGAACGGTCATTGTCTTCACTGTCATCAGTGTCGACGGGTGTGGATGTGGCTGCGTGATTACCAGTCTTCTGGCTTACGCGAACCTGGATAGATGCTCGTACCTCGTCCCACAAGTGCAAACAGTTCTCTCGGGACAAGTACGCCCGAGTTTCTCTGCTTGCAAGTGACAGATCGTGGTTACATGTCGGCAAAATAGCGAAAAAATGCTCGACTGCGAGAGCCTGAGTCATGCGCTTTTGACCTGCAATGTCATTACCATTTAGGATAATAGAGCCGTCACTACATTTCTTGTGGAACTTCGCTCTACTCTTAATTTCACTGACGAATGACAGGAATAGAGAGTCATCACCCTCAGAATTTCGTGTGCTCATATTTGAAGATCTCCTTCGGTGTGATAAACGGGTTCTCATAGCTATCTTACGGCGTCTAGGACCGTGACGAACATGGTACATAGCTGACTCCTTATAGTGTTCTACCAATCGGCATATTGGGGTCCATAGTTCTTGGAAACGCGCAGGACTTGCACATGTGCAAGTCTCTGAGTCCTGCTTTCAAGCGGTCGTAATACTGTGTCAGCTTCATGCGCTGGTTTACATCGCGCATAACTTCCTGCATGCTGTGGACATTCAAGTCACCAAAAGTAACTGACGCATCCCAGTCCATGCAGCATAGAACAAGCTTTCCTGCGTGATTGATCGTCAGGTCAACAAGTGGCGCGTAGCATGGAGTATACGGAGCCTGGATCTTCTCGGTAGGGCTAATTTCATTCTTGTTCAGCCTGTCATCAAACTGTTGGATTTCCCAAGAGAACACAAAATTAACATCTGGATTCTCAAAGGCTAGCTTCTCTAGTCTGCACTTTTCCATAGTTGAATAAAGAGAGCACCTGATAGTGTGGACTGTCCCAGTAGCTTTAATTTTATCTAGCGACTCTTGATTCAGATACGCTCCGTTGGTCCACAACAAAACACCTTTCGAGCTAGGACAGAGTTGTTTCACACCCTCGCAGAAACTGTAAAACCGTGGATCCATCATAGGCTCATTATAAATATGAAACGCAAAACCCCCGCAGTAGCCTAGAGAGCCTGCCCAAGAAAGCACATCTCTGACAACCCGCGTGCTGAGCGCCTCGATAACTTTGACATGGTGTGCTGGACACTTAGAATGCAGTTTTGCCAGATTACACTGGTTTGAAAGCTCTAGAGTGATTCTTTGTGTATATTCAAGCATGGTTGGTTCCTGGTTTGTAGGGTATTGGCACTAAAGAAATTAATTTACTAGGCCTATATAATTGTATATTTTTATATTCACATAATACATATATATAATAAATCGCGTATGTGTGCGCATGCGTGTGCGTGCCCGCGTGGCTCAGTATATTGTATTAAGTATTATCATGAATATATAGGCTTAGTAAATTAATTTCTTTAGTGTTTGGGCTTAAACTCGTTATAATTCAATTTTAACGGTGGTTTGATTCTAGGCTAGATTTCGTGCATTCCTGCGCGTCGGATGCTGAAAGACTGGTCTGTAGAGCTTTCTGTCTTATTAGTCTCTCCAGAGGCAGATTTCAGGGCAGCAAAACGATCGTGAGCGGCTATCAGCTTGGCTTTGGCAATGTGGCGTGCGTAGACCGTGTAGCTCAGGCTCACGACAGCTATCAGAGGCCAGAAGAGGGCCAAGAACAGACAGCACAAAATAGCATAGAACAAGTTGCTGCCACCCATATCAGGTTCAAAGAAGCAGTAAAAGAAAACACCAGACATGATAAAGCCTCCGATGTAGAGAGATGCAGGGTCCATGAGTGCTCCGTAGAATGTGGGTTCGGGTCTGGCAACAACAGCGGCTCGGTGGCGTTCTGCTATGCTAGACTTTTTTATAATGACAACGACAGGCTTTTTAATTTTTAGAGTTTTCGCGGTCCGAGGATCTTGTTGGCTAGGGCTCGGCACGGTTTTACTTCTTGGACTGCTTACAGAATCTGCTGGCATGTTCAAAGCTGGAAACAGAGGACTCTTAGTAATAGGAGCAAGCTTGCCCGCACAGGCCCCGAATCTCAGGCTGTGCGAAGGTTTGCTTTTGGGCTGCATGCCAGGAGGCATTTTAGGAGGCATCGCTACAGGAACTGGCGTAGCGATTCTAAGCGGTCCTGGGGTAGTCTTCTCAGGAACTGGTGTATCTAGCGGTTCTAGCCATAATAGCTCTACAGTTGGCAGCAAATGCTGGTTAATAACTGGCGGTTTGATCACTCGGCGCGTTCCCATGGCTTATACCTCCAGGCTAACACCATATGAAGTAGGCATTACAAGCAATGTCGTACTTTAGATACGCTGTTTCTTCACATTGAGGGCTTTGGCAGGCTGGCACGTTTCTTTCGGTACTTTGCCCGTACTTTTTCGTCTCAGGGCACACTAAATTTATTTTTAGGCACCGTATCAGGCGGCACTACACTTTATTTTAGTATTTTACTACAGGCAGCAACTACACTTTATTTTAGTATTTTACTACTTATAATTCATCAACTCTAACCACTATTATGTAAATCACTAACCTTTATTTTAGTATTTTTACCCAGTATAATTCATCAACTCTAGCCTCTATTATGTAAATCACTCACGTCTGCTAGTCAAAAAAAAAAAAATAAAGGGTGGGGGCTGTCAAGCCCACACCCTCAAGTTTTTTGTAGTGGTGTGTCACACTACAATGGTGACCGTCCCACCTTCCACCACATCGGCGGACTCCGGAATGATGTCGGGCAGGCTTGCCAGCCTTGGCTAGGCCAGCGATCACGCCGCCGGCCATGTTGTGGCCGGCGATGTGGAAGGCTAGCCAGACGCTGGCCTTCCCTGCATCGTCGCCTGCGCTGGCAAGAGCGCCCGCAAGGGCTGGCGACGCGCTGGCCATCTGGTGGACCGCTACGGGCTTCCCATCAAGTCCGGCTCGCCAGATACGGCCTTGATGGTCGACTACTTCAAAGCCCTTTCGGCATCTGCCGAAAGCAGGGACGCTCAGTCCTGCGAAGGTCACCCCGTCGATGCGTGGCATGGTGGCAAGGCGAGCGCCCTTGCCATCCTTTCCGTCGGCATCGACGATCCACACATGCATTCCAGCATGTGCCAGGATGGCCAGAATTGCGCATGCCGACGCTAGGGTAGCGTCAGACTTCTGTTTGATGCCTATCTCTGCCAGGGTCTCAATGATGACGGCTGACCGCCGTACTCCGGTGACACCTTCCCCCCGCCCTACTGGGCGGGATTCGGCGACGATGGTGGAATGGTCGATGCTGGCCAATTTGGCCAGAATGGACTTGCTCGCCCCCGTGACGTTGGCCAGGGTGGGGGCGGATTTGATGGACTTGGACTTGGACTTGGACTTGGTGGACATTGTGAGCCTTGTGCGCAGGTTGCGCAGTTTTTGCCAGGTTTCTAATCTGGCTGGTTTTTCTATATGGTTCTGACCCGACGGGTCAGAATCCCACTACAGTGATGCTAACACGTCGGCGCATTGCGCCGGACACGCACATCGACCCTGTGAGGTGGACACAAGGCTTACCCTTCCGGAAGCCCTCGCTGGCACGAATCGTGCCAGTCACCCACGACAGTATGCCCGCTGAACAAGCCCGAACCGCCGTGTTGACTCGCGACTCGGTAGGATCGCGCAGGAAGATGAAGTCGGTATTGTTGAGATCGAGGATCATTGTAGGCCTTGTGCGCAGTTTGCGCAGTTTTTGCCAGGTTTCTAGGCTGGCAGGTTTTTCTCTACAGGAAGGATGCCATAGAATTGCCTAGTGTCAACTAGGCAATTTTTTTATTCGTCACATTGGACGGTCGGAAGTCTGACAGTCTGACCGTTTTTCCTAACTTCAAGGACGCCAAATCCCTTAGAGGATCGCGGGACGATCCACTGTCCCGTAGACATCAGGACAACGGGTCCGCAGTCTTGCCATACGTCGGCAGAGTCCCGCAGGTATCCCACCCCTACAACTGTGGCATCAGGTGCCACCCTTGCCCCCGGAGTATGGCACCATACTCCACCCCCAGGACCTTTGCCACGGTGCCACACCTCTAGCCATGCCTCTCCAGGGTTACGTTCATCGTCCACATGGACCTGGACTTCGTCCAGGTCGATAAGTCGGTCCACGAGAAGAGCATTGGCATGGCCAATGCAGTCCTGGACGTGGGCAGGGAGGCGGTCGGGGTCTAGTCCGGAAATGGTTGAGAGGATCATGGTATTTACCTTGTGCGCAGGTTGCGCTGTTTTTGCCAGGTTTCTAGGCTGTCTGGTTTTTCTCTACAGGGAGCTTGCCACAGAATTGCCTAGTGGACACTCCCCAGCCTCCGGAAAGGCTGGACAGTGTGTGACACTAGGGAAATGGCTATTTCCAGCCCTCCACAGTCCAGAGACTGGCCGGAGAAGGCTTCACGTCAACGGAGTCCCATTTAGGGCGTAAATGCCGAATGATTGGACCACCTTTGACGATGGTATAGCCATCGTCTGATCCATCATCTAAGCTGCCCCAGAGTCCGATTGGAAGTCCAACGTCCGATCGGCCTGAACCGAACGGTCCAGCGGTCATGAATGATGGATGGATGCCAGGACCGTCCTGGCATCCAGCCTTCCGGAGCATCACTTTCCTGTCAGGGGTGGCCACGTGGATGGCTAGTGCTTCTCCACGTGCGTTCTCTGCCTTCGCATCATGCCGATGGTCGGCAGGGTGATAGGTAACCTCAACCATGGGGGGCGCATCAAGCGCCCCCCATTTCCGGACGATCATGAGGGGAGAGGGTCGACGGTCGACCCTCTCATAGTACCCATTAGACTCCGCTTCCTGTGCGGAGGTAGTGGGGCCGGGTGGAGCCTCTTTCCTGGCCTTCCTGACAGCCTTCTTAGCTGCCACCTGCATTTGGGGAGGGAGAAGTGCAACGAGGGACATGTTTTGACCTTTCTAGGTCGGGTGGGTTAGCTAGCTAGGGAATGTCTTAGCGTGATCCGCATGTTCGATGGTTCGCATTCCAGGCACTAAATTTTTAGTGTGTCACACATCAAATCCGTAGTTTTTCGCTTTGGTAGGGTGGATTATTTTCTGACCCGTGTCTGTCCTGGTCTGCGCCTCTACCCTCGTGAAAACCCTGGCCTAAGCGTGAATGTGTTAATTAAATCGGCCTGGTAACCTGCTATTACGCTCCTCGGCAAAACTGCTCCGATATTTAGCCTTTTAATCCGTTGAAGGCCCTCAAAAAAAGAAACCCGATTGCGTTTTGCAATCGGGCGTTCCGTTATTTTTGATTTTGATTCCGTACTTCCTGGATCACTCCTGATCTGTGTAGGAGTATTCCTTCTTCTGAAGCTTGGCGAGCATCGCCTTCTTTGGGCTTTTCTGATGCGTACCCTTCTTGTAGGGACGCTCTGAAGACTCTTTGAATGACCTGCGCGGGCGCTCAACCAGTGGTGCGTAGGGAAGTTCCTGGTGATTCATGTTGTGTTCCATTAGAGGGCGATGAGGACGGCGCGGACATCCGCTGCCGCAGCGGACAGTTCTCTCCGCGTGATGGTGCTCTCAAGCTTGAGAGCAATCCGGATGTGGTTGCGGCGAGAAATGCGCCGCCGGATGAGCATACGATAGTGGGCATTCGACATGGGAATCCTTGTGCGCTCATGGCGCTGTGTTATGCGTTGCTGACTGAAGCACAGAATAGGCGGCCTAGGAAAGATCGTTACTTCCTATGTTTTTCAACACCCGCCAAGTAATACTCAATCAAGGCTGGAGCAAACGACACCAACTGATTAAGCTGGTGGCCGTTGATAGTGACAAAACCTTCCTTAGCAGCTTTTCCCAACTCCTCAAGTTCCTTCACGTCAATACGTAGAGCGTCAGCCGCATTTACCAGGACTGGAATTCGGTAGGTTATGACTTTCTCTAGTAGATCTACAAGCCGCGCCTCAAATGCATCATCAGATTCTGGTTGGTGATAGTCGGTGTCGATTCCAATACGGAAGACTTCTCCCTGACTGGTAGTTGCCATCTCTACTGTACTAATCACAGACAGTGTGATTCCTAACGTTGAGGACATGTCGTGGACCCATATGCTGTCGTCTACCAGTGTACACAACCTTTCGTATTGTGGCGAGGACTCATGGACATCGACGTACCCACACGACCTATGTCTGAAAGTATCGGACGCCGTGTGGTACTCCATAATCTTTGTGAGGTATGCAAATACAGCAGATCCATGAACTTCACTACCTGCTGGAGGGAAGATGACCTTGGTCAGGGTGTGCAGTTCCGGGATGTGGGCCTTGGTGAGCATGGTATTCCTGGTGTCTGTTTGGTTGTTGGATCAGGCGAGCTTCTCGTCCGTCTTCAGGCGCTGCTTTATCTCCGCGCGAACCAGTTGGTTCCGCATCATCTGCTGGCGTGAGGCAGTAGCCTTTGATTCAGCGTAGTGCTCTTCACCCTTCATCGGCTCACGGATAACCTCTGGAGCGTTCGGGTTGAACCGAACTCGCGTAGAAAAACGCTTGGTCTTAAATCCAGCGGCTTTCAAGAGGATGTCGGCTTCGCGTTCGATTTCCCAGAAGGTCTTCATGACATGTTCCTTGTGCTTTTTCTGGTGTACAGAAAAGCGGTGGTTGTGAGAGCGTAGCTTAGAGAGCCTAGGCGCTAATGAACAGATACCCTAGAGTAGTCCTGCGCCCAGTGAAGTCGCAAGAGATGGAGATAACGTCTCCGTCGCCAGTAACTGTAATAAAGAACTCCGGTAGAGTCTCGTCTATCGACCAGTTATAATTCTCAATCAGGCAATCTTTTGCCTTATCGACAAGTCGCTCCCGAATGGGGAGGGGAAGGGGGATGGTGTCGATGCTGCCTTCAAGATCTTGCATGGGAGTCCTTATGCGCTTTTTGCGCTAGTGGAAGTAGTAGTGACAGGCTGAAGCATGCGGTGCCTAGCTGGTAGTCTAGACACCCATTAGAATTGAATTCTATTAAAATTCAATTTCCGCGCTTTGGGAGTGACCTTGCATTAGAATTCACTTTTAGCAAAGGCACTCTTTTTTGCGCTAAAGGAACTTTACGTCGCCTAGGAAGAGATTTAGCATTTCCAATCCAGTCGTCACACTTGAGCAAATCACTTTCTAGCATCCCCGGCACCCACTCTAGAATCAATCTAGGATTGAATTTCCGCAATCTTAAAAAAGCAAGGGCCTCATCAGAAATACGAATACAGATGCTAGGCATGGGTTCTCCAGGTGTATATAGGGTTTGGTCTGACAGCCCTAAACGTATATAGGGTTAGGCCCTGTCAAGCGGTTATCGTATATAGGGTTAGGCGTGAGTTTCCGCGAGTTGTTGCGTTTCTAGCGTAAGTGTATATAGGCTTAATACCCCTAAAGTACCCCTTAACTACCCCTGGAATGCCATTATAATGCATTTATAACCATCAAATACCCCTATTTTACCTGGAAATACACTATATTTAACATTAGTGCTGTTTATGTAACCCCTTTTGTCATTCCAACTTACGTGTGCGTGCTGGTGACTTGGGGGCCAAATGCTTGTTAAGATGGCATTTACACAAGTATATGCCAGTAACCTGGCAATCTATCTCTCTACTCTCTCTATTATTTCTCTCTCTTCTCTATTATTCATTCTCCGCGAAACCTCTCCATATTAGTATATGGTATATCTGGTTGTTCTTCTCTTACTAAGTATTTCTTATTCCGCGAAAATTTAGATTTTACGATACAAATACCACAAAGCTATTCCGATTAGATGCTTTTCGGTGTGTAGTCTTCCATCATGGAACCGATTGCGAATCGGTAGTTACTAAAACAATAATCCAGTATTTCTACTAGTTTGGTGTCCTCCTCAGTTGGTTCAGTGAACCATTCGTCAGCGTCACCTTCTGTAGTATCTGGTCTACCCGGCTTTTCTCTGCGATCTGTACCTGGATTGAACTGCTGTGATGTCTTAGTGTCAAAAAACACCCAGGTACCCATACCGGCTGTGAACACTAATCTGTGTTTTTCACAGTACGGGATTACCACTTTGGTTCGTATAACAGACGCCATGGCGTCTTGCTTCCTGTTAACTATTTCGACTATAGCTCGGTTGGACGCCTCCAAAAGATCTGTAATGTACGACCAGTTATCAGACAGGCTTCTCATGTTTTCCCTCGTGCCCATCTGTATTTAACCGCATTTTTACGCAGTATCGGAACTAACTTAACCCAATCTCTGTTCGTGAAGTAATACGAAACCCAACCATCTGCTGCCGTATACATGCAATAACTGTATGTACGTATAACGACCGTGACAGTGTACGGGATAATGGCATCCCGAGTAATTAATTCTACCGTAGCACCGCTATTTCTACGTGCAGTTATTTCTGTGGGTTTCTGTGGCTGTGCGTTTGTTGTCATGTCTTATCCGTTATTAGGATGTTTCGTAAGAAGGAATATCTCCGCGAGCACCTTTGCGTGTGCGTTATTCTTTTCAATCAGTTCTTTGACGTGATCCTGCAACTCATCGTTGCGCCTTTCGCTGTCAACAAGCTGTGTAACCAGCATCGTGTTTTCGTTATCCAGGTTCTCGACAATCTTGGCCATGTGAAAATGGCCATTCTTATTCAGGATGTTTATCACTTCTCGGATGTTCATGTTTAGCTCCAGACAGGTGTGGGGATAAGCTCGCGTAAGACTTTGATATGCGCATCATATGCGGCCTTAGCTGCTGTAAGACCCGCCGCGTCTCCGTCAATATAAGAGGCTCGACAAAACGCTGCGTAGGCCGAGCAGTATGAAGCTTCACCCGCACTTTTACGCGGGGAGCTATAAGCCGCTGTAGCATAAGCAGCGGCGTAAGCAGACGTGATGTGCGGCTCTAGTGGAACCTCGTAAAATTTGCGCATATACACAGACCTGGCATTACTGGACTCAAGCAATGTTGCTTTCCCGTCAATGAGCCTTTCTGCTACGTCTACACAGTTTTTGCTAGCGTCGTTAAGCAACTCCCATGTAGTCCCGTTCGTTATTGGGGTGTTTCTAGCGCACCAACATGCGAACCTGCGCAGTTCAGTGTTGTACCTGTGGTCTGATTCCTCAAGCAGCCGAAGAGCACACTCAATCTCACAGTTATCCCAGGCTTCTTGCATTGTCTTGTAATTAAACAAGAAGTCCAATGTTTTCGAGTCTACTGAATGATTGCGTATAAAATGTGATACCAGCATTTTTGTGCTTTCTGTTGGTTGTGGCTGCTTGAGGCATCAGCTTAGGCATCCTGCACTATTTATTCTAGTGCATCTACTTCCGCATGCTCTCTACTGACATTTACGCTGATCTTGACTAGTTGTCCTTCGACTGCGCGCTTTAACGCTAGTTCTACGCCATCTGATATTTGCTTGAACACGCTACCCAGAAAAATGGCTGGTACGTTTCTATAGCGTCTGGTAGCTTTTCTGTAACCAACACGAATCCAGTCTAACGCTGCATCTGCGTACTCCTCCAAGAATCTTACCGATTCTTCTGTCTCGTCGTCATCATATAGAATCTCTGATTCCATGCTCATAATTGCAAAGCGCCGAGTTCTCCTAAGAGTTTCTTCTATCTCCTCGTCTAAGTTCCTGATTTTCTTGTTTACTGGGATCATCGGAAGGCAGTGCTGTTCAGACCACTTATAGACTGTAGCAAACTCTGACGCCAGGTTTTCCTCCATTGTTCCTCTGCGCTCTGACCACTGAGAGCGCACCAACATGGTGGCACCTAAAGCCATATACTCTTCTTCCGCAGTTCCATGCGCGTTAGGAAAATGCTCTAGGATGTCGTGTGCAATCGTCATGCCCGCAAGAGGTTCGAGTGCCGGATTGTACTGATCGTCAAAAGGACATAGACCTAATGATCCAAATTCTTCATGCCGTTTAACGATGAATTTCCTGCGTATCATTGGTAATCCTAAAAGGTTGTTTACAGTAGGGCTAGGATCTTTTTGACCGTGTCTAATGGCACGTTTGACAGATCGACACTCCCATAACCGTCGCTACGCAACTGGATCTTACCGTAAGCTGCGTCGGCCTTATATCGCAGATAGATCCCTGAGCTAGTCACTTTATCTCCGAGGATTTCTGCTCTGTTATTACAGAGCAGAATATCCGATATAAGATTTTGTTTAGCAACCTTCTCGACCAGTATAACCTTAGACCGGTTAATGGCTTTGTCAGTAGTGTCTACTACTGATGCCCATAGACGACTGGCGATTGCTTTCGCGATGATTTTTGGGCCTCTGCCATAACTCACACGTATTACGCTGATTGGCATACTACATACATGGTTTTCCTCTCCTTCGACCTTACTAAGGTCTGTACGTACAGAAACCATTCCTGCGTGTCCGTAAGTGTCAAATCTCAAGAACATCCTATAGTTCCCGTTACAAATAACGAACGAAAGTTTTGACCGCGATTCTTCTCCAGGGTGGGTATATGTAAGAACCTCAAAATTGCGCGATAGGATAACTCCTAGCTCGTCTGCAATGTTTGTAACAAGAGGTAGATAATCCATAAAAGTGTTCTTTCTACCAGTCTGTGCTGGTGTGTTGTCTTTGCTGGATTGACTATGCGATTCCGCTAAAAGAATCTATTGTATGTTACGTCAAATCCTTTGAGCGTTCTTCGCAGATGGTATAGGCTGGATGGTAAACCTCATCGCTAACTCCAGGCTGTCCCATAAGGAAACTAAGCTGATGAACGTACAGGACTATCACTGGATGCTTATTAACGAACTCTGTTGCCTGAGACTCTTCTCGGGCAGCCATGTCTTCTCTGATTTTGAGCACATCTCGTGCAAATGACTGGATGATTCCCGTGGCATTGCATGCGTTCTGAACCTGCAAGGCACTTAGATAGATGGCTGGTTGCTTGCTCATTTGATTTCCTCTAGTGAGTTGTTTGGAAAGCGTAAAAAGAAAACCCCTCCTGGTATGAGCAGGAGGGGTAAAGCTAGACCTTATACGATCTATTTCTTTATGTTGTTTACTTGGCCGGAGTCTCGACAGGAGCAGCTTCCGCGACGGGGGCCTTCTTGGTCGGCAGCTTGGGCACGCTCTTGCCGGGCTTCGGCGGAGTCTTAACGCTCTTTGCAGGGGCCTTGGGAGCAGTCTTGGTCTTGGTCTTCTCAGCCTTGGGGCTGGCGGCCTTCTTCTCGGTCGCGGCAGCGGCCTTCTTCTCGGCAGAAGCTTTGGCCTTCAGGCTGATGTTCGCAGCAGCGATGATACCCCCACCCATGGAATGGGAGGCGAGATGCTTCAGCAGCATCGCCTCGTCGTTGGTGATACCGGCGGCCTTGACAGCAGCGTTTTCGTTGGCGGTCAGCGGGGTGACCTTGGCGACAGCGACGGGGTTGCCGTCACGGCTGCGCAGGATCTTGCCATCCTTGACGCACTCGTAGCCACCCTTGAAGGCTCCGATTGCGGGGATCTTGACGGAAGCTGAACCCTCAACGGGAGCGGCGAGCATGGGGGCCTTACCCTCCTTCGTCTTGCCATTCTCGTCGACGGTCAGCACCCAGCGGAGCATTCCACCGTCGATTGCGACGGCTACAGCAAGAGCACCGGCTTCAATGCTGTTGATGGCAACACCTGCGCTGGTGATGGCGTTGAGGAATCGGTCAACCAAGGTGTCGGATCGGCGGTTGCCCTCCCATCCCTCGTTGTTGCCGATCTTGAGGGGCTTGGTGTTTGCCAAACGTTCGGCTGGATTAGCCTGTGCAGTAGTCATGTGATTTTCCTTTCGCGCATTGCGCGTTTGTGTGAGTGTTGCTCACTGTTAGACTTAAATATAGTGAGCCTAGACGTTGCTCAACTATCATTACGTGTGTTGGTTTCAGCCAAAGACATCTGGGGTCAGCACGTTCCCCAGCATGATGGCGATAAAGACAGCGAGCAATGCTAGAGCAGCAAGCGCGTCCTTTGCTTTGATCTTAGACATGGAAATCTCCTTTGCGCTCTTGGCGCGGTTGTTGTGATGTGTTCTAGATTTGTACTGTATCTCTCCTAGATATTTCTTACGTTTAACTATCATAAGAACCTGATAACTAACTGTATTGGTCATCCTGGCATTAAAACTGCGGCATACCACAGTAAGCGAGGTTCCAAGGCACGAATACCCTTATCTATCGCACGC
>Ga0163148_10003014_pt1 | contig 19262 bp, 20 predicted proteins | sample OliLakLV19MP7P2_FD_148606 | JGI IMG/M metagenome (GOLD analysis project Ga0163148, IMG submission 148606) | Freshwater microbial mat bacterial communities from Lake Vanda, McMurdo Dry Valleys, Antarctica- Oligotrophic Lake LV.19.MP7.P2 | ecosystem: Environmental > Aquatic > Freshwater > Lake >...
TATCATTGGTATTCTTTCTTCAGTTGTGTTGGCATCTCTTAACACAGCTCGAGGAAAGGGTGCTGATGCAGCAATAAAATCAAATTTGGCTGGAATTCGAGCACAAGCTGAGATTGTTTATGATAATAATTCTGGTGTGTATGACGATATATGTAATGACCCAACTGTTGTAGCAGCAATTACAGCAGCAAAAAGTGCTGCAGGTGTAGCAACTCTCACAGGATTATTAGACACTGGCGGGACTTCCACTGTTGCAGTTTGTCATCTAGCCGTCAATGAAAATGCTTGGGCGATTTCAGTTCCTTTAAAAACGAATTCACAATTAGCATGGTGTGTTGATAGTACAGGTGCATCAAGGCAGTTAGGGATACCCGCATATCTTGGCTCGAATCAGGTGGCCTGTTAAATAGTACTGTTTAGTCTTATGTTTTTCGAAAAACCGGCAATGCCGGTTTTTTGTTATGGGGGTAAGATTTCAGTGCTTCGTTGTTTTGTGTGGTAACATAAAAACATATATTTATATTTGAATATTTTTTATGTACAATACAAAAAAAGGTTTCACACTTATCGAATTGCTCGTTGTTATCGCTATCATTGGTATTCTTTCTTCAGTTGTGTTGGCATCTCTTAACACAGCTCGAGCAAAGGGTGCTGATGCAGTAATAAAATCAAATCTTTCAAGTTTACGTGCTCAAGCAGAGATTGTATACGATGAGGCAGGGTATTATGGAATAGCAATTTTCTAGCCGGTATGTGCCCTTCTTCGGGTTTTAGTGTAAATTCTTTGTTTGAAGATGCAAAAGTACAAGAATTTTTGATTGCGGCCGGTAACGCAAGCTCAGGGGGCGGTATTCCGGGTGCAAATTGTGTTTCTACTATAACCTCATGGGCCGTTTCTGTACCTCTTGTTACTGACCCACTTAAAAGTTGGTGTGTAGACAGTCAAGGTGCTTCAAGAGAAGTAACACCTAATAATGATTTCGGATTTAGCAGTTCTGATTGTAGCTAATCCATAGCTTTTCCCATATCATAATAAACAAAAACCACCTTTAGGTGGTTTTTGTTTTGGTGTATAATTTAACAAGCTATAATAAAACAATAATGCATCTAGACTTTTTTTTGTATCTTTTTATTTTTGTATTCGGTACTATTGTCGGGAGTTTTTTAAATGTAGTTGCGCTTAGATATAATACCGGGCTTCCTATTGCTCGTGGTCGTTCGCAGTGTTTTTCTTGTGGTAAAAACCTAGAATGGTACGAGCTTATTCCTGTGCTGAGTTTTATTTTTTTACGTGGTCGGTGTAGTGAATGTAAGAGTGCTATTTCATGGCAGTATCCATCTATTGAATTTATTACGGGGGCACTATTTCTAGCTGCTTTTATACGAATTGGTTTTTCAGAATATCTTCTCTACTACTTGTGTTTTATTGCGCTTCTTATTGTTATTAGTATTTATGATATACGCCATAAGATTATTCCAAATGATCTCGTATATCTTTTCTCTGGGCTCGCGCTTCTTATGTGTCTTCATATGTGGATGTATGCGGATGCAGAGCATGTCTTGCTCGATCTGTCAGCGGGCCCTATTCTTGCATTGCCTTTTGCACTCTTGTGGCTTATTTCGCAGGGTCGCTGGATTGGATTGGGAGATGCAAAATTGGCACTTGGAATAGGTTTTATGCTTGGTCTTGTACACGGAATTTCAGCTATTGTTTTGGCATTTTGGATGGGTGCAGCGTGGAGTATTGTAGCGTTGTTACTATCGAAAAAAAGGCTTACAATGAAGAGTGAGATTCCTTTCGGGCCATTTTTGGTTATAGGCACGTTGATTATATTTTTATTCGGATGGGATGTTATTGGAATATCGTCTCTTTTGGGTTTGTAATTATTTATGAAAAAAGGTTTTACACTCGTTGAATTACTTGTGGTCGTGTCCATTATTGGTGTTATTTCGACCGTCATTGTTTTCAATCATAAAAAATTTAACGATAATTTGGAAATTACTAATCTTTCACATGATGTAGCGCTCTACATTAGACAAGCGCAGGTGTATGGAGTGAGTGTAAAGGAGTTAAAGGATATAAGTCTTACTGAAGAAGAACGTTTTGATACTCCGTATGGAATACATTTTGATATTAAACTGGCTGTTAATAATAAATCGTTTATATTTTTTGCTGATAAGAATAAAGACGGAAGATACAATGGAGATGATTCCGATTGTTCTCGTGGTGCGCCTGATATTTGCTTAGAGAAAATTATTATAGGCAAGGGAAATTATATTTATGACATCTGTGAGTTGAAGGGGAACACATGGAATTGTTCTGGGATTTCTATGTCAGCAGTAAATATTGTGTTTAAGCGTCCAGAACCAGATGCGTATTTAAAATTAGCAAGTGGGATGGATCCAGTTGCTGTAAAAGTGTGTCTCTCTTCTTCACAGGGGAAGATAAAAGAGATTGTGGTATATACAACTGGCCAGATTTCTATTTATGATGGAATATGCGCGGGGCTTTCTTCTTAAGCAGGGCGTATTGGGTGAAGTATATTAAGTAAAGCGTATATAGTATGAAAACAAACACTCAACAACAGAAAAAAAATACAAAAAATACACAGTATGGGTTTCTTCTTGTAGAAATGCTTGTTGCGGTATTTATATTTTCTATTGTGATGTTTGTGAGTCTTGGGGCAGTACTTACACTTGTTGATACAAATAAAAAAAATCAAAGCATTAAGTCGGTTGTAAATAATCTTACGCTTGTAATGAATGGTATTGCAAAAAATCTTGCGGTGAGCACGAAATATTATTGCGGAGAAGCAGATGCAGAGTATCCCGGCAATGATCCTAAAGATTATAGTGGTAGTGACACCGGCGGTACGGGTGGATCGGCTGATTGTCAAACTCGCCCAGAAAGCGCTATCACGTTTACGTTTAATGAAGATGCCAATGGGGATGGATTCCTTGATGTAATGCGGTATAAATACGAAAAAACAGATGGAAATAATACGGGGCGAATTGTGCGTTCCATAGATAGTATGGATAATTATATCCCAGTAACGGCACCGGAAGTAAAGATTACCGACCTGCGTTTTTATGTTATGGGTACTGAACCCCTCATTATTCCTATAAATGGTGATGATCCATCAGGAGACACGTTGCAACCTCATGTTGTTATGGTGGTAAAGGGGTATGCAGGAGCTAAGCAAAGTATTAAATCAGAATTTCAAATTCAGACGACAGTTTCACAACGTGCTCTTGACGCTATATATGATTAATATGAAAACACACTTATCACAAAGCGGTTTTACGATTGTTGAAGCACTTGTTGCTATTGCAATTTTGCTTCTTTCTATTACGAGTGCATTTTCTGTTGCACAGTCTAGTTTACAATCTTCGAATTTAGTGAAAAACAGAACGACTGCATATTTCTTGGCTCAAGAGGGGGTAGAATATATTCGTCATCTGCGTGACAATAATGGTTTGAGTATGCTTGACGATCAAACAAAAAATATTCATTGGCTTCAGGGTTTTGCTGCTGAGGTAAACGACCCTTGCGCCTTTGGAAAAGCATGCATTGTATATATTACGGGTCAAACGCCGCCTAAGGAATGTAATAAAAATGGCGTGTGCCCCAATTTAAAGATATATTCTCCGACTAATGTATTTAATTATACTCAAGGTGACGAGAGTAAATTTAATAGGAGAATAAATATTAGCGAAGCGCTTGGTCATCATGAAATTAAAGTCACAGTAACTGTAACGTGGGCACAAGGTTCAATACAGCGGTCACTTGAAGTTTCTGAAAATTTGTTTAACTGGCAACAATTGCAACCACTATAACATATGAATCAATGTAATCGAAAAAAGGGAATAGCATTACTTATGGCAATGATAGTGACAGGTACACTTTTGCTTATCGTGTATTCGCTTTCAAGTATCTCTTATAAACAACTTATTCTTTCATATACTGGTAAAGAATCACAACTTGCATTTTATGCTGCTGATACGGGAATAGAGTGTGCGCTTTTTTGGGATACAAAAAATCCCAGTAGTTTCAGTGGTCAAAGTGCCTTTTCGACAAGTACTGCGGCTACTAGTATTTCTTGTAGCGGTAATGTTATTAGTGCGAAACCAAAGAATGTTCCAACTGTTCCCCAAGCAACAAACACCGTGCTTGGCGGGGGGGGAATAAGAAATGCCACGAGTACATTTCATATTCTTATAGACAAAGCGCTTGGTTTAGATGGTCCATGTGCTATTGTGCGGGTTGGTAAAAGATATACAGGTAATCAATTATTCACCACCATTATTTCTCGTGGATATAATACATGCGATATCAATAGTGACAGAAGACTAGAGCGTGCACTTCGGGCAATATACTAAAACACACTAAACACTCTTACAGTAATAACAGTAACACTTGTATGTCATCACGGATTCCTAAAGAAATCATAGAACGTCTTCATAAATTAAAAGAAACGATAGAATATCATCGTCATTTGTATCACGTACTTGATAGACAAGAAATATCTGAAGCAGCGCTCGATTCGCTCAAACATGAATTGTCCAAAATAGAGGAAAAATATCCCGAGCTCATTACTCTTGATTCTCCTTCGCAGCGAGTTGCGGGTGCGCCACTACCGGGGTTTTTAAAAATAACGCACAAAGTTGCGCAATGGTCCTTTAACGATGCATTTTCAGAGGAAGATATCTTTCGTTTTGATGAACGTGTAAAAAAAGTTTTAAAACAAGAGCTTGGGGATGATGTGATTCCAACATATGTCGTTGAGCTAAAAATAGACGGGCTTAAGGTAGTGCTTGAATATGAGAAAGGTTTGTTTGTACGAGCCGCAACTCGTGGGGACGGGAAAGTGGGGGAAGATGTGACGCATAATGTAAAGACAATAGAGTCGATCCCACTTCGACTTAAGGAGCCGGTGGATGTAATTGTGGAAGGTGAGGTGTGGATGGGAAAGAAAGCACTTGTAATGGTAAATATTGATCGTAATAAAAAAGGTGAGGCACCTTTTGCAAACCCACGAAATGCTGCTGCGGGCTCTATTAGACAACTTAATCCGCAGATTACGGCATCACGACAACTTCAGGTTTTTGTTTATGATATCGCACTTACTACAACGCCCATTCCAGAAACACAATATGAAGAATTGAAACTTTTAAGGGCGCTTGGTTTTAAGGTCAACTCTCATTTTAAAGAGTGTTCTACAATCGTTGATGTTATTGATTTTTGGAAAGAGTGGCAGAAAAAATCTACAAAACAAGACTGTTTACTCGATGGTATTGTGGTGAAGATAAATGAAAAAAAATATCAAGACGCGTTGGGTTTTACTGGAAAATCTCCACGTTTTGCGATTGCATTTAAATTTCCAGCACAGCAAGTTACGACGGTGGTTGAAGATATAAAATTGCAGGTGGGGAGAACGGGCGTGCTTACGCCGGTGGCTCTTTTGCGCCCAGTATCTGTGGCGGGATCGGTGGTTTCTCGTGCCACGCTTCATAATGAAGATGAAATACGTCGACTCGACGTACGCATTGGAGATACAGTGATACTTCAAAAGGCTGGTGATGTTATTCCCGATATTGTTTCGGTTGTTGTAGATATGCGTACAGGAAAAGAAAAACCATTTAGGTTTCCCGCATACGTGCCGGAATGCGGCGGCGATGGTGTAATAGAAAGAATTCCTGGACAAGTTGCATATCGATGTGTGTCAAAAGATTCCGCTTCGCAACATCGTCGAAAGCTGTATCATTTTGTGTCAAAAAAAGCTTTTGATATTGATGGTCTCGGTCCGCGCATCATTGATGCGCTTCTTGATGAAAGTGTTATTTCTTCGTACGAAGATATTTTTACTATTACAAAAGGTGATCTGGTCGGCATGCCACGTTTTGCAGAAAAATCTATCGACAATTTACTTGCTTCAATAAAAAAAGCACAAAAGATTACATTGCCTCGTTTTATTATTTCACTTTCCATTCCTCAAGTGGGGGAGGAAACGGCGTATGATTTGGCGAAACATTTTAAAACAATTAAAAATCTTGCGCGTGCGTCTTTTGATGAGTTGGAAAAATTGTATGGAGTGGGTCCGATAGTTGCAGAGTGGGTAGAGCAGTGGTTTACTGATGCAAAAAATAAAGAGGTGCTTGCACATTTGTTGTCGCACGTGGAGGTATTGCTGTATGAGGGATCAGTAGGAGATGTTTCGGTCGGTATGGGTGGCGAATCTTTTACTGGAAAAACTTTTGTGCTTACAGGTTCGCTTGTGTCGATGACTCGAGATGAAGCAAAAGAAAAAATTAGAGCGCGCGGCGGCGCCGTTGTAGCGTCAGTATCGGCGAACACCAATTTTGTGGTGGCGGGCGAGAGCGCGGGGGCAAAGCTTGTCGCCGCGCGCGAACTCAATATCACCACACTCACCGAGGAAGAATTCATCGTATTACTTGCATAAAGTATTTATTTATAATGTTCATTATTTGAAAAAACCTATATTCCTGATATTGTACTTGTATGATTGAAATAAGAGATATTGAAAAATTGGCCGAACTAGCACGTTTAGAGGTGCCTCAAGAAGAAAAAGAAACCCTTCGAAAAGATATCAATTCTATTTTACAGTATGTGGGACAAATTCAAGATATCCACGAAAAGGTTGCCTCGATAGCATCACCAACATCGTCAACACAATCCTCGGCGCCGTCAATGGTATCCTTATCAGTACAAGAAAATCCATCACTTATTCACACCGTGCTTCGTGAGGACGCCAATCCTCATGAGGCAAATCTATATACTGAAGCACTACTGCGAGAAGTTCCCAAGCACGAGCGAGGGTATGTGAAGGTAAAAAAGATTTTACATGATTGATGTATCAACACTTACAATTTCAAATACACATAAGCACCTCACGGAGGGAGATTTTTCTGTGCGTGAGTTGTGTCAAAGTTATTTGGATATAATCGAAAAAGAAAATCCCCAGATACACGCATATCTTGAAGTATTTGATGATGTTCTTGCTCATGCAGATACAGCTCAGGCTCGTATTGATGCAAAAACACATTCAATACTTACTGGTATTCCAATTGCCGTAAAAGATAATATTTTAATACAAGGAAAAAAAGTAAGTGCCGCTTCAAAAATTCTTGAAAATTATAGAGCAACATACAATTCAACCGTAGCATCATTACTTGAAAATGAAGGCGTCATTTTTCTAGGTCGTACCAATATGGATGAGTTTGCTATGGGTAGTTCAACACAAACTTCAGCGTACGGTATTACTCGAAACCCCCTTGATACGGACAGAGTTCCAGGGGGCTCTTCAGGAGGTTCTGCTGCAGCAATAGCAATGAATGGTGCTTTAGCTGCTCTTGGTTCTGATACAGCAGGATCTGTGCGTCAGCCAGCAAGTTTTTGTGGATGTGTCGGCCTAAAGACAACATATGGAAGTGTGTCTCGTTTTGGTCTTATTGCGATGGGATCATCACTTGATCAAATTGGTCCACTTACAAAAACGGTTACTGATGCAGAAATTTTATTTAACACACTGCGCGCCCACGACGTGCATGATAGTCAGAGTATTTCTGATGTGCTCTATGCATCAACTCGTGATCAAAAAAAGATTTCAAAAAAACTTACTATTGGAGTACCACGCCACCTTCTTGAAACAGAAGGTCTTGATCAGGTAGTGCGCGCAAATTTTGATGCATCAGTAGAAAAACTCATATCATTGGGTTATGAAATAAAAGACATTACCTTGCCGCACATACATTATTCACTTCCTACATACTATATTTTAATGCCTGGTGAAGTTTCTTCAAATCTCGCTCGTTTCGATGGTGTAAAATTCGGCCTTTTAAAAGAAGGAGATATGCTTCTTGAAGATTACAAAAAAACACGAGGGTTAGGATTTGGAAAAGAAGTTCGTCGCAGAATTCTTTTAGGTACGTATGTGCTTTCAACAGGATACTACGATGCGTATTACAATAAAGCACAAAATGCTCGCCACCTCATCACGCAAGATTTTGTCGATGGATTTAAAACAGTTGATAGTATTATCACTCCAACAGCACCGACACCTGCTTTCAAGATAGGAGAGAAGACAAGTGATCCTATACAGATGTATCTTGAAGATATTTTTACTGTACCCGCAAATATTGCTGGCATACCAGCACTTTCTGTACCCTCTGGTTTTGCAGAGGTAGAAGGTAAGCAATTACCTCTTGGATTACAGTTTATGTCACCCCCTTGTCGTGAAGACATCCTTTTCTCTGTGGGTAAAGATTTTCTTGGTGAAGAGAATGCGTAGTATACTGAATAGTATCTATGGCAGATGATAAAGGAAAAAAGTTTGATCCAAAAAAACCAGCGGGGGGGGCAGTAAGCGCAGGGCCCTCTGGGGCTTCAAATCCATGGGAGTTTTTGATTATTGCTGCGGTATTAATTGTATTAATTAGTTATGCAGCGGAAAATTTTTCTCGTTTTTTAGGAAGTAATCCGCTCACTCGATCATTGCACATAGAGTCGTTAGATGATTCTATTCGACTTTGGTTTAGAGTGCTATTACCTTACCTACAAATTCTTTCTTTTTTGATTTCAGCTTTTTTGGTATACATTATCATTTCAATTTCTTATAGACTTTCAAAGATACACAAAAAAGTTAAAGAACAGTTTTCGGCACCAAAATCTCTTGAAATGGGTTTTGTTTCAAGTCATATTGTTGTGCCCAATCCAGCTACTCAAAAATGGCAGCGTATCGTCACACACACTGAGTCACAAAACCCTAATGATTGGAAGATTGCAATTATTGAAGCGGATAGTATTTTAGATGAACTCGTAGATAGTATGGGATACCGTGGAGAAACTCTTGGAGAAAAATTAAAACTTATTGAGCAAAGTGATTTTACAACCATCAACAATGCGTGGGAAGCTCATAAAGTAAGAAATTTTATTGCACATGAAGCATCGTTTCAATTAAGTGAACGAGAAGCACGGCGTGTTATCGCTCTGTATCAATCGGTGTTTGAAGAGTTTAAATATATTTAAGGCCTATCCTTTTGTGTGGTTGTGGGGAGGGGGACTTGTAAAAGTTTTATTTTATGTTAAGATAACGTCTTATCGCGGGGTGGAGAAGTAGTATCTCGGGAGGCTCATAACCTCCAGCCGTCGGTGCAATTCCGGCCTCCGCAACAAGGAAAAAAGACTACCACGTGGGGTAGTCTTTTTTGTTAGCACGCATTGTTTTTTACCCCTTAAAATTTATTGCGCCATGCATCGAGAAGATTTTCAAAAAGTGATACTACTGTCATGGGTCCCACTCCGCCCGGCACAGGAGTAATAGCTTTTACAATAGGTTTTACTACTGCATATGCCACATCGCCCGTAATTTTCTTATTCTCTGAAATAGTAATTCCAACATCTATAAGTATTTGTCCACCAGATACATGCTCAGGCGTAATGAGCTGTGTATGCCCCGTTGCTACAATCAGTATCTCGGCTTGCCGTGTTTCTTTTGCTAAATTTTTAGTATGGAGAGTACATATGGTGACGGTTGCTTTTCGATTAAGGAAAGCAAGTGCCGTTGGTTTTCCCACCAATTGTGACGCACCGACAATTACCACTTTCTTACCCTTAATTGGTATTTTGTAGTCCTTGAGGAGCGTGAGTATTCCTCTTGTTGTTGCAGGTAAAAAGTATTCTTTGTTTATGAAAAGTAGTTTCGTATTTTTTGATGTAAGGCCATCCACGTCTTTTTCTGGAATTATTGCATCAAGAAGTGTTTGTGTACTGTACGTTTTTGGAATAGGGAGTTGAATCATAATTCCGTGAATTTTGCTATCAGTATTGTGGGCTTGTATATCCGCAACGATTTTTTTTTGTGCTGTATTTATTGGATATATTGTATGAATCACTCTTGCACCAATTTTTTTACCAAGTATCTTTTTTTTGTCTACATACATTGTAGATTCTTTAAGATTGCCAATTTGGATAATCACAAGTGCTGGTTTATTGTGTGCCAACCCAATTTTCTTTTTGAGTTTCAGTACAATTATTTCTTGTATTTTTTTACCGTCGAGTATTGTTGTCATGGTGATGTGGGGAGGATAAACAAAAAACCGCTAAGCGGCTTTTGGTTTTTATGTTAAAGGCTTACTGCGCGGTCGACCGGACTTGAACCGGCAACCTCTCACGTGACAGGCGAGTGCTCTAACCAGTTGAGCTACGACCGCAATACGCTCTAATCTAACAGATTACCCCATTTTGGGCAATATGATTTTTGTTGTGTCGGAGGTGGGGATTGAACCCACGACCCCGGGCTTATGAGTCCCGTGCTCTACCAACTGAGCTACCCCGACATCTACACGGTGCATTCTACCAAGACAGCTACCCCGACATCTACACGGTGCATTCTACCAAGACAGCTACCCCGACATCTACATGGTGCATTCTACCAAGACAGCTACCCCGACATCTACACGGTGCATTCTACCAAGACAGCTACCCCGACATACCCTCAAATTATCCATAATTTTAGCCAAGTTGCAAACGTACATTGAAAAAGACCTATTCATATACTATGATGCTCTCATGCCATATAGCCGCTGTAGCTCAGTTGGTAGAGCACGTCATTGGTAATGACGAGGTCGACGGTTCAATCCCGTCCGGTGGCTCACGTTGTAAAATAGATTCGGTATCAAAAACTATTCTCAAGCTCTTTGAAGGCCTGATTAAAATCTTCTTCAACCTGGTTGATAATATCTGGAGTAAAAACTTCATAACCGAAACCATTCTTTCGAATCATTAACATCGCAGCTTTTGAGTTGATGTCGTATTTTCTTGTCTTTTTTCCGCAGGCCATTTCTCCAGAAGCGAAAATGGACCAACCTCCAAAAGTTTTTGAATATTCACCAATACGGATCGCAGGAAGCTCAATGTTAAATTTTTCATCGCAGTATTTGCTTTGCCATGTAGTCATATGAGCTTCCACTTTGCGTATTAGATCTGAGTTGGAAGGAAGAGCCGGATTACTAAAATAGAAGAAAGCCACGATGACAACCAAGAGTACGGTGATTACCACGACAAATATTTTTTAGATAATTTTTTGAGGAGTTGGCTACTCCTAGATCTGACATGTATTACATAGTATCATATTATAAAAGTAGTCTAATTATCTTACGTTTTTCAAGTTGAAGCTTTTTTGATAGCTTAGATCTAAGGTTTAAATTTTAAAGGTTCGCTTAACATAATATATTTATGAAAGGATTTATTGATTTTGTACGAGAGCAGGGGGTTGTCGGTTTAGCTGTTGGATTTATTCTCGGAGGTGCTGTGTCAAAAGTGGTTGCTGCATTTGTGGCTGATATTATAAATCCATTGCTTGGTTTGGTATTGGGTATCGCTGGGGGTCTAAAGACAGCTAGTTTTTCTGTAGGTCCGGCCAATATTTTGTATGGTGATTTTATTACTATTGTGATCGATTTTCTTGTCATTGCACTTGTTGTTTGTTTATGGAGTATCTTTATGGGGGTGGAAGGATGGAAAAACTTGCATAATTTTTTTGAGGCGTATAGTTTCTGAAGAAGTTTGAAACCGTGTGGAATTTAGGACTCGCGAGCTCTTTCCCTTTTAACTAAGGGTATACCCAAGAGCGCCTAACAATAGGCCACAGGAGTTTAACGTTCCACGCTACTGCACAGATTTTCCCGATTTTTTTCCTCGAATAGAGCAATAAATTACTGTCCACGATAAGGTTTGAAGGTGTCCTTTGTAAAAGAGTACGCCCGATACCTGAAAGTGGTTTAGTAGTTTTAAGCTGAGAGAGGCTTGTTAAAGGGGGGTTTGTGCACAGTTGCACGGTTGATTCTCGGGCCGGGAACTCACAAGGAGTTCCCGGCCTATTTTATTTTCTATTTTCAATAACACACTCCTTTGCTACACTTCTCTTATGAATAAAGAAGAAATTACTCAAAAAATTCTCGACATTGAAGCTCAGATGTCTGCTCCAGACTTTTGGACAGATAAAGAAAAAGCACAAGCAACAGTAAAAGAATTGACCTCACTTAAAGATGAAATTGAAGGTGTGGGAAAATACGATAAAGGTGATGCTCTCATCACAATCTTTTCTGGCGCAGGTGGAGATGATGCAGAAGATTTTACAAAAATTCTTCTAGATATGTACCTTCGATACAGTGAGAAAAAAAACTGGTCTGTGACTGTGCGTCACAAACATGAAAATGATCACGGTGGCTATCGAAATGTAATGATTGGAGTTTCTGGTAAGGGCGTGTATGGCACGCTTAAAAATGAATCGGGCGTGCACCGTCTTGTGCGCATCTCACCATTTAGTGCAAAAAAACTTCGGCACACTTCTTTTTCGATGGTTGAAGTAATACCAAAGTTTGAAAAAATACATGAAACCAATATTCCAGAAGACGAACTTCGTTTTGAATTTTCTCGTTCAAGTGGGCCGGGGGGGCAAAATGTGAACAAACGCGAAACTGCGGTTCGCGTGGTGCACATCCCCACAAATCTTGCAGTCCATGCCGAATCCGAACGTTCTCAGGTGCAAAACAAAGAGCATGCGCTTCAGATTTTGAAAGGCAAAATTTTTAAACTTCTCGAAGATGAACGCAAGAGTAAGGAAAAGGGAATGTATGTCAGTAAAACGACTCAAAACGAATGGGGAAGCCAGATTCGATCGTACGTACTCCATCCATATCAGATGGTAAAAGACCATAGAACAGATGTGGAAGTACGTGATATAGAGGCAGTGTTAAATGGCAACCTTGACGAATTCATTGAGGCAGAGAGGGGTATATAAAAAATAAGCTCTTTTTTACAAATTGTTCCTAATGCTTTATACTAAATACCAAACGGTTATGATTTATTTTGATAAAGTTTCAAAAATATACCCTGATAATTCTGTTGCTCTTGATAAGATTACCTTTTCCATTGAGCCACAAGAATTTGTGTCTATTGTTGGGCACTCAGGAGCTGGAAAGACTACGCTATTAAAAATGCTTCTTGCAGAAGATAAGCCGACCGAGGGAAAGGTGTTTATCGAATCCACCGACATTCATTCTTTGCGTGCAAAAGATATAAATAATTTTAGACGAAGTATTGGCGTGGTGTTTCAGGATTTTCGTTTGCTTTCAAATAAGACAGTATTTGAAAATATTGCATTTGCGATGGAGGTGGCAGGACGCAGTGAAGAGGAGATACAAGCCGATGTGCCGTACGTGCTCAATCTTGTTGATTTGAGTAATAAAGTGTGGAATTTCCCCCACGAGCTTTCTGGTGGAGAAAAACAACGTGTTGCAATTGCACGCGCCATTGTAAATCAACCCGACATTATTATTGCCGATGAGCCAACAGGTAACCTTGATCCTGTAAATACATATGAGATTGTTCAAATTTTAAAAAAAATTAACGATCTTGGAACTATGGTAATTCTTACGACGCATAATAAAGGAGTAATCGATTCACTTGCCCGTCGTGTGCTCACCATGGAGAATGGAAGAATTATTCGTGATTCAAAAGAGGGTACATATGTAATATAGCGATATGTTTAGAACTAATCTTAAAAGAATAGCGAAGTCTGGTTTTTTTGGTTTTTTTCGTAACGGTTTCGTGTCTCTTTCATCAGTACTTGTGATGATCATTACACTTTCTGTTATCGGGTCAGTAGTTTTTTTCGGTGCGATTCTTAACGTAAGTTTGGAAGAAATTCGCAACAAAGTTGATGTAAATGTATATTTTGTTACTACTGCCCTAGAAGAAGATGTACTCGTTATTAAAGATTCACTTGAGGTATTGCCTGAAGTAGCGGATGTTACATATGTATCTCGTGAAGAAGAGCTCGCAAGTTTTAGGGTGCGCCATGAAAATGATCAGTTTACCCTCCAGGCGCTTGATGAGTTAGGAGAAAATCCGCTTGGAGCAAAATTAAATATAAAAGCAAAAGAACCCCAGCAGTATGAGGGTATTTCAACATTTCTTCAAGGAGAGAATATTCTTTCAAAAAACGGCACTGTTATTGTTGACAATGTAAATTATTTAAAAAATAAAGATGCGATCGACAAATTGAGTCAAATTATTGCCTCTGCGGGTCGCTTTGGATTTATATTTACACTCATTCTTGTTGTTATGTCTACTCTCATTACGTTTAACACAATTCGTCTTGTTATTTTTATCTCTCGTGAGGAAATTTCTGTGATGCGACTTGTTGGTGCGAGTGCTTTATATATTCGTGGTCCATTTGTGGTAAGTGGAATTATGTATGGTATTGTTGCGGGTCTTGTCACCCTCATCATTTTCTATCCATTTACACTATGGCTCGGTAAACTCACTGAAGATTTCTTCATTGGACTTAATCTATTTGATTACTATATTTCAAATTTTGCGCAAGTGTTTCTTCTTGTTGTTGGTTCGGGGATTGTTATTGGTGCAGTGTCGAGTTATCTTGCAGTAAAACGGTATCTTAAAATATAAAATTACATATACACAAAGCGTGTAACGCTACCAGTATGAAAAATCCGAAGAAACAGAGTAAACAGAAATGCCGAAAATATATCTTTGTCACCGGCGGTGTGATGTCTGGAGTTGGGAAAGGTGTTGCTGCTTCGTCTATCGCCCTCATTTTGCAAGCGCGCGGTTTTAAAACAACTGCACTTAAAATTGATCCGTATATAAATATTGATGCAGGAACTATGAATCCTACTGAGCATGGGGAAGTGTTTGTGCTTAAAGACGGTGACGAGACGGATCAGGACATGGGAAACTATGAACGCTTTTTAAACACCGACCTTACGCGTATCAACTATATGACGACGGGTCGTGTGTACCAAGAGGTAATTCGCAAAGAGCGAAATTTGGAGTATAAAGGCAAAACGGTGGAAGTGGTGCCCGACGTACCATTTGAAGTAATTCGTCGCATTGAAGTTGCTGCGGAAAATGCACAGGCTGATATTACCGTGATTGAAATAGGTGGAACGATTGGTGAATATCAAAATATTCTTTTTTTGGAAGCGGCGCGTATGATGAAGGCGAAATATTGGGACGACGTCGCGGTGGTGATGGTTTCATATTTACCAATGCCAAGCAAGATAGGTGAAATGAAAACAAAGCCAACCCAGTATGCGGCGCGATCTTTAAACAGTGTGGGAGTACAAGCCGATATTATTATTGCTCGCAGTGAAATTTCGCTCGATCAAAAACGAAAAGATAAAATTGCACTTTTTTGCAATATTCGTCATGAACACGTAATTTCTGCTCCGGATGTAGATAGTATTTATGATGTACCAGTAAATTTTGAGCGAGATAATTTAAGCGATATCTTATGTGATACACTTTCACTTACACCGAAAAATAAGACAGCGGAATTGCGCGAATGGAAAAAATTTGTTGCACATGTGAAAAATGGAAATGGCGAGGTGAATATTGCAATTGTTGGTAAATATTTTGATTCAGGAGAATTTTCTCTTCCAGATGCGTATCTTTCAGTAATTCATGCAATTAAGTTTTCTGCATATAAGCTTGGTGTAAAACCAGTCATTCGTTATGTGAATGCAAAAGAATTTGAAACGGGTGCGCGCTCGCTTGATGATCTAAAAAAATACGACGGTGTGCTTGTGCCTGGGGGTTTTGGTGCAACAGGTGTTGAGGGGAAGATACAAGTAATAGAGTACGCTCGTACACAGAAGATTCCATTTTTTGGTATTTGTTATGGAATGCAACTTGCAGTAATAGAGTACGCTCGCCACGTTGCAGATCTTAAGGGGGCACACACTACTGAAGTGTATTCAAAAACAGCGTATCCTGTCATCGACATTATGCCCGAACAGAAAAAGAATATGGCGGATAAAAATTATGGTGGATCAATGCGTCTTGGTGCATACCCCGCTCTTTTGGAGAAGGGAACTATTGCACGAGAGGCGTATGGTAGAGATAAAATCTCTGAGCGGCACCGGCATCGTTTTGAAGTAAATCCGGAATACATAGATACGCTCACCATGGCAGGCCTTGTGTTTTCTGGCGTGTCGCCAAGTGGGGCGCTTATGGAGATTGTTGAGTTACCTCGTAGTGCACATCCGTTTTTTGTCGGCACACAATTTCACCCCGAATTTCAGGCGCGCCCACTTGATCCGCATTCACTTTTTACTGCATTTGTGAAGGCGTCAATGAAGCAGAAGATTCGTTAGTACGTTTTTAAATTTAGTTTTTTTTAGTCCTCGAGGGAAACTAGTTATTGAAATTTCACGCTGGATTTTAGAGAATAGGGAGTATATAGTAAGATACTTAAGGGGATTATATGAGGCAGAGGGATCTTTTTGTGTCCACGAGGGCACTTATACCCACAAAGCTTTGTTTTCAAATAAAAATCCCTCAATAATCGTGAATGTATATGAGCTCACCAGACGGCTCGGTTTTCATTCTCATATGAACAAAAATCAGGTTCAGATTTCAAGAAAAGCTGAAGTTTATAAATTCTTGAAATTGTTTAAATTTAGAAAGTATTAATTTGCCGGATCGGCTAATGGTAGGCCTATAGACTCTGGATCTATCAATCTTGGTTCGAGTCCAAGTCCGGCAGCACTCTTGGATTTTGCGAGTAGATTTCATCCATCTGCCTTGCATCCATTGGCTCTTTTGTAGGTTCTAACCGTTCTTTTATCTCACGAACCTCTTTTGCCATAGATTTTATTGGGAATAGCAAATCATCCCACTGAATACTCAATTTTTTGTCTTTTAGTATGAGGTCCGAACCTAATGTGGCAAAAATCTCTTTCTTTGCTTCCAGAGCGTTCTTCGGGTCCTCTTTATTTGCAAAGACAGCAGATGCCTTTTCTGCAAAATTGAAACCACGCTCTGCTACTTCAAGCCAGTTCTCAACACGCTTGTCTGTATCCTTGAGTAGTTCTTGAAACTTTGCTTTTTCCTCAAGCAAAGCATCTTTTCTGTGTTTGAACTCATCCTCTGTTATCTCTGCATTTGCACGCATATCAATCAAGTTATCAATCTTTCGCACACTGGCATCATATCCACGCCTCTGTGAGCCATATATCTTCTCTCGGTCTTCAATTTCTTTGTAGTTCTGTGTTTTCAATCGTGCCAGAGCCCAGTCTTTGAAGTCCGTGGGTATCTCTATTTTTCCAAGCTCAATAGCAATTTGCTTTTCAAGCTCTTTTTCTTCAATACTTTTTTGTTTACAGTCAAAATCTGTTTTTCTGTGCGTGCAATGATAGTAGATATAATGATGTACGTTTCCATTCTTTTGTCTTTTCGTTTTTGGTTCTGCTGTAATCATAGCCCCACACTCTCCGCATTTCATCGGACCTCTGTAAATAATCTCGTGTCGTTTCTCTCTAGGAGTACTTTTTCTTCCAAGAAGTATTTGTATTCGTTCATACTCATCTTTGGTAATCATTGGCTTGTGGCTACCTTGATGAAAGTTTCCACTTTTGAGAGGATACTCAAACTCTCCATAGTAAAACGGACGGATGAAAAGGTTATATAATCCACTTCGGCTCAATTTCTTTCCGTTAGGTCCTTTGAACCCCCACTCCTTATTCACTATATTTAGTATTTGTGGCACTGTGTATTCTCCAGTGAGCATCAAGTCAAACATTTTGCGGACAATATCAAATCGCTCTAGGTCTGGTTTTTTCATTTTCTTTCCACGCTCTGTGAACTTGTCATCCAAATATCCAAGAGGTGCTTGAGCAGGATAAAAGCCCATCTTGATGCTCTGCATAAGTCCACGCTTCACATCTCGTCCTTTCTTTGCACTTTCATATTGAGACTGTGAGAGTGCCATCTGGAGCATCCAGATACCTTCGGGTGTATTCTCAAAATGGTAGGTGGCGAGCTTGAGGTCTGCAATAACTCCAGTTCGTATCATATAGGTTATTTCTCCAGCATCTTTTTCATTACGAGACAATCTGTCTGGATGCCAAGCGAGAAGTCCTGTTTTTTCTCCTTTCTTTATTCGTTCCAACATCTTTGCAAAATTGGGACGATTGAACGGCTTGAAAGCACTAGCTTTGTCTTCTACGAACTCAATATCAATATCGCCAAAAATCTCGTTAAGCTTATCTTTTTGTGCGGGAATAGAAAGGGCTTGCCGTTCTTCTCCCTCGGTTGATTTTCGCACATAGGCGAAGTATTTGATTTTAGTTTTATCTTTTGTCATATAAAAAACCCGAAAGGGACGCTCTGGTTGTCCCAGCTAGTAATGTAATCCAAAGGATTGCAAAATAGTTGGCAGAACGCCCCTCTCGGGCTCCATTTTGCAATAAAAAAACCTTTGGCGATATACATAATACTAACGGGGACAACATAAACATTATACATCATTTTTTAAGTTAGCGAAGCGAGCAAAGTTCTTGTCTAGCTTTGATGCCATCATTATAAAGCCCATATCGCACTGTTCGCTCAATCTCATATACCGCCTGTATTTTCTCGTAGGTTTTCCACGATAATACATTCGTTTGACTTCTTTCTCTGCTTCTTCAACATCTGGGACCGATACAAAGTTTCTATATATACCGCTTCGGTTCCTGCTCTCATAAGTGAGGTTGTAGCAGTGGCGACATGCAAAGTAATCTCCATCTTTGTAGAGCTTTGCCACTCGTCTTCCACAATACACGCCACTCTTATACCAAGGACAAGTGAACCAGTATCGCACACCTCCATATCTGCAAGGTGTAGTGGTAAGTGGTATCTTGTAGTCAAAGTCCTTTTCCTCCTGTGTGTCTCGGTCCGTCTGTGTGTAGTTGATGCGTAGATATTTGTCTTCGTTTATTGTTGAAACTTCAATACTGACACTACTTTTATGTTCACCACCCCAGCCATTTCTTGTCCAAGTTATTGTGCCAGACTTCCAGCCAGTGAAGTAATCGTATTTTTTGAGAAAACTTATTGATATTTTCTTTGTATCGTCTGCCGTGCTTTTACTCATAAAGTGCCGAAATCATTTGAGATGTGTCTGTCATAATGTTAGAAATCTATTTCTTCACTAATAATATCCTCGCTTTTTTTGTCTATAACCTCGTCATATTCTTCCGTGATTTCCACCCCACCCTCCGTTTCACTATTTCTTTTTACTCCAGAAAGTTGATACATAGAGGATGGGAATATCATCATTTTTCGCTTATCATTTGGGTCTTGTTCTTGAACGATAAGTCCTGCTGTTTCAAGCATTGGAAGTATCTGTTGGCGAAGCTGATGGCTGTCCAGCATCCTTCCATAAACCGCAAAATGC
>Ga0163148_10003025_pt1 | contig 19213 bp, 20 predicted proteins | sample OliLakLV19MP7P2_FD_148606 | JGI IMG/M metagenome (GOLD analysis project Ga0163148, IMG submission 148606) | Freshwater microbial mat bacterial communities from Lake Vanda, McMurdo Dry Valleys, Antarctica- Oligotrophic Lake LV.19.MP7.P2 | ecosystem: Environmental > Aquatic > Freshwater > Lake >...
GTATTAAGGATGTTAAAATTAGTTGTGCCGGAGGGGTCCATTGTTTTTGAAATGTCGTCTAAATCAATTAAGCCGCGGATTTGGGCATTGCCGTTGATGTTGAGTTGGAGGGCGATGCCGTTTGGACTACTTAATCCATAGTAAAAGTTTAGGTCGTTAGCTCCTTGACGGTGGATATTCCAACCAGTTGCTGACTGACCGTAGACGGGAGGGGAAAGCAGGCTAAATATTAGTCCGGTACCAAAAAACGAAATTAAAATGAAAAGGCTGAAAAAGGCAAGTGCTTTAAGTTTCATAATATAAAGGTATAGCTTTATCAAACCAGAAAGCTATGTAATGTGTCAAGAAAGAATGGTGTTTCTCATCCATTGATAATGCTTATTACGCAGGCTTCGATAACAGGAATATTTGATGAGATTACCAGAGGATCTGTTGCGCCGGCACAGACAGGAGTGGGAGTTGGAGTTGGAGCTGGAGTTGGGGTCGGACTGGGATTGGCGCCAATGGCATAGCTTTTATCCTCTTCAGTTAGTACTAAATCTTTTGTAAAAAGACCGTTACGTAAAATGTAGAGGTATTTTGGTTGTTTGTTGATTTTCTCTGCTGACAGAATGTTGTTGGCGAGGTTTCTTACCATTTTAATAGCGCTAGTACCGGGAGCGAGATCGGTTTTATTTAATGATATTAAACTGCCGTCTATGGTTAATCTAGGCGTAATTGTTGTTCCAGTTAGACAGGCGCCTGATTCGTAGGCTGTGCAAATAATGCCTGACGAGATTAGGACGGCGTTCACTCGAGTTACATTAGAGTAAATATTAATATTACCTGAGACCACAAAAACTATGCCGCTGTCCGGGTTGGTACCAGCATAGTTGATATTATCGGTAATGTTTAAATCCCCTCTGACAAAAATAATCTGGACACCAGAGCCTGCCACCGGTCCGGACATTGAAAGACTACTTGTTTGCAGGTAAATTCCATTACCGCTAAAGTTAATAGTACCAGTTCCGATTTGAGAACTTTTTTTAGCTGTAGAGCGGGAGAGAGTAAAGAATTGGTCTTCAAGATCGGTGTAAGAAGGGACTTTGAATTCACGGTAAACAGACTGAGGGTCGAGTACGCAGGTTTGGGCGGAGTTACCAAAGGTACCGCCTCCTACTGATAATGCAGATATTAACCCTTCGTTATTGGCGCTTGAAGTACAGGATGTTTGGGCGAGGGATGGTGTCGGGAGTAGAGTGGCTGCGACTACTATAAAAGAAATTCCAAGAAATATCTTAAAGCACTTATTGGGCAGGTTAATGTAGTTCATTTAAGGCGTAATATAAATTGTTTCATTGGTATGGATATCTCCGCCTGTGGTTTGGATGTAGGGTTTGGGGTATTTGGTGATGTCTAACTGGAGAGATAGTGGAGTACTGCCAAAGGTATTGGTACAGGTTAAAATGTAAATCAATGAACCAGATGTAGTGGTACTGATAGGTTGAGAACCGGAAGTACCAACAGAACCTATCCAGGCAGAAGAAGCAGTGCAGGAATCAGCATTTGTTGAACTCCAGCTTAGGCTCACTCCAGGAGTGTTCTGGTTTAAGGGTACAGGGAGTGCAGCCACAGTAGGAGTAGTAGTTGTTGTGCCGGTTGGAGTAGTAACAGAGAAGATAACGTCTGGTGGGGTTGAACAGTTTGTGGCATTTCTCCAGCCGTATACCGGGAGAGTTGAATTACCGGTAATATTTGTTGTTAAGGCTCCGTTGTATGCCAAAACAGCAAATTCCCAGGCTTCACCGGAGGCGACAGCCCCTGGGACTGTATAGTCATAAATGACGTTTCCTGAAGAATCAGGATTGATTAAGCCTAGATCCATCTGAGGCATGGTGCCACTTGTTCCTTTGGAGGTGTTGGAAGTTCGTGGTGTTAAACGGTAACCCGGGGCACCAGCTGAGGGAGACCATGATAACCTAAACCTGGAAACGCCTAAGCCGGCACAAAATGGGGAGGGTGCGGCAGTAAAGTTAAAGGCGGGAGGAGGTGAGCTGCAAACCGGAAATGTGGTATAGGCACCAAACTTCTGATGACTCCATTGGTTGTTGTCAGAATAGCCAATGATGGCTCCGGCGCCGTTTCTGGAAGCAATGATAAAGCTATAGTTACGGCCGACCACAAGAGGGCTGGTTGAAGTAAAAGTGTGACTGGTGGAATTGGTATAGAGATTGGTATCAACTGTAGTCCCCACAGCCTGATCCAGGTAGAAGATTTCATAGCTGGAAGCTCCGGTGGCTGGGGTCCAGGAGAGAGTAATTGACGGGTTGGTACCGCTGCAGGGATTTTGGGGAATATTCTGGCTGGAATAGTATAGTCCAAAGGATTGCTGGCGGTTAGCACCTAAGTTTAAAGTAACTGAAGCGGTAGTTGGGGTAACCCGGTAAGCCCCGGTGTAGGCAGTAACATGACGGATTTCATAACTCCGGGAAGTGATATTGGTGATTGTGTAATGTCCCAAAGAATTAGTTACCCCGGTATATTTAATCTGTTCAGGGAATGACTGGGCAGGGTGGTCAATAGAACCTGTTGGAGTACCATTCTCATCAGTACTGGTAACCTCAGTCCAGGCAGCAACAGTATATGCCGGGATAATTATCTGGATGGTGTCACCAGCGATGGGAGAGTCACCTGAGCTGAAGGAGCCATTGGTGTCAGCGTCAAGGTATGTGTAGCCGGAGAGAGTTATTGGTCCTCCTCCGCAAGGACCATAACAGCCATCGTAGCCTCCATCATTGTAGCCTCCATCTTGACCGCCATAGGAGCCATCATAGCCACCGTCGCCTCCATAGCCACCGTCGTAACCACCGTCGTAACCACCATCATAACTACCATCATAACTACTCGTATAGCTGTCGGTGTAAGAGCTGGTGGATATAACACAAGCAGATATGCTTTTAGCAAATACCAAAAAGCAAACCCCAATAAGAAAGGGTGCTAGAAAAAAATTGTTAATTGTAAAAAATTTAAGTCTCATTTCTGTTTGTTAATTTTAGTGATAGAAACAGACTTGATAAAGTCATTTTCCGACCATTTTTTTGTAAGATCGATTATTTCATAGAGAACTATGTAGTCACCTGACTTGAGATCGCTAATAGTAATAGTATTAGCTTCGTCAGAACCATCAGTCTTTTCGAATATTTCCATTTTTTGTAAATCGGATTCCCTGAAATAGTGCGTATATTCATCAGCCCCAGAGCCGATATTCAATGTTAATGAGTAAGGTAGGGAGGTTTTGCTTTGCTCAAGGATTCCTTTGTCTGTGCTGAGTATAGTAATTTCTCCTGCAATTTTCAGATCCAGAATGGCTTGTTCAACAAGAGATTTCTGTAAAACGCTTAGGCTTCTTAGTGCATCAAGATTTATTGCCGGATTTTTTATTTCCTGTTCAATCAGATATTGGTTTTCGGGAGAAGGCTGGATGGTTCTGGTTTGAGGTAAAGGGTTTTCAACGGGGGGAGGTTTTTGCGAAAACAGAAAATAGCCTATTAGTCCGATGAATAGGAGAATTAAAATAATTACAACCAAAATAAGTATGAATGTTGATTTACTCGCAGGCTGTTTTAAAGTACTTGGTGTGTCGTTTATTGGAGTTGCTAGTGGTTGCGTAGGCTGCATTTATTGGACGTATATTTTAAACTTTAGGCTAGAGTTTTTGAGATTCTTTAATAAGTCTGTTTCTTCTTCGACAATAATATTGTCCCCGACCTTAAGTTCGTTTAGATCAATTTCAATTTCCTGGCCCCTTACAATCTTAACCACATGCACATTGTTTAAGTCGCTTTCTGTAAAATAACGAGTAATGCTGGAGCGGTCCCCAGCAATCTCGATGTTTTTATTATATTTAAATCCAGTGTCTTCTCTCTCTCCTCCTTTATTATCGATCTGTTTTATTAATCCTTGGTATTTAACATTCACGAATGCAGAATCTAAAGTATCTTTAGTAAAAGCGCCAAGTGATTTTAGGTGAGCCTGACTTATTGCTAAAACCTCTAAATGAGGGATAGGAGTTGGGAGAGGGTTTGTTGTTATTTTGCTTTGCCCAGAGAAGGGTTTATTTAGTAAATAGTATCCAATTTCTATAGTTTGTAATAGAATCAAAAAAATACAAATGTATGCGAGTTTGGTAGGTTTGAATGTGCTAATAAATGAACTAGTTCTGGATTTTGACATCTCTTTAACTTTATCCCGATAAGTCCAGAGTGTCAATCCTGAGACCTTAACAGGGAAGCCATTTTATTGATGAAATTTCTTCCTAAAAAAGAGCAACTTGAATAAAAATTGAATATTTTTTGATAAGTGGTACAATTGTCTTATGTGGTCAAAAGAAAGAGCTGGAGTGCCAAAATTGTCTCGTAGGGGATTACTTCTATTGCCTGTAATGGCTATGGCTGCATCGCTTGCACGCCAGAGGCCAGCATTTGCTGATGGGCCGATTGGGGATATTGAGCTGAATGCAGCGGGATGGGAGGTCTTGGTTGGCCCTAGAGCACCCAGGGTTTTTTCTAACCAAGATAGATTACCAGAACCTAACAGACCCCTTAGTTTTTCAGAATTTCAAGTAACTAATATAACAGAACTTGATCCTACCCCTGTAGAAGTTGATTTTTCTGTAAGGGCTATTGGTCCTGAAGGAAAAGATAGCGTCACTTCTGCTCTTATGTTCGGTACGCATGAAGCGGGTTCCCAAGAAAGTGGGTCACCTTCGCAGATCGTAGTGTTATCTTTTCATACCGATAAGGGGTGGAGTGTGGCTGAGATTGGCGATCCTGGTGGGAAGATGCGAACAGTAACAAAATTCCTGGGAATAAGAGATCCTCAGCTTGATGCTCAATTAGTACTGCAAAACGGCAGGACTTCAATAGTGACCCCCAAAGACAGAGAGCCAGTAGCGTTTAATTTAGAAGGGGATCTATTTAGAGGTCGGGTGAGGATTGGTGCTGTTGTGCCGCCTGAGTCGACTGTAACGATTGATAAATTAGCATGTAGGAAACTTTAAATGGATTTTTCAGCTCGATAACAGATCCTTTGTGGCGTGTATAAGAAATAGTTTAGTGATAGTCAGGCTTTTTAAAATTGAATTTATTCAAATATTCGGTTTTTATCGCAATAATTCCCGGTCTGTCGGGATTTTATTTCCTTTTAGCGGTAATGTAGTATTAATATATGCGGAAGAAGAACGCTGGAGCTTTTTATAGACTTATATCTACGATAGTACTCATGTTTTCCTTATTTATATTGTTTAGTTTTGTATGGTATCTAATCTATACTTACGGGTATAAAAATAATTCAGTTCAAGTTTCACGGAATATGGTCGAGTCTTGTGCTAAACAGAACAAATGGAGAAATTGTTACGGAGATCAGCTTTCAAATTATACGAAATTGAATAAGCTGACCGAGGTGTTAAAGATTTTAAGTCAAATTCAAGAAGTTGATTCCAGAGCTAAGGATTGTCATTTTATTGCCCATAAGATATCTTCAGAAGAAATTGCCAAAGATCCAGGTAACTGGCTTAAGATATTTCAAGTTGTTGATCAGGATAGTTGTTTGGGGGGATTTATCCACGGCAGTATCGAAGGATTCAGGAGAGCTAATTCCGGTTTTCAAATAGATGAAAAAGGCATTGTTGAAATATGTGAGCAGATAAATATTGCTGCTGGTAATAAGAATCCTGATCCCTGTATTCATGAAATAGGTCACCTGCTTCTGGTTGAATTCTATGGAGAGATAAAACCAGCAACGGAGATATGTAATAAATTATCTGAACAAAACCAAGTTTATTGTAACGATGGTATTTTTATGGAAAATATTACAAGGGATAGTCTGGTCGAGCATGGTATCAAAGATCATATAGTGTTTGATATGCAATCGGCTCAAGAAATTGAAAAAACTTGCAGTAATTTTACCGGAGTTTCTGAGACTGCGTGCTGGTCGCAACTTGCGCATATTTATGCTCCTGTTTCCAATTATGCTCCTCCGGCAACATATAAATTATGTGCTAGGGCTTCCAGCGAATATAATCAGGAACAATGTTATCTACACTCGTTTATTTTCCTTCTAACTTATCCAAAATTAAATAATAATGAGTTAAGGACAATATGCGATCCTTTTTTAAAGAAAGAAAATCTTGGTAAGTGTTTATATTGGGCTGTTCACGCGATGTTATTTAATTCATCTAAGCTAGAAACTAGAGCTATTAGTTTTTGCAAAAATATCGATAAATCGCTGTCGACAAACTGTTATGAAACACTAGGCAGGCAGCTAAGTAATTTTTTTACAACAGAGGAACAAGAGATTCTATGCTCGTCTGTTCCTTCAGATAACAAAGATAGGTGTGTATGTCCTAAATGCGAAAGGCCTGCTGTAAAAAAAACCAAATCAATACAAATTTAAGTTAGGAGTTATGTTGCCTTATACGAAGTTACGACTAATAATAATATTTTTTTTGTTGTCTCTTGCATTCGTAGTTATTTTTAATCAAACCTCGTTAAATTCGGTTGATAATGTCGGAACGAATGCTGCTGAAAAAATAGTGGGTAAATGTGTCAAGGAAATTGATTGGAGTGAGTGCTATGGCGAAGGACTGGCAGCATTAAACAAATCTGTAGAGTTTTCGGTAACTTTGATGACGCTTTATAATATTAAAAAGGCTGATCCGAAAACACAAGACTGCCATTTAATAGCGCACAGGATCGCACTTGATGAATCTTCGAAAGAAGGGGATATATGGAAAAAGATTATTAGTGTTGTAGCAGCTGATGATTGCTCGGGAGGGTTTTTCCATGGTGCGTTGGAGGGGTTAATATTGAACGATCCGGATTTTAAATTGAACGGTATGCAATTTGAAAAATTATGTTCTCAAATCCCTGAGCAAAAATATATTTCGGTTGTCCAAAGCTGTATTCATATGCTCGGACATATCTCGGTAATTGAAAATAATACGGACATTCCCTCCTCAATTGATATTTGTAATTCATTACCGGATGCAGAATCTCGGTATAATTGCTATGGCGGTGTTTTTCATGAGAGTATAAATCGTGATAGCTTAGTTTTGCATGGGCTTGCCCAAAAACTAGATTGTAATACTGCTGTGATGAATGAGCAGATGTCATTTTGTTCTGGATACAAGAATGGACCTGCTCAAGCTTGTTGGCAAGAGGTATCACATTTTTTTATCTGCGATACTCTAGATCCAAAAGATATCTATAATCGCTGTAATAAAGCTCCAAATGAAGAATACCGTCTTGCCTGTTATTTGGGTATAGTTGGAGATCTTCCTGCCAATCCGCAATTTGATATGTTTAAATTGGGTCAGCTATGCGACCTGGATAATGATAATGCAAAAAGTAAATGTATTAGAATTGTGGTTGACTCACTACTTAACTTGCATCCAGAGTATAAAGACAGAGCAGTGAAATTCTGTAGAGTTTTATCAGGCCAGAACCAATTTTTTTGCAATGAGCAAATCAAAGCAAACTCTCTATAGTAGCCCGATATTGCAGAAGTCTAGAATGGTTTGTAGTTTAAATGTTTGTCGTTTATGCTCTATATCGCAACTGACCTTTAGCTAGATGGACTTCCCCGTTTAATGCGCCAGCACTAATGACAACGGTGTTATTTGGTGTAGTATTGGGTAATGATAATCTTTGTTGGAATTGTCCCAGGCCAATAACAGCTTCACTACCTGATGATGAGATCGAGAGGGTAGGAAAACGAACACTGTAGAGACCATCATTCTCGGGCGAGGGTCTCGAAATATATATTTCGGATTCTGTGTATGGGGTGTCATTCTTACCATCATTAAAGGCGGCTAGATACAGTGCTGAGGTGTGGTCGATCTTATCGTTGATAGTTACTAGCGGGTCCCCCCGCCTCACAAGAAGAGCCAAGTCTCCGGGAAAAATACCTACCCCTGGGAAACGGCTATGGCCTTGCAGTCCAGATACAAGCTCAATTATTACAGCGCGGTATTCTCGATCTTCTGGGTCAAGTCCGTTATGAATGCTTATGAAGCTTTCGACGAATGGATGTCGCTGTCCGGGCCGGGGGATGGGTAAGCCCATTTCTTTTGCAGATTCTACAGTGAAAGGAAATTTACCTCCAAATTCAAGATCGTTAAGTGTGAGACTAAAATTGTAAGGTGACTTGAACCGCATTACTTCCATTGTTACTTGGTTGTTCAAGGACGCTAGATCAAATGGTGGTATCTCTTGATCTCGGTATAAAGGGGGTCTTTCGGCAATCCTGTCGGGGGATAGTACTGAAGGAGCTATCGCTGCAGCAAGAGCTGTTAAGCCTAGTCGAAGGAACTGGCGTCTCTTTGGGGATGGTGGTTCTGCTTTTTCAGTATTGTTGCTTGCCATGTAGGGTTAAGGTAACATAGTAAATTTTGAGAAGTCAACTGCTAAATGTTAGTTGTAAAAAATACGATTATTGAATTGAGAATTCTTTCTAAAGATTTAGTGCGATTTGCAATAGATTAACTCCGTCATGGCATTCTGTATAGTGAGATTCAGTTAACTCTAAGCAAAATTTATCTGCTCTATTTCTGACGGAGAGATCAGTATAAAGTAGCCAAGCTGCGCCTGAGCGGCAATTTATTTCAGAGTCAATACTCGGGGCTTGTTTGCATTCGGAGATAGTTTTTTGGATATCTCTGGTGTTTGAGAAGATTGAATTGCCGAGGCCGAGAAGACAAGATTTTTTATTTAAAGGGTTTTTAACTTTTTCGCAAAGTTCTAATGATTGCTGAGGATTTTTTTTCGTAGCGTGATAAAAGTAGTTGCCTAAATTATAGTAGCACTCAGGCTGAAAATATTCCTTAATTTCAGTACAGGGGTGGTAGGGACTCGTAGGATTAAGAGGATTTATTTTTACTGATCCAGGCGTATTCCCACTTAAACTAGGCATGATATATTCCATGAAGACTCCGCCTGAGCAGCCCATTAAGCGGTGTTTCCAGGCTAGACCCGCGCAGGTTTCAAGAGATTTGTCTAAATTTTTACTACCATAATATTCAGCAATTCCGTGACCTAAACCGTGTTGAAAGCCTAAATTAAATTCGCCAAATTTTTCATTACACATCTGATCGAGTTCATTAACTATGCCTATTCCCTGATCGGGTATGGCTGTCGTGAAAAAACCATGGAAGCAGCCAAAAGCGAATGAATTACCGCAAACTGTAATCCCCGCAGGTCCCTTAATTTGATAGAGAACTTCGCCGAAGATGTGGGCAATGGTGTGCTGATTATTAGGAGATGAGTTTTCGTATTTATTTAGAATTTCGTGATAGAGACTGGATGCGTCTTCTTTGGCAATCCGTTTCTCTATTGATATTTGTTCATTTAGGAAAAACTGGGAGGAACATTCGAAATCAGTGCAACTACCTACCGGATTCTGAAATTTTTTTTCTGAACGCGGGAAGAAATTGATTGAAATTATTAGAGCTGAAAGAATAAGTAAGAATAGGGAAGAAAAAAGAATCAAGGATTTTTCTGGCAAGAGTCTTTTCATTTAATGAGTTTCTTTCGGCAAGTTTCATATAAAGATGAGGGAATTTCAGTACAGAATTCTTTTAGATAGTCTGATGATTTAATCTGTCCGTTGCCGACTGTGTTGATTAATTCTTCATAGCAATAATGTTGCATTTCTTCTGTGGGGGCCAGGCTACAATATTTTTCCGGAAGACTTTTATCATTGGCTCCACTCCAATACATTGAGCCCTGGGCGTATAGAACACAAGATTTTTGGCCGTCTTTATGAGACGTGAGTAAACACCAGCGGTAAATTTTTTTCATTTCCTCGTCAGTTAATTTATCAATGTGGCGGACGTCCTTGCCTTTAGCCATGGCCAAGAATTCTTTACCGAAACCCCCGAAGCAGGCGTCACGATTTATAGGATCAGACGAAGGGATCTTATTACAGTATTCAAAAGACTGGACTAAAACCTTATCGGAAACATCCTCTGATCTGCGACCAGCCAATTCCCAAAGGTAAGGAGTAAGATAAACTAGGCAAACTTGCCTCGCTTTAGGATCCGTGAATAGTTCGCTCATGCAGGGATAGAGGGGTTCATCTTTACGGAGGTTAATCTCCCTTTGTTTTTGCCAGAAGACTTTGTCGTGATCTCCTCCGGAGACCTGTTCCATTAGGGCGCCTCCCATGCATTCGCGGTACTCATCGCCCTCGAGTGTCACTTCTTCAGTCTTTTTACAAAGCTCGGTAGTTTTAGAGAAATTATATCCAGCATAGGCAAATACACCGTGTCCTAAGCCGTGATAGCACATTTGATAGGCTCCTTTTCCGGGTGCTTTTTTGCAGGCTTCACCAATTTCATCAAGGCCGGCTTCTCCTTTTTCGTAGAAAAGGTTAATGACTATAGAATGGGAGCAAGCATTCCTAAAGGCTTCAGTGCACAATTGCATGCCGTCAATCCCTTTTTGGAGATATAACGCATCCCCAACAGTATGTGCCAATAAATGCATATCTATTCCGGAAGGCATAGGCGCTTTATCTAATATCTCAAAGGCATAAACCGCGCCTTTTTTCTCTGATAAATTCTTAAAGTATGCCTTGTAATGTGTAAAGTCCATTTTTTTATCTGTCAAATAACTAATTTCGGGGTACTTTTCGAAAAAGACTGGGTTATTAGAGAAAATTCCGAAATAGAAGATGAGAGCTGCGCAAAAGAGAACAATAAGACTTAAGAGGAGTAACAAATGGGACTGGTTTATTTTTCTTAGAATCTGAAGCCCTTTTTTCATAAAACAACGTTTATTATTCCTCGATAATAAGGATTTAGGTGGTCGTGAAATTTCCATTTTCCGAATTTTAGGAATTGGAAAGACCAGGAATTTTTTGGATCAATTGGTTCCTGGGGGTCGAATTCGGGGTAGATGCCGTGGGTGAGATGGAGGTCGGAGGCAGGCTTGGGTTTCATTTTGAGACTATGCCCGACTCCTGTTTTGTTTTTTCATCGAGAAATACCTTCATTAGTGATTGGTAGGGGACATCTTTTTTATTGGCTATTTTTCTAATTCGATTTAATAAGCCTATTGGTAATCGTAAAGAAATAGTTTTAGTCGTGGGTTTTAAATTAGGCAAATCTAACTCCACTGGAGTTGCTGTATCGAAATATTCAGTAGTGTCGTGTGTTGCCCAAAATTCTGCTTCGTCAGCTTCATTTTTAAATTGTGGTATAGGTTTTTTCTGATTCATCATATTTGATTTCACCTCCAATTATTAAGAGTTATTTTTATATATTTCTCTCTCGTTTCTGTTTTGATCTCTTGCCGAAATAATGCGCACTTTATCTTTGCGAATGGTAAATACCAGAACTCTATTTTACTACGACAACTCCTCGATACATAGGATATAAATGATCGTGGTATTTCCATTTGCCGGGATTTAGGAATTGGAAGGTCCAGGAGGTTTTGGGGTCTACTGGTTCTTGGGGGTCGAATTCAGGGTAGATGCCGTGAGTTGGGTGCAGGTCTGAGGCGGGCCAGTAGGGGTTATTTTGGGTGGTTGTAAACTTTACTAAATCTCCGGGTTTGATGGTTATTTCTTGTGGAGAAAAACCGTTTTCATTTAGGATTACCTCGTGGATTTGTCCTTTAGGGAGTGAGGCGGTATTGCTTTGAGAATTATTTGAAGTGGTGGAATAGAAATAGGTGAAGATGAGGCAGAGGATTATTAGGGAGAGGGCGAGAGTGATGAATAGGGAAGTTTTTTTGTTCATTGCAGCTGGTATTGAGTATATAATAGTAGTTCCAAATGAGAAAGTTTTTAACTCCTAAACTCTTCGTGATCTTTAAAGGCAGGCATTTGTTACGCAAAAAAATTTTCTCTCTGTCAATGTTAACAGTTATTGTTTTCCTATTAAGTTTAGTATTTTTTGGGTTAGGTTTTAGGCTTGGGATTCTCCAAGATTTTAATTTACAGAAGAAACCTCTTTCGGGCTCAGTAGATAGTGTGGTTGAGATTTGTAGGGATAATCTGGGCTGGAGGGATTGTTATGGTAGGCAGATAGCGAGGTTGAATTATCAGATGGATTTTAAGGATACTTTGGAGATTTTGAAGGGTATTGCGGAAGTTGATGCAAAAACCCGGGATTGCCATTTAATTTCTCATAAGATCGCGGCTTCTGAGGTTGATAAAGCACCTGAAGACTGGATTAAAATTTTTGATTATGTTGACCAGACTACCTGCAATAATGGATTTGTGCATGGAGTTTTGGAAGGTCGGAGTAAGTATGATTCAAGTTTAGTTCTGGATGAGAAAACTATCCCAAGTATTTGTAAACAGATAGAGGATAGGACATCAGCCAGGGTGGGAAAGACGAGAGAGGGGGCGGATGATGCTTGCGCCCATATTATTGGGCATATATTACTAGCACAGGAGGATGCGATGACGAAAAATGCGGTTGAGATTTGTAGCAAGATTCCCCATGATATCAGAACAGGCTGTTTTGACGGGGTGTTCATGGAGAATATAACCCGGGAGAATTTGGAGGCGCATGAGGTGGCGCAGAAATTAGAATTAACAAAGGAGGAGAGCTTAGGTCTGGAGGATAATTGCCGTAGCTTTGAGGGGGCAGCGGGGAGAAGCTGTTGGCGGGAGTTGGCGCATATATATACGGTGATAGGGCATAATGATCCGAATGAGGTTTATCCGCTTTGTTATCAGACTCCAATTCAAGCTTATGCTAATGAATGTTATATGCACTCCATTAATTTAATGATTTTATCTGATAATTATTCTGATCAGAACTTGACTGATACCTGTAAACATTATTGGAATAGTGAGGATAGATCAAAATCTTGCATTAGCCGGTCACTGGTTCCGCTTTTGGGGAGTTCGGTGGATTTTATTGATAGGGCTGCGGTATTTTGTGATTCTGCACCTTTGGAATATAAGCAATTTTGCTACACTAAGATTGGGCAGGAGATTAAACCCAGGACATCGCCCGAGAGAAGAGTTGAATTATGCGGAAGGGTGCCTCAAGAGTTTTTCAAATACTGCAATTTAGAAAATTAAAGTTAGTTTATCTGGCATTGATTGCAGTTCTATTAAGCGGAGGTTTTTTTAGCCTTAGTTTTCGGAGTCCGGCGGAGAACTCATTAGATATGGCTAGTAAAATTAATACACAATGCCGTGATGATTCATCGAACAGGTGCTTGAAAAGTTTTTTTGCAGATTTTGCTAAAGAGAATAGTTTTAATCAGACAAAACAAGTGCTTGATGCTTTGCAGGAAATAAATCCAACTACCAGGTATTGCCACCCTTTTGCTCATGTGATTTCAATTGCTGAGGTGGAGAAGAACGCGGAGGGGTGGTTGGATGTTTTTTCTTATATCCCTGAATCGGAGTGTTCGTATGGGTATTTTCATGGAGTGATTGAGGGGAAGTATCGGTCAGATCCTGATTTTTTAATTGATAGTGGATTTATTGAATCAGTTTGTTCAAGGGATTTAAAGAAGAGTGGATTTTCCAGAAGCTGTGCTCATGCTTTCGGGCATGTAGTCTTGGTTCAAGAGGAGGGGAGTATAGAAAATGGTTTGGGTATTTGTGAGAAGTTGCTGCCGGATTTAAATAATCCATGTCTTCAAGGGGTGTTTATGGAAAATATTCAGAAGGATAACTTGTCAGAACACGGAATTAAGGATAGAGAAACATGGGACGTTAATTTTCTTAATACAGAAATTGCTTATTGTAACCAATTTAACGGAAGCAAGCAGAATGAATGCTGGAGAAGTTTAGGGCCGGTAATCAGGGCTGTTTCGGAAGTTGATAAGGCAGTTCTGGTTTGCCAGGACGCACCGGAGTATTTATCGCGGCGTTTTTGTACAAGGGAGGTTTTAGGGTCTGAACTTGTTTTTCAGTTTTCGCAGTCAGGTGAGGAAGAGAAATATAGTGATGAGTGTTTGTTTTTAAGTGATCAGAATCAAGAATATAGAAACTGTATGAAAGACTTAATCAGTTATGTCATTCTCACGTCAGCTTCATATAAGAGTGAAATGCTCAGGTATTGTGAAATAGTGTTAGCTAAAGACAGGGAAGATTGTATAAGTATTGTTAAGAGTACTGATTAAGGAGTGGGAGTGGCGGTTATTTTTGGAGTTGAGGAAGGGTCGGGAGTTGCTGTGATTGGGGGAAGTGAGGGGGCGGGGAGAATGTATTGGATTTGGGTGACTTTATAGACTCCGTCGCTTTTTTCTAAGGTAATTAATGCTTCTTTATTTAGTTCAATCGAAGATAAGTCTGAGCTGGGGGTTTTGTTGCCGATTTTGCCAATTAATATTCTGTCAGAAACTTCCCGCGTGCCTATTGCGTTATTATTTAAATTCTTTATAGTTATTAGTCGTTTGTCGCTTTCGGTTATTTCCCCGCGGAGGGAAGCGATTTGAGAGGCGTATAAATTATCTCCGTTACTATCTATATTGTTGCCATTTCTATTTGCCGGGGCATTAGTTTGGAGAGTGTTGGTTGCTGTTGTAAAGGTTCGGCTGGCGAAGAACCCGATACTCAGTCCGAGAATAAAGAGTGACCCAGTAAGGAGAATATAAGGGTATTTTTTTAGCATATCTTTATTTTTAACTTAAACTGAAGTATTGTCAAGCCTTGTGGGAGTTGTGGATTTGTTGTCCCATAGGTTTTTCTGTTAAAATAACTTTATGAAAATGAATGCAAAGCAGCTAAGGGCTGGAAATACGAAATACGAAATACGAAATACGAAACTTGAGAGGAATGAGATTTATATTATTTTAGATAACGTTTTAGATACTTATAATATTGGGGCGATTTTTAGGTTGGCGGATGCGGTGGCGGCGAAAAGGGTAATTATTTGCGGGCAATCGGAAACGCCGCCTAATCATAGGATTAAGAAAGCTTCGATTAATACAACTGAGGTGGTGGAGTGGGCATATGCAGAAAGCGCGCTTTCTGCAGTATCAAATATCAGGAATCAAGTATTAGGTATAAAAGTGGTTGCAGTGGAGTTAGACAAGAGGTCTGTTAAATATGATGAATATGATTACCAGCTACCTATTGCACTCGTGGTAGGGCATGAATCGGATGGGGTTTCTCAGGAGGTTTTGGCTGTGTGTGACGGGATTGTGGAGTTGCCGATGTTTGGGGTTAATATTTCATTAAATGTAATGGTTAGTTTAGGAATAGTTTTGTATAAAGTATTGGAGAAAAACCAGCCCCGATAGTATAATCTCCGAGCTGTTACTTCGTATGAATAAAGGAATCTTTAAAATTAAATCAGGACTTGCTCAAATGCTTAAGGGCGGGGTTATTATGGACGTTATAAACGCTGAGCAGGCTAAAATTGCGGAGGATGCGGGCGCGGTAGCGGTTATGGCTTTAGAAAGAGTGCCTTCGGATATCCGGGCGGCGGGTGGAGTGGCTAGGATGTCGGATCCCCGAATGATTAAAGAAATTCAAAAAGCTGTGACTATTCCGGTTATGGCGAAATGCCGGATTGGGCATTTTGTAGAGGCGCAGGTTTTAGAAGCGTTAAAAGTAGATTTTATTGATGAGAGTGAAGTGCTAACTCCCGCAGACGAGCAATTTCATATCGAAAAGTCTAAATTTAATATACCTTTTGTTTGCGGATCAAGGGATATAGGTGAAGCGTTACGCAGGATTAATGAGGGTGCGGCTATGGTGAGAACAAAAGGTGAGGCGGGGAGTGGGAATATCGTTGAGGCGGTGCGCCATATAAGAACTGTGAAGGCAGGAATTGAGGAATTAAAGGAGTTGTTAAAGAAGAAGAAGGTTAACCGGATGGAAGATAAAGCGAGTGAGTATCGGGTGCCGGTAGAATTATTAATTGAAACTGCTAAATTGGGAAGATTCCCAGTTGTCAATTTTGCAGCTGGTGGTATTGCGACGCCGGCGGATGCGGCACTTTGTATGCAGCTTGGGGTTGATGGGGTGTTTGTGGGGTCGGGGATTTTTAAAAGTGGAGATCCGAAGAAGCGAGCGAGAGCTATAGTAGATGCAGTTGCTCACTTTAATGATCCGGAAAAAATTGCGGCGGCTTCGGAGGATTTGGGAGAGGCGATGTCGGGTCAGGAAATATCGAAATTGGAAACAAAGTTATCAATGCGGGGGATTTAACTTCAATGAAAACTCTTAAATTAGGAGTTTTGGCTTTTCAAGGCGACGTAGCCGAGCATATTCGAGCTCTCAAAAAGGCTGCTATTAACCTAAACCTTCACGTATCTATTGTTGAGGTGCGTAATACAAAAGAGCTCCAATTATTAAGTGGCTTGATTATTCCTGGAGGGGAAAGTACTACTTTGTTTAAGCTTTGTGAAAGGGAAGGTATGCTAGAGGCGATAAAGGAGGTTCCGGCAATTTTTGGAACTTGTGCAGGAGCGATAATGTTGGCTAAGAAAGTTTTGAGCAAATCGGAAGGTCAAAAGAGTTTGGGGTTGATGGATATAGAAATTGATAGGAATGCCTACGGGAGGCAGGCTGAGTCTTTTGAAGGGGGGCTAGATACAAAATTAGGGAGAATTGAGGCAATATACATACGAGCCCCCAGAATTTTAAAGAAGGGTAAAAGTGTGCGTATTCTAGCTGAGAGAGATGGAGAAGTGTTGGCTTGTGAAGAGAAGGTAGGTCCGAATTATTATTTGGCCGCGTGTTTTCACCCTGAATTAACAACCTCAGTATTTCATGAGTATTTTTTGGAGCACTTAGCGAATAATTAATTTCTCAGATAGTGATTGACCGCTTTCAATCCTGAGAATAGCTTCGGCTAGAAGGCCAGCTATGGTAACGATCTCGATTTTAGGACAACTTTTCACTTCTTCGGGTTGAGGGATGGTGTCGGTGATCAAAACTCTTTCGATAGGGGAATTGTTAATCTTGTCAAGAGCGCCTTCTGAGAAAACTCCGTGGGTTACAGCTGCCCAGATTTTTTTAGCTCCACGGTTTTTGATAAGTTGGGCGGCGTTGCATAATGTTCCGGCTGTAGTGGCCATGTCATCGACCAGGAGCACATCTTTTCCTTCTACGTCACCAATAATATCCAAAGCTTCGGACTCATCCCGGGAATGAACATCTCTGACTTTGTAAACGATAGCTACTCCGTGAGCGTTAAGTCTCCTGGCGTAAGCGGTAGCGGTAGGGACGCCGCCTTTGTCAGGTGAGGCCACAACAAGTTCATTAAAGTGTTCCTGTTCAATTCGAGGGATGATTGAGTAGCTGGCATAAAGATTGTCCCAGGGAGTTTTAACGAATCCCTGAAGTTGTTCTGAGTGAATATCCAAAGTACAGATTTTATCTGCTCCGGCGAATTCGATGGCCTGGCCTAGAACTGAAGCTGAGATTGGGACACGGGGACGGTCTTTTCGGTCTTGCCTCGCATAGCCAAAATAAGGGATTATGACGAGTACTTCGTCAGCTGAGGCGCGTTTGGCGGCGTCTATCATAAGGAGGAGTTCTATTATGTTGCTATCGACGTTGGGGGGACAAGTCGATTGAATGATGATGACGCTACCTCGTCTGATATTGATTGGTATTTGGACTCTGGATTCACCGTCGGCGAATTTGGTTATGGGTTTATAAACTTTGGAGCCTAGTATCTTACCGACTTGTTCGGCTAAAGCGGGATTGGAACTGCCTGTAAGTAATACAAATTCGCTCACTTTTTCTTTTAATACCTCATCAGATAATAACGTCATGTCAGAATGGTGCGGCATGTGAGGGTATTATACTGAATCTTATAAAGAAACACTACTTTTTAAATTTGGGAAGGAAGGTTGAATAATCCAGGCCGTTGACTGTATCGTCGTTGTTTAAATCAGCTTTTTTTTGAGTATCGCTTTCAGGCTCTCCCCAGGCTGCGTACATGATTGACAGGTCGATAGAGTTAATTAGGCCGTCATTATTAAAATCAGCAACATTAGGAGGGCTTGAGGTTTGAGAATCTGGATTGTTGGTAGTAGTTTCTTCGGTTTGAAGGATTGTAGTAGAGTTTATTGTAACGTTTGCTTTCCCGAAAGTGTCGCCTATGCCTTCACCAGCTCTGTTCAGTACTTTGATTGAGGTGGTTTTTTGATCAAAGGTAATTTCGGTTTGAGGGGAATCACTATTTTTAACCTCAAAAACCAGGCTGGCGATGATACCACCGCCTGTGACTCCAGAATTGCTGTCTGTGCCCAGGGAAACTAAAGCATTTCCAGGCTCGAGCTTAGGATCTATTAAAATTCTAGGGAGAAATTGGCCGGGAGAGATGCTTTTTAAATCTAGAATTTCGGGATCATATTTGAAATTTAAATCAGTACTGTTTATTTTATTTTCACCGGCATCTGCAAAGACATCAACACTGAATTGTGACGAAGCATTTACCTGGATTTGGTCGGGTTTAAACGATAGACTAACCCCGGTTAGAGATGCTTGTGAGGTTGCTTGTTGAGGGGATTGGACTAAGTATACTCCGGCCCCTATCCCTCCTACTAAAAGTAAGAGGACTGTCATTGCTCCCAGAATCTTAGGATTTACCAGGCTAAATTTAAAACTCGGGCTTTTAGTGTTGGTGGAGGTGATGACGACGGGCTTTTCTTTGGGAGTTTGGTCGTTCATGGAGGTAGGAGAATCCATCAAATTAGTATAGCATCCAAAAGCGATATTTCAGTAGGATAAGCGAGTGGATGAGCTTGTGTTTTCGGTTAAAATTTGGTATAATGCGCTTGAGTTGAGAATATTAAATTCAGCTCGAAGGAGCCAAAATGGCAAAAGGATTCGGCCCAGCAGTTGCAGGATCATTCAGGACAGCAGGTCCAGCCATTGCCTCAAGTAGAGGGGGCATCTCTCCTTTGGCGGTAAAAAGCTCTTTCAGTCCAACCGGACCTGAGCAGGGTACTCCAATTTCTATTTCTCCTCGAGAAGCAAAAGTTTCAGACCCAAGACCTAATTTATTTAATGCATTTCTTAAAAGCCTAGTACCTATTGTAAGGCCAGATCAGATTGACGTAGGGAACATTGAGGCTAGGAATTCTGCGCAATCAGTAAAAGTCCTAGGAAATTTAGAGGCGTTTTCTGGTATGAAGCCTGCTCCAAGAGCAGGGGCTCTTGCGGAGCCGGTATTAGTTCCTAATGAGGCTGTAGCAAATGTTGTGGAATATAAGCCCATACCTAAAAAATCTCCTACTGA
>Ga0163148_10003031_pt1 | contig 19190 bp, 22 predicted proteins | sample OliLakLV19MP7P2_FD_148606 | JGI IMG/M metagenome (GOLD analysis project Ga0163148, IMG submission 148606) | Freshwater microbial mat bacterial communities from Lake Vanda, McMurdo Dry Valleys, Antarctica- Oligotrophic Lake LV.19.MP7.P2 | ecosystem: Environmental > Aquatic > Freshwater > Lake >...
ATTCCTAATACCTAATGTTTTAATATTTAAAATTAAAACATTTAGATTTGATTAAAAATTAAAAATTTTAAATTAAAAATTAAACGAGCTTCTCTATAATCTTCTCATATTTTTCCTTTTCATTTTCATCAACCGGCCCCTGAATAACCAGGTTTAATTTACTAAAATCCCAATGCTTTTTCATCAAATCAAGCAAAAACTTATTATCAATCCCCTCAAGCTCCTTAACCGAATCCTCAGGCAGTTGAATTTTCTCTTTCCATAAAAGCTCATGCCCTATCCAGGAAGCTATTGAAGACGGATGATCAAATGACATTAACCACTGATTCTCCATAAAATATTTAGCAAACTCTAGTTCTTTCTCAGTTAACCCCTTATCAACAAAAGCAATCAGTTCAGCTGTAATCAACCTAACAACCTCTTCCAAATTAGAATGCCCCGTTTCAGAAGAAATCGCAATTGAAGTAATCCCCGGAATTCCCGAGGTCCCCGCTGAAACGCCATATACCAGGCCTTTTTGATATCTAAGTAGTTTAAAAAGCCTACTATTTCTCAGCCTTCCTAAAATAATCGTCAGCAAACTTTGTCCTAGTTGCTCTTTCGAATATTTATCAGGCTCAGTTGTCGCAAACCCAGGAAAACTAAAATCTATATAACAAGTTTTCAAAGCATCATCACGCCTTAAAGCCACACTCCGATTTGTAAAATCATCATTTGAAACCTTTGGATAACTTACACTACCCGCGTTTTTTGGAAACTTAGCAAAATATTCCTCAAGTAACCTCCTTAATTCCTCTTCCTCAAAATTCCCGGTCACTAATAAATAAGTATTATTGGTCAAAAAATACTTCTGCCAATATTCTTTTAAATCCTCAATCGTAACTTTCTTAACAATCTCCATCTCCCCCCCAGTATCTCTATAAAGAACATGCCCCTTGGGATACCTGATGCCTTTATAGAATTTTCCAATCTTATAAAAATGCGAATCCATCTTCTGCAAAAGCTCATTAATGACCGCAACTCTTTCTTTCTCTAAAGCCTCAGGCACGAATAACGGCTCAAAAATAACCTCAGAAGCAATTTTTATCCCGGTTTCTAATTTATTAAAAGGCAAATTAATATGAAAGTTAACAGTCAAAGGATCAGTTGTCGCCCCATAAGTCCCAGCAAGCCCTTCTATAAAAGAAGAGAATTTCTCAACATCAGGAAGCGTCGGAATCCCCTGCACCAACATATGCTCCATAAAATGCGCCACCCCATTATTCTCATCCAACTCCAAAACCGCCCCCGCCTTAACCTCGACATTAATATGAATCGACTTCACCGCCCGCAACCTATAAGTCGCAACCTTTATTCCATTTTTGAGTGTAAACGTCGACAACATAACACCCCCATTATACAGATATTTATGTTAGATGGTAGAATATTAATGATAAATTTTATGAGCGAAACAGATAAAAAAATAAACCCTGAGGGAGAAAGCCTAAAGCCAAAGATTTGGGGTGATACAACTGACCCAAATAATCACAACCCTGCAAAATTCCGATATTTAATCCACGGCATTAATCCTATGGCTGCACTGAATATAGGAGCTCAGGCCTTATCTATGGTTGATCAACCTAGACAAAGCAAACAGGACGGCGATCAAAGCATAAATATGACTCTTAGACCTGAAGATTTGTCAGCAAGAGTATCCTTAAGCATGTCCTTAATTGACCAGGATCATTTGGGCACTTGGGGAAATAGCGGACTCATAATCAACGCTCCTGAAGAAAATGTAGTAATTACTTCCTCAAGTGACTCCGGAGCTTTAAATAGTCGGCCTGATAGATTAATGGAAGCAAAAACAAGGTACGGTATAAGTTCTGGTGATCAACTTTTAGTGAGATCTGGTCTTTCTTCTTACAATGAAGTCGTAGCTTTAGCAAGAACAGAATTAGGCGGTGAGCTTGAATTACAAGGATTCTTTGCCAAAAAAATTGAGGACGGTGAATATCTAGACCAACAAAACGCTCAAATAATGCAGAGCCATGCAGCAAGACTGAACCTGCCCTTTGTTGAAGTAATCCTTCCTGACGAATATAAGAAACCAGCTGTAGTTATAGCAGAACCACACAAGATCCATGTCAATTTTGCAGGTAAGCGGTATGGAGCTTATGTACATGAGGGAAAGCCAGGTTTTGTATCCTACAATTCGGCTCACAAATACTCATCACCTCCTCCAGAGGAAGTCGAAAAGGCCGTGGAGTTTGTGAGAACTCAGGTCGGCGAAGAATTAGCCTCTGAGATGAAAGATATATATGAAAAGACTGAACATGAACGTACCAAACCAAAAATTGAATATGATGAAGCAGGGCAAATCAAAAGTATTAAATTAAAAAAAGGTTATGGTAAAGACGAAGAGGAGTACTGGATTTATTCAAACGGAGCATCCTACAGAATTGATATAAAAGCTTATACAGACTATATAACAAGGTCTATGCAGCCAGGCCGACCAATGAGTACAGATGAATACACGGGCCGAAATCCAATTCCTACCTCGTCCACAGATGAAGTAATAAAAGAAGTTTTAGGAAAACTTTCTCCCGAAGAAAGAACCACCGTAAATGATTTCTACTCAAGCATAAGAGAACTTATTGACCCAAAATATGAGTCAAGTCCCATAAGAAAAACCCCCGGATTCTCTCCTGAAACTACAAAAAAATTCATTGATGCAATTGGGAAGCATCCGATTAAATTAGGCTATGGTAATTTATCTCTTGAAAAGCTTGGCACGAATCTGCCTAAAGACTTTAAATTCACACTCAAACCAAAATCAGACAAAGAATCCTGAATTATAAGTTAATACTCTTTCCTTCCCTCCAAAGCCCTTGTCAAAGTCGTTACATCAGCATACTCCAAGTCCCCTCCAACCGGAAGACCTCTGGCAACCCGCGTTATCTTAACCCCCAAAGGCTTAATTAATCTCTCAATATACATAGCAGTAGCATCTCCTTCCATTGTCGGATTTGTGGCTAGAATAATTTCGGTAACTGAGCCATCCTTCAATCGAGGCAGTAATTCTTTAATATGCAGCTCTTCTGGTCCAATATTCTCTAAAGGCGATATGCACCCATGCAAAACATGATAAAGCCCCTTAAAATTCGCCCTCTCTAAAGCCAAAACATCCAACGGATCCTCCACAACTCCTATTAAACTGATATCCCGGGAACTATCTGTACAAATCTCACATGGGCTCTTCTCAGAAATATTAAAACAAGTTTGACAAAGAACTGTATTCTCCTTCATCGCCACAGCCGCCGAAGCCAACATCTCCGCCTGTTCTTTTGGAGCATGCAATAAATAGTAAGTCAGCCTCTGCGCACTTTTGGGACCAATGCCCGGAAGTCTCTCAAACGCCTCGATTAAATCTCGAACTACTTTTGGAATTGTCGCCATCGCATTCTAGATTCTAAAGTTTTATTAAAGTAAATGAAAGCTGAAGATTAAATTATCTTACCCTCTACCCTTTGGGGATGACCAACAGGAAAAGCACAGTCAGGAAACGGTAATGCTCCTCTGCCCGTTATTCCTAACTTATACAGCAATCTGCTACTAAGTGGGTTAGTAGTAGCTACTTCCATAGCTTTCCACTTTAGCGCCCTTACTAAGGCTTTGGATGCATCGACCAAAGAAGCGTCTGGCAAAGATACCCCCTCTGGTACTGCTTTACCTACGCCAACTCTTTCAATAGTTATAGCCATGGCTAAACTATAGAGCAACTCAGCTATTTATGCTTGACAAAATTATGACAAAGAGGCTTATAGAATTTACATACCCGGAAGACCCATACCACCCATAAGAGACTTCATCTCTTCAGCAGCTACTTTTTGAGATTGCTTTAAGGCTTCATTAACAGCCTCAGTAACTTTTTCAGGAACCATCTCTCCGTCAATAGAAACAACTTTCTGATCCGCAGTCATCACCACAGTCACTCCCTTATGCTCAACAGTAATCTTAATCCCCCCTAATTTTTTCTGAACCTCCATAGCCTGGTCCCGCATCTTCTTCATATCGCCAAGTTGTTTTATATTATCCATGAAACCCATATGATCAGTATTCTACTATCCTTTCTCTGTTTGTGCAATCGCCTGAGCTCTAGCTTCTGCTAAAAGACCAACCTCATCTTGTAGTATTAATCTTTCAGGCCTTTCTATACTTACTAATTTTCCGATCTTCTCAGTATTATTCCAAAATTCTAAATTAAACCTTCTCTCTGCTTCTTTTAATCTCTCCTGCAAGCTTCCAACAGAGTCAGTGTCTTTTACCTCAACAGGGGTATAACCTAAAAGCAGTCCTTTATCTAATTCCTCATTAACTAAATGAACACAGATCTCACTATTAAACGGCCTTTGAATTTTATGAGCAAAGTTTAAAACCGCCTGATGAACGGTTAATCCTTTCATCCCTTTCCCTCCAAAATCAGGAAACCCCGGATCCAAAGGCGCTGGATGATTATTAGTAATCCTACCTGCATATTTTTTACAAACATTAGCAGGAGTTAGCATCTCCCAACCATTCTGAGAAATATAATCAAACTGGTATTTTCCCAACACCTCAATAATCTTCTCCCCAAACTGCTCCAGATTCATCAAGCCCTTTTCTATAATTTCCACAGGAATACCCGCATTTTCAGCTCTCTCAATTACTCCCGCTTGAGGATTATTAGTTAAAACAACTGACGCGTACTTAAAAAGTATTTCCGCAGTTGACCCAGTCCCAGATGCAAATATAGCTAGTTTCATTTTTTTATAGCAATGTAACAATAGAGCAATGAAGCAATTATCTCCTAGCCGCCTCCAGTATATTCTCCATCAAAGAAATAATTGTCAAAGGCCCAACTCCCCCAAATTTCGGCGTATACATAGAAGCTTTCTTATAAACCTCAGGATCAAAATCTCCAAGCCCCACATCAACTACAATAACCCCTTCTTTAACCATCTCCGCATCAATTAGCCCGGGAACCCCAGTACAGGAAATAACCACATCAGCTTTTTTCAAATCCTCCATATTACATTCCGGATTCCTTTTATCCAGCCTCAATATTTCCTTAACTCCCTCAGCACCCAACTCATTAATAAGTGGTCTACCGACTTCCCCCTCAGATCCCACTACCGCAATCACCTTATTAGCGTAATCCAATTTGATATCACTTAAAATCTTCATTACCCCCTTAACAGTAGCCGATAAATAAGGACTCCCCTCTAACATCCCGTCAATATCTTTCTCCGGATTAATAATCTCAATTAACTCTGATTTATGAGCTCCTCTTAAAAAATCCTTAGGTATAGGCAGTTGGATCATGATCCCTTTAACCTCAGGGGAATTATTTAAAATTAGAATTTGTTTAACAACATTTTCAAAAGTCGACTTAATAGGAAACTTCATTGGCAAAAAATCAATATGAAATTCCTCCGCCTTTTTCTGCTTCATCTGCGTATACAAAAGCGAATTAGGATCCCCACCTATGAGAATACTCACAACTAAGGGACGCTCCTTTAAGCCTCCCAATTTTTCCTTCAATTCTACTCCTAGTTTTTCAGCAATAGCTTTTCCATCAATAATGCTCATCTACATGGGAAATTATACACAAAAAGGACTAAAATTATTAAGTCACTGTCATCCTTGCGAAAAGCGAGGATCCAAAAATAATAAATCTAAAATGCGCTATTACTATGTTTACATGATGGCAAGTAGTAGAAACGGAACTATCTATGTTGGAGTCACGAGAAATCTGATAAAAAGAGTTTATGAACATAAGAACAATTTAGTTGAAGGATTTACAGAAAAATATAAGGTGCATCACTTGTTTACTATGAACCTTTTGAGGACATTAATAAAGCTATCTCAAGAGAAAAACAGATAAAGCATTAGAGAAGACACTGGAAGGTCAAACTGATAGTAGACTTCAACCCCGACTGGAAAGACCTGTACAGTGAAATCTTGTAAAGTAAAAGGAACTTTAGTCTTGGATCCTCGCATTCGCAAGGATGACAAACTAGTCGATTCCAGGAACCGGAAACTTTTTAGCGAAAGCAGTGACTTCTTTTTGGATCTTAAGTAAGTTTTTATTATTAACAATTTCTGCTCTGAATTTCTTCAATAGCTCCAACCTTCCTTCTTTATCAGCTGGCAAAACATACCCCTCAACTTCGGAAATCGCCGCCGCAATCCAATTCCCAACTTTTACCATGTCTTTTTCTTTCATCCCCCGGGTAGTCAAAGCGGGAGTTCCAAGTCTAATTCCTGAAGAGTAAAATGGAGGCATAGGATCATAAGGAACCAACGAAAAATTAGATACAATTCCTGCAACCTCCAAAGCCTCAGCAGCTAACTTCCCCGACACCTGCTGTCTTTGCAAATCAATCAAAACTAAATGATTATCAGTCCCGCCGGAAACCAAATCCAAATCATTCTTAACTAATGTCTCAGCCAAAGCATTGGCATTCTTAACAATCTGCGCCGCATATTTCTTAAACGAAGGTTTTGAAGCTTCTTCCAAAGCTACAGCAATCGCTGCTGTCTGGTTATCATGAGGCCCACCCTGAAGACCAGGAAACACAGCAGAATCAACTTTCTTTCCCATATCCGGATCTCTCTTTAACCCCCGCTCTGTAACCATAATCATCGCACCTCTTGGCCCCCTCAAAGTCTTGTGGGTCGTCGTCATAATTACATCAGCATAAGGCACCGGTGAAGGATGAGCTCCTCCCACAATCAAACCTGCAATATGAGAAATATCTGCCATCAAAATTGCCCCAACTTTATCCGCAATCTTTCTAAATTTAGCAAAATCAATTTCCCGGGGATATGCCGTAAACCCGCAGATCAATAAATCAGGTTTTTCAGCAACAACAGCCTCTTCAACTTCTTTATAATCCAACTGTCCGGTTTTCATAGAAACCTTATAACTTGCAGTCTTAAAAAAGATTCCCGAAAATCCAACCTTAAGTCCATGAGTGATATGTCCACCCTGATCTAACGCAAGCCCCATCAACTTCTGCCCAGGCTTTAAAAGCCCCATAAGAATAGCAGCATTAGCCGGAGACCCTGAATAAGGCTGAACATTAACATGCGCTACCCCAAACAATTTCTTAGCTAAATCCTGTGCATAAATTTCCACAGCATCTACTACTTCATTCCCTTGGTAATAGCGTCTTTTAGGATAGCCTTCAGAATATTTATTAGTAAAAACCGAGCCTAAAGTCTCAATAACGGAAGCCGATGTGTAATTTTCAGAAGCAATCATTTCTAATACTTCTTTTTGACGAATTTGTTCTTTTTGGATTGCCTGATAGATTTTTGGAGAAGATTTCTTTAAAGCAGTATAACTGAATCCTGATTTAGCCATGTGGCATCCCATAGATTACATTGCTTAGTATCGCGTGTCAATATGGGAGATACGAGATAAGTAATACGAGATAATTTAAATTAGTGATGTATAAAACTTCCAAATAATTTTTCCGGCTCGGTTTTTTAAGTCTAAAACTTCTTTATAATCATTATCTGCCATATAATCTCTCTTATAAGCGAAACTAAGCTAGTATCCTGCTTCAGCTAACGAACCTAAACTTATTGCCAAAAATCTATGCAACTCTTTTTTACTATTCCTACCAAACCCTTCGACAATGTTACACGGCACCGAGAGCGAAGCCCTTCTTAGCTGAGAGGTTAGACTAAAAAGCTCTTCCTTGGGAAATTTCAAAGTTAAATCGTAGACCCTATGCGCAAACTGATCAGCAACTTGCCAGGCAAGCAAGTTTTCATAACCCACTTTTGAATTAAGAGTATCTGTCAATTTTAAAAAATTAAACTATCTCGTATCTCGTATCTCGTATCTCGTATCTCGTATCTCGTATCTCGTATCTCGTATTAGGTATCTCATGAATTAAATATTTCCGCAGCCAGCCTCACAATTTCATCATCCTGAGCTACCTCTACATTGGCTAACTCCGAAGGCTTAACTTCCCGTTTTCCAATCACAGTAGTTACTTTAACCGATTTTCCTAAGACATCAGCCAAAATTGACTCCAAAAGTGTCCTTGACTTAGGAGCCTCCAGGATTCTCTGGTGGAACGAATAAGGCACTTCTAAAATTACGTTCACCCCGTCACAATTCTTAACTTTAGCTTGTTTTAGCAAAGCCTCAAGAGAATAATTATAAGGCCGGATAGTCTCTAGAATATAAGTCCATTTATCCGTGATGACAAGAACATCATCCGAAGCCTGCATATTCTCAACTGAAGGAATTGGCTCAGATTGGTGATTCTCAACCCCTAAGCCGTCATTGCGAGCCTGCAGAGCAGGCGAAGCAATCCCAACACCTTCCTGCATTCCATCATCTAACGAAATAACCGAACCTGATTGCGATTGCTTCGTCGTTTCACTTCTCGCAATGACGACCACGATGTGACAACTCTTAATCAACGCCACTTCCAAAGGCAAAGAACTAATTGTAGTGTACTTTAATTGCTCCAGACTCTTTTGGAAATTCTCTAAAAACATAACAATTTTTTCCTGATCCACTTTAGAAGTCAAATTTTGCAATATCTCGAGCTTCTTACTCCCTACCTCAAAATCCCCAACTTCTGCCACACCATTTTTAATAAGTAGCATCTGCCTTAAAGCTCTCAAAAGAGAATTTGTAAACTCCTTTATGCTGGCGCCTTTTTCATTTAATCTTTGAACTAAAAGAAGAGCTGATTTAGAATCAGAGCTAATCAATCTTTCAATAAAACCTGTAGTCTCCGAAAAATCATTTGCCTTCAAAACTCCCTGCGCCTCCTCTAAACTAATCCCCTCACCCATTGAACAAACCTGATCCAAAAGCTTAACCGCATCTCTAAAACTCCCTTCCGAAACTTCAGCAATCAGATTCAATATCTCATCCGAGACCTTTGCCCCTTCTTTATCACAAATACTTTTTAAAGCCGTCTTTATTTCCTCCAGGTTTGCTAACTTGAAATCAAATCTCTGAACCCTGGATAAAATCGTCACCGGTAATTTTTGAACCTCAGTTGTTGCTAGAATAAATAAAACATGCGCGGGAGGCTCCTCTAGTGTCTTCAAAAGAGCGTTAAAAGCCTCTGTAGTTAACATGTGCACTTCATCGATTATATAAACCTTCTTCTTCGCTGAACTTGGTGAAAGTTTAATTTTTTCCCGAAGCTCCCGGATATCATCAATTCCCCGATTTGAAGCCGCATCTATTTCTATCAAATCCATATTAGATCCATCGGTTATTGAGGTGCAGGAATAACAGGTGTTGCAGGGGATTAAGCTCTCAGCTTCCAACTCTCTGCTTTCAGCTGACGACTGACTGCTGACGACTGACTGCTGCTTCTCGCAATTAACGATCTTAGCAAGAATACGTGCTGTTGAAGTTTTACCAGATCCACGAGGACCCGTAAAAAGGTACGCGTGTCCTAATTTTCCAGAGTTAAACGCCGATAGCAAAGTTTTTTTAACATGATCTTGACCTATCAGTTCCTCGAAATTTTGTGGACGGTACTTGCGATAAAAAACCATAGGTTAATTAGTATCATGCATCAGGTATCAAGTATCAAGGGAGACCAAATGATGCATATTACATACAATATAATACTTAATACTCAAAAGAGATCATTAATAAAAGTCTTACAATTTGGGCAGATTATTCGTGATGAATACCTAATAAATGACGTGTTCCATGTTCAACTAAAAATCTTAATTCTTCTTCAATTGAAACGCCCTCCAACGCTGCATCACTCACAACCTGAGGGTAGGAAATCATAATATCGCCAAGTCTTAAAACTTTATCCGGCGCCTTAACAAACCCCACGTTCCGAATATGCTGTAAATTAGAAGAGCTTACCGGATCCTCAATCGCGAAGGTTAATATATTCGTAGAAGCATCTTGCCCACGAAACTTTTTATTTATTTCGTGCATTTTCCTATCACCAACAACCGCCACCCCAATTTCTAGATTCCCATGAACTTTATGTTGCTTTAATATCTCCAAAACCGTTGCCTGAATACCTAATTTGCTGATAGGGTATCGAGGGTCAGAATTAACGATAATGTTGATCATAAATAAAACGAAATAACAAAACTAACTTGAAGAAAGTCTCTCCTTAACTAACGCGCTCACTCTTGCGCCTTCTGCCTTTGAGCCTACTTGACCCATCACCATGCTTATCACTTTACCCATATCTGCCATGGTCGCAGCGCCTGCATTAGTTATAGCCTCCGCCACCACCTTAGTCAACTCCTCATCTCCCATTTGTTCTGGTAAATAGGTTTGAAGGACTTCTAGTTCTGCTTCTTCTTTAACAACTAGATCTTCACGCCCTCCTTTTCTAAAACTATCTATCGACTCTTTTCTTTGTTTAACAGCCTTCTGGATAACCACTAATATATCTTCAGCATCTTTAAATGCATCACCTTTTTGTATTTGTGAGTATTTCAGCTCAGAAAGTAACATTCGAAGAACACTGACCCGCATCTCATCTCTATCAAGCATCGCCTGCTTCAGGTCTTCCTTAAGTTTTAATTCCATTAGTCGTTAGCAATCCTTTTCGCTCGTCTAATCTTACGTGCGCGTTCAGCTAATCTTTCTTTTCTTTTTTCAGAATTCTTTTTATGGAACATCATGTCCCGATATTCCTGAACAACTTTATCCATAACAACTCTTTTTTGAAATTTTCTAATAACTGAATCAGAACTGTCGTTCGGTCCAGCTTTAACAATAATTGATGACATAATAATGTAAATCTAGAATTTAAGCATATTTTTCGAGCAAAGCGCGAAAATACCTAACTCTAAACTATTAAAAACACCTCCTTTTTCTTGGATTAATCATTATACTACAAACTAAAGGTTAAGAAAATATTACAAAATTGTCACCCTGGGGACTCTCTCACGTCGTAATGACGCTCACGGAAGATCTGAAAGATTAACTTCTGAAGGAATTCTTAATGTTCGGTTGAGTAATGTCTCCAAGTGCTCACTATTGTGTGATAAGACTTCAGGGTCCTCTCTCTTACCTTTTAATTCTTCAATGACCCCTCTCGCAAAATCTCTTCTCTCCTCCAATGACACTCCTCTTATTCCATAAAGATCTTTAGGAGTTCTTGCATAAGCCAATGACGTCTCTTTACGGCCTCCACCATCAGGACGCCTTACAAGTCGAAAAATCATATCAGCTAATTTATCATCTCGTTTTGTAAATCTCACTGGGGGACGCTCGTCTTCTGGCATAAAGAATGAAGTTACTTAACTATTGTTTTTAATAAATTCAATGTTTTTGTTTGTCTTAAAGCATGCCTTAAATGCATTCTAGGCTCCTGTTGAGTGAATTGCTGTTTAACTTTATTATCCTGAATTTTATCAACTTCAGCCTGAAGCTCTTCATCATTAATATTTACATTCTCGTTTCTGGCAATTTCTGAAAGACCCAATTCCATCCGGACATTTCTCTCAGCCTGTGGCCTCCATTCAGCTTTAAGCTGCTCAACAGTTTTTTTCTGACCTTTAAGGTATTCCTCCATCAAAAGACCGCGATCAGAAACATTTCTCTGAAGTGAAAGTAACATTCTCGCCAATTCATCCTGTATTAGAACTTCCGGAATATCTACATTGGTAATTTTCTCAACTTCCTGCAAGATAGATTCCTCGTAATCAAGTTCATTATTATATTTAGCTTCAGCCTCTAAATCAGTCTTTATTTTAGTTTTAAGTTCACCTAACGAATTAGCTCCCATAGCCTTCGCAAAATCATCATTAGGAGCTGTTGGAACTGGACCAGTTTGAGCTGTCGCCGGTGTAGAAGGCTGATTAAATGACATTGATCCACCAGCACCAGTATTCGGCTGAGGAACTTGGGTGTTTGCAGGCTGAACAGGTTGCGCCGCTTGCCATCTGGTAAACAAATCAGTAACTATTTTTTCAATTTCGGCCTCATCTGCAATCTTAAGAGGAGGGCGTTTCGCGTTAACAATTTTATAATTCCCAACTTTAACCTCAGGTTTAACAGTCACCCGTGCTGTAAACTTCAACTCTCCGCCCTTAGCAAAAGCTGTCACATTATATTGAGGATAATCGATCGGTACATAAGTAGATCCTTGAAGAGCCTCAATCAAAGCCTGAGGCATAATCTGTTTTAGAGCCTCCTGCTGAACTTGTGCCAAAATTCTAGGCTCAACAATATTAACCGGAGCCTGACCTTTTCTAAACCCAGGAAGCTCAACCTCCGCAGCCGCCTTATTAAAAACCTCATCCCATTTAGCCTGCATATCAACCCAGGCCAAAGTAACTTGGATATCAATCTGCGATTTAGGAAGTTTGACAATATTTTTTGTGATCATAACTTATGTAATTTAACAGAAATCAGGTTCAGAATCAATCAGCAGCACCTAAACTCTTCTCCTGAAAAGAAGAGCAATCTTATTCCATACTTTTACAGAACGACTGAACTCTCCTTTGATAGTTCATCATCCTTTCTTTAGCCTTAGAATTACCTTTTGCAGACTGCCAATCCTTCTTTCCCAATCTTCTCCCAACCCCTTCGATAGCTGTAGCTATAAATGGTTGGCTTGTGTAAGGATCATTCCTGCGTCTTAAATAGAAACCATCCACATAAGCATCAGCTATTACTTCTTGGGTAATCATGGTCATTACCCTGCGTATTTGTATTTCACGAATTGTGCGCGGCCTCTCCATAAACCTATAGTAACAAATTTTCAGAAACTTTTCAACCGCTCGGTGTAGGTTAATAACCTTGGGGATCCTCACGAGGAATTTCAGGGATCGAGCCAGGGAGTTTAGGAGCTGGTTGAATTGGCTCAGATGAACGCACTGAAGGAATAGCCTTTGTACTTCCTAAAGCATATTTACGATCTTCTCTTCCTTGTTCTGCTCCCCTACGCACCATTCCTCCTGCAACTTCCTGAACTACATTATCCCGATAGACTTTAGGAGGTCTCGGTATATTTTCAGATTTTTTATCCATAATTCATTTTAGCATAATTATAGTGCAGGAGGAGGAAACGTCATCTCGTTCCATTAGAAAATACTAATTAATTCTTCAATAGTCATGAATCCTGTCTCTTTTTCCGCTCTTTTCTTTACCTCAATCTTATCCCCAGTTTTTTTAGAAACAACAACCCTAATCGGAATCCCTATCAAATCCGCATCCGCAAACTTCTCCCCCGCCCTGGCATTTCGATCATCATATAAAACCTCAATTCCTGCGATCAACAATCTTTTATAAACCTCTTCAACTTTAGTTTTAATCTCGTCATCCTCCAGATCCAATCCAACCAAATGAACCTCATAAGGCGCTACAGCTTCAGGCCAGATTATCCCTTTCTCATCACTGGAAACCTCCACAATCGTAGCCAAAGTTCGTGCCAGGCCTATCCCATAACACCCCATGTAATATGGCTTAGCCTGCCCATTCTCATCAATAAAATGAGCGTTGTCCATCTTAGTTGAGTAATGTAACCCCAACTGAAATATATTCCCCACCTCAATCCCTTTTTTAGCAACCAATTCTTTTCCAGAAGGACTCATAAATCCTTCCTTTGCCAATTTAAAATCAAAATACTCCTTAGGATAAGGCAAATCCCTCCCAAAGTTTACATTTGTAGAATGGTAATCAGTCCGGTTAGCTCCCATCTCAAAATTAGTCCGGTTACTACAAGACTCATCAACAAACACCTTTACCTCCTTCGGTAAATTCATAATCCCCGCATACCCAACCTCAGCTCCGGTCACCTTTCTAACTGTCTCCTTTTCAGCCAATTTCAAAGAGTAGCACCCCACAGCATGAAGTAATTTAACCTCATTAATATCAAAATCCCCTCGAACAGCCGCTGCAATAACTTCGCCTTTATCAGTCTCAAATAAAATAGTTTTGGTTGTTTTCTCAACCGGAATCTTCAAAAACTTCGCCAAATCCGCAACTCCAATAATCCCCGGACCCAAAATCTCCTCCATCGGCAACATCTGCTCGTCAGTAGTCTCATTCTCAAAAACAAACTTAGCTACATCCTCATGCGCCGAATATCCCGCTTCGTCAGTCAAATATCGCGACTCCCCAGCCTCAGACTCGACAATAAATTCATGACAATACTCTCCACCAATATACCCATTATCAGATTCCACAACCTCAGTAGTCAGCCCCATCCGCGAAAAGATCCGCGAGTAAGTCTCCTCCATATTTTTATACTCCACCTTAAAATCTTCCTCAGTGGCGTGGAATGAATAAGCATCCTTCATCACAAACTCCCGAACCCGAAGCAACCCTCCACGAGCTCGCATTTCATCTCTGAATTTAGTAGAAAATTGATAAAGATTAAACGGCAAATCCCTATAGCTAATCTGAAACTTCCGCACTAAATCCACTAACATCTCCTCCGCCGTCCCACCCAAAACAAACTCAAACTCACTCCTATCTTTAATAGACATCAACTCAAACCCCACCGAAGCATTCCGATTAGTTTCCGCCCATAAAGACATCGGATGCAAAACCGGCGTTATCATCTCCTGCCCTCCAGCCTTATCCATCTCCTCCTTAATAATCGCCTGAATCTTTTGAAAAACCCGCATCCCCAAAGGCAAAATATAATACCTCCCCGCCGTCGACTCCCGAATATACCCTGCCTGATACAGCAATTTATGCGAGGCCAAAGTAGCCCCCGCTGGAACCTGTTTTATAGTTTTAGGAAATAATTTACTGTATTTCATATCAATTGATTCTACCTCCTACTCCTCCTTGTTTAAAGGTGGAATAATTTGGAACTGGAAAATACGTTCCTACCCGGTCTCCTCCTACAGCTTTAGTTACTCCTTCAGGATCACAGGCATTAATTATCCAGACATAGCATCCTCTCCTTACTACGTGTAACGCCACTTTAATCTTCGACCTCATTCCTCCCGTCCCTAAAGCAGAGTTTGATCTGAGTTTAATCCTTCTTAAATCATAAAAACTACTAATTTCTTCTATCACCTGATTCCCACCATCTTTAACCCCATCAACATCAGTCTGAATAATAAGCTTTGAAGCCCCCAGGGTCCGGACAACCCAACCTGCCATCCTATCGTTATCCCGAGCTATCTCATACTCCCTTAATTCATCAACATTAACCGGATCGTTAGCATTAACCACCGGAATTCCATGTTTTAAAGCCTGAATCAAAGGTCTTCGACTATTCTCCAAATCATGGCCGGTCAATAAAACCTGCCCAGCTATGACACCAAACTCCTCAAAAGCGTTCTCCCAGGCTCTCATCAACGGACCCTGACCAAAAATCGCTGCCTCCTGTTTATCTACTAAATCTCCATTTCTCGAACCACTCTGTAAAACCTTTCGTCCGGCAGCAACCGCACCAGAACTCACCAAAACCACCTGTTTACCCAGTTTATATAAATCACTAAGCTGTTCTGCAACAGAGCGAAACACCGGCTTTCTCAAACCATATTCGTTATCACTAACCGAGCTACTGCCAATTTTCACTACAATAATTTCACCATTTCTTTCCATAATTTTACTTTCTAAAAACACAAAAAGCCCTTGCAAGCTCATTATTGCCTGTCATTCCAGCGAAAGCTGGAATCCAAGAATAACAAACTCACAAGGGCTCACAATCAATTTCAAATTGTAAACGGTACCACCTTGCACTTAAGTTTCTTTGAACATAAAAAATCCACCTTGCGGTGGAAAACTCAAAAGAAGACTTCTCATTGAGCGCTCCGTTGCCGACACGCTTTACAACACTTTTACGGTTAGCTCCCGTCATAGTTATTAGCTATGCAGCTCGTTTGGTAGGATGCCAAACTCAACGCCTTTGTTAAACTGAAAGTATTATATCCATAACACAGATTAAAATCAAATTTCCATGGTTACAACACTACGCTATAGCTTAAGTTTGTAACCCTTAATAATCCTCTTTATATTTTATAAAGTTTAGAGACTCACCCCGTTCTATCTTCTCAATAACCGCTAAGGTTACAAAATCAGAAATATTCAGGTAATTCGCTAAAAAATCAATTTCTTCTTTGCATGGATAAACTCCTGCAAATACACTGTCCTGTAGCCTGATAAATCCAAGCTCCAGTAATTTTCTCCTGAAAGCATCTCTATCCCGTTTCCTTTTTTCGGGAACATCAAATATTACCAATCTCCACTTTCCATCCACTTTAAGTTTTTTTATAGTCATATCGTCATAATCGTATTTGAGCAACCTGGTCTTTCCTCTATCAGTAATCGCAATTTTGATTTGGCCATTCACTTCAGAGAAATCAACCATTCTTTGTTTTTCCAATCTCTTGACGATTCTTCCTAAGTCTTTTTTCTTTATATCCTTAAAATCTTTACTTATTTCAAAAAATGCTTTTGCTAAATTAGGAGAAAATATTGAGGCTACAACCAAACCTCCGACACCAATTATCTTTAGAACATCCTTAGTCTTGAGCTTAAATTCGCCCATAAATCCATGATATGTCAACAATCTCCAAGTTACAGCCCTACGCTATAGCGTAGATTAGTAACCTTATTTAATCGGTCAAATCTTGCAGTTTCAGACTAATCATCATTCTCCTCCGCACCGTTAGCCCTATGACCTATCTCTTTATTTTTCTGACTACCCCGTGTTGAGGGTGAGGGAGTCGGAACTATTGAAGTAACTACCGAAGGCGAAGGCCGTGGTGATACCAAAGCAGACGGAACCGAACCTGCCTGCATATTAAAAAGTTCACTACTCACAGAGGCCTTCGGTGGAGGTGGCGGCGCATTTTCAGTTTTTTGAGATGGTTTTTGAGCTTGTTGAAGATTTTTTTGCTCTGCTTCAAGTCTCATGCGTAATTCCTCAAGTTCCCGTCTGGTCCGTTCAATAGCCTCCTTTTGGCCTTTTAATTCCTGCTGTAGGCCTGGATTCATCTGCGGCGCTGACGATTCACTTTTTTGTCCTGAAGCCACCGGTGTACTTGAAGAACTGGGGACTGATTTCAAAACAATTTTATTTTCCGGCATTTTAGAGGCTGAAGGTGGTGGAGAAGTTCCAGATTTAGAAGTTGAAATTTGAGATTTTATGTCAATATCATTCTGAGCCTCAGCCAAACCTTTATCATATTTCTCAATTGAACTTGATAAATCTGCAATCAAATTCGCTCTTTGTTGGGTACTGCTGATTTTACTGATGTCTGAAGCTGCGCTGCTTGTCTGGTTAACAAGCTCCTGAAGGGAAACATCCGCATAAGCTCCTGATGCCAGCAATTTCTCTGTCTCCTCATATCTCCTGTTAGATAGCGCGACTGCAAAATATGCTTTTGTATATGGCGTTAAAGAAGCCGCAGCTAAAATAGTATTCTCAAATCCTTTTTTGATTGGATAAGTAAAATCACCTTTGACCGCATCCTGGGAAATCATAATCACCAGCACCGGAATCATCAAAATAAACATCAACCCAAGCGTCAGGGTGCTTAAGATTTTGAGCATTGACCTCAGTATGAATTAAGAAAAAGTTTTCTGCAAGAAGGTTTCGGACAACCTAAAAGACTAATTTACGAATATCAGAAATGGTAATCAAAACGATCAAACTTAGCAAAACCAATAATCCAATTGTGTGGACATACTTCTCAACAACAGCATGAGTCTTCTTCCGGGTTATCGCCTCTATAGCTAAGAAAAATAATCTTCCCCCATCAAGTCCAGGAAACGGCAACACATTAACAACAGCTAAATTCAAAGATAATGCAGCCACAAAATCCAGATAAGGAATAACCGGATTCTCCACAGCCAAAATCTGCTGAACAACTGCAGTTATCCCAATTGGCCCAGCTACTGCATTAGAAACGGGTGCTAAATCTTTCTCCTTAAATGAATAAGCAATCGTATCCCCCAAAATTTTTCCGGAATAACCAATCAAATTGTAGCTATGAATAGGACCAGCAAATAATTTTTGCATCGGCGAGTCGTAACTTAGAGTAACTGTCTCCAAACCGCCCAGAGAAACACCTAATGCTCCCTGACCCTCAGGCGGATTAGCTCTCGGCGTTATCTTGGTGTCGCGTTTATCATTCCCCTGAATATCAGAAACAGATAAGGAAACCTCTTTACCGGCGTTAGCTTTTATATCCTCAATAAACTTCCCACTCTCGATGACTGGCGCTCCGTTAATTGCTATGATCCTATCGCCTTGTTTCAAACCCGCCTGTGCTGCAGGCGACTCAGCAATAACTTGATTAACTAAAATTACCGTATCTTTCTTTTCATTCGCACCACTAAATTTATAATCAGTCAATAAAGGCAATTGTGTCTTAAATCCTTGAGCCGCCAAAACGATATAAAAAAGTAACCAGGCTAATAAAAGGTTCATGAACACACCCGCAACCACCACAGTTACTCTTTTCCAGATATCCTGCTTAGCAAAAGACCTTTTATCATCTAGAACATCCTTGTCACTCTCATCCTCTCCTAACAGCCTCACAAACCCCCCAAAAGGCAGCCAATTCAGGCTCCATATCGTCTCTCCAATCTTCTTCCCCCAAGCTCTTGGCGGAATTCCAAACCCAAATTCCAAAACCTTAATATTAAACCAGCGGGCTGCAAAATAATGCCCTAATTCATGAATAACAACCAAAATGAGGATAGTAAGAATAAAAACAATTACAAACATTTGCTTGAGATATTCTAAAGTATATCAGGAAAAAAATCGATAGCTAATGTATCGTCATTGCGAGGAGTCTTCGACGAAGCAATCTCACTCCACAAAATACTACAATAGTTATTAGCGATCAGATATTCATATGTTTATCCGTTGAAGTCAATCAATCCTGAGTTTAAAGATCTGTATAATCAAATTGTCTGAGATTGCTTCGCCATTTCATGGACTCGCAATGACGCTAAACTTGCATTAAATCAGCCTCTTTTTGCTTAATAAGCGACTCAACCTCAGTATTTGCCTTCTCTACAATATCCTGCATCAATTTCTCACATCTAGCTAACTCATCTTCCCCAATCTCCCCAGCCGCTTCTTCCTTAACCCACTCTTCTTTCTGATCCTGTCTATGCTGCCTGACTGCAATCTTAGCCTCTTCCCCTTTAACATGCGCTAATTTCACAAACTCTCTCCTTCTCTCTTCAGTCAAAGGAGGAATAGGAACCCTCACTA
>Ga0163148_10003034_pt1 | contig 19184 bp, 20 predicted proteins | sample OliLakLV19MP7P2_FD_148606 | JGI IMG/M metagenome (GOLD analysis project Ga0163148, IMG submission 148606) | Freshwater microbial mat bacterial communities from Lake Vanda, McMurdo Dry Valleys, Antarctica- Oligotrophic Lake LV.19.MP7.P2 | ecosystem: Environmental > Aquatic > Freshwater > Lake >...
GTGTCCTGGCCGCTAGACGATGGGACCATAACAGCTAACAGCTAACAGCTAACAGCTAACAGCTAACAGCTAACAGCTAATGCATGCTAACATACGCAACAGATACAGTCCAGGGTAGGCAATAAGCATAAAAACAATTGCCAGCAGCAGAGAAAACCCAGATAATAGATGTAGTATGTTTTTTATTGTCGGTGGGCTTGTGCTTGGCTTGCTCGGTGTCGGGGCGGCACGATTTTATCTGGCCAAGAAAGACCATGCCACATCCAATCCAAATGTCAGTTCACTGGCCAAAAGTTTGCTGGTCGAGCGCTCCAAGTCAGATATTATCCTAAATGCTATTGATGACGCTGTGGTGGTAATCGACGATCAAAACATCATTCAGCTCTACAATCCGGCCGCTGCCAAGCTCACTAGCTGGCATCAAGAGGAAGCCATGAACTTGGATTATCGTAATATCCTGCTGCTGGTCGATGACAAGAACGCTGCCTACAGCGAGGATCAGAATCCCTTTAACCGGGCAATGAAAGAGGGCAAAAACATGCGTGACAGTAACGCCATTTTGGTGTCGCATACTAACGAACGCATCCCAATCACCATTAGTGTCTCGCCCCTCCTGGATCAAAAGGCTAGTGTAACCGGTGTAGTCGGTATTTTTAGCAATGTTAGTGAAGAGCGCAAAGAAGAGCGTCAACGTGCCGAGTTCATCAGTACTGCTAGTCACGAGATGCGCACGCCAGTAGCGGCCATTGAAGGTTACCTGGCTCTCGCCATGAACGATAAAGTCAGTAATATCGATACCAAGGCCCGTGAGTATCTGGAAAAGGCTCATTCCTCAACCCAGCATCTGGGCAAGTTGTTTCAGGATTTACTAACTTCTGCTAAGGCGGAGGATGGACGGCTGAGTAATCACCCGGTGGTGGTAGAAATGGGGACGTTTCTAGAACAGCTTACCGAGGATTTACGCTTTGCGGCCGAGAAGAAGAGTTTGCTCATAGAGTTTGTGGTCGGCATAAGCAGTGGTGAGTCAACAGTCGATGCGCGTGATGCCAACTCTAAGGTCGTCCACCCCTTGTACTATGTCTATGTCGATCCCGACCGCTTGCGTGAAGTTATAACCAACTTGTTTGATAACGCTGTCAAATATACCGAGACCGGCAAAGTATCAATCGGACTCACGGGCAACAACGAGGTTATGCAGTTTTATATCATGGATACCGGCGCCGGCATTCCTGCCGAAGATATCCCGCATTTGTTCCAGAAGTTTTACCGGGTCAACAATACACTGACCCGAACCATTGGTGGTACCGGATTGGGGTTGTTTATCAGTCGCAAAATCATTGAGTTGTACAACGGCCGTATCTGGGTGGAGAGTGAGTGGGGCAAAGGTAGCACCTTCTTCATCAATATACCCCGTTTATCAACACAGAAGGCAACCCAGCTACAAGCGGCCGAAGCAGCCCGGCCAAACATAGAATTACCCATAACTGCAACCAGCCCTTAACCATCTGTACTTTCGTGGTACAATACGTTATAACATAAGCTTGATAGGACCCTAACGAACAAAGGCACAGTTATATGGCAAAAGTAATGCTCGTCGAGGATGATAACAATCTCCGCGAAATTTATGAAGCACGATTACTAGCAGAAGGCTACGAGATTGTATCGGCCCGCGATGGCGAGGAGGCCCTAGCCCTGGCGGTCAAGGAACGGCCAGACCTCATTATCGCCGACATTATGATGCCCAAGATCAGCGGTTTTGACATGCTTGACATCTTGCGCAGCACACCCGAGACCAAAGACACCAAAGTCATCATAATGACTGCCCTGAGCCAGGCAGAGGACAAAGCTCGTGCCAGCAAGCTAGGTGCCGATCGCTATTTGGTCAAATCACAGGTAACGCTCGAGGATGTAGCTCGTGTGGCCCGGGAGGTATTGGAGGGCAAAAATCCCTCTGGTCCCGATGTACCAGCAGCACCGTTTCCATCCAAACCACCAGCAGACAAAACCCCCACCAATATTCCGGTAGCTACGCCACCAGAACCATCCAGTTATTCAGGTAGTGACACGAAAGAAGCAGCTAATAGTGGTTCCGACCCATTGGCTACGTCGTCACTATCTTTCGGCGTCGCTGTGGCAAGTGCAGCACCACCACCATCCACTACAGCCGCACTTGGTGAACCAGTTAAGACCGAGACTGCTACGGTGAAAGCCCAGATACAGGATTTTGTTAATAGCCCCTCGCAGCCTGCCGCTATAGCCGCGACACCCATTTCCTTCACAACGCCGCAAGCCAGCAACAATGCTGTCTTGGATGATGCCGTAGCCAGGGTCAATGGCAGTTCAGCTCACGCGGCGCCCCCAGCAGCTAGTCAGATTGATAAACATGTTGCTACCATAGCTTCTGACACATTAGATACCAGCCCCGAGGGGTCCAAGACATCTGTACATACCAGGGTTATTGAGCCTATTAACGACTTGAGCCAAACTGGACCCAACCTGGAAGTCTTGCTTGCCAAAGAAGAAGCCAGGGAAAATGCCAAAGAAGCCCGGCACATGGCAGCCATAGGTGTAACAGGCAAAGCCTTTATTGGCGAGATTACCAAATCCCAGCCTTCTCCAGGAGCACCGGCGCCCCATGCACCTGGCATCGACCCCAGTTCAATTTCGCTTTAGAGCTAATTATCATCTATCTGTCAGCTAAAAACTTCAGGTCTGACATTTATCATCTGTTTTTCGTTTTCAGTTCGTACTGTCAAGTACGACTAAAAGGCGAGAAAACAGATGATAAATCATGGCAGCTGCTCAAGTTTCGCTATTAACAGATAGATGTTAATTTTAGCTCTTAGAGAACTATGAGCTTACAGCCTTAAGTTGTAAGCTGTATGATGTATGCGGATTAATCAATATGTGGCGCTGGCGACTGGCTTGAGCCGGCGGGCAGCCGACAAAGCTATAATCGACGGCAGAGTAACCATTAATGGACAAGTCACATCTGTTGGAACAGAAGTGAAAGCAGATGATAAGGTGACCCTTGACAAGCGTCCTATTACACCCACTGTCAAGCCTCAAACTATTATGCTTAACAAACCAGTGGGTTACGTATGTAGCCGCCAAGGGCAGGGTAATAAAACCATTTATGATCTTTTGCCGCCAGAATGGCAGCACCTCAAGCCAGTCGGCCGGCTCGACAAAGACTCCAGTGGACTATTATTACTTACAAATGACGGCAAACTAGCGCATGAATTGACCCACCCTTCGTTTAAGAAAGAAAAGGTATATGAAGTTGAAATTGACAAACCATTGAAAGCTAAAGATCATGAGAAAATAACAAAATCGGGTGTTAATATCGGAGACGATCGTCGTAGCCAATTTCAACTTCAACAACTAGCAATTAGCACCCAGAGATCAAGAAAACCGCTAGTTCCTAATTTCTATTTTCTAGTTAGTCTGACAGAGGGGCGCAACCGTCAAATCCGCCGCACCTTCGCCACCCTGGGCTATAGTGTAGTGCATCTTCATCGCACCCAGTTTGGAAACCATAGTCTTAAGCATCTCGTCTCTGGTAAATTTGACCAAATAAATATATAATGTTGTAAATGAATACCTTAGCATGCTTTGGGTTACTCAGCAGAGCACTACACAAGGCACCAGTGAGCAGCGGACGGAGCCGTATTTGCGATACGGTGAAGGAGCAGCGCAACTGGCAACGCAGTGGAGTGCCTGAAGCAAAAACAGAGTTTCTGGCTTTGCCAGAAAGCAGGTTTTTACGATGAGTAAGCCAAAAGTGCCGATTGTGGCAATTGTAGGACGGACAAATGTAGGCAAGTCCAGCTTGTTCAATGCTGTTTTGCGCCGGCGCGAAGCCATTGTGGCTACCGAGTCAGGCACAACCCGCGATGCCATAACCGCTAAGGCAAGCTGGCAAGGACAGGACTTTTGGTTAGTTGATACGGCAGGATACAAAGATCCAGAAGACGATTTTGAGCTAACCATCCAGGAGCAAATTACCCAGGCAGCCGACAGTGCCGACATCATCTGGGTCGTCATAGAAGCCGATACAGTAATAACAGAGGAAGACCGTCGTGTCGCCAAGCTAGCACTCAAAAGCCGCAAACCCGTGTTTCTGGTTGTCAACAAGGCCGACAAAGCGCCAAAGGCAACTGCCAATGACTACCAAAGGCTGGGGATTAAGCCGATCGTACTGACCAGTGCCTCACAAAACCGTGGTATTGACCTGGTCCTAAACACGCTGGTTGCCATGGTACCCAGAGCCAAAATAGGCGTGGCCCCCGATCGCCTGCGGGTGGCTTTGCTTGGGCGCCCCAATGTGGGCAAATCGCATCTGTTTAACACACTCGGCAAAAAACAGCAGGCCATTGTGGCTGAGCGGGCAGGTACCACACGGGATATCAATCGTATAGTAATAAAGTTTGAAGGCAGGGAAATCGAGCTAATGGACACTGCTGGTATCCGGCGCAGTGGCAAGATAGAACGCGGCGTAGAAAAGTTTAGTGTCCTGCGTTCCCTAAGCGCCATAGAACAGGCCGATGTCTGTTTGTTACTTATTGATGTTAATGAGCTAAACGTACAGCTCGATCAAAAGATTGCTGGTATGATCAAGGAAGCCGGCAAAGGTATGATACTGGTTATTAGCAAGTGGGATACCTTGGCCGATAGTAAAACGCCTTTTACGCGTGACCAGATGGCCCCACAAATTCGTCGTGAGTTTGTCTTTGTGCCATGGGCATCACTGATCTTCACCAGTGCAGTGACAGGGCAGAATGTGACCAAAATTTTTGAGCTGGTGCTAGAGATTGACACCCGACGTCAGACCCGTATTTCTACTCCAGAGCTAAACCGTTGGTTGCGCAAGGTAGTTAATCTACATCCGCCGGCCGGGCTCAAAAATCGCCTTCCCAAACTAAACTACATAGTTCAGGAAGATGACAACCCTAATCCAAGCTTCAAGGTGTTTGGCGCCCACACCAAGTTTTTGCACTGGAGCTACAAACGGTTCATGGAGCGCGAGTTGCGTTCGTCTTATGACTTTAGTGGCACTCCCATCAGGTTCTGGTTCATAGAGAAGCACGTCGACCGCAAGAAATCAGAAGTCAAAAATTAAAAGTATGAGTACCGAGAAAAACGAAGATAGTCAGGAAGTAGTGCAGCTTGATCCACAATTTTTGGCGATTGATATGCTATACCACTGTATGTTCGAGGCCGTGCTGCTGCCAGAAAAACTCGATGATTTTTATGAATCTCTAGCCGCAGTAACCAGCGGTTCATCAACTGGGGAACTGTTTATACAGCTCTACTTTGCCAATACCGAAGCTGAGCTTGCTCAGGATGATAAACATATAAATTACGTTGCGCTGCACTACAACTTCTTGTGGGACGGTGATGATAGTCTTGGACTGGAGTGTATTGAGATGCTTTTACCAGAGGATGGTAGATCAGACATAGATCACGATTCTGATTACGCTCAGATTCCTTCAATCGTATTGCAACTTAAGGATCTTAACCTAGAAGCGGCGGCGGCACACGTACCCCACACACATCCATGACCGATCGGTCAGGGAATGATAATTTTGTGTAAACAGAGTATTAGTGGATACTTAAATAGTTAAGACCTCTTGCAGAATAAGCCATGGAGTTAAAAAGTGATGATTTTTGATCAAAACCGATCGCAGCCGACAAAGAGTAACCAAAGTTACGGTGCGGAGGCTGCAACTCGGTTTTGGACAAAAATGGTGCTTTTTGGCCCATAGAGTTATTTTGCAAGAGGTCTTAAGAAAGGTTAGAGATGTAAGGTTATGGGTTTGTTCCAAAGAAAATCACAGACAAGTACTAGCGCGCCGCTGTATACGCTCGGTACGCATAAGACGCTACTTATCATCGGGTTAGGTAATATCGGCAAGGAGTATTTGGGCACACGTCACAACATTGGTTTTGCTTGTCTTGATCATTTGGCAAGCAAACTAGACTTTCCGGTCTGGACGAGTAAGAAAGATCTTAAGTGCCAGCTAACGCGGCAAACCATTTCTGATACACGTGTAATCCTGGCCAAGCCAACCACCTATATGAACCTCAGTGGGCAAGCCGTCCAGGCAGTCCAGCACTTTTATAAAATTACCAACCAAGACACAGTTGTGGTACATGATGAGCTGGCCATCTCGTTTGGCCAGATCCGCACCAGTACGGGCGGTTCTGATGCTGGCCACAACGGCGTAAAGTCGCTTATAGAACATTTGGGCGAGGGGTTTGGCAGGGTGCGTGTAGGTATACACAATGCGGTTGCGGATAAAGCCGATAGTGCTGACTTTGTACTAGGCAAGTTCAGTTCAGATGAAACCAAGCAACTGGATCCCCTAAAAAGGGAAGTTAATAGTATCCTGAGCGAATATATCCACGGCCAACCATTCGCACAAGAAACCCGCAGTTTTATTGTCTAGGGGTTTTACTGTTACCACTCAAGTGACATATTAGATACCCAAAGAGTCGAATTTGTTGAATTTATTGCTCTTAGTTGGAATTTGGGCTCGCTGGCAAATTGTACTAAGTTGTTGCGAGAACAAATCTTCGCATAAGAATTGGTGGGGAATGAAGCGCGTACATCACTGTGTTTAAAACCATCGTTCCAGGACCCTCCGATATCATATAGAGCATACGAAGTACTGCTTTTCGCCGTAACGCAGAAATTAAATGGACCATTACTACTAAAGGGCACAAGTATATTAGCCACTACTACCATCTGATTTCCTAGCTTCCATACAGTAGTACCCCCTTTAGAGGATAAATTATCTATTTCACGAGTTGGATAAATAGCGGCGGCGTATGTTGGATATCCCTGAATATCATTATGGTATTTAACTATTGAGTTGCTCGCCGCGAAACTCTTGTAAGCTGTGTAGCTACCGCCAATGACGGCGAATACTATAGCAAATAGTAATGCGCCTTTGGCAGGGGAGGTGGGTTTGAGCCAGTTTAGTAGCTTCTTGGCTTTAGATTGTTTTTTGTTAGTGGGCATTGGTTTGTTTCCTTTTCTTGCTTTAGATTTAGTTGGCATTTTTATTTGTCCTTTTTACTTTGAATTATTGCGTTTTACTTACAGCTAATTGCTAGTTACTATTTGCTAATTACCTTAAGCATATTAAACACCTAATCCCCCCCCCAGAGCAATAGGGGAAAGTTAGAGGGTGTGGATAAGTGTGAGGTGTAGCAATGTGTGAAAGGTTGAACCTCTCACACGGTTTTACGGGTCTTTGCATGTAACTATCGGTAAAAAATTTATGAGTTATTTATGCTAATATAATCTTATGAGCCAAGACGAGTTTACAAAACTGTTTAAGTACATTGTGGAATTTCGCAAAGAAGTTAATGAGCGCTTTGAACATGTTGGCAAAAGATTCGACCATGTACAGGGGCAAATTGATGGGCTTACAAAACTTATTACCGATTACAAGAAATGCTGATGTTGGCGCACAAAGTTGACCGCTTGGAAAAATGGATAAACCAAATTGCCACAAAAACGGGTGTAAAGTTAGAGTATTAAATTAAGCTGGTTGCTCCAGGGCAGTAATACGGGTTTCATGGTTATCAAAACGCTCATCTACATGCTTGGTTAGCTCCTCTATAGCATCGCCAATGCCGTCTGCCACATCACTGATTTGCTGCTTTACCTCAACAAGCCCCGTTTTTACTTCTAGCATATCGGTTTTTAGGCCAGAGACATCTTCCTTTAGGCCAGAAAGTTCCTGGAGAAGGGTTGCGGCAATAAACTGCTTTAGGTCGGCAACTGTGTCATCATTCATATACTTAATATTATCATAAAAGATCTCATGATGGCTTGCGCTTCTTGTATCTTTGCATCAGCTCGTAGGCCAACCAGACGGCACCGATAATTACGGGCCATTCGCCCAGGACAGTGTAGGGCGTTTTGCGGCTGTTGGTAGTAACGACAACTTGCTTAGCGTTACTTGGTTGAATCTGGGCCAATTGTTTACCGTTATGATCCAGTGCAAAAGCTGGCCAGTTGTTGGATGATTGCACAAACGGCCTAGCGTTGGCAGTGGCCATAAATTTGGCCAAGCCTCTATGCTGCCAGTTAAACAGCCGTGAGCCACGGAAAATTTCTAATGATGAGGAATTGGTTAGCAGGGTAGCGCCTTGCTGGGTGAGTTTGCGGTAATCCTCTGGAGCAATTATGCTACTGCAAGCCGCGCTGCCAGCAACTAAATTATCATCAAACATATAGGGGGTAGGTTTACCCTGGCCTTTTACGACCGCCCGCCGCACCTGGAAGTCTGTATACACATTCTTGTTATAAACTCTTAGTAAGATTTCTATCGGCAGCGATAGGTGTTCACCGCCGGGGATTAGGCGGGTTTTTTGTTCCTCAAGCAAAAACCCGTCCTGGCTATTGCCAAAGATAAGGGTATTGCTAAAGCCATTCGGCCTAGTGGTCTGACGTGTACCCACAAAATTAACTGGATTTTGGTCTTTGAACCTCTTTGTAATGTTTTGGTTGGTATAATTATCCAGACCGTATTCTGGCAAAACAACCAGAGCCGAATCATTTATGGGTATTTTTGTTGGTCTGCCAAGCCATTCGGCAACAATAGTTGCTTTAATGGGTACACCGTTGGGGTCTTTGTATACGCCCCAAGCCAAAGTGGCTAGGAGCAAAACAACCGCACAATAGGCCAGGACATATCTGCGCAGCTTTTTGCTGGCAATAACAAATATCCCTGCTACCACCACGGACGATAGGCCATAGTAGCCCAGAAACCGCGCCAAAAAGCCTAGCGGCGTCCAGGCCAACCAGGGTGTAAAAGACGCAAAGGGCAGTACCGTGTCCCAGCTACCGTTGTGTCCCATCCAGACAACCGCCACCAGCCAGCTAACCAGCCACTCCGCAAAAGCCCAGACAAAGAATATTTTTAGTATCACCAATGCGTTTTTGCCGCGTTTTATACTTTTTAGAAAGTATTTAATAGTTTGCCAAAAAACTAAAGTGCTAATAGCTACAATGCCAGCAAACACTATGGCCATAACCGCCCCAGCTACAATTATTGAGCCAGACAGCCGGGCATTATCAATCAAAAACAGCCAGGACCATAAAAAAGCCACAATAACGGCCAAAACTAAAACACCCCGTTTCTTCTTAAGCATAAGAATATTTTAACTTTTATCGTTACCATTTACTATTGAGGCGTAGAGTTACAAGTATTTTTGGCGAATAAGTCCACGACCTTTCGCTAGCCAGCGGACTCCCCACCGAAACCAGAAATTTTGTCGTTTAGGTTGTAGCCATAAGAAAATAATGTCATGCTTTCAAAGCTGGGCTTTTTATGTTTGATCACACTTACTGTATGTTTTTATCAAAAGCAATAATTTTATTTGCCAGATCAACCCAAGCAGAACGGGCTGCTGTACTTGCAAAACCAACTACATCGGGAGCATCCAAACGAACTATAACAACATGTCGTTCTTTATGCCCGCCGATGAAACCAACAAATGTACCACTGTCTCTATCCGTTCTATAATAACCATCCCCGTCAGTTAGAGGAGCAGAACCAGTCTTCCCACCATAAGCTACACCAAACGGCAATTTCTGAAAATCAGAGCCCTGTGCAGCTGTTTTAAGAACCATCTCCATTTGTTTGCTCGTGCTCTCGGAGAGTACACGTTCAGAAGTTATGGTATCTAGGATAGAAAGCCTAGGCTCGTGATATACACCACCGTTCACCAGTGCCGCATATGCTGCAGCTAATCTTGTTGGTGTAACCGTTAGACCGATCCCAAAACTTGAACCAGCGTAGCGATAATCTAAATCTCTGCCCCCTTTAGGAGGGCGAACAAACCCCTTTTCTTCAGCGAGCAATCCTAGCTGTTTTGCTTCTGTAAACTTATACCTATTCACTAGGTAATGATGCCATGTAGTGCGCGACTGGGCATCAATACGGTTGTTGCCAAGCTGTTTTAATAAATGTACAGCCCCCGTATTTACTGACGAGTTAATAACTTCCTGCATATTTATTGTTCCATAGGTTCTATAGGTTGTATTTTTGATGTCCCTATTTCCAATCCATACTGAACCACTGTCATTATAGATAGAGCTTGGCGACGATTTGCCTTCGTTAATTGCGGCTGCAAGTATCAAAGGTTTCATAACAGATCCCGGCTCCCAATCCTTGTAGCCAAGTATAGGGCCATCCTTACATGTAGTATTAATTCTGCATGTTTTGTCGTTAACCAAACTGGTAACAGCTTTGATGGAGCCGTCGCTTACGTCCATGACCAAAACCAAACCACGCTCGGCCGGGGTATTCTGCAAACCATCTTTAAGTACTTTTTCAGCGATTTGTTGTAGACCAGTGTCTATTGTTGTGTTCACCCCAACCAATTCTTGTTGAGCGGGTATTTTGTTATAGCTTACGTTGGCAGAGAACTGTAAATATAGCGAAACCACAAAGGCGACAGCTAATGTAAAGTAGGGCAACATTATGATTTGTTTGTTTGTAAGCCAGTAGGCCGCTGGGGTAAGAGCAATGCAAATAGTGCTACGAAATACATAGAAGTTAATTCTAGACTAGGCACATTAAGCAGCGCATTGAGAATCATTACCGTAAATAGTACGAGCAAGAAACCATTGGCTCTTTTCATGAGATTGATAACGACTGCATATACAGAAACCACAATTAACCCTAAGCTTGCCAAGCCACCAAATACATAAGCAAAATCAAGATAAAGGTCATGCGTAGAGACAAATAAATTGTCCTCCTCTAGTGTTCTTGCAATTTCTTCTGGCACTAAATCCTTATCATTTATAGCGGCAGGCAACACACCTGGACCGTCGCCAACAAATAATTTTTTCTTCAGCACATCAGTAGCCGACAAACGATACATGTCAACTCGGTATGAAATACCACGTTCGACTTGCGACGATCTTAAACGTATAAAGTAATTGCCAAAAACATGGGGCAGACTGCTTAAAGTCAGCATGGCGATAATTGCTATTAGTGCTACAGCCGGCCAACTTTTCATGCGGTTCAAGCCCCACATAAATAGCACGATAACAAATGCCACATATCCCACTCTGGATTGCGTAAAAATTACAGTGAGCGTGGATAAAACAATACAAAGTGTCGATAACAATCTATGGATTTTATCTTTACTATTTAAACCATATAATCCTATGGCCAAACACATTACCGCGTACATGCTCATGGTAGTTGATTGCAACAATAAACCATTCACTCTGATTCCGTAATAAATGTAGAATTTATTGTACACAAGCCCAATAAAAAGAATCGCAGAAGTAAATGCCAGTACTATTTTTGATAGAACAATTTTTTGAAAACTGTGGGCCAGTGTAATGCCGATAACCGCGAATGCAGCCCATGTGGCAAGCCCCAGAAATTCAGGATTAAAACCAATCAACCTAACACCGGTGGGCACGTCGGAAAGCAAAGTACTTAGTACGGCACTAAGCACTATTGCCCAAAACAATAGCCTTATATTACGGTTCAAGCTATTGAAATTATGTAAAAATTGGCCCCTCAATCTGTCTGAAGCAATTATCCAACTACAGATGAGGAAAAGATACAGTAGTCGTGCCACCCTAGTATTGGCTACACTGTCATTAACAAGTACAAAAGGTAACGACCAAAATAGCAAAAAGAGTAGCTTGCTTTGAGCGCTTGCTACTCTTTGGAAAATTCGTTTAAGGTTTTTAACTTCAGCCACTTTATTGAACTGCGGTAACTATAAGGTTCCCGGCAAAGATTGGCATAAATACCCAGGTGGATAATACACGTTCCCACCTTTGTCTTGATGCCAACCGACATAAGTGGGATCAGAGAAGACCCAGCAATCATTCAAAAATTTATCCCACGTTGCCGATCCAAAAACGCCATCGGCTGGTCTTTTCGCACCCGTGCCGCCACTCACTCCAGGCGTTCCGGTTGATTGATATTTACGCACTGCCGCTGTGGTGGCTGTGCCGTAAATACCATTGACAGCCAGCGGTGTATAAGCCAACCCAAACCTCAATTTAAAGTTTTCATTCCTATTGTTTAAACCCTTTTGTACCGCCTTAACACAATCGCCAGTACTCCCAGTTCGCAAAGTAGGCAAAGTGGGGCATTGATAGGCCAAAAAACTAACGTAGTACTGTGTTGCGGCACTACTAAATGCCAGAGTATAGACGCCCACGCCAGCAAAGGATAACATCACGGCCAAAACAATCCATCTTTGCTTTAACCATGCTACATTACCGTTCGTATTTTTCTTTTGCTTTGCCATCTTGGTGTTTCCTCTTTTAGCTTTAGTTTTAGTAGCCATGGTTTTATTTCCTTATAGTTAATCTTAAGCACCATTAAACACCTAATCCCCCCCCCAGAGCAATAGGGGATTGGGGAGGGTGTGGATAAGTGCAGTGTAGCAATGTGTGAAAGGTTGAACCTCTCACACGGTTTTACGGGTCTTAAGGGGTATGTTAGTTTATTGACATGAATATACAATATCTATACAATATACTCGTATAGACAAGGATAAATAATATGGCTACCAAAACACTTAATATCGCATTAGACGAAACTCTTCTTAAAAAAATAGATATGGCTGTTAAAAAAGATATGGGTAGTCGTAGTGAGTACTTCCGCCGTCTAGCTTTGGACGATCTAGAGCGCCGACAGGAGTGGAAAGAGTTACTCGACAGGGGGCGGGCAGTTGGTCGGAAAATGGGTATATATAACCAGCGAAGAACAAGTGTACGAAATTATAGACGAATACAAACGTGAAAAGCGTGAAAAGCAAGCCAAGAATCGTTCTTGATACCAACGTTTGGGTTTCGGGTCTGGTTTTTGCTGGACAACCCGGTAAAATTCTTGACCTGTTTGGCCTCGATGAAGTACGTATCGTGATAAGCGAAGAGCTGTTGAGTGAACTACGGCGCATCATAACTGAAAAGTTCCCGTTGTATATACTGGATTTACAGTTGCTAATTGAGGCTATCCATCAGCGTGCCCTGCTAGTTGAGCTTGGCAGCCAGACAGTTACCGCTAGTCGTGACCCTGATGATAATACGGTGATAGAAACTGCCCTAATAGGCAACTGTAAGTACATAGTAAGTGGCGATAAAGATCTATTAGTCATTGCTAACTACGAGGATATTCAGATTATCACGCCAGCCGAGTTTTTAGAGCTAATCAGTAAACCATAAAGCTAGATGTTATAGCTCCTTAGCAAGTATTTTGTGAGAGGTTGAACCTCTCACACGGTTTACCCATTTGTGAGTGGGTTTTGAGAAAGCAAAAGTGCAAGCGTATAATGGGTACACTATGAGCACCAACGCCACCAAACAAGACATATCTCGAGTAGAACAAAAAATAGACAAAGCGGTTGATGGTCTATCCGGTGTCATAGCAACACTTGCCCAAAACATGCATGATGAGCTTGTTGAGATAAAAAAAGATATCGCTGATATCAAAGCAAGCATAGACAGGCTAACAAACACGATTGACGGGTTTGTAGCGCGGCTTGATAGCCACGAGACAGAAAATGCGGCTAGAGATGCTCAGTTTGCCCGGCTGCTGGACTGGGCCCGCAAGGTCTCTAAGAAAACCGGCGTTCCACTAGAAAATATCTAACTAGTAAAGATGGTTGAGGTGTGTATTACCATTCGAGTGAAATGTTTGAAATATGCACATCATTTGTACTGTTAAGGTTGGCTCTTTCGGCTCTTATATAGATTGTTTTTTCAGGAGAACCACCAGGTCCCAGTGATAGAGTACTGGGGCTACAAATCTTGGTATAGATAGAAGCGCCGGGCACTGTAACTTCACCAATTTTATAGTCTGTTCCGCCCGTCATATATATTTTTAGATTTTTCGGTGCGCTGGCATCTTTAAGCCTAGCTGTGACACAAGCCATAAACTGTGTATTTGCTAACGGTACAACTTTAAAATAGGTGCCTACGCCCGCTTGAAAAGAGGCTGAGGCAGGTAGCATCCAAACAGTGATAGTACCTTTACCACCTATTGAGTCTGGTAGCGTAGAAGAGCCAAGTACATTTTGAATTTTATCATGGTAATTCACCAGCATATTCCCAGCAGCAAAACTCTTATGGGCCGTATAGCTGCCACCTATTACAGCAAAGACTATTACGAATAGCAGGGCGCCTTTGGCAGGGCTGGTTGGTTTGAGCCAGTTAAGAGCTTTCTTTACTGTGGATGGGTTTTTATGTTTAGGAGTTATTCTGTTTGATTTCTTTAGTTTAAAAGCCACGGTTGTTTTATCCTTTTTACTTATTCCTAGTTGCTAATTTCGGCTTAAGCATATTTAACGCTAAAGAGCGAGGATAAGCAATAGGCCAGATACAAAGGCCTGCAGAGGGTGAAAACTGCCGGTGGCGGTTTGCAAGACAACTTTTTCAGATTTTGAACTTGTTCAAAGTATGAAAATTGTGGGGCCGCAGAATGCGGCTGGGCACATATTAAAAAGAGCCTCCAGAGGGGGTGGGCACCGCTGGAGGCTCATTATAGGGGATATACAAGATATCCCCCCACCATTGTACCCACAAACACGTTATGGGCAGACTACACCCTTCAACCCACCCGAGCGAAGCGTCGATGTCCAAAACTCATTAAAGACTCGCGCCTCCGTTCGCCGAAGCGAACAGAATACTGACGTACTCGCTTTGAACCGGGATCTTTATGTGTCAAAAGACACAAGCGGATATTAGTTAAAGGGATTAGTCTGTTTTAGAGCGCTCCCGCATAATTGCGAAAGCAAATAGCAAGTGGAGGGTAACAACTTGAGCTAAATGCACGCTCTAAAACAATCTAACAATTAACTCGACTTACGCAGAATCCCTGCCGGCTCAGAATCACCAGGTAAACACCTAAGTTCTTTTTCTCCTATCAAAGTATCTATGGATACTCTTCCAGTAGAGAAAAGAACTTATTTATCTCTCCTGGACGACCCTGATTCCAGCGAGGTTCTGCGTAAGTCGAGTTAACTCCCCCATAGCATTAGCGACGGAGGATGTTAGAATTGGGGTATCCGTTGCTCTTACGAACAATGGACACTTATATATAAGGTACGAAAAATACGCTTATGCGTACTTTCGGATTGCAATTTTAGCAAAAACATTGCATTATGTCAATACTTTTAAATACTTTTGTTAATAATACAAATTTAAGCATAAACATGTTTTATATTGGTAAATGACACCCATGAATCCCGTTAGAACCCAAAAGACAAGCAAAAAACATTCTTACGCCGAAGCCAGTAAACGCGTCAAGTCGTTAACCAATAGTAGAAAGCAACGTGGGTTCTAACGGGATGAAAATTCACAAAATTACCCCTAAAGACAATGCTTATCCCGAGCGTTTGCACAACATTGCTTCACCTCCAAAAATACTGTTTTACGTGGGAGCGCCGTTGGATCAACTGGCTGAGCGGCCAGTCATAGCCATAGTGGGTAGCCGCAACATCAGCCCGTATGGCCGTCGAGTCACAATAGACTTAGCACGTGCCCTTGCCGAAAGAGATATTACAATTGTAAGTGGTCTTGCCATGGGAGTGGACGCCATTGCCCACCATGCAGTAGTCGAAGCCGAGGGTAAGGCTATAGCGATATTGCCAAGTGGTCTGGACCGCATTTATCCAGCCAGCAATCATGCTTTGGCCAAACAGATTCTTAGCACACGGGGGACATTGTTGAGTGAATACCCCGAAGGCACCGAACCATTCAAGCAAAACTTTGTTGCCCGTAACCGCATAATCGCCGGGTTGGCGAACGCGGTACTCATTACCGAGGCCGCCGAGAAGAGCGGTAGCCTACACACCGCCAATTTTGCGCTTGAGCAGGGTAAAGAAGTATTGGCAGTGCCAGGCAACATTACCAGCCCTTTGTCGGTTGGAACCAATAATCTCATCAAGAGTGGGGCTGTGCCAGTAACAAGAGTCGAAGATATTCTATTTGCACTTAATATCGCAGCCGAAAAACTACCTAAAAGGGAAGTAGCCGCTGCCAACAAAGAAGAACAGATAGTATTAAAATTGCTAACAGCCGGTGTTAGTGACGGTACCGAGCTACTAACCCAAAGCGCCCTGGGGACGGCACTGTTTAACCAAACTCTAACCATGATGGAAATAACCGGCAAAATCAAAGCCGTCGGCAATGGCAAGTGGATTTTGGTCTAAGCACCCCTTGGTAGTAGGATGCATAAACCCGACTTACGCAGAATCGTTCGTTCCCAGGGTAAAGCTGGGTGAGCGAGAACAGTTTTATCGGAAAGAGATGTATCTGTAGATACATCGAGAGAGGAAAAAATGTTTGCAGCCAGCCAGTTTTGATTTGGGATTGCTATAGGAGTTTTGCGTAAGTCGGGTATACTGTTGCAACTGAGACTTGGGCATAACCACACACTTCGCACTTACCACTTACCCCAGATCACACCTATAGCCATTCCAAAACAAAACATGTCTTTTTGACTAAGCCTTTTGGTCTAAAAACTACTTTTTTGTTTGCAGCGTATCTACAGATACGCTTTAGCCAAAGAAAGCTAGTTTTTAGTCACAAAATCCACTATCCAAAATTTACACGTTTTGTTTTGGGATGGCTATGGCATCAACCAGAAGGTGCGAAATGCGTGGTAAGGTATACTGGAGTTTACATGCATAAACACCTGGTTATTGTGGAGAGTCCGGCCAAAGCTAAAACCATAGAAAAATTTCTGGGCAAGGAATATGAGGTCAAAAGCAGCTTTGGTCATATTCGCGATTTACCCAAAAAGGGACTGAATATTGACATTAACAAGAACTTTGCTCCTACTTATGAAATTAGCGAGGACAAAAAGAAAATCGTATCGGAGCTCAAAAAAGCCGCTGGCAAGACAACCGACGTGTGGCTGGCGACCGATGAAGACCGCGAGGGCGAAGCGATTGCCTGGCATTTGGCGCAAGCCCTAGGGCTCAACCCTAGTAACACCAAGCGGATTGTGTTCCACGAAATAACCAAACCAGCTATAGAGCGGGCCATAGCTAACCCTCGAACAATTGACATCAAACTGGTAGATGCGCAGCAGGCTCGCCGTGTTCTGGACCGTTTGGTAGGTTACGAATTGTCACCAGTGTTATGGAAAAAGGTACGGGCGGGCCTTAGTGCCGGACGGGTGCAATCGGTAGCAGTCCGCCTGATCGTAGAGCGCGAGCGCGAGATCCGCGACTTTAAACCACTAAGTAGCTTTAAGGTTACTGCCGCATTTGGGGCTGGCAAGGATACACTACCAGCCGAGCTCACCAAGAAGTTAACCGACAAAGCCGTGGCCAAGGCGTTTTTGGCAGCTTGTGCTCATGAAACTTTTAGCGTTAGTGACATAGCAAAAAAGCCTGGCACACGCAGTCCAGGAGCACCATTTACCACAAGTAGTCTGCAGCAAGAAGCATCCCGCCGGCTGGGCTTTGGCGTAAAGCAAACGATGATGCTTGCGCAGCGGCTTTATGAGGAAGGTAACATCACCTACATGCGTACTGACAGCACCAATATATCCGTGCTTGCCTTATCGGCTGCCGAAAAATATATAACCACCAATTATGGCAAGCAGTATCATAAGCAGCGCCAGTACCAGACCAAAGCAGCCGGAGCCCAGGAGGCGCATGAAGCCATCCGACCAACTGATTTTAATAAGACCAAGGCTGGGGCGGATAGCCAGCAACAACGCTTGTATCAGCTTATTTGGCAGCGGGCGGTTGCCAGCCAAATGGCCGAAGCCAACATAGATCGAACCGAGATCACGATTGGCCTTGCCAAGCGGTCTGAGACGTTTATTGCTAGAGGCGAAGTACTCATCTTTGATGGTTTCTTTAAGGTCTACGGAGGCGGTAAGGACGATGTCATCCTGCCAGAGGTGACTAAGGGCCAAAATCTTACCCTCAAGGAGCTCATGGCCACCCAAACTTTTAGCCGTCCAGCCGCGAGATATTCAGAAGCCGGTTTGGTCAAAAAAATGGAAGAACTGGGGATTGGCCGCCCTAGTACGTACGCTCCGACCATTAGCACTATCCAGAGCCGTGAGTATATAGAAAAGACTGATTTGGAAGGCGTCCAGCGGCCGGTCCAAACCTTGGTACTCCAAAATAACCATGTCGTCGAAGAGGAGCACACAGAAACTACTGGGGCGGATAAGAATAAGCTACTGCCGACACCATTGGCCGATATCACTACTGATTTCTTGGTGAAGTACTTTGGCGAGATTCTTGATTATGATTTTACCGCCCATGTCGAGGAAGACTTTGATGCGATTGCCGATGGCAAGCGCCAGTGGCCTGATATGATAAAAGACTTTTATAAAAACTTTCATCCCTTGGTTGAAAAGTCAGAAAGTGCCAGTCGCCAAGAAACGTCACAAGCCCGACTATTGGGTAAGGACCCTGGCAATAAACAGCCGATTTATGCCCGCCTGGGGCGTTATGGTCCCATGCTGCAACGCGGCGAAACAACAGACGAGACTAAGCCGGATTTTGCACCGTTGCCAAAGGATTCAACACTCGATGGTGTGACGCTCACCCAAGCTCTGGAGATGTTCAAGCTGCCGCGCAACGTGGGCAAAACCGCTGACGACGAGGAAATAACTGCCAACATCGGACGGTTTGGGCCATATATAAAGATAGGGAAGCTGTTTGTGTCTATCAAGCCGCTAGATCCTATGAAGATTACAGAGGCTGAAGCCCGCACATTATATGCTGAGAAACTCGAAAAGGAAGCCGCCAAACATATTCAGACCTTCAAGGGTGGTCTAGAGGTACTTAACGGCCAATACGGACCCTATATAACAGATGGCAAAAAGAATGCCAAAATTCCTAAAGACAAAGACCCGGCTAAATTAACGGAGGCCGAAGCTAAAAAAATCCTAACCGAAGCGCCTGATAGAAAGCGTAGCTTCCGCCGAAAGAATTGAGCGAGTATCTTGCAACAAAAGTGGGTTGCTAGCGCCACGGGTGCGTAGCCCCGTAGAGCGCACACTTTTTTGCAAGGTAGGAGCGAACTTGTCCACAATTTTGCATCTATTGCCACATACTATTGTAGTTATATTCACATAACCTGAACGTGCCAAAAACGCTATTTCGTGCTAAAATAAGTTTGTAAATTGGTGGGGGTTGACATATTAAATATA
>Ga0163148_10003043_pt1:0-10000 | contig 19127 bp, 27 predicted proteins | sample OliLakLV19MP7P2_FD_148606 | JGI IMG/M metagenome (GOLD analysis project Ga0163148, IMG submission 148606) | Freshwater microbial mat bacterial communities from Lake Vanda, McMurdo Dry Valleys, Antarctica- Oligotrophic Lake LV.19.MP7.P2 | ecosystem: Environmental > Aquatic > Freshwater >...
CTTCAAAATTGATAATAAGACAACTTAATATCATTTTTTCTGCTAAAAAATTATGGGGCAAAGATTTTTGAATTAATTTTTGTTCTTTAGTCATTTATTTCCTTTATTAAATTTTTAAGTTCATTAATATTTAAAATCTTGTACTTTTAACTTTTTTGCTTTATAATAGGTTGAGCGCGTCCTTAGTTCAGTTGGTAGAACGCTAGTCTCCAAAATTAGATGTCGAGGGTTCAAGTCCTTCAGGGCGCGATTCTCTTTTCCGAGAGGTTACTCTATTTTTAATTTTTAATAGAATTTTAATCATTAAAAGATTTTACATAATAGTTTGATTATATTATTTTTCCAATAATAAAATATTTTTATAGTCGATAAAGTTATAATATGTTAAGTATCTTTTTCAAACTACATTACTAAAGTCTTATGGCTAAAAAAATTAACGCCTTAATTAAACTTGCTTTACCAGCTGGTAAAGCAACACCAGCACCTCCGGTTGGACCTGCGTTAGGTCAGCATGGTGTTAATATTGCGGCATTTTGTAAAGAATACAACGCTAGAACGACTGATAAAACAGGACTTATTATTCCTGTTGAAATTTCAGTTTACGAAGATAGAAGTTATACTTTTATTCTTAAAACACCACCTGCGTCTGTTTTACTAGTTAATGCAGCCAAAATTAAAAAAGGTTCGTCAATTCCAAACAAGATAAATGTTGGTTCAATAACAAAGCTTCAATTAGAAGAAATTGCAAATATAAAATTACCTGATTTAAATACTACAAAACTTACAAGTGCAATAAAGATTGTGGAAGGAACTGCACGAAATATGGGTATTTCCATTATAGATTAAATTAAAATAAAACAAATTTTTAGCGGAGAATTTTATGGGAAACGTATCGCTACGTCACAAAGAAAATATTGAAAAAACGAAAAATAAAATTTACTCAAATTTAGACGAAGCAATCAAAATTTTAAAAGAAACAGCAACAGCAAAATTTGTTGAGAGTGTAGAATTACATGCTAATTTAAAAATTGATCCAAAATATGCTGATCAACAACTACGAACAACAGTAACTTTACCACATGGTATTGGAAAACAATCCAGAATTGCAGTTTTAACAAATGATGAAAATTTTGATGAAGCAAAAAACGCTGGAGCTAATATAGTTAGTAATGATGAATTAATTGAAGAAATTACTAAAGGTCATATTACTTTCGATCTGTTAATTGCAACGCCAAATATGATGCCAAAATTAGCAAAACTTGGTCGTGTATTAGGACCAAAAGGGTTAATGCCTTCACCAAAATCGGGTACTGTAACTAGTACCTTAGAAACAACATTAACTGAGTTTAGAAAAGGTAAATTTGAATATAAAGCTGATAAAACCGGTATCGTTCATGTTAGCTTTGGGAAATCAAACTTTACAGAGACTCAGTTAGTCGAAAATTTAACAGCTTTATATAATTCAATAGAAAAAAACCGTCCTTCCGGTGTTAAAGGCAAATATTTTAAAAGTTTATTTATTTGTACAACAATGGGCTCATCTATCAAATTAGATCTAAATGCTTTTATTTAAATAAAAAAAAAGAAAATGCACTAGTGCCAGTTTGCTTAAAACTATAAAGATAATTCCATGATTTTCGGATTAGTAAAACAAGCTAATTTACTTCCAAAAAAGTCTTGAATATTGAATTCTCTCGAATTATTTAAACCAAAAACTAACCAAAATTTAATTCAAATTTTTTGTTTTTGTAGAGAAGAGAATTATAATTTCCAAAATATACCCGATCAAATTAAATCTGTTAATTGTGACGAGTTGTTTAGGTGTTTAACACTTTAACAAAATTAGTCATAAAAAAATTAATATTTTATATAATCTAAACCTATATTATTATGTCAGAAAAAATTAGTCAAATTGTTGAAAAATTAAAAACATTAACATTATTAGAAGCATCAGAGTTAGTAACTGCAATTGAAGAAACATTTGGAGTAGATGCTTCTGCTGCTTCTGGAAATGGAGGAATGGTCATGTTGGCCGAATCTACTACAGAAGAAGTAGAAGAAAAAACAGAGTTCGATATCAGTCTTGATGAAGTTCCTGCTGATAAGAAAATTGCTATTTTAAAAGTTGTCCGTAGTATTACAGGTCTTGGATTAAAAGAAGCTAAAGAAGTTGTTGAATCTGCACCAAAAATAATTCAACAAGCTGTTGCGAAAGATGCTGCTGAAGACGCAAAAAAACAAATTGAAGAAGCTGGTGGGAAAATATCACTTAAATAATTATTTAAATTAGTTAAAGTAAAATATTAATGAATATTTTACTTTGATTGACAGATTTATTAGAAATATGCTAGAATTCCTGTATGTAAAATCTTATAAATAATAACTTCTTTAAGCTAAGATATTAAGGTTAAGTAGTTTCATCTCGCGCGGAGTAGAGCAGCCTGGTAGCTCGTTGGGCTCATAACCCGAAGGTCAATGGTTCAAATCCATTCTCCGCTAGAAATTTTGATAATTTTAATAAAAAAACCTTTTTTCTATTAAAATTATATATTGAACATTAAATATTTATAAAGTTTTACATATGACATTAAATTTACAAACACCTTTCCCGACATTTGGTGGAAGTACTGGAGGCTGGTTACGGGCAGCTGAAGTTGAAGAAAAATACACTATTACTTGGATAAGTTCTAAAGAGCAAATCTTTGAAATGCCTACTGGTGGTGCTGCAATTATGAGAAATGGAAAAAACTTGTTATATTTAGCTCGTAAAGAACAATGCTTAGCATTAGGAACTCAGTTACGAACATTTAAAATTAATAACTACAAGATTTATCGGATTTTTCCAAGCGGTGAAGTTCAATATTTACATCCAAAAGATGGTGTTTTTCCAGAAAAAGTTAATCCAGGACGGGTTTCTGTTAATAGTCGAGATTTTTCAATAGGAAAAAATCCTAATCCAGCTTCGATTAAATTTAGTGGAAAAACGACATATGATAGTTAATTGATATTTAAGATTAGTTTAGTTCTATAGCTAATCTTTTTGGCGAGATGGCAGAGTTGGTCTATTGCGTCTGATTTGAAATCAGATGAATCTTTGCGGGTTCCGTGGGTTCGAATCCCACTCTCGCCTTTAATAATTAGAATTTGCTTAACCGTGTTAAATAGTGTAAGAATCTTTTTATGAGTAAAGTTTACGACTGGTTTGAAGAACGGCTAGAAGTTCAAGCAATTGCGGATGATATTTCTAGTAAATATGTACCACCTCATGTGAACATATTTTATTGTTTTGGAGGTCTTGTATTAACTTGTTTTCTAATCCAAGTTGCTACAGGATTTGCTATGACTTTTTATTATAGACCAAGTGTAGTAGATGCATTTGCTTCTGTGGAATATATTATGACAAGTGTTAATTTTGGTTGGTTAATTAGATCGATTCATAGATGGTCAGCTAGTATGATGGTTTTAATGCTAGTATTACATGTATTTCGTGTTTATTTAACCGGTGGATTCAAAAAGCCACGTGAATTAACTTGGGTAACGGGAGTAATTTTATCGGTTATTACTGTTTCATTTGGTGTTACAGGATATTCATTACCATGGGATCAAGTAGGTTTCTGGGCTTGTAAAATTGTAACTGGTGTCCCAGCCGCAGTTCCAGTAATAGGACCACCATTGGTTTTAATTTTACGTGGGGGAGAAAGTGTTGGTCAAGCTACATTAACACGATTCTATAGTGCACATACATTTGTTTTACCATTAGCTGCAGCAGTATTAATGTTAACTCATTTCTTAATGATTCGTAAGCAAGGTATTTCAGGACCTTTATAATTTAAAAAATAAAATAATCTAACTAAATTTTCTTATGTCAGTAATTAAAAAACCAGATTTAACTGATCCAAAACTAAGAGCTAAATTAGCAAAAGGAATGGGTCATAATTATTACGGAGAACCTGCATGGCCGAATGATATTTTATATATCTTTCCTGTGACTATGTTAGGTATGTTAGCATGTTGTGTTGGATTATCTGTTTTAGCGCCAACACAAATGGGTGAACCAGCTGATCCATTTAATACGCCTTTAGAAATTTTACCTGAATGGTATTTCTTCCCAACATTTAACTTATTACGGGTATTACCTAATAAATTATTAGGTGTATTAGCTATGGCTGCTGTTCCAGCAGGATTAATCACTGTGCCATTTATTGAAAATGTAAATAAATTTCAAAATCCATTCCGTCGACCAATTGCAAGTTTATTATTTATTCTTGGATTCTTTGTAGCAGTTTGGCTTGGAATTGGTGCATGTTTACCAATTGATAAAGCTGTTTCATTAGGATTCTGGTAGAAACCTTTTAATTATTAGTTAATTTTAAAATTAACTAATAATTAAAAGATTTTTATTTTTTTTAAAATTTAATTTTTTAACAAATTAAGTTGTATAGCGATTGTAAAATAAATTATAATTCCAATAACAGTTAAAATATTTAAAAAACGTTGGGCTGAGTTAGGTGAACCTAATAAATTACTTTTAGTAGCAAAACTGGCTAGTCCAACATTTTCTTGGGGAATTCGGAAAAAAATAATAATGATTAAAAAAAGACTTATAAACGCTCCAGTTAATTTGAACATAGCTTTAGATTTAACGTATTTTAAAATAATACTTTTCTAAGTAATTATTCATCAATTTCAAAAACTTCCTTAAACACTTTACTCACTTTCTGACCTGAATCAATTGTTTCTAATGGATCTTTTCTTAATCGATGACGTAAACATAATGTTATGATTTTTTTAATATCTTCTACGGTCACTTTCTCACGTTGGTTATACGCAGCATAAGCTTTAGCAGCACGATTGGTTACAATATCTCCTCTTAATCCATCTACATCTAATTGACTACAAACTTCTGAAATTTTAACTCTTAAATCATAATCAATTTCAATAGTTGGTAATAATTTTTGAGCCGTAATAATTCGATCACGTAATTCTTGTTGTTGTGCTTCATAATTTTCAATCCAAACTAATGGTGTTTGATCAAATGATGTTCGTTCTTCTACCACTTTAACTCGTAAAATTGGATCTTTCACCGTCCGAATTTCAGCGTGCATACCAAAACGATCTAATAATTGTGGACGTAACTCACCTTCTTCAGGATTACCTGATCCGACTAATACAAAGCGAGCAGGATGACGAATTGAAATACCTTCTCTTTCAACAGTATTCCAACCTGACGCTGCTGAATCCAATAAAATATCAACTAAATGATCATCTAATAAATTTACTTCATCTACATAAAGAATTCCTCGATTAGCTTTTGCTAATAAACCTGGTTCAAAAGCTTTTATACCTTCTGTTAATGCTTTCTCAATATCAATTGTTCCACAAACACGATCTTCTGTTGCTCCTAATGGTAAATCCACCATTGGAATTTTAATTAATTCGGTTTCAAAAGTTTCATTCTTTTGAACAGCCAATTTTACCTCATTACCCATTAATTCTAAATCAGATTTATGAGAATTGAAGGGATCATCTTTTACTACTTCGATTTCTGGAAGTAAATCAGCAATTGCCCGAATTGTAGTTGATTTACCAGTTCCACGATCACCCATAATCATAACTCCACCAATTTTAGGATCAATAACATTTAGTTGCAAAGCAAGTTTCATTTCTTCTTGGCCAACAATTGCTGTAAATGGAAAGACTGGAGTGTTAAATTTTTTTAAATTTTTTGTTACCATAATTTTAAGTTGATTTTAAATATAAAGCGTTTTGAATTATCGTCTAACTATTTTTTATTAAGATTAAATTTATTATTCGTACAGTGTTGTACCTAATTGAATGGCTAATACTGCTGCCAATAAAGCAATACATAGTGCCGTATAGACTTGTGAATCATAAATCATATATAAACTCCTAAATTTTTAATTGAAATTATTGTAATTCTAAAAAATATAATATGCTAAGTTATAACAAAAACGTTTCTTTAAAATCTATCAATATATTATTGTAAATTAAATTAATAAAATCATTAAATTTAATTTAAATTTTTATTACCAGCTAGATTTCGTTACACCGGGCAATAAACATTGGTGAGCCATTTCTCGGAAAACATGCCGTGAAATTCCAAAATCCTGAAAAACTCCGCGTGGTCGACCAGTTTTCCAACATCTATTTCGAATGCGTGTTTTAGCACTATTTCGAGGAAGTTTTTGTAATTTCGAATGAATTTCAACTTTTCCACTAAAACTCTGTTCATTGCGATATTTGGTTAATAAATCTACTCTTTTCAAAGCATATTTTTTTTCTAAATGAATTCGTTTTTTTTCGCGCTGAATCATACTTTTTTTTGCCATAGAACAATTTCCTATTTTTAGTTAAATATAAAGAAAATATAAAATTAATATACTATATTTGATTGACTTATTCTACTGTACTTTTAAAATTTATACAAGTCGATCAAACAATAAACAATTTCTTCGTTTAATAAATTAATTAATTTTCTTGATCTTTGCTTATAATAATATATTAGCTAACTTTTCTGTAGTTTAGTTGTAAGAAAGTCAAAAACCATTATTATATATTAAGGAATGTATTACTATGGCATTACCATGGTATCGTGTTCATACTGTTGTTTTAAATGATCCGGGTCGATTAATTGCAGTACATTTAATGCATACCGCTTTAGTTGCCGGTTGGGCGGGATCAATGGCTTTATACGAATTAGCTGTTTTTGATCCCTCAGACCCTGTTTTAAATCCAATGTGGCGTCAAGGCATGTTTGTTATGCCTTTTATGACTCGTTTAGGTATTACTGATTCTTGGGGTGGTTGGAGTATTACTGGTGAAAGTGTTTCAAACCCTGGTATTTGGAGTTTTGAGGGTGTAGCATTATCGCATATTATTTTATCAGGGATGTGTTTCTTAGCTGCTATTTGGCATTGGGTTTATTGGGATTTAGAATTATTCCGTGATCCACGAACTGGTGAACCAGCTTTAGATTTACCCAAAATTTTTGGGATTCACTTATTTTTATCAGGTTTAGCGTGTTTTGGTTTTGGAGCATTCCATGTTACAGGTTTATTTGGTCCTGGTATATGGGTTTCAGACGCGTATGGCATTACTGGAAAAGTTCAACCAGTAGCACCATCTTGGGGTGCAGATGGATTTAACCCATTTAATCCAGGTGGTATTGCAGCTCATCATATTGCTGCTGGGATTTTTGGGATTTTTGCAGGGATTTTTCATTTAACAGTACGTCCGCCTCAACGATTATATCGTGCATTACGAATGGGTAATATCGAAACAGTTTTATCTAGCAGTATTGCTGCCGTTTTCTTTGCTGCATTTGTAACATCTGGAACAATGTGGTATGGTGCTGCTGCAACACCTATTGAACTCTTTGGTCCAACTCGTTACCAATGGGATAGTGGTTACTTTCAACAAGAAATTGAAAGACAAGTTGAAACATCAGTAAGCGAAGGATTATCTGAAAGTCAAGCTTGGTCAAGAATTCCAGATAAACTAGCATTCTATGACTATATTGGAAATAACCCAGCGAAAGGTGGTTTATTCCGTGCTGGTCCAATGAATAAAGGAGATGGTATTGCTGAAGCTTGGTTAGGTCATCCAATTTTCCGTGATAAAGAAGGTCGTGAGTTAACAGTACGTCGTATGCCAGCCTTCTTTGAAACATTCCCAGTTATTTTAGTTGATAAAGATGGTATTATCCGTGCTGATATTCCATTCCGTCGAGCAGAATCAAAATACAGTATTGAACAGGTTGGTGTAACAGTTGATTTCTATGGTGGTAAGTTAAATGGTCAAACATTTAAAGATGCGCCAACTGTTAAGAAATTTGCTCGTAAAGCACAATTAGGAGAAGTATTCGAATTCGATAGAACAAGTTTAGAATCAGATGGTGTATTTAGAAGTAGTCCACGCGGTTGGTATACTTTTGGGCACGCTAACTTTGCTTTATTATTCTTCCTTGGTCATTTGTGGCATGGTGGTCGAACAATTTTCCGTGACGTATTTACTGGTATTGGTGCAGAAGTTACAGAGCAAGTAGAATTTGGTGCATTCCAAAAACTTGGTGACAAATCGACTAAAAAACAAGGTGCTGTATAAGCAGGTTTTTTAAAGTTATTTATAATTTAAATAGGATAAAACAATGGAAGCTTTAGTTTATACATTTTTACTTATTGGTACTTTAATGGTAATATTCTTTGCTGTCTTTTTTAGAGAAACACCCCGAATTATTAGAAAATAAAACCATTTATTTGGTTTTATTTTTTAATCTTCATGTTCTTCAAATGGATCACGTAAATTTTTAGAGGTTGGTCCGAACGCTGTATAAATAGAATATGTAGTAATTCCTACAAGTAAACTTGATACAAAAATTACGATAATAGTTGCTGTTTCCATCTAATATAATATTATAGTTAACACCTTAGTATTATATAACATATATTAGAAAAATTAATTTATTAAAAATATAAAATATTTTTATGGCATTACGAACAAGATTAGGTGAAATTTTACGCCCATTAAATGCTGAATATGGGAAAGTTGCACCAGGTTGGGGAACGACTCCAATCATGGGTGTAGTAATGGTTGCGTTTTTAATCTTTTTATTAATTATTTTACAAATTTATAATTCCTCGTTAATTATTGAAAATGTTGACGTAGATTGGACAAATGGTATTATCTAAAAGTATAATATATAATACAGAAAAAAATTTAAAAGCTAGTTTAAACTAGCTTTTAAATTATAAAAATTAAAGAAATTAAATATATATATATGGATATCATAAGTCTAGGTTGGGCCGGTTTAATGACAATGTTTACTTTTTCATTAGCATTAACTGTTTGGGCTCGGAATGGTTTCTAATTATTTAAACTTTTTGTAAAAATATTATGGAATTAATCAGAACAATATTTCCTTATGCAAACCCAGAAATTCTTAGTACAGCAGTTATATGTTTTTTTATGACTTTATTTGGTCTTTCTTTAGGGTTTGCTTTGTTAAAAGTGCAAGGTGAATAAATAATTTATTTAATAATAATATAGAAAATATTATTATTAAATAAATTATTTATTTTCACTTGACAACGATAGATTAAACTAAACGGGACTGACGAGACTCGAACTCGCAACTTCCGCCGTGACAGGGCGGTGCTCTAACCAATTGAACTACAATCCCAATTATTATGTTTGATATTACTCCAATAAGGTTAATAAAAATTTAATACCTGTCAATACTTTATTTATTTTAGATTTTTAATAAAGGAGAAACAGGGATTCGAACCCTGGGTACAAAAATTGTACGATAGATTAGCAATCTATTGCTTTCGACCACTCAGCCATTTCTCCGACACTAATAGATTTAAAATAATATTATAATGATTTTTTACTTAAATCAAAAGTAGCTGGCTCTGGTGGGATTTGAACCTACGACCTTGGGCTTATGAATCCCCTGCTCTAACCACTGAGCTACAGAGCCCTATACCACTTTGCTAGAAACCATTCTATCATAATTTTAAAAAAATAGAATAGTAATTTGTAAATAATCATTAAATTCACTATTATATTTTTTAAATAAAGAATTCGCTGAATTAAATATACAATTTAATTACCATAGTTCACTAAAAAAAATTTTAACTTTTTTATTATATGAATAATTTTTGGAATAATATTCTTCGTTACCCACGATTCTTTATAAGTAGTTTCGCTGGTTTAATTTTCGTCATTTTAGCACCATTTAAACATTTATTTAAAGTTCCTAAATTACGTATTGTATTGATTCTATTAATTTTAAGTTTACTAACATTACTTTATCTTATTATTAAAAAAATGATAGGCTTATAAGGATAAATTTCATACTTTTTTTTCAAAAAAAACAAATTGGGCCGGGTTGGATTCGAACCAACGTAGCATAATACAACGGATTTACAATCCGTCTCCTTTAACCACTCGGACACCGACCCTTTTAAGTAATCATCTT
>Ga0163148_10003043_pt1:15000-19127 | contig 19127 bp, 27 predicted proteins | sample OliLakLV19MP7P2_FD_148606 | JGI IMG/M metagenome (GOLD analysis project Ga0163148, IMG submission 148606) | Freshwater microbial mat bacterial communities from Lake Vanda, McMurdo Dry Valleys, Antarctica- Oligotrophic Lake LV.19.MP7.P2 | ecosystem: Environmental > Aquatic >...
TTATTCTTTAAAGTATTAAACATTTAACAAAATAATAATTTTACTTTACTACTTTTAAAGTAAAATTATAATTAACATTATTGGTTATTTTATTACTTAAAATTTTATTAAAAATTAATAAATAAGGATTTTAAAAATGATTAATTGGCAAATTATAGGACAATTAGTGGCAACAGGGGCTATTATGTTAGCTGGTCCCGCAGTAATTGTTTTATTAGCTTTAAAAAAAGGTAATCTTTAATCTCGTATACATTTTAATGAGATCATCTATATAAAAATTTTATCAAAAATATTTATGATAACTGCTTTAACAGCTTTATTAGTTTTAATTTCATTAGGTTTAGTTGTAACGGTTCCAGTGGCTTTAGCTACACCAGGCGAATGGGAAGCTTCAAAAGGTAATTTTAATAAAGTTTTCCAAGCATGGGTAAGTCTTGTGATTGTAATTGCTGCTGCTGATGGTATTGCCTCAGCAATTTAGAAATTATAGTTTAAACTATAATTTCTAAATATTTAAACCATTGACATCTTTAATAAATTTTATTACAGTTTGTTGGTTACAACATTTTTTCGGTATACTAGCGGGCATAGCTCAGTGGTAGAGCGCAACCTTGCCAAGGTTGATGTCGCGCGTTCGAATCGCGTTGCCCGCTTACATATTGTATACCTAATAAATTAGAATTGCCCCCATCGTCTAGAGGCCTAGGACAGCTCCCTTTCACGGAGTAGACAGGGATTCGAATTCCCTTGGGGGTATTTTTTTTTAATTTGATATTTTCTTATTTTACGTTAATCATTAAAGCATAAGTTGACACTATATACTCTTTAAATTAAACTTTGATTTAAACTGTCTTCGTATATTTATAGTTTACCGTACAGAAAAAAAAGAAATATTAGAACTCTAAAGTTAAGTGTAATTTTAGAACAGATTGAATTCTTTTTTTTAAAGTTTGGACAGTCTAGACTTTGATTTTAAAATTTCTATTCGCTGTATTATCTAGTCTAGATATTTACATAACTAATAAATAAAAATTTATGTTTACTGCCGTATCCAATTAATTGTTAATTGTCAAAAACACATTAGCTTATAATTTTCTGATCTTTTATTTTTTTTAAAAACAAAAATGGTTTTTAGTAAAATTCTGGATTATTAATCACACAATTATAAATTTAAAAAAACTATGTTATATTCTTTTAGGGTTTTATTTCTTTTAATTAATTTTAATCAAGAAACAGTATTAAATTGGTTTGGAGTGGAAAACCCAATGAATCAAAATATTTTTCCGCAAAAATTAGAAAGTGATACTGTCAATTTATTAAATATTGAAGTTGAAACTGCCTCTACTATTTCTTTAAAAACCCTAAAATTAATTATTGAGGGATTATGGGATAAGGTTCAAGAGGGATTGACTTTAACAGATATTGAAAATATTCTTTTCTTTATTCTTTTTATTCGTTTTATCTGTTTAGCAATTCGATATAATCTAAAAACTTCTTTTTATATTACATGCATCGGATTGTTTGCTGGTTATTTATGGTATAGACATTTAATTGATCTAATTTCTGCATATCGAAGTATTTTAATTAAACTACCATATTTACATAAATTAGGAATTGATGCAGTTCAATTACGGGCAATGAATCGTCAAATTGTTTTAACAGATTTAAAACTTGGAAACAATGTTCATTGGTATAATCCTGGTCAATTAATATATTATGCATTTACAAGAGGCATTATTAATGTAAATCCTGAAACGGGACTTAGATATTATATTGATCCTATTTCAATGGTAATCTCAAATTTGAAAGAAACAGATAAAATTAATATACTACCGATTTATTATAAAATATATAATAAAATTATTCCACAAATTTTTGAGTTATGTAGTAATTTTTGGACTCAACTTTCAGGAATAGCGGCTTATGGTGTAATAACACGAATCGGTAAAAGATATTGCCCATATCTAGTTCGCTGGCATTGGACATTTTTATTAATAATAGGCTTCATTGAACAAATTTTGCTTTATTTTGTCTATAGAATCTCATATTTTCAAGCCGCTGTATTAATTCCTCAGACACAAGTTTTAGGCAATCATATCGATCAAAATTTAATATTACAAGTTAATCTTTTAAATGGACTTATTACCTTTATTATTTCCCTTCATCTTGGTTTAGTATTTTTCGGTTTATTTCATGCAATTTGGGGACAATACTTTTATTTTCCATTCATTGTCGAAAATACTGAACTTCATATTGGTCCACGTCCTAAAACTAGTATTTATAGTGGTGGAAATACTGCGTGGCAAGATGAAAAAGAAAAAAATATCCAACGTTTTTTTCCAAAATTTTGGTATGGGTGGTTTGGTAGTGGAACCAGTAGAAATTGGAATTTTTTAGCCTCATTTCAAACCATTGCTATAAATATAATTAAAAAAATGAAAAAACAGTTTTGGAGATAAATAAAAATTAAATACTATAGTTTTAATTACTGTTTTAAATAATAGTAATTAAAACTATAGTATTTAATTTTTATTTATAGCGATGAACCTAAACCTGAATATGAACCGTAGATAAATAAACTAAGCATGGTAATTACTGCTAAACCACCTACTAAACCTACAAGCCATAAAGGAATTCTACCTGTATTTGACATAATAAAAGCTCCTGTTATATTAATGTTAATTGAAAAAATAACTTGAGAATAGTACCGCTAAAACGAAAATTAATAAAAGTCCCCAGTAAAGAGAAGTTCGATTTAATTCTACTGCTTGTTTATTTGGATTTGGACCTGTCATAAAAAATTACCTCGTATGTATTATTGTCTATATTTATTTATCGTTGAATAAATTGCATTGCAGTAATTCCACCTAAAAAAAATACTGTTGGAATCGCTAATCCATGAACAGCTAACCAACGGAAAGTAAAAATTGGATAAGCTACAGGTTGATTAATATTTTTTGCCATTTTTTTCCTTAAAATTATAAACCTTTAGTTAAATCTTCTAATTCTTGTTTTGCACTGAATCGATCATTTACAAGTGGAATTTGTTGACGATCTTGCGTAAAGTATTCATTTGGACGCGGAGTTCCAAATACATCATATGCTAACCCAGTACTAACAAATAACCATCCTGATACAAAAAGTGATGGAATTGTAATACTATGAATAATCCAATAACGTACACTAGTAATAATATCGGAAAACGGACGCTCGCCTGTAGATCCACCAGACATATCTAATATATTCCTCTATAAAAAAGATTGTTGCTCATTCAAACAGGTAACAGTAAAATAAAAGCGGGCAGGGGGAATCGAACCCCCATCACTAGCTTGGAAGACTAAGGTTTTACCACTAAACTATGCCCGCACAATTATATTATAGCATAATGCGGGTATAAAAAGCAATAAAATCTTATAAATTTTCTAGTTTTAAATCAAGAAATTTCGCTAAACTAGCAGCTTCCTCTTCTAAATTTGAAATTGATGTTGGTTCTTGAACAGGCGTTAAAGGGATTTTTCGTTCATCTTTTAAACATAAATAAATACTTCGAGTTGGGTTTAATCCTTCAGTAATTTTAATTCCAATTGCTCGAATGTTTGCTAAAGGATAAGTTAGAAGAACTTCACGGTTTTTTCCTGGGAATCCTTTTCGAACAACTTTTATAAGGTTTTCAACTCGATTATATTCATTGTATCCACTACCAATATCTAAAAGTAATGTAATTATGATATAGATACTCATTCCAAAACTTAAGGTTCCGTAAAACATCATTACTAAACCTTGAGGTATGAAAACTAATTCTGTTGAATTTGCGAAAGGAAGTAAGTTTAATTTTAAATAACTAGACATTCCAGCTAATAAAAAACTTATGCCGCCAACAAATAAAAAAAATGACCAAAAATAATTACTAAAACGTCTTGATCCAATAATTTTATCACGACGAATTTCGTTTTCCATTTGATCTAATATTTTAAAATTAAATTAGTTTAATTGATTTTAATCCTAAAAATAACCCAGAAGTAAGAGCAAAGCAAAACCCTACTAATAAAAAATAATCTATAGCAATTGTCATAAAATCTTTTTTATCTTATCAAAATGAAGTTTATAAAAATTTTTCTGTATATTAA
>Ga0163148_10003054_pt1 | contig 19064 bp, 34 predicted proteins | sample OliLakLV19MP7P2_FD_148606 | JGI IMG/M metagenome (GOLD analysis project Ga0163148, IMG submission 148606) | Freshwater microbial mat bacterial communities from Lake Vanda, McMurdo Dry Valleys, Antarctica- Oligotrophic Lake LV.19.MP7.P2 | ecosystem: Environmental > Aquatic > Freshwater > Lake >...
CCGTGACAGCGATGGGGTATTAGATGAGCTACACCGCATTCTCAGACGCCGCCGTCACGGTGGGCACCACGCAGCGTTCGCTCATCGCGGACACGACCGCGGGCATCCCGACGCAGACCGCCGACGGCTCACTCGTCGGCGCGATCGTCCGGTGCTCGGTTGCGGCGGCCGGTGACTCGTTCCGGATCCGCGTGCTCGGCGCGTCGAGCGAGATCCTGTGGGAGGAGACGCGGGTCGGCGCGTGGACCTCGCCCGTGGCCATCCCGGCGATGATCCTCGCCACCGGCGGATGGGACATCACGGCGATCAAGCTCGCCGGCACGGACCGCAGCATGGGCATCGAGGGCTACTACGAGAGCGGTGCAAGTGGCCTCACCGCCGATGAGACGGCAGCGGCGGCGGCGCGAATCCCGATCATGGTCGGCACGGCAGTGAGCGCGACGGCTACAACGCTGCTATCGCTTGCGCTTGGCAGCTATCCCGACGAGCTGGCGGACGACCTGCTCGACGGTGCGCTGCTCGTGATCATCGGCGGCACCGGATCCGGGCAGGTCCGGACGATCATTGATGCCAACTACACCGCGCCGGTCGGCCCCCCGCCGGGCGACATCGTGTTCACGGTTGCGACGTGGGCTGTTACGCCAGACAACACGAGTCAGTTTGTCGTGCTCGCACACCGGACGGCGGGCTATGGCGTGTGGAGCTACGGGTTGGCGTCCGCCGATGCCGGCACGGTGTTGCAGGATGCGGCCGACTCGGCGGCGAGCGCGGTGGGGCGCCTGCCCGCGGCGCTGGTAGGCACTCGAATGGATTGCAGCGTCGGCGCGATGGCCGCGAACGTGCTGACCGCCACGGCGATCAACGCCGATGCGATCACGGCGGCGAAGATCGCGGACGGTGCCATCGATGCGGCAACGTTCGCGGCCAGCGCGATCACGTCGACGGTGATCGCGGACAGCGCGATCACGGGGGCGAAGATCGCGAACAGTGCGATCGGCGCAGGCAAGATCGTCGACGGCGCGTTCACCTCCGCGAAGTTCGCGACCGGCGCTTTCACGTCGACCACGTTCGCGACGGACTCGATCACGGCTGCGGCGCTGGCGGCCGATGCCGTCACCGAGCTACAGGCCGGCCTCGCCACGGCAGCGACGCAGACATCGCACACAGCTTCGCTCGCCGCGCTGCCCACCGCCGGGGCTAATGCGGCGGCGGTCTGGGACGCCTCGAAGTCCTCGCACGTCACCGCCGGATCGTTTGGCGAAATGCAGTACCTGCAGATCCGCCGCGCCACTGCCCAGAGCGGGTCGGGTACGTCGATCACGCTCGACGCCTCCGCCTCCGCCGTCAACGACTTCTACAACGGGTGCGTGATCGTCATCGCAAGCGGCACGGGTGCCGGCCAGTCCAACGTCATCTACGACTATACGGGCGCGACCAAGATCGCCTCCGTCGGCCGAACCTGGGCCACCAACCCCGACAACACCAGCGTCTTTGTCGTCACCGCTTTTGGCATGGGTCGCGATCAGGTCGCCGCCCACGTCTGGGACGCGGACCGCTCGACCTACAACGCTGCCAACTCAATGGGCGAGGGCGTCCGCCTCGCCGAGGCCCAGCCGGCATCCATCAACTTTGACGCCCTCACGAGCGGCGTCTATACCGGGATGGCCGCCCAGGTCTGGGACCGCGACCTCAGCATGGCTACCGAAAACAACAGCTTTGGCCGCCTGCTGCAGGTTCGCGCGAACTCCATCCAGACCGCCACCGCCACGACGGTCACGCTCGACGCTTCAGCCTCCGCCGTCGATGATTTCTACAACGGGTCGCTGATCCTCATCACCTCGGGGACCGGCATCAACCAGGTCCGCAGCATCACGGACTACGTCGGCGCCACCAAGGTCGCCACGGTCACGGCCTGGGCGACCACTCCTGCCGCCGTCGATGGCTTCGCGATCATCCCGGACTCGGCCAGTGCGGGCGGCGGCGGCGACCCCTGGGCGACCGTGATCGAAGACGGTCACACGGCTGGCGATATCTTGCGGGGGATTATCTCGGCCCTGGTCGCCGACGCCACTGGTTTTGATGCCGTCCTGCCCCGTACGATCAGCTTCAAGTCGCTCGACGGCACGAAAACCCGATTCACCGTGACCATCGCGGCAGCGGGTCGGTCCACCAGTACCGCCGTCGACCTCACCTGATAAGGTTCTAGATCATGGCCTATCCCGTCACCGCTCGCACCTACAACATCACGAGCACGCGCTCGACGTACGTCTCGCTACTGACCGTCATGGGCGACGGCATGCACAAGCTCAAGGTCGAGCTGCTCGCGGCCGGCTGGGTCATGTGGGCGTCGTCCGATGGGACCACAGGGCCGACCAACGACAGCGATCGAACCGATCGCATCGCGACCCGCGCGAACTTCGCAACCCGCGCCACCATCGCGGCGGCGGCCCAGTCCTGGTTCATGGTCAAGAGCACCCTGGACGTCTACGTCCTGGTGACCTACCAGGGAGCCACCGACGACGTGGCCCGCGTCTCCTTCAGCGTCGGCGGCTACACGCTGGCCGCGACCAAGACCCACCAGCCGACGGCGACGTACGAGCGCGTCATCTGCTCCGACACCTCGCTGATCCTGGCCACCACCAGCGCGGACCGGATCTTCCACATCTGGTGCGACACCGCCGGAACGTCATTCCGGCTCGCGACGGCTCGGTCTGGGGTCTTCGTGGGGCTGAACTTCGGGGTGGAGACTTTCACCCCCGCCGTCTACGGGCCAGGTGTCACCTGCGACCCGGCAGCGTGGGGCTTCGCCACTGTCCCCTCGGCCATGGCGGTCACCATGTCTGGGCCGTACATCTATGTGGTCAACCAGCGCGGCGGCCTGGCCTCCCCCACGGTGGCGTCCGTGGTCCAGGCGTCCACGTGCATCGTGCAGGGCGAGGGTGGCAGCGCCAGCGGTCTGGTGCAGGCCACCCTGGGTAGCAACATCGCCCAGCTCCAGGGGGACTACATTATCACGTCCCTCTCACTCTGGTCCACCCTGGCAGGGGCCCTGGGCAAGCTCGGCAACATGATCGACTGGTGGGCCACTGGTCAGTCATCCTCCGGAGGAGACACCCTGAACGCTGACCTGTTCATCTGCATGAACTCCGGTTCCGTCGCACCACTGATCTGGCCGTGGAACGGCACCACCCCGGTGATGGCCTGAGCCATGGCGGTCAGCACTGGAACACTGGTACCGGAGCTTCCCAGCCCCTTCTGGGGGCACCCGAGTCGGCGCGGTACCACCACCCTGGAGATCTGCTCCAGCGGCGCACCCGCGCTCGACTACTGGGGCGGCAACTTCCCGGCACCCGAGCCCTTGGTCGGGGGCGGAACCGGCGTGGTCTACCGGATGCGCGGCTACGACGGGTCGTTGGCCAAGCTGGTCTACTGGAACCACGCCAGCGTGGATGGGACCGGCGCCGGCTACGGCGGCCCCGGACCGCTAACTGACATCGTGGTCCGTAAAATCTTGGGTGCGTGAGGCTAAAAAACGCCTCCACTCAAGGAGGCGCTTTCGTCAGGGCGTGCAGCGCCGCAGCGCCGCAGCGATAGCGCCGACCGGAAACGGCTTGGCGATGTACTCGTCGAACCACTCGGGGATCTCCTTCGTCGCCCTGTCCCAGCCGCTGGCCCCGACGATGCGCACCCTGGGGGCAATCCTCCGGATTACTCGGGCCACAAAGCCGCCGTCCATGTCGGGCAGGCGGATGTCCAGAAGGACCATGTCTGGCGCATGCGCCGCCACGGCAGAGATCCCTTCTGCGCCAGTCTTGGCGACATAGACCTTGTCCCCGCCTCGCTCGATAAGTCTTGAAACGATGTCCAGGTAGTCTTCGTTGTCGTCGATGATTACGATCGTCAGTGCCATGGTGGCCACCCCACTTGCCCGTCGCCGCGCGTACGGAGGGATAGCTTCCCTCTCTGGGGTGCTTATGCCCAGAAGTGGGCCTGCTCAGGACAGGAGCAGGTCGGCCAGGACGTTGACGGGTCCCTCGTCCGCATCTACTTCGATCGTCTCGTCCATGGGGGCCGTGATGCCGTCGGCCTTGGGCCGTCCCCCGCGACCGACCTTGACCCGCCCGTAGACGATCGCCTGACCGCCGGGCCGAGGGAAGGTGTCCTTGTCCCCTTCCTCGAAGTGGGCGATGACCTTCCGGTGATTGGCCAGGTCGACCTCGACCTCGCCACCTTTGACGTGCCGCCTCAGGTGAGCAGCGGCGTCACGCTCGAACAGGCGCACTCGGCAGTGCCGGCACCGGAATAGCGCGACGAGGGCGTCCATCGGGCCAGACATTACCGGCACATCACCAGAGTTGTCCACAGTACCGCGGCCTACGCTTGTGAATCACCCAGTAGTGATACGATGCCTGAATGCAACCCTGGGCCCGCCTCGACATCGGTTCACACCAGCGCTCGAGATGGCAGCGGTTGCGATACTGGATCTTCGGCAATCCTCACTCGGTGCATGTGACGACCGAGATCGCCTCGGGCGTCGTCCACGGCGTCGTCGAGGATTTCCACACCGCCCGCCACGCCATCCGTCACTAACAAAAACGAGCGTCCGCCTACCGGACGCTCGAGCCCCTACGCGACCTCTTCGCTCTCGTAGGCGCCCGGCAAGATCGAGATGGGGGCAAGCCCCTTCCTGATCCGGTCCGGGTTCGCCCGCTCGATGCAGGACCGGCAGACCGGCTCCTTCTCGCCGGTCGGCGTTACCGACGCCGGCAGGCAGGGCACCAGGCTCGGGTTGCAGGCCATCACCTGCTTGCAGCTGTAGCAGGTGGCGAGCATCGCCATGTAGCCCACTACATCACCCCCGCCAGCACGAAGATGCTCTTCACCTTCGTCTCGTCGCAGGCGCCGCAGTAGTTGTCGGTGGCGTCCGGCTCGCAGACTTCCTCGACCACCCCGCAGGCGGTGCAGATGCCGGGCGCGATGCTGTCGCTGACGTAGTGTTCGAGCATGGCGTCAACCTGCTCGAAGCCGAGTTCGTCAGCCACGATCTGAAGGCGCGAGCGCTTCAGTGGTTTGGTCTGGGTCGATATGGGGTCCATCGGCTTCTCCTGTCGCGCAGGCCCAGTGGGTGGGCAGCGCGACCGCGTTATAGGGTCGGCCCTCACGGGCACGGGCCTGGGCCTTGGGATCTTTCCCTGGGCCCACGGGAATCAGGGCGGTCTCGTCGCCGACCTGAAACCGCTGGTTGCAGGCGGGGCAGCTCAGCTTGAGCAGGTGGTCGCCCTTGGCAATCGGGCTGAACTTTCGCATCTTGGTCCTCTTGGCCGCGCGGGCCAAAAATACGGGGGCTTCGGGCATATCCCCGAATGTACTCACCAAACGTTAGCGTTGGCTAGGGCAGGACGACGACGCAGCCGAGTAGCTTGCCGTAGCGGTCGAAGTCAAAGCGGGTTCCAGGGATCTGGATGAAGGTGGCGTCCTGGCCTAATACGACCGGGACGCCCGCCCTCTTGAGGATCGAGAGCAGGCGTTCGTAGTCTGCTCCCAGGGCCATGGGGTGATTCTATCCTCTCGTTACCGCATCGGCGAAGCCCGTGTTGGGTCGTCTGTTCCCAGTAACGCTAGCGCCGCCTCTGCCAGCGTCCGACTGGGGAAGTAGTCGCTCTCGCGGCTGTACGGCCCGCATTCGCACATCGTGCCCAGGTAGTGATTGGCACCGCCACCCGATGTGCAGACCTGAAGCCTGGGCGTTACCCCGCAGCCGCCGCACGTGGCCGTAGCCCCGGTTGCGATCGTCTCGCCTGGAGTCATGGATGCTGTCCCTTCTTGGCCTCGGCCAGCTTTCTGAGTAGTTGGAAGTTCTCCCACCGTAGCTTCTCCATCAGCTGGCAGCCCTCGTTGATCAGAACAAAGGTGGCGTGGAGGTGCTCGTAGCTGTGCTTGACCCAGCCATCGCACTGGGTCAGGAAGACCGGCGACCGAGCCTCAGGCGGGACCGCCAGCGGCTCCGGCGGCATGTTGAGCGCGCTCATGGCCGAGACCAGCTCGTTAAGTGCGCCCTGGAGTGGTGCCTCGTATTGCTCCTTGGGTGCGCTCACTTGGCCATCTCCGGCCAGACGAAGACATCAGCAGGGAACTCGGCACGCTGTTCAGGGATGCGAACCAGTGCCGCATCGGCACGACCCTTCATGAAGTTGAAGACGACGCGATTCTCCGCTGGCGTCTTGATCAGGCGCATGGCGTCGGTGGCGGCAATCTGAGTTTTGAAGGGGCCAGCCTTGGCGATACCTCCGCCTCTGGCGAACCATTGAACCTTGGCCATGGCCTTAGACCATTGCCAGCCCGCGATGGATGATCTCGCCGCGTGGGTTGGTGATGTTGGCCGTTCGCCGGATGAGCAACTTGACGTTGCCGTGCGAGCCATGCTCGATGCCTTCGCCGGACTCGAAGGGGATGTCGGGCGAGAAACCCTGGTCGATAAGCGGATGATTCGTGGACATTCTGACTCCTGTAAATGGTGGAGGCGGCGAGTTAGTCGCCGCTGTCGTAGCCGTACTTGACGACGAGACGCGTCTGAGTGAACTCGATAACACTGCACCACATGTTGGCAGGCGGTCCGTAGAGCGCGAGGACGGCGGCCTTGGCGCCCTCTCGATAGGACTCATCTTCCCCGGAGTCGGCCTCGAACTCGAGGATGGCCTCGGAGTCGTGGTAGCCGCGGCTCGGGTTGGCCCGGTCCGAATACCCGTTCCTGATGAGCTTCATCGCCCCGCCTCCTTGACGGCGTTCAGGTAAACCTCCAAAGCCCGCGCTTCGAGGCGCTGGCGGTCTTCGAGGGAGTCTTGATGGACGAGCTCCTTGGTCTGGCGCATCGCCGAGTTGTAGAAGATCCACGCCTCGACGATTCGATGCGTTCCGTGGCGACCGGCCGGGATTTCATTCTGGACGTGGTAGATGATTCCTCGCAGCGCGTGGATGTTCTCCGCGTCGGCGCGGTGTACGGCGCCCGCCAGGTCATTGGCCAACACCGCCCGAACGAAATCGCCAGGTGCGAGGCCGTCGCTGACGTATCGACCGATCGCCTCGATGACATCTTGCCGGACCGTCCAGCCGCTCGGCTGGATGTCAGGCATGAGTGTTGTCCTTGATGAACTTAAGGACCGCCTTGTCGTGAACGTCCGGCAGGCTGCAGGTGTCTCCTTCGTCGTCGTGCGTCGTGAAGAACACGGGGCCCATGACCACGTCCCAGATCTCCCGGGACCCAGGCATGCGCAGGACCAGATTCGGCGGCAGCCCGATGAGCTTGCCTTCCTCGTTGAACCAAACATCGATGGCCTGCGGCAGGCCCACGGCATCGCCGCGCATCATCTCGATGTTGCCGCCCACCAGGCTCTGCATCTGCTGCAGCCCCTTGGGGACCTTGATAACCTTCGGCGCCTCGCCCGGGTTCTTGATGATGGTCCGGATGGTGCTTTCTACTCCCATGTGATCGTCGCTCCTTTTTCAGAAAACTTGCCGTCGTCAAAACACCAGCGCCATATGGCGCCGTCTTCGCCCTGCATTTCGATGTAACTACCGGACTCGACAAACTCGGCGATGGCGCCAAACATGAGCTCGTCGTCCCCTGACCTATCGCCGGAGAAGTTGATGTTGTCGATGTTGCCGGCCTTGTCCCCGTCCGCCTCCCACCGCCAGGCCGCGAACGCTTCCTCCAGTGTCTGGGCGGCCGCCAGATGTTCGGCGTTCACGAAGGCGAAGTGTTTGGAAATGACGCTGCCGCCCATGAGGCAGCTCCCGCTCGCCCTGGACGTGTCTTCCGGCATGCGCTTGACCCGCTCGAGGGCGGGGGCCTTGTTTGCGGCCGGGATGTTGAACAGCGCGGCCCTCTGACTGATGCAGTAACCCATGAGACCTCCTCTGGGTCTCTTATGCCCTGGATCGGGCGGGCGGCTATCTGCGGCGGATCAGTCGCTTGGCGGCGTCTCGGACCCTGCCTGCGATATTCGAAATGCTTTGCTTGGGGGCCAGGACCGCGTCAGCGACTCGTCTTCCGCCCTTGGATTTCAGTGGAACCTCGGAAATGAACTTCGCGGCATCGGCGACGCCTGGCATGCCCCCGGACTTGGCGGCGGCGGCCACGCCGCCAGCCACGCCTTTCAGATTTTTCACGCCCCGCCCTCGGGCAGCGCGGCCTGCGGCGTGCGCCCCTTCGTAGACGGAGACCATCTGCGGGTCGATGCCCAGCGCCAAGATCTCGCGGATGGGTCGGTTTAGCATTGGCTTACCGGCCAGGCCTGCTCGAGCGCCGACGCCGGCGATCTCTTTGCCTAGCCAGCGGACGGGCGGAAGCTTGCTGCCGTGACGGAGCACAACGTTTGCCGCAAGCAACTTACCGCCCACGACGGCACCGGGGTGCCGCGCCATCCAGCCCGGCTCCTCCTCTTTCTCCTCGGCCGAGAGCTTCTCTAGCTCATCCGCAAAAGAAGCCAGGCTGATCGACATAGGTGAATGATATCATGGTGGACTGTAGTATGCTAGGCCGGCGGCGACGCTGCATTCATTTGCCCTGGTACTCCAATGAATCCTTCGCGCAGGTCATTCGCCCTCGAGCTCTGCAAGCTCGCCGAGGAAGCCGAACCGGAGAAGCCCAGCTTCCTGCGACGCATCCTGCCGGCGGCAGTCGGGCTTGCTGCCGGCGCGGGGGCCTACAAGTACCTACGCAAGGTGAAACTCTCCAAGAACCCTGGTATCGCCGCGATACAGCGCAAAGCCAAGGGTCGGCTCACGCACATCGACGACGCCGAAGTTGTGCCGGGCAGGCTGGGTCGGATCGGCCAACGCATCGCCCGCGGCGTCGACGAGGTGGTCAGCCTGCCGCCCTCCGAATGGAGGCCGCTTCAGGGGGTATCGATGGCGCGACTCAAAAAGATCAAGGCCAAAAAGATCGAGGGCGCCATGCTGCCGATGGGTGGGCCGAGTCAATCCGCCCAGTTCAAGGCGGACTTCAACCTGAACCAGAACCCGACCCTCTCTGTGCGCCTCGAGGACAAGCTGCGTGAGGCCAGGGTGCTGGCAAGGACGCCGGGTGGCGCGCCCCGATCTGAGGCGATGTCTCGTCATGTGCGCGGGCTTGGCGCGGCGTCATCTGGTTCCATGGATCAGCTCCAGGCTCGCCTTGCCAGGCGGTATCCAAAGGGATACGTCGTCAAGCCGGTCAATGACGCGGCCTCCGGCGGCGTACCGACCCATCGCGATCGGTTTGCGACAATCCTGAGCGGCAAGAAGACCGAGCACAAGTCGTGGATGAAGGACATGATGTCCAATCCCGAACGCTACATGGTGCAGGAGCACCTCGACATCGCCTCGACTCGTCGCATGCTCAGCAACCCACCGCGGACGGGCGGCAGCGGCAAGCGTGGGCTCGCGATCGGGGCCTCCGTCCCGGACGAGTGGCGGGTGCATGTTGCCGATGGCAAGGTCGTGCCAGGCGCCTCCATGCACCGCTGGACCTTCGACGCCGGATTATCCCCCACGGCTCGCCGGGAGATCTCCGAGGTCGACACCTTCATGCAGGCCAACCTCGACAAGATGCCAAGGGATGTTCGCGGTGTACCGATGGCGGCTGACGTCGTCCGCACCAAGGACGGCAAGCTCAAGATCATCGAGCTCAATCCGGGTGGCCAATCCGGGTTCCTGGACTCCCCCACGCTGCGTGGCAGTGGATGGAATTACTACAAGGGTGTTACAGGTCGCCACAGTCAGGCCGAGGCTGCCGTCAAGGGCATCAGCGCCGGGGCCGCGGCGACCCTGGCTGCGGGAGCGGCTGGTGGTGATAAGAAAAAGCAGGTCGCCTGATGGCGCCCCGCTTTCTCTACTCGTAGATTTCCAGGCCCCATCCGTTCCAAATCTTTCGGAACGCCTCCCGCGATCGCTGCCCCGCCCCCGTGAACGCCCGCTGCGGCTTGGGGTCCATCAGGTAGACGCTACTGGGTCCGTAGCCATAGAAGACGGCCCAGTGGCCGTTGTTGTTGATCGGCACCATGACGGGGTGGTCACGGTCTATGCATCCCTGGAGCCTGGCCATCCCCGCCCTGTTCATGGTGCGATACCGAAGGCCGTAGGCCCGGATGGCCTTGCGGATCTGGTCCTCGTCACAGCCGTCCCGCGTGAGCCCGATATCATCCGCCAGCTCGTCGAGGTCGACCTCGTAGTCGTAGTAGTCGAGGATCGACGCCAGCGACTGTAGGCCGCAGCTGTAGCCGTCGAGCTGAAGGCGGGGGTGAATGTTCAGAACCGTATCGCTGCTCGACTCGGAGATATAGTTCAGGCCCCTGGATGCCGCCTCGAGAAGTGCCTTCAGCATTGTTTCGCCTCCGTTGATTGGTTAATGATCTCCGTCCTTCGGTATACTTATGCCCGAATTCATGTCCGCCACCCGCGACGCCTTCGCTGACGAGCTGCTCAAGGTGGCGATCGCTCCGCTCGCCAAGGAGATGGCGAGGAGCACGCTAATGAGCATGGGGTTCGAGTCAGTGTTCAACCCGGACTCGACCCCGCTCAGCGTTGCCCGCGAGGGCGTCGGGTTCGGCGTTGGCGACGTGGGGGCTACAGCGCTGGCGCGCGGCATGGGCTTTGGCCGCATCGGCCAGTTCGCCGCCGGCATGCTCGGCGGCAGCGTCTTGGCAAACGCGCTCCGCAAACGATTCGCCGACAAGCCAGTCCAGCACGCGATCGACAAGCTGCCGGACACGCCGGAGTTCAAGGCGATTAAGCAAGCCGCTGCGATGAAGTCCGTCCTGACTCCGCAGTCGAGCAACGTCTCCGGCTACAGCTACGACCCAGCAACTCAGGCCCTCAACGTCACCTTCAAGTCGGGCGGGACGTACACATACAAGGGCGTGCCCAAGAGCGCCGTGCGCTCGCTGGCCCGTAACAAGTCCGTCGGTAAGACCATCAACAAGATCAAGGCTACCGCCGAGTACGAGAAGGTCGCCAAGCTCACCGCCTTCGGTGAAGACCAGTACAGCGAGTCCGACGACGCCGGCTGGAAGGACAAGCTCCCAGGCGGCGCCGCCGATGACAAGTTTCCCGAGGACTTCGACTTCGAAGCGCTCGACAAGGGCATGAAGCACGAGATCGAGCACACCAAGGACAGGAATCTCGCGATGGAGATCGCGATGGACCATCTGACCGAGGACCCAAATCACTACGAGAAGACCGCCATGCTCCGCGAGCGGGTCCGGGAGGGAGCGCCCTCCATCATTGACCGTGCCGCCAGGCGGCGCCGGTCGATGATGAAGTCCGCCGGCGTCGCAAAGAAGCAACGCAACTTCGATGGCCTGACCCTCAAGATCGAGGAGGAGCCTGGTGACATCCGCAGCGGCACCTCCAGGGAGGGTCGCAGCTGGTCGCGGAAGATGCACGCCAGCTACGGGTACGTCGCCGGCACGGGCGGCCTTGGCGCCGACGGCGAGGCGATCGACGTCTACCTGGCGGCCGATCCGCTCGAGGGCGCGGAGGTCTACCGGGTCAGTCAGAACAAGAAGGCGGGCGGGTTCGACGAGCACAAGTACATGCTCGGATATCCCAACGCGGAGGCTGCCAAAGCGGAGTACCTTCGGCACATGCCGGAGTGGGCCTTTGGCTCCATGAAGGCTGAGTCGATGGATCGTTTCCGGTCCAAGTACGAAAGAAAAGCCGCATGATTCGCCCCAACCTTCAGAGCTTTGCCGACGAGCTCGAAAAGAACGCCTCCTTCTTGGCGAAGGCGGTGCGGGTGCTGGCGACGCCCATCAAGGGGACTCCGAAGCTTGTGATGAAGAATCGCAGCAAGGTCGATCTGGATGTCCTCGAGGACAAGGTCCGCGGCGGTCTTCACAAGCACGTCAACGACAACATCTACAAGGGCCTCAAGAAGGCGCGTGTTGATAGGCTCTACCAGAAGCTCGAGCCCTATATCGGTTCACCGACTGCGCCCATGGCAGAGCGAGCTCGCTTTGGAGATCGGCACATCCACGCCTGGGCCAACCGCCCCATTCATACGCTGATCGGTTACCTGCCGATCCCCTATGCCAGCACGACTCATCAGGCGGTCACTGTGGCTGCCCAGAAGCTGCTCAAGGTCCCCGGCGCGCGGGCCTACAAGATGCCCGAGGCGGTGGCCGAGAAGATCGAGGCAGCTGTTGCCAAGGCCCCCGAGGCCAAGAGATCATCCCTCAGGAAAAAGCTACTTGCAGGTACCGCCCTTGCTGGCTCTGGCGCCGGCGCTGGGATCGGCGTCAACGAGCACATGGAACACAAGGAACGACAATGACCCCGACCAATCTCACCGCCTTCGCCAACGAACTCACCAAGACTGCCAGCCAGGGTCTTGGGACCATGCTCGGCCAGCGCGTCACCAAGACGGTCAAGGTCAAGGCCAAGAAGGCCATGAAGAAGAAGGCCGGCGCCATGGATGCAATCCGCGGCCTGGTAGCCAAGGGCAAGGCAGCTGCGGGGCCCAGGGCTGCCGCCGCACTTGAGTTCGCCAAGAAGCATCCCGCCGAACTCGCTGGTGCAGCCGCTGGTGGCCTCGCGGCCGGCGAGGATCATCGTACACAGGGCATCCTGGGCGGGGCCCTCCTCGGTCACTACGGCAATAAGCTTGGGCGCTTCGCCGCCACCAAGGCGACCGCCAAGCGGTCGGCTGCCCCACTGGCCAACAAGCGTGGGGCATCCGGCAAGGTCGAGCGCGAGAAGATTCGCCGCATCCTTGCCGCTGCTGGCATCGGTACCGCCGCCGCCGGATCTGCCCTCGTTCAGCGGGAGTTTCGCAACGAGAGGACCGCCGGCGCCATGGAGCAGCCGGCCATGGGCACCGGCAAGGGCGTCAAGAAGAAGCTCAGGAAGATGGCCGAGGACGCGGGCGCGTCTGTCGAGGACGTCCTGTCCGAGATGATGGCGAGCTCGCAGGCCCGCCAAGACGACCAGCCGTTCTGGGCCGACCAGGGCTCGACCGAGTCCGAGTCGGTAGATGACCCGGCGTACGGCCACGGCAAGGGGCTCAAGGGCGGCAAGAAGCGCAACCTGGCGCCGCCGTTCACTGACACCTTCAACCCGACTGACCTGCCCCAAGCGTTCGGCAAGAAGAAGGCGTCGATCGCCAAGACGGCGGCGCTGCACTTCTTCGGCAAGACTGCCAACCCAGGCAACGTCAAGTTCCACGGCGACACAGGGATGGCCGATCGCTTGGCGCGCCAGCGATCTCAGCCCAAGGCTCCGCTGACAGATGCGCAGCGCAAGGGCTGGCAGGGATCCTCGCCAGTCAAGCCCGCGCCGTACTCCAAGCCGCTGCCGCTCGGTGGTCGTTACGGCGATCCGGATGGTCCAAGCGTCAAGCCCGCAGCCAAGCCACCGGCTCAATCCAAGCAGACGCCTCGGCCCGCAGCTGCGCCGGCCAAGGTCAAGCCGCAGGCTGGCACGGCTTCGTGGGTCGAGCGCGACGCCTAGCTAAGAAAGAGGGCGCCCGCAGGGGCGCTCTCTTCTTACCCATCGTCCTTGCAGGACACCGCGACCTGCGCCGGTCGCAGGAGCTTGTCGCCGATGCGGTAGCCGCGAGTGATCTCGGAGGCCACCTTGCCGATGTCGGGAGCCTTGATCGGCACCAGCTCGATCGCCTCCATCAGCTCGGCCGTGAACACCTTGCCGACGGTCTCGAATGCAACGACATCCAGCGTCGCCAGGGTGGCCTGGGCCTTGTTCGCGATGTAGCGGATGGCCTCGTTATTCTCCTGGGCGGCCACAGCCCGCTCGAGGTCATCCACGATGGGCAGCAGCACCCTCAGCGTATCCGCCGTAGCCTGGCTCCTGGCCTTCGCGATGTCTCGCTCGGTCCGCTTGCGCAGGTTCTCGACCTCTGCCAGCGCCCGCAGGTACTTGTCCTGGAGTGCCTCGTAGCCTTCTGCAATCGGGTCAGACATCGAGCACCTCTTGCTTGGGTAGTTCCATGGCCAGCAGGTCCAGGACCTGCCGCCTCTTTGCTTCCGTTGGGTTCTTGAGCATCTCGACCATGGCCGAGGCCCAGGCCCGCTTGAGCGATCTTGGGGTGTATGCCCTCACGGGCACTCCAGGGTCTCGAGGTCATGCAGGTACGCCCTGCGCTTGGCCTCGGCCAGGTCCTTGAGCAGGCCAAGCTTGGCCATCGTGTAGGAGAGATTGGGCAGATCTCGGCTCGACTCGGTGAGCCGAAGTGTGACGGTGTCAACGGTCTCCAGGACCGCTACCTCATGCCTCATACACAGCCGGTGCAGGAGCACCATGCTGTCGATGTTCTTCTTGTCGAAGAACACGTCTTTCTGTTCACGCCCGATCTGGCGGTCTGCTGCGTCGTTCATCTGGGACTCCTTCGGTGGGTAGAGTGAAGACATGATTGCCTTCAATCTCCTTATGCCCGGGGAGGCCTAGAGGACCGTGAACGTGACCCGTAGCTCGGCCTTGAACAGCTCGATGGTGTCGGTCTCAGGATCTGCCGGAGGGGCATCGAGGTAGATGCGACATTCGTAGATCTTCTCGGTGGGCTTGAGAAGCCCGGCCCCCGCCCCGACGGTCAACACGGCGTTGTACTTGGTAGCCGTCGTCGAGTCGACGATGTTGAAGATGGATGCCGCGACGTCCTCGCCGTCGGTGACGTTGCGGAGCTTGACGTGACTCGTTAGCGGCGAGACTCCGTTGGCGGCGACCACGGAGAAGCTGAAGGCCACGGTCGCCTTGGACAGGCTGTAGCTGCTCGGGTTGAAGGAGAAGGCCCCGACCACCATCGGCGTCTCGCTGGCGTGGCTCTCATTGCCACCGCACGCGATGACCTGAACGATCATGTCACCGACTCGCCCGGGGGAAATCTGGTGCGCCTGGGTCATGGATCAAGATCCTCGCAAAGCCAGCCGAACACCCATGCTGCTGATGTCGGAATTGGTGGTCGTTAGCGTCTTGACCCCGACTGCCCCTGCGGCAGTCCGGATTTCATCATAGACAGCGATGGCGGCATCGGCATCGGAAGCGGCAGCGTGGTCGGCGTAGTAACGCTGCGTCATACCGGATGGGGCGACTGCGATGGAGCCAACTGCCGAGTTGCCGACTCGCTGGAACAGCCATGCATAGACCAGGGTTGAGTTGGCGTAGGTGGTGGAGCTGGTGGCCATTGCGTGCGTGGCGGACGTTGTGCCGACCGGATTTTGCACGACGGATAGATCCAGCTGCGTTGAACCGGATGGGCGATACGCGAGCAGGACGCCACCCTTGGCGTCGGAGCCGCCCCCAAGCGTCCACGTATAACTAGCGGCCTCACCAGCGCCCGCTCGCTTATAGGCGACGTAGTAACGATGATTCCTCCCCTCCAGCGTTGCGGTTGCGTCATACGGCACGGTCCACCCACCCGGCTGAGTCACAGTCGGGGTGCCGTTGCTCCAGAAGATGAACACCATCAAGTCGCCGGATGTCACGCCGGCCGGCTTGGTCATGACCACGGTGTTGTTGCCGGTGCCCAGTACCGACGACGTCAGGCTGACGAACACAGGAGCAATCGCCCCTTTGCGCTTGGTGAACCCCGACGGGGGTAGCGTTATCACGTGAAGCCCTTGAGGGCCGTGGAGGCGATCTGCGTGGCGGATAGGGCAAGGAATGACAGGACGGCCGTCTTGTTGGCCGTCAGGGTTGTCAGATCCGGCACGCCCTCGTCGCCCCAGTCGTAGAAGCCGCCATAGGTCAGGTTGAATCCGCCGGTGCCGTTCTGGTTGACGATGACCTGCCAGGTCATCCCCTTCACGATGCCGGTCGGATTGCCAAGGATGCGGGTCGCGGTCAGTGTGACCTCGAAGATATTACCCAGGGCCAGGTCGGTGGCAACAGTCGCTGCGTCGGTGAGCGCCACCACCGCCGACCGCTGATTGGCGGTGTACTGCTGCGACAGGTCGGTCGCGGCAGGGACGGCGCCGGTGATCTTGGTCAGGAAGTTGGTGAATGTATCGGCCGAGTGCAGCGCCCCCGCCAGCGCGTGCGCCGTGGGTGCGCGAGAGTTCGTGTTGCGCGAATCGCCATCCGTGACGTACTTGTTGCCCGTCGCAGGCACACCGCTGGTGCCGACGAGCGCGTCGTTCTCGTCCTGAGTCGGGATGCGGGCGTCGGCCGTGTCGACCGCGTCCGTGTCGGAGATCTTCGCATTAAGCTCAGCCAGCGTGCTGCTCGAGTGAAGCGCTCCGCCGAGTGCGTGCGCCAGCGGGGTCCGCGAGTCCGTGTTGCGCGTGTCCTGATTGGTAACGTATGCGTTGATCGAACTCGGCACACCGCCGGTGCCGACAAGCGCATTGTTCTCGTCCTGGGTTGGGATGCGGGCGTCATTGGTTCCGGCCGCCACCGGCTCATTGGCAACGGCTGGGGCGATGCTGAGCTTGGTCAATCCCTTTTGAACATTGGAGGCGTCCGGGATCACCAGTACGTCTGTGGTTAGGGTATTCGAGAAGGCGACGTTGATAGCGACCGGGAGCGGGGTCGCGCTGCCAGTGATCAGGCCAGCCCCCACCACCGACAGGGAAAGACGATCCCCCTGGACGATAGGGTAGGATCCAGCGGACTGGACGCTGAACGCCGAGTCGGGCGATCCCAGATCCAGGGTTGCCGTGAACTGGTCGACGCCGTTGATGCGGACGGTGACCGCGACATCGCCGCCGGTGACTGGCTCCTCCCCGCGGAGGCCGATGGCCAGCAGGGAGCCGGGGTAGATGACCGACCCGAGCTCAAGCTCCACGGAGCTTCCGCCGTTAGGAACGGTGACGCTGGCGCTGCGCTCATTGGCGGAGGACCCCAGGCTGCCCAGGGTCGCATCGACCGCCCGCATGAACACGGTCTGCGCCTCGTGCCACCCTTTTACGTTGCCAGCGGCGTCGTACTGCGTCTCCTCCTCAAACGAGGGGATGCGAGCGCCGGTGGTGGCCAGCGGAACCGCGAGGACCTCCACGCTCAGAAAGGCGCCATCGACCGTGCAGCGAATTCGGTAGGACCCGGCGAGCAGCGCGCTCGGGTTAACCACGAACGACGGCGTGGCCGTGGTCGGATTCAGAAGGACCGGCGCGGTTCCGATGGGGAAGTCGTCGAACTCCCAGAAGTAGACCGACGCAGCATTGAGCGCCTCGGCGTCGGATAGCGTGACCGTCTCGCCGGGGACGAGATCGTTACGCCCCTGGCCGGCGGATCCTGCCCCCGAGCCTGAACCGACACTATGGATGATGGGGGTGGCCACGTTTCTCCTAGGGTATCATCTGCCCGACGCGCTCGGATTCTACCAGGGCGACAGGTAAAAAAGATGTGGACGTTCTGCGTGTTACTGGGCCACCGCTGGAGGGTGGTCGCGCTCTCCGACCGGCATGGCCGGATGCGCGACCTCCACCCCTTGGCCGGGGCGTTGGCGACCTGCACGCGCTGCCACGTCTGGTGGGACGACTTGCCCGGCGACCGCCCCAACCGGGGCAGGCGCGGACTCAAGAAGATAGACTGAGCTGCTTGGCCACCGGCGGCGATGCCTTCTTCGCCCGGATCTCATTCAGTCGCTGCTTGGCCCGACTCGACAGCAGCTCGCGGACAAGGTCTGGGACGGCGGTGCCCAGCTGCTTGGCCAATCGGGCCGCTGACTTCTGCTCCCGGTCGCTGACCGGGATCGTGAGCTTCATCTGGCGCTTGGTCTTAGTCTTTTGCTTTGGCATACAGTTCCTTCTGTCGGGGTGTTCCGAGGGCGGCCAGGGTCATCCGGGCGGCCTCAATTTTGGCGAGCTCGTCGGAGTCGAGCTCCACGTCTTCTTTTCGCAATGTCTCGAGGATTCGATACAGGGACTCCAGGTGGCTGACCACGGTGAAGGTGTCGGGGCTCAGGGGGCCGACATGCGGTGGTCGGTGATCCCGGATCCACGCTTTCACGATTCGAAGCTCGTCGAGTTTCTGGTTCAGCTCCTGCTGGGCGAGACCCTTCCAGTTCCAGTATTCTCGCGGTGACAGGCGCCGCCCCGCCTCATCCGACCGCTGCCTGTCGCCGAGCTGGGCTTGGAGCCCCTGGATTTCGAGAGTGATCTGCAGTCGCTGTTCCTCGGCGTCGGCCAGCGTTCTCGGGGGCGTCATTGCCGCGCAGCATACACGGAGGTTTACAAGAACCTCCAGTCGTAGATGCGCCAACGAAAGAACGGCAATCGCTCACCCCTTTCGTCCTCGACTGAATCCGGGGTCCAGTGCCCGTGGATGAAGCACCGGAAGACGACTTGTCCGTCGAGCCCGGACGTTGGCCACGTCTTGCGCTTGCAGATGGGGCACGGCGGCCTGAAGCGGTGTCGACAGATCTCCGTGTCTAGCCGCAGGGAGACCATCAGTCACAGGACCGGTTGGAATTGGCCATGATCCTGAAGATGATGTCTCGCCCTGCGGGCGTAATCTGCGCCATCTTGATTCCGCCTTGCGTCTCGAAAATGTTCACCCATCCCTCCAGTCCCATGTCGAAGGTCAAGGTGACGGTACTCACGTGCGAGCCAGGCGCCAGCACCTCGAGGTCAGCGATGGGCATGGCGTGTCCGCGATCCCTCAGGTATCCAAGGATGCGGAGCTCGAGCCAGTTGATTGCCATTGGGTCTCTTCCGGTCATGAGCTCTTCTCCTTTTTGCACCGTCAGGTGCGCGGAATTGACTTGGCCATACTGCTGTGGAAGATGGCGCCGCACTTACGGCACTCGCCGTGGAACACGTACTCGTGCATCTCGTACTCTTCGCCGTCGATCACTTCGCCGTCGACGATGTCTTCGTCGTCGGGGATGAGTGAGATTTGCTGCCGGCAGCAATACATCTGCACGTCGAGGTCGGGTCCAGCGAGGGTGGCGGTGCTGGGCTCACGGCACGGCAGCTTGGCTGTCGGCGGTTTTGCAATGGCATCGAACTGCCGCGCCGGAGCTGTGTTGCTTGCCTGGAATGCCGCAAAGGATGTGGGCTTGGAGGTACTGGGGTCGAGCGTGGACCCCTGGCGCGGCGAGGCAGGGAGAGCCTCATCCCGCTTTGCGATGGCGG
>Ga0163148_10003055_pt1 | contig 19064 bp, 18 predicted proteins | sample OliLakLV19MP7P2_FD_148606 | JGI IMG/M metagenome (GOLD analysis project Ga0163148, IMG submission 148606) | Freshwater microbial mat bacterial communities from Lake Vanda, McMurdo Dry Valleys, Antarctica- Oligotrophic Lake LV.19.MP7.P2 | ecosystem: Environmental > Aquatic > Freshwater > Lake >...
TAAGGAATGCCCTCCCGGGTGAGCGCCTTCTCAAATACCCAGCGGATGGACTTGTCGTCATCAACGACCCAGACCGGTTTCATGGTTGTGTGCTCTTTCTGAATATGCGTTTCAAAATGAAGGGAAGTCCCCGCCCACGCCCGCGCGGATTGGCTGCTGGCAAAACCGGGGTGGCGCGGCGGCTCCGGGGCTGTATTCAGGACAAGGGCAGGACGATGCGAAAATTCGTCTTGCCCGGCTGGCTGTCCACCTCGATGACGCCGTGATGGTGCTGGACAAACGTCTGGGCCAGCGTGAGGCCAAGACCGGTGCCGCCGTCGCGGCCCGAAACCAGGGGATAAAACACCCTGTCGCGGATTTCCTGTGGAATACCTGGTCCATCGTCTATCACTTGCAATTCTAATGCCAGGCGATAGCGTTTCCGCACCAGGGTGACCTGCCGCGCCACGCGGGTACACAGTTCAATCGTGCCGGTGCCGCACAACTGCGGCCAGGTTGCCGGCTGGGCGACGATGGCTTGCGCCGCGTTGCGCGCAATATTCAGGATCACCTGTATCAACTGCTCCCGATCACCCTGGATTTCGGGCAGGCTGGTGTCGTAGTTGCGGCGAATGCGGATGCCGTCGGGAAATTCCGCCAGGATCAGGCTGCGCACCCGTTCGCACACTTCGTGGATATTCACCGGCCCGATATGCGGCGGGCGGTGCGGCGTGAGCAGGCGGTCCATCAAGGCCTGCAGCCGGTCGGCCTCCTTGATGATGACCTGGGTGTATTCGCGCAGGTCGGCGCGATCGAGTTCACGCTCGAGCAACTGCGCCGATCCGCGCAAGCCACCGAGCGGATTCTTGATCTCGTGCGCGAGATTGCGGATCAGTTCGCGATTGGCCAGGTGTTGATTGAGCTGTTGTTCTTCGCGCTCGATGCGTAACTGCTGTTCAATCGGGCGCAACTCGATCACAAGCTGGACCGCACCCGCTTCGACCGGCGTGGCGATGCAGTTGAGCGCGAGCGGCTCCAGGCCGACGCGGCCGAGGATGAGCTCCTGCTCGGCAAACCCCCAGCCGCTGCTCATCGCCTGCTGCAGCCTCGCCGCCAGCTCCTCGGTGTGCACGAACAAATTCAGGAAGGGATGGCCCAGGATGCCCTTGCGACCAACCTCGAACAGCGTTTCCGCCGCAGGATTCAGATACTGGACCGTCAGGCGCTCATCGAGCGCAACCACCGCCGTGGCGATCAGATCAAGTCCGGAGAACACGGGGGCCGGCATGCCGGGTCAGTGCCGGCAGTCGTGGCAGGGGACCACGCTTACTTCAGGTTGGTAAGTTCCTTTTGCAGCGCCTCGATGTTTTTCTGGTGCTGGTCGAGCTTGTCCTTGAACGGCTGAAGGCGCTCCGCCACCTTGGCGTAATTGCGCTCCTCGCCGGTGCGCACCTTCTCCTGCTCGACCAGTTTTTGCTGCGCCTCCCTGAACATCTGCTGCTCGGCGGTGAGCTCGTTCTGCAGGATCTTGCGCCGTCCGTCGTCGCGGGATTTCTGCGTAGCCGCATCGACGCGCGGAAAACCCGCGGGCGCCGTGGTCGCCGGCGCGCGCGGGGCCGGTACGACCGGCATCACCGGCACGACGGACACCTCGCGGCTCACCGCCGTGCACTTCTTGCCGATCATTTCTTCTTTGACGTTGGTATAGGTCGAGCGGCCGTTCTCGTCCTTGCACAAATAGGTCGTGCTGCCGCCTTGCGCCTGCGCCAGTGCGCTGGCGCAACACAAAACGGACCCGGTAAGGAAACGCACCATATGCAGGGGCAAGTCGGGCATGGGCAAGTTGGGCATGCGACGGGGCATGCGACACATCAAGATAGAACATTAAGTCTAGGCCAGAACCCACATGATTTCAAACCTTTTTACGACTCACTTAATAAAAACGGGGGCTGTATTGCCCCCGTTTTCCACAACGCCTTGCCGACCTATTACAAGCTGTAATACATGTCGAACTCAATCGGGTGCGTGGTCATGCGGAAACGCGTGACTTCATCCATCTTGAGTGCGATATAGGCATCGAGCATGTCATCCGAGAACACGCCGCCCTTGGTCAGGAAGCCGCGATCCTTATCCAGTTCGGCCAGCGCCTGGTCGAGCGAATGGCAAACCGTCGGCACCTTGGCCGCCTCTTCCGGCGGCAGGTGGTAGAGGTCCTTGTCGATGGGCTCGCCAGGGTGGATCTTGTTCTGCACGCCGTCGAGGCCGGCCATCAGCAGCGCGGCGAAGGCCATGTAGGGGTTGGCGGTCGGGTCGGGGAATCGCACTTCGACACGACGTGCGGCCGGATTCGTGACATAGGGAATACGGCAGGACGCCGAGCGGTTGCGTGCCGAGTACGCCAGGTTGATCGGCGCTTCGAAGCCGGGAACCAGTCGCTTGTAGCTGTTGGTACCGGGGTTGGTGATGGCGTTGAGCGCCTTGGCGTGCTTGATGATGCCGCCGATGTAGTACAGCGCGAAGTCCGACAGGCCGGCGTAGCCGTCGCCGGCGAACAGGTTCTTGCCGTCCTTCCATACCGATTGGTGCACGTGCATGCCCGATCCATTGTCGCCGACGACCGGTTTGGGCATGAAGGTGGCGGTCTTGCCATACGAGGCGGCGACCATGTGCACGGTGTACTTGAGGATCTGGTTCCAGTCGGCGCGCTTCACCAGGCTGTTGAAACGGGTGCCGATTTCGCACTGCCCGGCCGTAGCAACCTCGTGGTGGAAGACCTCGACTTCAACGCCCTGGGCCTCCAGCGCGAGCGACATCGCATTTCGAATGTCCTGCAGCGTATCGGTCGGCGGAACAGGGAAATAACCGCCCTTGACCGGCGCTCGGTGCGCCATGTTACCGCCGTCGTACTCGATGCTGCTCGACCAGGGCGCTTCTTCCGAGCTGATTTTCACAAACGAACCCGACATATCGGCGTTCCAGGTGACCGAGTCGAAAATGAAGAACTCGGGTTCGGGGCCAAAGTAGGCGACATCGCCCAGGCCGCTCGATTTGAGGAAGGCCTCGGCGCGCTTGGCGAGCGAGCGCGGGTCGCGGTCGTAGCCCTTGCCGGTCGAGGGCTCGATGACGTCGCAGGTGATATTAAGCGTGGTCTCGTCGGTGAACGGGTCGATGCGCGCCGAATCCGGGTCCGGGTACAGCAGCATGTCCGAGGCTTCGATACCCTTCCAACCGGCGATCGACGAACCGTCAAAGGCGTGGCCGTTGTCGAACTTGTCCTGGGTGAACTGGTGATGCGGCACCTGGACGTGCTGCTCCTTACCCCTGGTATCGGTGAAACGGATGTCAACGAACTTGACTTCCTGATCCTTGATCATCTTGAGTACGTCGGCGGCAGACAATGCCATTTTTTTCTCCTAAAGTGCGGGTTGCGTAAAAGTCGTTGGTTGTCGTGTTCTGTGGCGGGCGGGTAGCGACACGCGACACCAGAAATGCCTCTGCGAACGTTGAAATCAGCAGAAAGCATGCCATCATCAAAATCTAGCCGAATCATTGTGCCACAAGCACCAAAAGCAAAACGTCACTGCACTAATTTGGTGCATTTTCAACCATAGCCGCCACACTGTGGTGCGAAGTTGGGAATTTGCACCACGACCACTCATTTTCAGGCGTCCCACCCTCAACTTGAAAGGCGGTACACAGTCATGGAATCTGCAGAAAATCTTTTAGCCAGGGCCAGACAACGCGCCCTGGAGATGAAGCTGGCTTATGCCGGCGCCCTTCTGCCGGCGGAAGCGTATGCATTACTGCAAGCCCAGCCCGGCGCGCGATTGATCGATGTCAGAACGAAGCCAGAACTGGAGTTCGTCGGGCGGGTTCCCGGCGCCACAGAGATCGAATGGAACAGTTGGCCGGGCAGCAAGCCCAATACCGCTTTCATCACCGAAATGCAGGCCGCAGTGCCCGATGGCAACCCGGTTCTGTTCCTATGTCGCAGCGGCGTGCGCTCGCACAACGCAGCGACCGCGGCAACGGCGGCAGGCTATACGCAGTGCTTTAATGTGCTGCAGGGCTTTCAGGGCGACAAGGATACACAGAACCACCGCAACGGCGTCGGCGGCTGGGTGCATTCCGGTCTGCCCTGGACCCAGTCCTGAGGTCCCGGGCTGGTGACCGCCGCCGGCTGAGAACACAAGCTGGAAATGCCCGCCAGTCGGGCGTTTCCAGCCATCGCCCGCCGCAAAAGGCCGGCGCGCAAGCTGGCTTACAATCTCGTTTTGGTTTACCGGAAAGCAGCATGATCAATTCCATCCGGGGTACGCGCGGCATGGCCGTCGCCCCCCACGCCCTTGCCAGCCAGTCCGCCCTCGCCGTGCTGCGTGAAGGCGGCAACGCCATCGAGGCCATGATCAGCGCTGCGGCGACGATTGCCGTGGTCTATCCGCACATGAACTCCATCGGCGGCGACAGCTTCTGGCTGTTGTCGGTACCGGGCCAGGCACCGGGGGCCATCGACGCCTGCGGTGCGGCGGCTCAGGCGGCGTCCATCGACTGGTACCGCGAGCGGCAAATCACCGCCAGCATTCCGTTTCGCGGCGGCATCGCCGCCAACACCGTTGCCGGCACGATTTCGGGCTGGGGCGCGGCACACAAGCTATCGCGCCAATCTCTGGGCGGGCGCATGCCGCTGTCGCGCCTGCTCGAGGATGCCATCCACTATGCCGAGCACGGCATCCCGGTGACGCGCAGCCAGATGGTCAATACCAGTAACAAAAAAGCCGAACTGCTGCCACAGCCGGGCTTTGCCGAAACTTTTCTGGTCGGCGGTGAAGTGCCGGCCACCGGCAGCGTGTTTCTGCAAAAGCGCATCGGCGCAACGCTGCGGCGCATCGCCAAGGCCGGCACCGACGACTACTACCGCGGCGAACTGGCGCAGTCCATTGCCGCCGACCTCAAGCGCGCCGGAAGTCCGCTGGTACTGGCCGACCTCGCGGCCCATCGCGCCGGCCTGCGCGACCCGCTGCATCTGGCCCATTCCGCCGGCGACGTTTACAACATGACGCCGCCGACGCAAGGCGTGGTGTCGCTGATGATCCTGGGCATCATGGACGAACTGCGGGCCGACAAAGCCGACCCGGCCGGCGCCGACTATGTGCACCTCGCGGTCGAGGCGACCAAGCAGGCATTTCGCGTGCGCGACCGCCATGTCACCGATCCGGCCTACATGAGCGTCAATCCGCAGGACTTGCTGCAGCCCTCGCACATCCGCGCCATGGCGTCGAACATCGACCGCAATGTCGCCGCGCCCTGGGGCAGCGGCAAGGGCCCGGGCGACACCATCTGGATGGGGGTCATCGACGGCGAGGGCCGCTTGGTGTCTTTCATCCAGAGCATTTATCACGAGTTCGGCTCGGGGGTGGTGCTCGGCGACTCGGGCATCAACTGGCAAAACCGCGGCTGCAGCTTTGCGCTCGACCCGGCCAAACTCAACAGCCTGCGCCCGGGCCGCAAACCCTTTCACACCCTCAATCCGGCCATGGCCCGCCTCAAAGACGGCCGCAACATGGTGTACGGCACCATGGGCGGCGACGGTCAGCCGCAGACGCAGTCGGCGCTGTTCAGCCGCATTGTCGGCTTCGGCATGACACCGCAGCAGGCGGTGAGCGCGCCGCGCTGGCTGCTCGGGCGCACCTGGGGGCAGGTCAGCGAAACCCTCAAGCTCGAATCACGCTTCCCGGCCGAGGTGATCGCCACGCTCAATGCCATGGGCCACGACACCGAGGTGCTGGGTGAGTACGACGAAACGGTGGGGCACGCCGGCGCCATTGTGCGCCATTCGAATGGCGTGCTCGAAGGCGGTGCCGATCCGCGCAGCGACGGGAGTGTGGCCGCCTTCTGAAAAAGCGCCGGCCAACGGCAAGGTGACGCTGAACCGGTTGGTTCTTCGGTCTATAATCGTTCACAAAAGCGACACGCTTTGCGCCGCTACACCCCGCAGGGGAAGACGCAAAACCCACGCGCTGCCGATACCAGCAACGAAAGGACGGAACGCAATGAGCGCAACAACTGCAGCGGCGCCACGCATTCAAGCGAACAGCCTCGGGATAAAGCGTGTAGGCGTTTTCCTCGGGGCTGAAATCACCGGGATCGATCTGGCGAAACCGATGGAAGATCCGATCATTGAGGCCCTCAAGCAGGCCCACGCCGAGCACGGTGTGCTGGTGTTCCCCAATCAGGTCATTTCTTCCGAGGACCTCAAGCGCTTCGGGCGCTACTTCGGCAAATTGAGCGTCCATCCGTTCTCAACCAGCGCGGCTGACACGCCGGAATTGATCGTCTACGACAACAAGGAGGGCAACCCTCCGGCGCCGACCGACATCTGGCACACCGACGAGACCTTTCGCGAAGCGCCCCCCATGGGAACCGCCTTGTGCTCCAAGCTCATCCCCGAAGTGGGCGGCAACACGGCCTTTGCCAGCATGAGCGCGGTGTACGAAGGCCTGTCCGACCGCTGGCAGCAGTTTCTCTCGGGGCTCGAGGCGGTGCACGACTTCAAGCCCTTCCGCAGCCTGTTCGCGGAAGACCGCGCCGGTATCGAAAAACTGCGCAAATTCGAGGATCTCTACCCGCCGGTCACCCACCCCCTCGTCGCGGTGCATCCGATGACGGGCAAGAAGGTAATTTTCGTCAACCCGCAGTTCACGCTCTATATCAAGGGCATGGCCGAGGACGAGAGCCGCATGATCCTCGAGATGCTGTATCGCAAAACCCTCATCCACGAATACCAGTATCGCCATTGCTGGCAGCCCAACATGCTGGTGTTCTGGGATAACCGTCACGTGCAGCACTCGGCACTGCATGACTACTACCCGCAGCGCCGCCTGATGGAGCGCGTAACCATCGCCGGCACCCGACCGCTTCCCGATGGCCCGACGGCGGACCACAAGGAACTGCGCCGCTACCTGATGCCGCCGTTATCCGAATTCCGCGCCAAAGGCAGCGCACAAAGACGCCAGCACGATTCCTGATTGGAAAGGGGTGCGCAAGCGCCCCCCGAACTCATGGCGCGCCTCAGGCTGTTAGCGAACGCTTACGACGAAATTCGCGGGTCAGCAGGACCGCGCCAAGCGCCAATCCGGCGAGATCGGTGAAAATTGCGCCGCGGAAGGCATCAGCGGGAATCAGCATCAGTACCCCGGCGAGAATGAACAGCAAGCGCAACGAGGGTGGAATGGGCGCCGAGAAAAAGCCGACCACACCGATAGTTGCGACCCAAACGCCGAGCGAGGCGGTAAGCACGGCGAAAGCGATGGTCAGCACATCACCTTGCATCAGCAGGCTTGGCGAGAACACGAACAGGAACGGAATAATATAGGCGCTCCAGCCGATGCGCATCGCCGTCCAGCCGGTCTGGTTGGGATCGGCGCCGCCGATATTGGCTGCAGCAAACGCGGCCAGCGCCACCGGTGGCGTCACCATCGACATGATGCCGAAATAAAGTACGAACATGTGCGCCGCCATCGGCGTGATGCCCGCCTTCACCAGCGCCGGCGCGATCAGGGTGGCCATGATGATGTACACCCCAACCGTCGGCATGCCCATGCCCAGCAGCACGCCCAGCGCGGCGGTAATGACCAGCAACAGCAGAATGTTCTGTCCGGTAATGGTCAGCAATTGCAGCGTCAGCCCGAACGCGAGCCCGCTGATATTGAGAATGCCGATGAACATGCCGGCGGTGGCGCAGATCATTATCAGGTCGATAACCGCGCCACCGGTAGAAATGGCGGCACGCAACACCTGCCAGACCGAATAGCGGCGCCCCCTGTAGCCGAAGACAAGCGCGCAAAAAATGAGCACTGCGGTGGCGAGTAGCGCGCAATATTCCGCGCGCAACCCGAAGATCAGCAGCGCGCCTATCAACACGGCAAAGGGAATCGGGAAGTACCAGCCGGCGCGCAACACCTCGCCGGCGCGCGGCAGTTTATCGGCCTCCTCGCCGAGAATTCCGCGTTTTGCCGCTTCCAGATCGACCTGGAAAAACAGTGCCATGTAATAAAGCAGTGCCGGAATCGCCGCCGCGAGTGCGACCGAGGCATAGGAAACCTGCAGGATTTCCGCCATCAGGAAAGCCGCCGCCCCCATCACCGGGGGCATCAGCTGGCCACCGGTCGAACCAACCGCTTCGACTGCTGCGGCGACTTTTGCCGGGAATCCGGCACGTTTCATCATCGGTATGGTCACCACACCAACCGCCGAGACGTTGGCGACGGCACTGCCGGAAATCATGCCGAAAAATGCCGAACCGGCAACGGCGATTTTGGCCGAGCCGCCCCGATATCGGCCCATGCACGCGCGCGCAAGATCGGTAAAAAACTCCGAGCCGCCGCAGCGCGACAAAATCTGGCCCATCAGGATGAACGGCACCACGACCGTGATCCCGATGCTGACCGGCGCACCCAGCAGCGCGTTGGTATCAAGCCCGAGGTACACCAGCAGCCGCGTGAACTCTACCGGTCGCGACTGGAACACGCCTGGCAGGTGGGTGCCCAACATGGCGTAGGCGACGCCACCCAACACCACCAACACAAGCGAGATGCCGGCGGTGCGACGGGTGGCTTCAATAACCAGCAGCGCCAGCGCGGCGGCCATCAGTACGCCGTCGAGCGGACGCGAAGACAGTTCATTCGACAAGTCCGGATAGCGCCAGGCGAGGTAAAGGCACAGCGCAAGGCCGCCTGTAGCAAGGACGGCGTCCCACCAGGCGACACGGCCGGCAAGCCGCGGGTGAATTGGTTGCGTCAGAAAGGCGAGCGCGAGCGCAAAGCCAATGACGGTGAGCAGGAACTGCTCGGTATAAAGCGAAAAACCGAACCAGCCCCGAGGCAGGTCCAGTATCCAGGCGATGACAGAGACAACCAGCAGCGTCTGCAGGCCGAGGCTGACACGCGCCCAGCCGTCTGCAGCTTGGGGACCGGCGATGTGATGTTCAGCGTTCATGGGAAGACTATTCCGACCGGCCGTGAAATGGTGTGCAAAGGCATGCCGGCGCAGCGTGGGCGACGGCTGTCACCGCCGCCCGCCGGCAAGGGAATTGCGGCTGCCGCGTTACTTGGCCGCGCCGATGCCCTTTTCCTGATAGAACTTCAATGCGCCCGCGTGAAAAGTTGCCGGCATGGCTTTGTGCATATTCATCGGGTTGAAGCCGCCGAAGGCGCGCAGGCTCTCGACAAGCTTGGGCTTGTTCTCGAACATGGCCTTGGCGATGCGATAGACGTCCTGATCCTTCACGTGCGAGCCAACGACAACCAGGTAGTCATACCCCATCAGCTTGGTCGGGCCGTCCAGTCCGACGAAAGCCGGCGAAGGATTGACCAGCGTGACGTAGGAGTAAGGCATGATTTTCTTCATCGCTTCGAGGGACTTCGCATCGTCGGGCACCGGCAGGTAGCGAATGCCGCCCACGGTCTTGTCCACTTCGGTCACCTTGCCTGCGCCCAACGCGAAAAAGCCGGCGTCAATCTTGCCGTCGATAAAATCATCGGCGCCACGGATGACATTGGGCACCAATACCGGCGAGATGTCCTTGCCCGTTACTCCGCCGGTGGCGAGAATCGCCTCGACAATGCGCTGCAAGGTCACCTGCGCCGAAAAACCGTAGGGAACACGCTTTCCCTTGAGATCGGCAATCGACTTTATCGGCGAGTCCTTCCTGACGAACATGCTTGAATAGAGCGGAAAGATCACGCCGAGGACGCGCAGGTTCGACTGTTTGCGCCCCGTGTAGGGGCCAGTCCCGTCCACCGCCTCCTGGATTTCGAGCACGTTGGCCACGGCAAGATCAAGCTCACCCGAGTTGAGCAGCGGCAGCACGGCGCTCGATCCGGAGTAGGGCTGCACCCGGCTCTGAATGTTCGCCGATTCGGCCATGACCTTGGCGATTGCCGAACTCATGTTGTAGCCGATGGTGCCTTGCGGAGCGCTGCCAAAGCCCAGCACTTGCGCCTGAGCGCCGAAAGACAGGCACGTCGCGGCGATAAAAACAAAAATGCGTTTCATGGAATCTCCTCGTTGAGTGGACTGCCCCTCGATGCGGGGGGTTCCCCTGAGGTCAAGGTATCAAACACAGGGCGTGATGGCAACAAACCATATTCATACGGGTCGGCCTGCGCGCATCCCGGCGAACGCAGCGGCCGCCCCGGTGGCTTCGGTTAGCGCACAACCTGCACCGCATCGCGCGAAAGCGCGTCGTTCGTCGTTCGTCGTTGATTGCGAACAAAAAACACGCACCGGGAGCAGGATGCGCCTGCACCGTGTTTGCCGGCTACCGGCGCGGGAGCATGTGCAAACCGTAATGCGCCGCAGATGAAAGGCTGCATGGGAGTTGAAGACCCGCTGCATCTCGCCCATTCGGCCGGCGAGTTCTGCAACACGACCCTGCGGACGCAAGGCGTGGTGTCGCTGATTATTTCTGTGTCGGGTATAGCCCGGAAACCCTTGCCAGTCGCGACTTTCCAGCCTATCCCGCAGTCCAGTTCACGGCGCCGGTCCATGCGGTGAGCAACACCACCACGCCAAATGCGATCCGGTACCAGGCAAAAATCGTGAAGTCATGGGTGGAGATATAGCGCAACAACCATCTCACGCAGAGAAAGGCGGAGGCAAACGCCGAGGCAAATCCCACCGCCCAGATGCCAAGGTCATCGACCGATAACAAGGCCCGCTCCTTGTACAACTGGTACGCGGTTGCGGCAAACAGCGTCGGGATGGCGAGAAAAAACGAGAACTCGGTCGAGGCCTTGCGCGAGAGGCCGAAGAACAGGCCGCCGATGATGGTGGCGCCGGAGCGCGAGGTGCCCGGAATCAGTGCCAGCGCCTGGGCAAGACCCAGCTTGAGCGCATCGCGCCAGCCGATGTCATCGACGCTGTGCACCCTCACTTCGTGCTTGCGTTTCTCCGCCCAGAGAATGATGAAGCCGCCGACGATAAAGGCCAGCGCCACCGGCACCGGCTGAAAAAGATGGGCCTTGATGGCCTTGCCGAAAGCCAGGCCCAGCACCGCGAGCGGCATGAAAGCGATGGCGATGTTCAGCGCAAAGCGCTGCGCCGCCCGGTCCGACCCGAGTCCGGAAACCACGGCGAAAATCTTGGCGCGATATTCCCAGCACACCGCCAGAATGGCCCCGCACTGGATGACGATCTCGAACAGCTTGCCGCGCTCGTCGTTGAAATCGAGCAGGTCGCCGGCGAGAATCAGATGGCCGGTGGAGGAAACAGGCAGGAACTCGGTCAGCCCCTCAACAATGCCGAGAATGAGCGCTTTGACAAGAACAGGGATATCCATGGTGGTGGGCCGGATAATAAGGGGACTCGGCGGCGCGCAGCGCCAAACGCCGGGCGTCAAGCGCCGACCGTCAAGCGTAATGCGCAGGGCGGATTATAGAGGACGAAGCGCAACGGACCGGTAGCGAGCCATCAAGCGCCTGACTATCCTGTCCTCCCAGCGCGACACCCATTGGCCGCGCAACGCGACCGGACCCCGCTCCAGCAGCGCGTCACCATCAGCGCAGCCGATCAGCGCCGGCGTGCGCCGCTGCGGAACATGGGACTGGAGCAGCAGGCCACACAATGCGTTCATCAGCTTGCGCGCCCGCAGTGGCTCTCGGCGCGCCGCGGCATTGCGACCGGGAAAAATATCGGCGTCACGCTTGGCGATGATGCGTTTCACCGCCTGGCCCGCCGTGCGCGCCGGCTGCCGCGGCATTCGCCTGGCTGGCGCGACCGCCCGGCGCAACCACCACGCCGTCGCAAACGCCAGCCTCGCACCCATGGTCGGCGCGAACGTCACCAGAAGCGTTCCCCACCCGAGCCCGAATATCACGCCCGCCGCGAGCGTAAGAACCGCACCATTCCCATGCGTTGACACACGCCGGCGAGCTGGTTTGTACGGATCAATCAATCACCCGGTTTTTCGGCGGAAAAAGCACGCCAGTGCGCCAGTGCGCCGCGCATGAACAACACGCGCCGCTCAAAACCGGGACAGGCCCTGCAAATGACCAGGTGCACGCGCAGCCCGAGGCGCTCGCGCCACGACAGGTCGCGGTCCTCTCTGGCGAGAATGATTCTCACCGTGTCGCGGCACGAAGGCATCGGGAATTTCATTTTATTTTCTCGAACCAGTTGATATTCACGCACTCTTGCAGGCGCAGACGCGCACGGTGCAGGAGTATCCAGGCATTGGACGATGTAATCTGCAATTCCTTACAGATTTCTTCGGTCGACAGTTCCAGCCATTCGCGCATCATGAATACGCGTCCCTGATTGTCCGGCAACCGGGACATGCAAGCCTCAAGGACCGCGAAGAACTGGCCGCGCCCCAGCGCGGCTTCGGGATCGCCCCAATGGTGCCGGGGTTCGCGATACTCGCCGGCAGCGGTGAACAAGAGCGCCTCGAGTTCGTCATCCGTGCTTTCAGATTGCAACTGCCTCACGATCTCCCGTCGTCCAAGGCGGATATGATCGATTATCTTGTTTTTCAGGATCCCCACCAGCCAGGTCTTGACCTGGGCGCGTCCGGCAAAGCGGTCTTTCGCTTCAAGCGCGGCCACCAGGGTTTCTGACACCACGTCATCTGCCCATGTGGCATTGCGCAACTGCCAGAAAGCGAACCGGTACAGGTACTCGCGGGCGTTGGCTATTTCCGCGCTTATGTCGTCATCAGGCTTCAACCGTCCCCCATTCCCAACGCTGACGCAAGGATGGGCATTGGCGCGGCGCTGCATGAGCAGCTTCGCCCCGTTGCCCGAGTTCGCAATATTGAACATGCGTATTGCCATTCCTTGTTTTGGACTATACAGTACACAACCAAGTTCAATCATCCGGAACGAATACTGTCATGGCCCGTCCTCTTGAATATGAGCCCGACATCGTCCTCAACCGGGCGATGCAGGTGTTCTGGCGCAAGGGCTTTGAATCGACTTCCCTCGATGACTTGTGCGATGCCACGGGGCTGGGCCGTTCCAGCCTTTATGCGGCTTTCGGCAGCAAGCAGGCGATGTATCTTCGCGCGCTCGCGCGTTATGAGGACGCCGCGATCAGCCGGATAGAATCGGCACTGGCCGGGCCGGCGCCGATCGCCTCGGCGCTGCGTGAATTTCTCACGCAAATGATAGAGGATATTGTTGCCGGACCGGGACGGCGCGGCTGCCTTATCGGCAACTGCGCCGCTGAAGCGGCAAGACAGAACCGCGGTGTTTCGAGCCGCGTAAGACGCAGCCTCGGACGCATAGAGGCGGCTTTCCGCCATGGCCTCACCCGCGCCAGAGCTCGCGGCGAAATTGCCGCCGACGCCGATGTGACGGCGCTCGCGCGCTTTCTGACCGCCAGCATTCAGGGCCTGCGCCTGATCGGCAAGGCGCAGGCTGATCGCGCTACGCTGAACGATATCGCGCAGGTCATGCTGCGCATCGTTTGCCCGCCGCATGCCGGCATGTTTGCCATGGCGCGCGCGCCTGATCCGGCAACCCCTTTCACCCCGTCCCGCAACCGGTCACCAGAAAAAAGGAACCCTTCATGAGCCTCAAACCACGACAACCCACACCCGCTCTGGAATTCGAACTCACAGGCGGTGGCCGCTGGTCTCTTGCAGCGCAGACGCCGCAGGCGTTCACAATGATCGTGTTTTACCGCGGCCTGCATTGCCCGCAGTGCCGGCGCTATACCGGAGAACTCAACACCCTGATCGGCGATTTCGACAAGCGCGGCGTCTCCACCGTGGTCACCAGCACCGACAGCGCCGAACGCGCCGAGCAGGCGAAAACGCAATGGGGCCTGTCCGGACTGACCGTGGGTTACGGTGTCAGCATCGAATCAGCGCGGCAATGGGGCCTGTTCATTTCCGCCGGCCGCGGCCCGACGTCGGCCGGCATTGAAGAGCCGGCGCTGTTTGCCGAACCCGGACTGTTCCTCGTCAAGCCCGACGGCACGCTGTACTGGTCGTCAGTATCGACGATGCCTTTTGCCCGTCCCCATTTCAATGAAATCGTCCAGGCAATCGACTTTGTCGTCAGCAAAAACTATCCGGCGCGCGGCGAAGCCTGACAGCCGGCGTTTCGCCACACAACCCGCCCTGAACAAGGAACACAAATTGAACAACCGACAGTTACCCACCCCGCGCATGCAACCGCTGCCCGCGGCGCACTCACCGGAACTGCAGGACGTATTCGAAGCTTCACGCAGGAACCTGGGCTTCGTGCCCAACAGCCTGCTCATCATGCAGCGCAAGCCGAAACTCGTGAAAGCGTTCATGCAGTTGAATGCCGCGGTCTGGGACCCCGAAGGCGAAGTGGACGTCGGCTTCAGACGCCTGATCGCCCTTGTTGCAAGCCGCGCAGCCGGTTGCCAGTACTGTATGGCCCACACCGCCGGCGGCGCGCTGCACAAAGGCGTGGACGAGGCAAAAGTGGCTGCAATCTGGGAATACAACACCAGCCCGCTTTACTCGGCGGCTGAACGAGTCGCGCTGGATTTCGCCCTCGCGGCGGGGGCAGTGCCCAATGACGTCACCGACGCCATGTTTGCGCAAATGCGCGAGCACTGGTCCGAAAACCAGATTGTCGAAATTGTCGGGGTCATCGCCATGTTCGGATTTCTGAACCGGTGGAACGACACCTTCGCCACCCCGCTCGAGGCCGAACCGGTGGCGGTGGGGGAGAAATTCCTCGCCGCGCACGGCTGGGACGCGGTCAAGCACGAGCGCCAGCCGGCTTAGCCGGCACCTTCGTATCGGCAGACATTCATGTCGCGACTTTTTTCGAGCAAGGATCGCCCCTTTGACATGGGCATTTTGCCCACCGAACTGATCGAGCGCGTGCCATGCGCGCCGGTCGGCGATGCACTGATGCCCACAGACGGGGTTGCCTCCGGTCCTGATGCCATTGACGGCGCCGTGCTCGAATATCGCGAACTCTTCGCCAGATACCTCGTTGGCGCACCCGCGACCGCCAGGGCGCCGGTCCCCGACGACCCGCTGATCCGTGCACGAAACCTCAAGGCCTCCGCCTATTTTCTGGATGCCAGCCTGGCGGGGACGTGCGCGATTGATCCGACCGACTGGACCGACACCGGGCATCCACACCACACCCACGCGCTGGTGTTCCTGATCGAGTTCGGCCGCGAACCCAGGGCCGGCGAGTCCGGCGATGCCTGGATACGCGGCACCAACGCCGCGCGCACCGACCTCCGATGTGCCGAGGCTGCGGTGGTCCTCGCCGGCTATGTCCGTGCGCTCGGCTGGTCGGCGCAGGGTCATGCCGCCGGGACGACCGCGGTTTCAATCGAACGCCTCGCACAGCGCGCCGGCATCGTCGTCGACAAGAATGGCGCGCTTCGCGCACCATACATAAGCGGCGGCTTTCGGCTGGGCGTGGTGACGACCGATTTCACGCTCACACCCGACACCCCGATCGCCCCCGGAGCCAGACTCGATTGGCACGATAGCGATGCCTATATGGGCCGGATGGGCACGCGCCCCGGATGGCACGACGCCGAACTGGCGTCCCGCCCGGTGCACATGGGCCGCTACGAAATGGAGAAGATCAAACGTGTGGACGAGCCGACCACCCTGATCATTGCGGAGGAAATCCGCCGCGTGCCCAAGCGGGCCGACCTGTTCACGCGTGCACTGGCGGGCGACCTGGGTGAAAAACCAAAGCACGAACGCACACGGTTTGCCGTCAAGCACCCGCTCGCCTTTGCCATGACGCCGTTGATCCGGAACATGGTGCCGGTGCAGGGAACGCGCGAGCCGCTGGCGCCGACGGGCTTCGGTGGTGACACCTCGGATCCGGCGAAGAACGTCGAGGCGATCAAGGCGCTCGGCTACTACCTTGGCGCCGATCTGGTCGGTATCTGCAAGGCCGAACCCTGGATGTACTACTCGCACGATGAGAACGAGGGGAAGCCGATCGAGCCCTACCATCCGTATGCAGTGGTGATGCTCATCGACCAGGGCTTCGAGACCATGGAAGGCGCATCGGGCGATGACTGGATTTCCGGCGCACAATCGATGCGCGGTTACATGCGCGGCGCCATGCTCGCCGGCGTAATGGCGGCGCACCTGCGGCGCATGGGGCATTCGGCGCGCGTCCACTCCAACGCCCACTCCGAAGTACTGCACCTGCCGGCCGTGTTGATGGCCGGATTGGGCGAACTCTCGCGCATCGGCGAACTCATCCTCAACCCCTTCATCGGTCCGCGCTCCAAGTCGGTCGTCTTCACCACAGACCTGCCGCTCATCGCCGACAAACCCATCGATTTCGGCCTGCAGGCGACGTGCCAGATGTGTCTCAAGTGCGCGCGCGAGTGTCCCTGCAATGCCATCCCTTTCGGTCCCAAGGTGATGTACAACGGCTACGAGATCTGGAAGCCGGACGTGGAAAAGTGCGGCAAATACCGGCTTACCAACATGAAGGGCTCGGCCTGCGGGCGCTGCATGAAAACCTGTCCTTATAACCGCGAGGACCTTGTCGAGTCCGAGCGCCTGTTGTGGCTGTCGATCAACGTACCCTCGGCGCGCAAGGCACTGATTGCCCATGACGACAACGTGGGCGGCGGCGCGCGCAACGCCGTCAAGCGCTGGTGGTTCGACCTGGAAATCGTCAACGGCGTCGCGACCACGCCGCGCGGCGTGAACGAGCGCGACCTTGCCCCCGGACGCGAAGACAAGCTCGGCGGGACGCAAAAACTTGCGTTCTTCCCGCCGACGTTGCAACCGCCGGGTGGCACCAGAATGGATACGGTCGTGCCGCTTGATCGCCCGGCCGGGCTGGCCGCGTATGCCGCAGCCGAATCGCCGGCGCTGGCGAGGAAGCGTAAAAAAAATAATTCGCAATGAAAATGTCCTGCGGCGTGCTTGCGACCTGCGCCAGCAACGACGCGCCACTCTGGAGTATGTACCGATGAGTAATCCGGCATTGGAAGGGATAGAGGCCTGCGTTTTCGATGCCTATGGCACGCTGTTCGACTTCAACAGTGCGTCAAGCGCCAAGCGCAGCGAACTTGGAGATGACTGGCAGCGCGTTTCCGAGCTTTGGCGGCAGAAGCAACTGCAATATACCTGGCTGCGGGGGCTGGCCGGACACCATGCCGACTTCTGGACGGTGACCGGCGATGCGCTCGATTTTGCACTGGCCGCAACCGGGCGATCCAGCCCGGAGCTGCGCGAAAGCTTGATGAATTCATACCTCGGGCTGAGCAGTTTTCCAGAGGTCCCGGCAACACTCCGTAGCCTGCAGGCGAGCGGCCGAAAACTCGCGATTCTCTCCAACGGCACGCCGGCGATGCTCGAGGCAGCCATCAATGCTGCGAACTTGCAAAACCTGTTCGATGCCGTGCTGTCGGTCGAGGAGGTGGGCATCTTCAAGCCCCATCCCTCGGTTTACCGCCTCGCACCGGAACGACTGAACATCGCCCCCTCGCGTATCTGTTTTGTGTCCTCGAACGCCTGGGACGCCTTCTCGGCAAAGGCATTCGGTCTGAAAGCGGTCTGGTGTAACCGCCTCGGCCAGCAACCGGAACGCATCCCGGCGACACCGGACGCCGAAATTTCAGATCTCGCCGGCCTGCCCGGACTGCTGGTATAGCGTAGCGCGACAGCCGAAGCCGCATCCTTCCCGGCGGCTCATGAAAATGCGACATCCAGGCCCGGAAACGCAATTTGCGGCAGCACAGTACGGGGCATATCAACACCCGGGCTTCCACCCCCGACCAGACGCCGAGGGCAATGAAAGCGTAAGGAATCATCAACAGCGCCGACCAAAGCTCGGGAACAGCTTTCCCGCATCGACTTTCGACCTAACTTAATTGACTGGAGGATTCACCATGAATCAGCAAACCCTTATCCGCGCCGCCCTCGCCGGCATGATCGCCCTTGGTGCCGCCGCCGGCACCGCCACCGCCCAGGACAAGGCCGCAGCCAAGGAAAAATGCTTTGGCATCGCCAAAGCCGGCCAGAACGACTGCGCCAACGCAGCAGGCACGCATTCGTGCGCCGGCCAGTCCAAAGTGGACATGTCACCCGATGAATGGAAGTACACAGCCAAGGGTAGCTGCGAAAAAATGGGTGGCAAGCTGACATCCAAGATGGACAAAAAAATGGAAAAAAAGGGCTGATCGCTCCCGTCCATATTCATGAACCCGCGCGCCGGACCACCCTGATCGAATTCCGGTCCGGATGGCCGGCGCCCGCATACCCTGACATGACTCCGCAACTGCACGGCGCCGGCATCGGCTTGCGTGCGCGTCATTACCGCGATTTTCTCGACACCACACCGCCGGTGCCCTGGGTTGAGGTGCACAGTGAAAATTACTTTGGCGAGGGCGGCTACGACTTGCACGTGCTCGAACACGTGCGTCAAAACCATGCGCTCAGCCTGCACGGCGTCGGACTCGCGCTCGGCTCGGCGGCCAGCACCGACGACGATGCGCGCATCGAGCGGCATCTGGCAAAACTCAAACGCCTGGTATCACGCTTCGAACCCGCGCTCGTTTCCGAACACCTGTGCTGGGGTGCGCACCGCGGCCGCCACTTCAACGACCTGCTGCCATTGCCCCACACCGAAGAGGCGCTGGCCCACATGAACGCCCGCGTACAACGCGTACAGGACGCACTGGGGCGGCGCATCCTGATCGAAAACGTATCCAGTTACGTGGCGTTTCGCGCCAGCGACATGTCCGAGGGCGAGTTTTTATCCGAACTCGTGCGGCGTTCCGGTTGCGGCATCCTGCTTGACGTCAACAATCTCTACGTCAACCAGATCAACCAGGTCAACCACGGCGGCGACGCACTGGCGGCAATGGCCGCCATGGCCGCTCTGCCGCGCGCCAGCGTGGCCGAAATCCATCTTGCCGGCCATCTGGTCACGGACGACGCGCTGATAGACGACCACGGCGCGGCGGTTGCGCCCGCGGTGTGGTGCCTGTACGACGCGGCGCTCGCGCTGTTCGGGCCGGTGCCCACGCTGATCGAATGGGACACCGATGTACCCGAACTCGGCGTGCTGCTAGGCGAGGCGGCGAGCGCCGCGTCGTAC
>Ga0163148_10003057_pt1 | contig 19059 bp, 11 predicted proteins | sample OliLakLV19MP7P2_FD_148606 | JGI IMG/M metagenome (GOLD analysis project Ga0163148, IMG submission 148606) | Freshwater microbial mat bacterial communities from Lake Vanda, McMurdo Dry Valleys, Antarctica- Oligotrophic Lake LV.19.MP7.P2 | ecosystem: Environmental > Aquatic > Freshwater > Lake >...
GGCTTGTGCGGAACTCCCGTCAATAACGAGTGCGCTGGTGCAACCAGCGTGGCCGTTGGCGCCAACCTCGGCACCAACTGCGGTGCAACAACTTCGTTCGTCGTGACCCCCGAGACCCAGTGCGGTGGTACCTCCGGCGCCGGCGGCGCTCGCGACGTCTTCCACATCTTCACTCCGGCCCAGAGCGCGAACTACACCATCAACACCTGCGGCACGCCTGGCTTTGACAGCACGCTGGCCCTCTACAACAGCTGCCCCGTCAATGGCTTGACGCCACCCGTTGCTTGCAACGACGACACCGCTGGCACCTGCGCCATCAGCGTCCTCCGCTCCGAGATCCCCAACCAGTTGTTGATCGCTGGCAACTCCTACATCGTTCGCGTCGCGGCATGGGGCGGTGGCACCGCTGAGGGCCCCTACGTCCTCAACATCACCCAGGGCGCGGCCGCTGGTGCTTGCTGCACCGGCACAACCTGTGCCATCTCGCTCGGCTTCAACTGCCCGCCCGCCAACTACCAGGGTGACTTCACCGCCTGTGGCCCCAACACCTGCGATCCGCTCGGCTCCTGCTGTGCGGTCGATGGCACCTGCACCGAGGTTGCTCAGAGCCTCTGCACCGGCACCTTCACACTCGCCGGCACCTGCACCCCCAACACCTGCCCCCAGCCCACGGGCGCATGCTGCTGCGGTTCAAGCTGCACCATCACCCTTCCCGCGGCCTGCACGGGCACCAACCAGTCCTTCGCTGGTCCGGGCACAACCTGCGTTCCCTTCTCCAACACCGTCCCCTGCTGCCGCGGCGACTTCAACAAGGTCGGCGCGGTCTCCGTCCAGGACATCTTCGACTTCCTCGCTGGCTACTTCGCGGGCGATTCCTGTGCTGACACCAACGACTCCACCGGCATCAGCGTGCAGGACATCTTCGACTTCCTCGCCGCCTACTTCGGCGGTTGCTAAACCGTCCAGATTCTGACCATGAGCATCTGAGAGGTTCTGCCTCTCTGGTCCTCTGAACGCAAACTCAAAGGCCCGCCCACCTACTCGGGGCGGGCCTTTTGCTTTTTCAGAACATGCCGCGTGCTCTTGACCACCCGTTTCTGCCCAGACCGCTTCGACCAGGGTTCGGGTGTGGTGAAGTTTGTGCCAGTTGTTCGTGTTCGGGTGGAGATTGGTGGTCGCACACGCGACCACGAGCAATCATGTAAACTGTCCGGTCGCGAGCGATCTCGTCTCGCAACCCATATTGACTCGCGGCCTATGTGCGGCTTGTGATCCAACAGATTGATAGCACAGACGCTTACGAAATCTGTGGTTTGTGCTTGAGGAGTTCACCACGTGCGTTTGTCGGCGACCAGGCTGATCGGCAAAACCATGGTGCTCATGGTCTGCGTGTTCGCGGCGATTTTCACCGCTCGACCCGTCCGCGCACAGCCGGGCAACGACACCTGCGGTGCCAATCAGGCTTCATACACGTTGCTTTCCATTGGTGGCGTGGTCGCTGGGTCGCTCATCAATGCCACACGTGATGGGTCAGCCTGCCAGGGGTTGACGGGTGTGGATGTCTATTACTACTTCACGCCCTCATTGCCCGGCCCATGGCGGATCTCACTCTGCACCGGTTCACTCCCGTTCGATTCGGTCCTCTCGATCCACACCAACTCATGCCCGGTCAGTTTTATGAACTACGCGACCGGCATGGCCCCAACATCCTGCAACGACGATGCCGGGTGCAGCGGCCCGCTCTCGCAGATCGACAGCGTCCCGCTCACCGCAGGTACGCCCTACATCATCCGCGTCGCAAGATTTGCCAACAACGTTGATGCAACATTCACGCTCACGGTCGTGAACCTCGCAAGTCAGGGTGCATGTTGCAGAGTCAACGGCACGTGCACCATTCAATCGGTCTCACTCTGCACGACGCCCTCGATCTTCCTCTCCGCAGGCGCCACCTGCGCACCCAATCTCTGCCCGCAGCCACCATCGAACGATCTCTGCGACAACGCCTTCATCTTCAGCGGAACAGGGTTCGATACGCTCGGGACAACAGTCCTTTCCACGAATGATGGCACGGCCACGTGCGGCAACGGCGGCAGTCGAGATGTCTGGTACCAGTTCACACCCTCGGCAACGGCCGCTTATTCGGTGACGCTCTGTTCTTCGAGCGCCATGTGGGATTCGCTGCTCTCGGTTCATACCGGTTGCGCAGGCTCATCCGGCAATCAACTCAACGGCGCGTGCAACGATGATGGTTGCAGCGGGCTGGTTGGTCTCTCGGCCATTCCCAGCCTCACGCTCGTCGCGGGTCTGCCCTACACCATTCGTGTCGCAGGGTTTGGCACCAGCGGCGTGAATATCGGCCTGTTTCGGATCATCGTGGGCGGGGTGCTCGGCAAGTGCTGCGTTCCCACTTCCGGCGCGTGCTCGGTGATCACGCAGAGTGCCTGTGCTTCGCCCAACATCTGGACATCGGGGGGCGTCTGCTCAACATCAGGCTGTGATGCGCTCCGCGGCGCGTGCTGTGATGCGATGAATGGCACATGCACGCTGAACTTCCCGGTCGATTGTGCGCAGGGCAAAATTTTCCTCGGCAACGGCACGAGCTGCTCGCCCAATCCCTGCCCTCAGCCTGCCCAAGGTGCCTGCTGCAATCCAAGCAACTGTTGTCTCATCACCTTCCAACCGAGCTGCTCCGGCACCTTCTTCATCAACACTTCCTGCAATCCAAACCCTTGCGCACCCCCGCCAGCCAACGACCTGTGCGCCAACGCATCACCAATCTTTCTCGGTCTACCGCAGAACGGTTCAACCTGCGCGGCCACCAGCACCACCGACGGTGCAGACCCGTCGTGTTCAACCAACGGACCGGGCTTCAGCCACTTTGGCGTGTGGTATCGCTTCACACCCCCGGCCTCCGCCTCATACGCGGTCTCCACGTGCGGGTCCGATCACGACACGCTCATCACGCTCTTCACCGGTGATTGCCTCAACCTTCTCGAAGTCGGGTGCAACGATGATGCGGCCCCGCCTTGCACCACAGGTTCTCCGCTCGGGTCATTCATTCCCGCCGTGCAACTCGTTGAAGGTCAGCACTACCTCATCAGGATTTCGTCCTGGGGTTCCGCTCCGTCGGGCGGGCCATACACCCTGATCGTTACGAATAACAGTTCCATCGGTTCGTGCTGTGAACCAAGCGCGGTCTGCACAACGACCGATGCCGCCGCGTGCCCGGCGGGTGCCGTCTTCACGCCCGGCGCCGTCTGCGTGCCAGACCCGTGCCCACTTCCACTCGGCGCGTGCTGTGCATCCAGCGGTCTGTGCGCGGTCACAACCACCACCGCTTGCTCAGAAGCCTTCCTCGGCAGCGGCACGACCTGCACACCCAACCCCTGCGTTCAGCCACTGGGCGCGTGTTGCCTGGCCGATGGAACCTGCTCCAGCACCCTCATCGGCGACTGCACCGGCACCTTCAAGTCCGTCGGCACGATCTGCGATCCGAACCCATGTCCTCAGCCCCTCGGCGCGTGCTGCGGTGTCGATGGGTCGTGCACGATCACGTTAGACTCGGCGTGCAGCGGCATCTTTCAGACGATCGGCTCGATCTGCTTTCCCAATCCCTGTCCTCAACCCGTGGGCGCGTGCTGCGCGGCCGATGGTGCGTGCGAGATCACGCTCCCCAACACGTGCCCCGGTGCCTTCGTCTCCGTCGGCTCGGTCTGCACACCCGATCCGTGTCCGCAGCCGACGGGTGCCTGCTGCTGGCCCAACGGTTTGTGCAGCATCGCGATCGAGACGACATGCGCCGGGCTCTTCCTCACCGTCGGTTCGATCTGTGGGCCAAACCCCTGTCCGCAGCCGACGGGCGCGTGTTGTGACGCCGATGGTTCCTGCACCATCACCGCATCGGCCACGTGTTCGGGCACGTTTCAATCCATCGGTTCATCGTGCGATCCCAACCCTTGTCCGCAACCCACCGGCGCGTGCTGCAAGGGTTCAAGTTGCAGCATCACGACCAGTGCCGCGTGCTCCGGGCCATCAACGCTCTTCGCGGGTATCGGACTCGCGTGCAACACTTTGCCAAACTACACCGCTCCGTGCTGTCTGGCCGATTACAACCACCTCGCCGGACTGAGCATTCAGGATCTGTTCGACTTCCTCGCCGGATACTTCGGCGGCGATTCCGCGGCCGATATCAATCAATCCGGCGTGGTCTCCGTGCAGGATATCTTCAACTTCCTCGACGCATACTTCACGGCCGGGTGCCCCTGAATGTTGGTATGGGCGATTTGAACCACCCATCCAACCTCCCAAGCTGCAAAATCGAAAAGAGTTACCCAGATTGACTCGCTGAGAGTTGCGTAATCACCGAACCTCTGGCAAACTTGGGAACATGCCGGGCTTCACCCGGCGCATAGTGTTGCGCCGATTCCCATCACGTCTGTCCATATCAGGAGGCGATGCCGAATGTCCAATGCCACTTGTTCCTTTCACGATCGAAGGATACACCGATTTGCCGCAACGATTCTCGCCGCGGCAACCGGGCTCACCCTCTTGGCAGCGGCACCGGCTTCGGCCGGCGAACCCGTTCGTGTATTCGCGTCCGCCGCGGTTGGTGTTGACTTGAAAGATGTTCCAACCATGCGCGTGGTCCTGCGCCCAAGCCTCATGAACGGGCGCGGTGGTTCGACGGGCTTTGCCAATCGCGGCCCCGGCTGTCCGATGACCACATCGTCGCATACCAACCCCGATCCCGACTTCAGCGGCGGAACCTACATTGCCCAAGCCGGCTTTGGTGAGATGGAGATCGCGGCGGCCTCATACACGCTCGCCGCATCCGCATTCCCCATCAAGCTCAACCTCGCCGAGTTCATACTTGTCACGTCGGGGGCCTCGACGCAGACCGTGACGGAGTGGAGCTTCCTTGTCTGGGATGGTCCGCCCAACACGGGCACACTGGTGGCCACTTACAGCTCCGACGATGTGATTCTGCCGCACGCCCGCGTTGGGCCGGGAACCGCAGGTATCAACATCCAAGTCTCGGTCGATCCACAAGATCCCGAGCAGATCTTTGTCAACGATGTTTCGGGCACACACAGGTTCACGATCGGCTTCCGGATCGACAGACACCACAACCAGACCGTGAGTGCCTGTACCCAAGGTCCACCACCCCAGTCAAACGCCTTTCCCGCCACCGATACAGGCGGACTTCAAAATGATGCGAACAACTGGCTCTTCGGCTTGAACTGCGGAGTATTTGGTTGCCCGGCCAACGGCGGGTGGGCGACCTTCAACGCACTCAATATTTTCTGCCGCCCAAGCGGCGATTGGGTCATGCGCGCCACATGGGAATCGGTGAACTGTGCACCACCGCTCGGCGCGTGTTGCACCAACGGCACATGCACCGTCAACCTCGCGACCGCCTGTCTCGGCGCTGGTGTCTATCAAGGTGATAACACCACCTGCGTCTCGGTCGTCTGCCCCGCGCCCACCGGCGCGTGCTGCTTCTCAAACGGAACCTGCCAGACCCGCACCGCCGCCTCGTGCGCGGGCTTCAGCGGCACCTACGGTGGCAACGGTCTTGCCTGCACCGCCGGCGGTCTGTGCCCAACCGGCGCGTGCTGCCTCAGCAACGGCAACTGCACCGCCGCACAACTCGCCACGCAGTGCAGCGCGGCGGGCGGAACACTCCAAGCCATCGGCTCGACCTGCTCACCCAATCCCTGTCCACAACCGACGGGCGCGTGTTGTTTCTCGTCAACCGGCTTTTGCAGTCTCGAACTCTCGGCCAACTGCAACATCCCCGGCACGGTCTTCGGTGGCAATGGTTCGGTCTGCTCCGCCGCGACCTGCCCGAATACCGGCGCGTGCTGTTTCAACGGGTTCTGCAACATCGAGACCGGCTCTTCATGCACCGGCATTCCCGGTGCAACATTCCAGGGCATCGGCACCCTCTGCAACCCCGACCCGTGCTCGGTCGCCACAGGTGCCTGCTGCTGCGGGGCAACCTGCTCGATCACCACTTCCGCCGCGTGTGTCGGAACAAGCACCCGTTTCGCGGGCAACGGAACCGTCTGCAACGCGGCCATCAACAGCACCTCGCCGTGTTGCAAGGCCGACTACAACCAGGGCGGCACGCTCGGTGTTCAGGATATCTTTGACTTCCTGACCGGATACTTCACCGCCGACGGATGCGCCGATCTCAACGGTAACGGCGTCAGCGTGCAGGACATCTTCGATTACCTATCCGCCTACTTCAGCGGCGGATGCTGACTTGAAACTCAAGCGCGAACCTTCGCGCCTGACCCGACTGACACATCGCCGCTCGCGTCCGACATGGACGCGAGCGGTCTTTACAGCCTACGACCGATAGCACGCGGCCCAGTCCGGTCGTGGACCACCCATCTTCACTTCGCGACTCTGTACCCCGCCTCTGGGTATGGCCCTCTGCGGCGCGAAGTGGGCTTTTGGGTCTGAGCGGTGTACCTTCCATCACGAATCGACCGGGCGGCCAAGTTCACGCGGAAAAGCCAACTCATCGGAGCGACTCATATGTTCATCGGGTCTTCGCGCGCACGACTGCTTTCGATGCTTGTGGCGCTCTCGGCAGTTGTCTGTTCTAAGTCTTGGTCCAGCGCGGGCCCCATGGCCCCCGAGGTCGAGCCAAACGATACCAAGGCCACCGCGACACCCGTGCTGGGTCTGCTCTCGGCCGATTCCATCACCGGTCTTTCAACCGCTACATCGGGCGCGGGGCTTGATTACTTCCGCATCAGTACGGCACCCGCAGCCGCCGGAATTTATCGTCACCAGCTCACGCTCACAACCACCGGCACCGCCGGCCACACGCTGACCATCCGCGGCCTGAGCCAGTCAGATGGGGTGATCAACGCCGGCACGGATCTCGCGGTCCAGACCGGACAGACCCTCACAAACCCCGCGCGCCGTATCGCTGCGTGGTATGGCTTCGGGCGCGAAGAGCAGATTTTCTGCCGCGTCGCGGGCAACAGCCAGACCACGGCCCTTTACACAGCCACGCTCGCGACCACGCCGGTGGTGCCGGTCGAACTCACAACACCGTTGGCGGCCGGTTCAATCATCATCTCTTCGGGAACCGCGGGCGCGCCCGATACCGACATGTGGCTCTACGACGAGCAGTTCAGCGCCATCGTCGGCGCGGGCAACGACGACGAGTTCAACTCGTCTAACTTTACCTCTCGCCTCACCCGAACCCTTCCGCCGGGCATCTATACACTCGCGATCAGCCGGTTCAACCTCGCGAACAATCTCGCAAGCCCCGTTGATGATGATTCGCGCAATGGCAACGTTCTCGACCTGCCCAACGCCGTTGCCGGAAGCGCCATCAATCCCGGATCTCAATCAGACTTCGCCATCTCGTTCAACGATGGTGTGCAGCCCGCCCTCCTGGTGCCGGTCACCATCCCGATGGGCGGAGTTGGCGACGTGGTCTTCGTGCGGTTCATCGTCGCGGGTGTCCCCCGCCCTTCGGGTGTCGGCAGTTCGATACCCAGTCCTGTTCCGCAAGGCACATCGGCATCGCTCGTCATCTCGGTCTCGCCCGTTCCTGGTAGTTCGTTCGAGAACATCACCTCGGTGATCGCCGATGTTTCCGCCGTCACCGGCAACCCCAATGAGAATGCGGTCGCCTTCACGCGCAACGGCATGACCGCCGACTGGGTCTTCACATTCGCGGGCGCGCTCGGTTCAGTCGGCCCACGCACCGTGCCGTTCACCATCATCGACAGCGGCACACCCTCACCGGGCATCGGCACTTTCACCGTGACGATTGCCGCACCCCCACCGGCCAACGATACCTGCCAGACCGCACAGCCGCTTCAACTCGGGATGGGTATCGGCGGCAGCACCATCAACGCCACCACCAACGATGGTCCACCACCTCCGGTCTCCTGCTCAGCGGGTGGGTCCAACAAGAGCGTCTGGTTCTCATTCACGCCCGCAACAACGGCAAACTACCGCATCACTTCCTGCGGTTCAGACTTTGACACGGTGCTCTCCATCTTCACGATCGGGTCGTGTGCAGATCAGGCAACATGGACCCTGCTTGCCTGTGATGATGATTCATGCGATGGCGCGCTCCCACCCGGATCAGCGCAGGCCTCCGAAATTCCCAGCCTCACCCTCTCCGCCGGAACGACCTACCGCATTCGCCTGCGGGCTGGGGTCCGACAAGTGCGGGGTTTTATTCGATCAACATCATCACCGCCATCGGCACAGGCGCATGCTGTTCCGGTGGGTGTTGTTCCATCACCACGCAGGCCGCGTGTGCCACGCTCTGGACGGCAAACCAGACCTGCTCGCCCACCAACCCCTGCCCCGTTCCGGCCAATGACTCGTGCCTCGCGCCTCGAACCCTCAATCTCGATCTGACCGAGAGCGGCGACAACTGCAGCGCCACCACCACCGCCGACGGTCCAAACGCTGTTGGTGCCGATTGTGCCGCCGGTAGTCGCGGCGTCTGGTTCCAGTTCGTCGCGCCCGCTTCCACCATCTACACCTTCAGCACCTGCGGCAGCCTGATCGACAGCGTGCTCACCATCTTCAGTGGACCTTGCAATGCCCCCGTGCAGGTCGCCTGCAACGACGATGGCGGATGCTCGAGCCCAGGATCATCACTCGCTTCACGCCGCGCTGGCGTTCTGCTCGATGCCGGGCTGCCCTACCTCGTGCGCATCCAAAGCTTCGGCGCGGCGGGCAGCGGCGGTACCTATCAACTCCTTGTGACCAGCGACAACGTGATCGGGTCATGCTGCACCACCAGCGGATGCGCGCTCACCGATGCGCAGCGCTGCAGCGACGAGTTCGTCTCGGGTGGAACGTGCAGCCCGAGTCCGTGCCCTTTGGTCACCGGTGCGTGCTGTTCAGGGTCATCGTGCATCCTCACCACATCAGAAGCCTGCGCCGGACCCAACACCCGGTTTGTCGGCGCGGGTATCGCGTGCAATCTAGCTGGCAATCTCGCTGCTCCCTGTTGCACGGCCGACTTCAACCAATCCGGCGGCTTCCCCGCCGCGACCGTGCAGGATGTCTTCGACTTCCTCAGCGCGTTCTTCGCCAACTCCCCGCAGGCCGATCTCGGCGGTGGGGGCGTAACGGTTCAGGATGTCTTCGATTTCCTGACCGCGTTCTTCTCCGGTGCGTGTTAAGCTGGCGAGTCTGCGTCTCGCCCAATACGCACGACTTCCCGAGTGACCGGGCGTAGTCACCCCGTTTTGGGGGATTGTCCGCCCGCGCGGGCGCGATCCGCAAAAACTCCGAGATATACATCAGTCAATTTGCTGGCAGGTCCGATCAGAATCGGGTATTGATTGAGGATCTCATGGAGTGTCACTCCTGAACTCTCAGAAGCGGTGCGCTTGTCGGGCGTTCGATCAGCGCATCCACTCATCAGGCCGGCAAGAAGGAAGCAAGGGTTTATGCCAACCAAGAACTATTATTCATCAATTTTGAGCGCACTGGTGCTCTATACCGGACTCGTCTCGAGCGCGTTCGGGCAGTCCAACACCTGCGCGACCGCAACCGTTGCCAATCTCGGTGCCAATGCCGGAACCGCCGTCGGCGCAACCAACGATGGTGCGAGCACCTGCGGCCTCGCGGGTGGTCGCGACGTGTATTACAGGTTCACCCCCACCGTCACCGGCACCTACCAGCTTTCGCTCTGCCAGGATGATATTTTCTGGGATACCGTCCTCTCGGTTCACACCGGCTGCCCGGCGACCGCCCTGAACACGCTCGCGTGCGATGATGATGGGTGTGGCTTCGTCGCCGGCCTCTCGGTCATTGAAACCATCGCCCTCACGGCCAATGTCCCCTACACCATCCGGATCGCTGGCTACGCAGCGGGCACAACGCCCAGCAGCATCATCCTGAACATCAACAGCCAGATCAGCGGCGCGTGCTGCGATGGCCCTTGCTGTCTGCTCTCGACGGCTACATCTTGCATCGGCGTCTTTCAGGGTGCCAACACCATCTGCACCCCCATGCTCTGCGGAACGACGGGCGCCAACGATGATTGCGCAGGCGCGATCGACTTCCTCAACGTCACCGGCATCAGCACGACCGGCAGCACCTTCCTTGCCTGCACCACGGTCGGTTCGGGCGCGGGCTGTGGCGGTGGTGGGGTCAACGATGTCTGGTACCGCTTCCGTCCGTCCGTGACGGCCAGCTACACCGCCAACCTCTGCCTCTCGAACACCGCGTGGGATTCGGTCATCTCCGTTCACACCGCCTGCCCCGGCACCGCCGGCAACCAGATCGCTGGCGCGTGCAACGATGACAACTGCACCGGCGACATCGGCCTCTCGGCCATTACCACCACCTTCTCACTCACCGCCGGCACCGATTACTACATCCGCGTCGCTGGCTACATCAACAGCAACTTCGCCCCCAATCGCGGCGACTTCCAGCTCACCGTCACCAGCGAGCCGCTCGGCAGTTGCTGCGCACCCGCGGGCACATGCAGCGTTACGCCTGCTGCCTCATGTATATCACCCAATGTCTGGACCAGCGGCGCGGCCTGCGCTCCCAACAACTGCCCGCAGCCCATCGGTGCCTGCTGCGATACCAACACCGGTGCCTGCACTTCGGTCACCGCCCCCAACTGCTTTGATACGTTCCAGGGTGTCGGCACCCTCTGTGTTCCCAACAGTTGCGCCCAGCCCTCGGGTGCCTGCTGCACCGGTGGCGGCCTTTGCGTGGCCACGCTCGGCTCGGGTGCATGTGCCGGCACATTCCAGGGCGCGGGCACAACCTGCACGCCCAACTTCTGCCCTCCACCTCCCGCCAACGATCTCTGCTCCGGCGCAACCGTCGCCTCAATCGGTGCCAACGCCGGCACGCTGATCGGCTCGAGCAGCGATGGCTTCAACACCTGCGAAGGTGGCGGCGGCATCGACGTCTACTACTCCTTCACTCCTCCCGCGACTGGCACCTACGAAGTCTCGCTCTGCCAGGACAACGTCCTCTTCGATTCAATCCTCTCTGTCCACACCGGGTGCCCGGCTGATGGCAGCAACGAGATCGGCTGTGATGATGACGGCTGCGGATTCATCTTCGATCTCTCCACCATCGCCACCATTCAGTTGACCGCTGGTCTCCCCAACCCCTACATCATCCGTGTTTCGACATTCGACGGCGCAACTGCCGGCGACAGCTTCATCCTCAACATCAACCCTGTGGCCAGCGGCGCGTGCTGCTTGCTCGATGGTTCGTGCGAAGTAAGCACCGCCAACGGGTGCCTCGGTTCGTTCCAGGGCGACAACTCGGTTTGCGCCCCGAACCCCTGCCCTCAGCCCGGCGCGTGCTGCTCCGCGGCCGGCTGCTGCACTTCCACGCTTCAAACCAACTGTGCCGCCACGTTCCAGGGTGTGGGCACCGTCTGCACGCCCAACCCCTGCGGCGCGGTCCCGGCCAACGACTCCTGCAACGGCGCCGTTGCGCTGACGCTCGGCGCACCGGTCACCGGCTCCACCTGCCTCGCAACTTCCAATGAGCCCGGCGTCGGCGGCTCGTGCGCCACCGGCGGCCTCGCCAACGTCTACCGCGGCCTCTGGTTCTCCTTCACACCTTCATCCACGGCCGCTTATCGTGTGAGCGCGTGTGGTTCGGGCCACGATACCGTTCTCTCCATCCAGACCTCCGCCAACTGTCTCAACTTCGTTGAGCTTGTCGGTGGCTGCGATGATGACACCTGCGATGGCCTCAACCCCGCGGGCAGCGGCTTGGCTTCAGATATCACCAGCATTGTGCTCACCGCGGGCACGAACTATTACATCCTTCTTCAATCGTGGGGCGGTGGTGCTGAGCCCATCGGCGGCACCTTCGCACTCGTCGTGACCTCAGTCGGCACACTCGGTGCCTGCTGCAACGCCTCGACCTGCACCCAGACCGATGCAGCCAACTGCGCATTCGTCTTCACGGCCGGCAACGTCTGCTCGCCCAACTCCTGCGCTCCGGCGACAGGTGCTTGCTGCTGCGGAGCTAGCTGCACCGTGACCACCTCGGCGGCCTGCCCGACCGGTCCCGGCACCAACGCAACCTACAGCGCTGGCGGCGTCTGCACACCCTTCTCGCTCACGGTGCCCTGCTGCCGCAGCGACTACAACAAGTCGGGTGGCGTGCCTTCCGTCCAGGACATCTTCGACTTCCTGAGCGGCTACTTCGCCGCCAGCCCCTGTGCTGACACCAACGACGTCGGCGGCGTCTCGGTTCAGGACATCTTCGACTTCCTGTCCGCCTACTTCGGCGGTTGCTGATCCATACCCGTGCTGACCTCACGCCCACCGGGTGAGGTCGGCCTCGTCTCTTCAGCCTATTCTGTCGAGACCTGATCTATCCAGATCACTTCGGTTCTACAACAAAGCGGCGGGCCTCTCAGGCCCGCCGCTTTTACTTTTACCCTCGGTCGTGCTTTGATTGACCCTCATGACCGATCCGGACCTCTATCAACTCGACCCCAAGCCACCCGTGCCCATTCTGCCCGGGGTGGTCATTGTGCGCGAGGCCGCACACTCGACCATCGATGCGCTCGCGGCGGAGATGTTCATCCACGCGAACAACTGCGCGCGGGCCTATGGCGAGTTTCACATGGCCCTTTCGGGCGGTAGCACGCCCGTCCCGCTTTATGAACGCCTGATGATCGACCCCGCCCTCCGCGATTTTCCCTGGGAGAAGTCGCACATCTGGATCGTTGACGAGCGCCGCGTGCCCTTTGACGATGCACGTTCAAACTTCAAGGCCATCAACGAGATCCTTGGCGATCACTCGGGAATCCCTGCCGCGAATGTGCATCCCATCTTCGCCATGTCTGAGGATGCGGACACCGCGTATGAGCTTCAGCTCCGCCAGGTGCTCGGCAAGCGCGAGCGCGGCCAGGAACGCCTCGATTTCATGATGCTGGGCATGGGCTCGGACGGGCATACCGCATCGTTGTTCCCACACTCGCCCGCGCTCGGCATCGATGACCGGGCGCAGTCGCCGCGGGCCTTGCCAAGGCTCGTCAGGATCAACTCCGGCCCGAACGTCACACCGCCTGATCGTGTGACCATGACCTTTGATATGATCAACGCATCGCGGTTCGTGGCCGTGCTTGCCACGGGCGCGGCCAAACGGGCAACGATTGAACGCGTTGCGGCGGGTGTTGGGGCCTCGTGCGGCACGGGTCCGGGGGGAGCGCCCATCGGTCCTGCACCGTCGGGCGAGGCCATCGCCGAACTGCCGATCCTCGGTGTTCGCCCGGTCGCGGGCGTGCTCCGTTGGTACCTTGACCATGACGCGTGCGCGTCACCAGCGCCCGGCGCGTGATTGATTCAACAACGGGGTGCTTTCCATGTTGTCTGTCGAGCCGAACGAGCGAGTCACTTTCGGCATTGCGTATGAAGATGACGATCTGCTCGTCATTGAAAAGCCCGCGCGGGTGCCCACCCAGCCCGGCAAGGGCCATCAGACCGACACACTGCTCAACGGGCTGTTTGCCAAGTACGGCAATCAGTTGCAGAACCTTGGCAAGTCGCGCGACTTCGGGATGTTGCATCGGCTGGACAAGGACACGTCGGGCCTGCTCATTGTCGCCCTGCGCACGGCGGCCTATGACACCTTGCGCACGGCGTTCGAGCAGCGCGAGGTTCGCAAGTATTATTGGGCGATCTGCTCGGGCGCGCCGCGCCAGCCGCGCGGCGTGATTCGTGCCGCGATCGTCGAATCTGATGGTGGTCAGGAGAACACCAATCGTCAGAAGCTCGCGCGCGTCTCGCGGGTTGGCAAGCCCGCACTCACCGCGTACCGCGTGCTCGACTCAGGGCCGATGGGGTGCCTGATCGAAGCCCGCCCAGTGACCGGAAGGCTGCATCAGGTCAGGGTTCATCTTGAGGCGATCGGTTGTCCGATCCTCGGCGACCTGTTTTATGGCCCGCGCCGCGTGCAGGGGGCTTCGCCGCGGCTTGCGCTGCATTCGCACCGCCTGGTCTTTGTGCATCCGCGCACGGGCATCACGATGGATATCCATACCGACTGGCCCAAAGACCTTCGGCGCGTGCTGCGGAATGTGCGTTTGCGAACCGATGCGGCGCGGGCCGCCGACAACAAGGCCGCGGCGTTGTTGGCCACTGAACCACTCGACGACAAGGCTCTGCCCGATGCGGCGGATAACGGTACAGAATAAGTTGGGCCTGAGTTCAGCCTTTTGTTGAGGCGATGCACCGCATGAGGTCCGACGCGATCGCATCGGCGATCATGAACCCCGAATCGGTGAGCACCCAGCGCGCATGGTTGCCGATGATCGTCATGTGCCCACGCTCGTGCACTCGCGCCACGTGTGTACAGAGTCGGGCCGCCGAACCACTCGAAACCGCGTGGCAATCGGCAAGCAGTTCCGCGGCATCAAGCCCGCTCGCCAGCCGCAAACCCATCATGATTCTTTCGCGCAGCAGCCGCGCCGGATCCGGCCCTTCGTGGTCGGTGATCGGTGAGAATCCATCGCCGCTCGCGAGATAATCACCAAGCCTTGGAACGTTCTTCCATCGATGGCTGCCCGACCGCATCGTTGGCCCGGCAAGCGCGTGGCCCGAGGCGCTCGGACCCGCCGCGAGCCATTGTTCCTGAAGCCAGTAGGCGATGTTGTGTCGTGACTCATGGCCGGGGCGTGCGAAGTTGCTGACCTCGTATCGCTCGAGCCCGGCCCCGCGCAGCCGTTGCACGGTCAGCTCGAACATGGAGGTCTCGGTCTCATCATCAACAGGTTCAAACTCGCCACGTGAGAGACGATGGGTCATCGCCGTGTTCGGCTCGTACGTCAGGTTGTAGCACGAGAGGTGCGTGGTCCCGAGGGCTACAGCTTGTGACAGGTCGTCGCCCCATTCAGCTACCGTCTGGCCGGGAATGGCAAAGATCAGATCGACCGACTGCCGCGAGATTCCCGCCGCCCGCGCGGCGTTGATGGCCTTCGCCACATTCTCGGGCTGATGCCAACGCTCAAGGGTCTTGAGGTGGCGTGGGTTGAACGACTGAGCCCCGATGCTGACGCGGTTGACCCCGCCCGCACGCAGCAGGCCCATCAACTCAGGTGATGCCGACTCGGGGTTGCACTCGACGGTGAACTCGGGCTCATCGCCCGCGCGCGCGCGGCGGATGTCGGACAGATCAAACAGGCCGTTGACCTCCGCAAGCACGCGCTCCCACAACTCAAGTCGGAGCAGGCTCGGAGTGCCGCCACCCACAAAGATCGTGCGGAGGGGTTGCCCTCGGGCGTGCGGCGCCAGAGCCCGCAGCTCGCCGATCAGCCGATCAACAAACGCGGCCTGCTGGTCGCGGTTATCCACAAACGAGTAAAAGTCGCAGTAATGGCACTTGTGGACACAGAATGGCGTGTGAATGTAAAGGCTGCGAATAGGCGGGTGCGAGGCTGGTTCACCCAGACCCTGCGACGCCCGCAGGGGCAAACCGTCGGCCCCAACTGGCCCGCCATGTTGCTTGGCAAGCCCGAGTGGGATATGTTGGGTAGTAGGGGGTTGCGGCATCGGGTGGTTGTTGGTCGATAAGGCAGAAGCGTGGGATGGTCAGAAGTGTCGGGGGCGTGTGAGGTTGGTCGAGCGCGTCGGGCCGAGTTTGGCCGCGACGTGCGGAAGGGTAGGTTCGCTTGAAGATCTCGCTGGTCATGGTGACATCCGACGGAACCAACCGCGAACTGGCGGTAGCAAAGCTCCCGCTGATCGTTGGTCGATCGGTGGAGTGCAAGCTGCGCATCCCGGTTGACAGCGTTTCGCGCCAGCACTGCGAGTTGGACGAGAACGATGATGAGGAACTGGTGATCCGCGATCTGAAGTCGAGCAACGGCACGTATGTCAATCGCGAACGCGTGAAGGAGCGCGAGCTTCTGCCCGGCGACCTTGTCTCGATCGGGCCGGTGGTCTTTGTCGTACGGATCGATGGGCATCCGAAGAACATCGACCCCGCCACGGCGTTCAAGACGGGCGCGGTGGCGGTCGGTGGCGGAGCGGCATCGATGATGGACGGTGTGCCGACCTGGTCGGGTCAGGCTGGTTCTGGCGGAGGGGCTGGTGGGGGAAGTTCGCAAGCACCCAAACCCGCACCTCCGATCACGGCCAAGCCCGCCGACGATGACAGCTTCGAGAGCCTGCTCAAGAACCTGCGTGAGTCTGATGACAAGTAGTTCGTGACGGCTCAGCGGATGATGATCGCGCTGTGCGGCCCGCCGCCGATGCCGAGGAAAAAGTCCTGCTGTTCGAGGCTGGGCGCGCCATCTTTGCGAACCAGGCGCCAGAACGAGACCTCGCCGTCATAGGCCTCGGGGTCGAGCGATGCGTATTGCGAGACGCAGAGGAAGCGACCGGTTGTATCAAAGGTTACACCTGCGGGCACGGCACCGAGCAGCGATTCGCCGTGCGTCGTGAGCCGACCATCGCGAGCGAGCGAGTAGAGCACGATGCTGCCGCCGCGGCGTGATTCCGACCCGACCGAGACCAAGCCGTTCGCGCAGGCGATGAGAGTGCCATCGGGGCTGATGGCCATGCCCGTGGGCGCGAGGGCGGTATCGGCCGAGGCGATGACGGTGTGCGCGCCCGCGGCGATTTCTGAGTCAAGGTTGTCATCGAGTCGGATGACGCTGATGCGGCCCGGGCCAAGGGGCTGACCATCAGACTGCGTGCGCGATGAGCCGGCATCGAGACTGACAAAGTGCTTGCCATCTTTGCTGAACTGGCCGAAGATTGGCTGCTTGCCAACCTTCACCGGTCCACCCCATGGTGCGAGTTCGAGCGATTCGCCCGTGACCTTGAAGCGGTAGAAGATCACTTCGGCGCGGTTGCCCAGTGAGACGGCAATCGCCCGGCCGCTCGGATGCCACGCAACGGCGGTCGGCGCGGCCTCATCATCATCAAGCCCATTGAGCGGCCAGGCGATCGATTCACCCGGCACGCCGCCGTTCGCACCAAGCGGCGCGACAATGAGTTGGTTGCGGGCGTTGGTCGTGACAACCGCGACGTAGTTTCCTGAAGGGTGTACGGCGACCGCGCGCGGGTCAGGCCCGACGTAGGTCTTGCTCAAGACCTTGGGGGCCGAGAGGTTGGTCAGGTCGATCGAGGTCAATGAGTCGCCCATCGTCAACGAGGCCACGCTTCGCGCGCCCACATCAAGGGCCGGACCACGTGTCTCGACCACATAGGCAAAGCGTCCATCGGGTGATACGGCGATCTGGCCCGGTGAGCCGAGCGCGGAGCTTGAGACATCGGCCTGCGCAAAGGGTGTGGAAGGCTCGCGGATCGGCAACGAGATCACCGTGAGCGAATCTTTCAGACCGGGCTTGGTGGGCAGCATGGTCGAACTGCCGGGCTCGGTCGGCAGATCCGCATCGCCGAGCGCGAGGATGTAGCGTCCGCCAACCGACGATGGATTGGCCATTCCGCTGCCAGCGCCGCCCTCGCAACCGGCAAGCAGCATCGCGGCCGCGAGACCGGGGAGGATGTGCCGAACCATTGAGCGAGAGAGCGAAGGTGTGTTGCGGTTGAAATCGCGGGCCATGGTCGAAGTCTCCGATTGCGGTGCGTGTGCCTGGCGAGAGGTTAGTCAGGCGATGGGGCGGGCTCTGGCCAGATCGTACCAAGATCCACCGTCGCACCGGGCGGGGTGAGCGGATGAGCCGCACGGTCCATCGCCCGAAGCGCGGCCAGTGCGGCGGCCATATCCGGTGGAAAGGGCGCGGTGAAGGACATTGGTCGCTCGGTGGCGGGGTGTCTGAACGCAAGAGTCGCGGCGTGCAGAGCCTGTCGGACGACGATCGGCAGCTCATCAGAACCAGCCGGTAGAGCGGCATCGAGCCCAGAGGCGAGCAGGGCACGCCCGCCGTACATGTCATCACCCACGATCGGATAGCCGCCGTGCGTGAGGTGGACGCGGATCTGATGCGTGCGGCCCGTTTTGAGTTCAAGCTCGATGAGCGAATAGCGGGGGGGAGTGGCGGGCCGCGCTTCGGAGCCGGGGCTAGGTGCATGACCATCAAAGTGGCCGCGCACGCGACAGATCGTTACCGACTGCTTGCCGAGGTGATCGTGACGCACGACGTACTTCTCACGATAGCCTTTTTCCTTGGATGGGTGCGGGCCGATCGGCTTATCGATCACGTCGATCGGCGGCTCAACCAGCCCATGCACGAGCGCGAGGTAACGCTTGTCAACGGTGCGCAACTCAAACTGCCGGGCCAGCCGCCAGTGAGATGTGTCATCTTTGGCAAACACGATCAGGCCCGAGGTGTTGCGGTCGAGTCGGTGTACGACCCCCGGTCGGGCGAACTCTTTGCCAACCGCGGAGAGCGATCCACCGGCTTCGCCCGCCGCGCTGCGCTTGGCGAAGTGAAACGCGAGCGCGTTGATGAGCGTGCCTTTGTTGTGCGAGCGGGCCGGGTGAACGATGATGTTCGGGTGCTTGTTGAGCACGATGATGTGCTCGTCTTCATAGAGCACCTCGATCGGGATGTCTTCAGGCTGCACCTCGCTGGGCGGCGGGGGCGGGATGAAGACTTCGACGCGGTCATTGGCGGCAACCTTGGTGCTCGCGCGCGGTTTGCGGCCGTTGATCGTCACACCGCCCTCATCAATGAGTCTTTGCAACTGTGTGCGGCTCATGAAAGGGATGCGGTCGGTCAGGTATTTGTCGAGCCGCTTCTGCAGGTTGCGCTGAAGCACAAAGACGACGCGGTTCGGTGCATCATCATCCGCGCCGGTTGTCGGTGGGGCCTGATCCGGGTCGGGCGGGATCAGCGGCGATGATGCGTCATCTTCGAGTTCCGGGTCGGACTCGGCCTGGGGCGGATGAGTTGCCACAGCCGCCAAGGCGCACCGTCGGATAGCCTCAGGATCCACCTTTCCGCCGTGCAGAATGAGCTTTGAACTCTTTGAGGTATCTGCCCCGCTGCGCGAGGGCGGAAGATGCGCGGGCAGCGAGGGCTGAAGATGATCTTCACCACGCGAACGCGAATGGTCGTTGCCCGCGCTCACGGAACCTCACTGCGGCTTGGTG
>Ga0163148_10003066_pt1 | contig 19030 bp, 18 predicted proteins | sample OliLakLV19MP7P2_FD_148606 | JGI IMG/M metagenome (GOLD analysis project Ga0163148, IMG submission 148606) | Freshwater microbial mat bacterial communities from Lake Vanda, McMurdo Dry Valleys, Antarctica- Oligotrophic Lake LV.19.MP7.P2 | ecosystem: Environmental > Aquatic > Freshwater > Lake >...
CTTTAGAGTTGCTGCCATCTACCCGTAATAAACGCAGTTCCGTATGAACTTGGGCAAACACTCTTAAGTCGTCTTCAATTGTCAAGTCTGTGGGAGTGTTGTATGCCAGGATGATTTCTAGCCCCGCCGCTGGGCGATAAACCGTGCTGAGAATTTGGCGCAACGTTTCTAGAATAATGTCTTGCTCGTTGGGCAAGTAGGCAACTACGATGATGGAGCAGCGCGGTAAAGGAGTGGTTGGGGTAGGGCGTTGAGAGCCTCTAATACCGAAGGCTGTTTTGATGGGACGGACGAGAGCATCCCAGCGATCGCTGGCAGGTTTATCAGTTTGAACGGCAAATCTCCGAAATAGAGAAGTAGAAGCCTCTAAAAGAATCATCAAGGAGCTAAACAGAAAAAAGGTGGCGATCGCCATGTGTATATTCACCAGTGGCAGCCCTCCTATCCGCAGACAAAGGTAAAAGAGGGTGGGAATTCCGATCATCAGGACATGGGTATAGATCAGCTTATGCAGATCGACTGACCACTTCTTCACGTACACCATCCTCCAATTATTAGAGTGAATTGTTGAGCCATCTGTGGACGCATTGGTAAACCTATTGCTAGACCTATTGCTAGACCTATTGCTAGAGAGTCCAAAATCAGTGCCATTGCTGGACTAACTGAGTATTTATGGCTTCTCATCATCGGAGGTATTTTCCGGCAGGTTCCAGGTCGGTTTCGTTTACCCACAGCGATCGCTGACCATCGCTCACCTGGCAAAGAAAAAACTCCTGCTCATCCAATAGCTTTTCTACCTTCAGCACAATCCACCCTGCCTCACTCCGATAGCACACCTCATCTCCCACTTGCGGCTCCTTAAAACGGCGCTGCAACGCAGGTGATTTTGTCAACACGTAGTCTAGATCTCGCAGCAAACCTAATACAATTCGTTGAATTAAAGGACTGATATAAACTATCAAAATTGCTAAAACAAGCGTAATGCCAATCATAATTGGCAGCATCACAGCATACCGCGTTGCATCTCCTTGGACGACCAATTGCAAGCTGCGATCGACCACCAAGCCATGCAATAAAAAGAATGTATAGGTATAGCCTCCCAGTGCAACAAAAAAGGCGGCTATTTGGCGCTGTCCTGCCAAAATCCGGCACATAACCATGCAGCCTAAACCCAATCCAACAGACAGCAGTAAATCTGCAAAAATCCATCCCCAAGTATAGAACTGGCAGATGAAACCGACGACATAAACCAGCGCACCAATCGTTAAGGCGCGGGGAGAACTCCAATAAACAGGTCCCTCATCCTTTATAGAGAGATCACCGACTGCCATGCCGATCGCAAAGGTGCCAAGCTTGGATAAAAATAGGGCAAAGGGTTGCCCGCCGACTTGAGTATCCCAAATCACATAAGTGGGGTGCCCTCCTAAGATGTAAATTGCGATCGCTCGATAGGCTATCGTCAGTAAAACACAGACCACAGCTAGATTTGCGGCTCCCCATCGCTGGAGTAACTGCCACAAAAATGGAAATAGTACAGAAAAACTTAAAATCAGCCAAACAAACCCCCAAGACCTGCTAGTTGCCATCAGCATTTCCCCGTTGTAGTCATACAGTAAGGGAAAACTAATGCCCGCAAAAACATCCCAAGGGTTGGGAAAAGCAGTCTTAGTCGCGATCGCGATCGCCCACATCACCGGAAAGGATAGCCACGCCACTGCCCAAAAAGGAAATAAAATTTGGATCAGTCGTCGCTTTAAGAAAATTCCGACGTTTAAAGGCTTGCCCTTGAGCGATAGCATCAAACTAAAGCCGCTGATCAGCACAAACACATCAATAAACTGAAACCCAAACCACGACGGTAAGCTCAAAAAATAAGGCAATGCTCCTTGTTTAGGAAAGGTACTCATTGCCGTTGCCAAATGGCGCAAATTACTATCTAATCCGGTTGGCTGAGGGGTATAGGCAGATCCCGTAAACCCCATTTGGGCGTAGTAAAGCAGTAGCATCACCACCGCTAGGATGCGAACTCCCTCTAACCAGGCGAGATGCTGCGATCGATCGATCCGTTGATTAATCATCTATATGCTGTCTCTTTTCTGCTGTTATGTGGGCAAAAGCCTTCACAGCGCAGTTTAAGCGGTTATTACGCATCATTGGATCAGTTAATTTATGGTTGTGATAGAAAGATTTGAATAGTGGCTAGCTTCCTTCAATAAAAACTAAAGAATTTCATCTTTCTTTATAGTTCATTCCTGCACTGCCGACATGACAAAAATAAATACTTAATTGGACAGGCGATATTGGACAGGCAGTGTCAGGGAGCTATTGAAACGGCTTTAAAGCGAAAACCGACCCGAAAGTGGCATTTTTGGCGTTGCTGAATGCAAGGATGATTTTTGACTGTAGGGATAGGTCTTGTGCCTACCCTGACAGAGATCGAGGGCAACCACAAGGGATTGCCCCTACGAATTTCATCCCCGAATTCAGCAATACCGCATTTTTACCTGCTATGGTTCGTCAAAAATATAGTTCATCAAAAAGTCAGCGATCGCTCCACTGTATCAATCCTCAAGTAGTAGGCTGGTGTAAAGCTAGTGGGAATTTTCAACTAACGCCATGGCTCGTAGTTTAAAATCGGAAGCCGAATTTTTTCTTCACCAGGGGTTGCAACTCAGCCAAGCGGGTGCCTATGAAGAGGCAACGATTAGCTTTGATCGAGCCTTACAGCTTTATCCGAGCTGGCATGAAACCTGCTATTTCAAAGGCATTGCCCTGTATGAATTGCAGCGATATACGGATGCAGCGGATTGCTTTCAGCAGGCACTTGATTTGAAGCCAAACTATCCAGAAGCTTTAAACAGCTACGGCATGACGTTGTTTAGTTTGGGTAGCTACGAAGCCGCGATCGCCAGTTATGACAAAGCCATTCAACTAAGCCCAGATTTCCATCAGGCTTGGTATAACCGAGGTAATGCGCTGGATAAATCGAACTCCTATGAAGCCGCGCTCAATAGCTTTGATCAGGCGCTGAAGTTAGAGCCAGAATATTCTCGGTCTTGGTATAATCGAGCGATTATGCTTTACAAACAGGGAAAATATGAAGCAGCGATCGCCAGCTACGATAAAGCGATCGAGTTTCGCCCCCACTATTCCAATGCCTGGTATAACCGCGCAAACATTCTCAATCGGCTGAAGCGCTATGCCGAAGCTTTGCAGAGCTATGACCGAGTGCTGACGATCAAATCAGACTGGTATGCCGCCTACTATAACCACGGCAATGTATTACATAAGCTGAAACGACATGAGGAAGCCGTTACTAGCTATGATAGTGCCCTAGAAATCAAGCCCAATTTCTATGAAGCCTGGTATAACCGGGGCAATGCGCTAGATGCTCTGGGACGCTATGATGACGCGATCGCCAGCTATCATAAAGCCGTAACTCTCAAACCCGACTTGCGCGAAGGCTGGTATAACTGGGGCAGCACCCTCCACAAAGCCGGACGATATGAAGCGGCGATCGACAGCTATGACAAAGCGATCGCCCTAGATGCTAAATTTGCGAGGGTGTGGCACAGTCGTGGGGTTGCCTTTCGCAAGTTGGGTAGATATGCCGAAGCGATTACGAGCTACGACAAAGCCGTACAGCATAATCCAAACTTATATGAATCTTGGTATGGACGGGGCGTTACCTTGGGGCACTTAGGACGGAATGAAGCCGCTGTTTCTAGCTACGATCGCGCCCTAGCGATTAATCCTGCTTTTTATCCTGCCTGGTACAGTCGTGGGGTTGCCCTCAGCCACATCGGAGATTATAAAGCTGCTATTACTAGCTACGATCGCGCCCTAGAAATTCGACCCAATTTCCCCCCGGCTTTGCGTCGTCGCAATTTGGCGCTCGATCCCAACAGTCCTTCCATACTTGCGCCTGACCTAGATAGCGATGATGATTTTAATGAGCCAGTATTGGCTGAGGATATGATTGAAGAATCTTTAAATTCTTGAATTTTTCCTTTCGCTAAGAAACTGCCAGTTGGGACTTTTGCTCGTTTGAATGCAGGCAAGATGGCAAGGGACTGTCCAAACAGGTTGCGATCGCCCACAGCAATTCTGATTCTGGCAGAGTGACAGTTTTATCTTGCAGCGCGATCGTGCTACACGCACTCACTATCGCTTGTTTCAGTTTGGGAGACAGCATACTCATCCGTTCTAGGCTGCTTTTCAGGTGGCTAAAATTGCCGTTAGGTGCCGTAGTGGGCAGTTCCCGCGTGCTGGCTCCGGGTAGCTGATAGACCCCCGATCGAAAGGCAAAGGCAACCGTATCCGGCTCAGTATGCCCAACTCGTGCCATCGCTGCCAAAACCATTAGACAGTCTTGCCAAACGGGATCTAAAGTATCGACTGCGGCGATCGCAGGTTGCGCTACACGAGGCTGCAATCGATGCCGTAGCACGGTATAAATCACAAATTCGGTGAGTGACCAGCGTTTGTCAGCCGTTGCCAATCCCTGAAGCACTTTGAACAACTGCTGCAATTGGCTAGCAGGAGCTTGCTGCAAAACAGGAATTACCGAATTTAGCAGAGGTAAGCGCAAGCGAGGATTGGATGTATCCAAGATTTTACCGCTCTCTAGAGTGAGATTTGCGAGGGAAATCGGCACAGTTTGCTGTAGCCATGCTTCTTGCTGAACGCGAACGGAAGGATTTTGGCAATCAAGCATAAGGCTCTGGGCGATCGCGATCGCGCCTTCCAAGGTTTCAGTTGCCTGTTGCAAGCTTTCTGGCAATTGGGCAACGTGCGTATTCGCTACTGTAGTGGAGGAGAGAGATGTTAAGGGCGGCAAACTGGAAGACTTTAAAGCAGCGGCTGAATTTGAAGCGATCGACGAAGTAGAGTTGTTGGAGGCGAAACCCATCACGGCTACCTGTGGCGATTGTGTGGGTGACGCGGGAACAGTGGCGATCACATTGCCCACCACTGCCTCAGCAGGCACCTGTCGTGCACCAATACTTAATCGCTGCAAACGTTGCCGGGTGGGGGGATGGGTCGAAAACCAATCGGCACTCAGCCAGTTTGTATTCGACTCACCAAAAAAGAGATGGCTCATTGCCGCTGCCTGAGGCGCTGATACCCTCGCGTGATTTGCGTGAGATTCAATTTTTTGTAAAGCGCTAGCCAGCCCATCGGGGTTGCGGGTAAACTGCACGGCGGAAGCATCCGCCAAAAACTCGCGCTGCCGCGACACGGCACTTTGCAAAATCCGCCCAAAGAAATATCCCACTCCACCAATCGCCATCAAAGCAATGCCGAACGCAATAATCGCAAAAAAAGACGATCCTGAATCAGACTCTTTTTCAGATTTAGATTCAGAACTGATTGAGATTTCAGGAGAATACCGAACGACAAAACGACCCAAAATATGAATCAGCAAAATGCCATGCAGCAAGCCAATCAGCTTCATGTTTAGCCGCATATCACCATTCAAAATGTGGCTAAACTCATGCCCAATTACGCCCTGTAATTCATCTCGGTTGAGTGCCTCTAAACAGCCACGAGTCACGCCGATCGCCGCTTTTTGGGGTGAATTGCCAGCCGCAAACGCATTAATGCTGGTTTCTCGATCAAGCACAAACACTTGAGGAGCCGGAATACCAGACGCGATCGCCATTTCCGCCACAATATTTAGCAACTGCTTTTCTTGAACTGTCGCCTGTTCTGGCTCAACCAAGCGCCCACCAAGCTCCTCTGCCACCGCCGCCCCGCCTCGCCTCAACTTGATTAGCTTAAACAAGGTTCCACTCCCAATCGCCAGCAATGTTGGCAGCGCCACGCTTAGAAACATGTTTAAACTCAGCAAGCTCACATTTGCCTTCAAGATAAGCCGACAGATGAGCCATAGGGCGAGATAAATAGCACTAACAATACAAACCAAAGACAGCAGATATAGCCACCCCAGCCGACGTGTATTTTGGTGGGCACGGTCTTGATGCTCAAAGAAGTTCATGAGTCAGTACTAGGTGTCAGGTATTAGGAAAGGGCGAATGACGAAGGGCGAGTGGCAAGTGCCATTCTTAGAACGAGACTCGTGGAGCGACTTTCATTTCTGGCGTGGCTTCTTCTAGCAAGTTTGCCGTTTGAAAGTTGAACGAACCCGCGATCAAGTTACTCGGAAACACTTCACGCTTGGTGTTATAAACGGTGACTGCATCATTGAAGGCTTGGCGAGCAAAGGCGACTCGGTTCTCGGTGGAGGTTAGCTCTTCCATGACCCGCGCCATATTTTGGTCGGCTTTTAAATCTGGGTAGGCTTCTGATAAAACGAGCAACCGATCCAAACTTCCCGTAAGTACCGCTTCAGCCGATTCTAGTTGCTGCATCGCTTGTGGATCGCCGGGATTGCGGGCAGCGCGACTGTTGGCACTCATGGCGGCATTTCTGGCAGTGATGACCGCTTCTAGGGTTTCTCGTTCGTGCTTCATGTACCCTTTAGCCGTTTCTACCAAGTTGGGAATTAAATCGTAACGACGTTGAAGCTGAACATCAATCTGGCTATAGGCATTTTTGAAGCGATTTCGCAGTGTTATCAAGCTGTTGTAGGCGTTCATGATAATAACGCCAGCAATCAGCACGAGCATGACAAGAAAAATGAGGAATCCCATAATCTGTTCTGTTTGAAGGTTAAGGTGAACTTGGAGCGTCAAGATTGCTGTTAGTGTTCCCAACCTGAACTGGCTCTACCTAAATCATCAACAGTTTTCAGATTAATTCCGGTTACTGATTTAGATTGCCGATTAGCCTTCACCTCAACCCGTTGCACCTCGTCGTACCATCCTCAACTCTCCACATGCGATCGCTTGTTTCATTACCACTGACACACAGCACAACTTCACGATTACGCTGAAGAATTGGTAGTGTGATCGCTAAGTCTATGGAGTTTCAGTGTCAATGCCTTCCCACATTTGAGAAAGCGAAATCCTTTGCCCTGACGTTGCCTCTTGCAAAGCTCTGCGTAAACTTGCTTTAATATCTTCAACAGAGGTATCGTCGGGATCTTGTTCTACCTGCTCCATAGGATCTTGCTATAGCACTACGAGGTTGTATCAGGACGTATAGTTAAGATTGTAAAGAATATCTATGGAAGCCTATGCCAGCCCCCTACAGTGATGACCTACGTCAAAAAGCGATTGAGGCAGTGCAACGCGGAGACCGCAAAACTGATGTCAGCCGGATGTTGAACATTAGCCGCAACACCTTAGACCTGTGGATCAAACGAGCAGAGCAACAAGGAGCGTATGGAGCCATTCGTAACTATCAGCAAGGCTGTAGACATAAAATCACTGACTGGAAAAGGTTCCGGGAGTTTATTGGAGCGCATGGCGGGAAAACTCAAACCCAACTGGCAAAACTCTGGGGAGAAGGTGTCACGCAACAAAACATCAGTGATGCGTTGCAAAAGATTGGAGTCAGTCGAAAAAAAAGACTTATGGGTATCAAGAACGTGATCACCTCAAGCGCCAAGAGTTTCAGGAGCGATTGAAGACCAAAACAGCGGCTCAGATGGTGTATGTCGTGCGCCTTTGGCGGGGCGAAGCCCTAGAAGCGGGCATTGATAATCGAGACGAGTATGCCTATGGCTACTGTGAGATTGGGAAACGTTTCCACGCCCTTAAGTCGGGCAAACGAACCGAAAGAGTCAGTTGGATTGCGGCGCTCAAGCAAGGGCATATCTTTGCCCCAATGACCTTTATCGGCTGCTGCAACCGCGATTTGTTTGAGGTGTGGTTAGAGAAGTGTCTGTTGCCGCAGTTGCAACCAGGGGATGCCATCGTCATCGATAATGCCAGTTTCCATCACGCTCAGTCCATTGAGGATATCGTAGCCGCAGCAGGATGTGAGTTATGGTATCTGCCTCCCTATTCTCCAGACTTCAACCCGATTGAGCATTGGTGGTTTATGTTCAAAAACTGGATGAGACAACGGTGGCAGGACTTTGATAGCTTCCGTGAGTGTGTCGATGCCGCATTCCATCAGTGTCTTAACGTATTTGCGTAGTGCTATACCAACGCTTTCTTGAGTTCGATTTTGCAGCAAGTGAATGTTTTATGCCTCAAAATGAGCTATCTCATAGAAACTTCTCTTTCAATCTAGCAAAGTAAGAATAACAGCCCAATAGGAGGTCAGCCATGACTCAAAAAACCTTAAATCTGAACTCAGCACCAGGGCATCAAGTCCTCGCTGTTGCTGGAAAGAAAATCCTCCGACCAGGAGGTAGAGCGGCAACCCAACAGCTTTTGGAATGGGCAAACTTCAAATCGGGTGAAACAGTGCTGGAATTGGCGGCAAGTTTTGGGGAAAGCGCGATCGCGTTGGCAAAACAGTTCGGAGTGCGCGTCGTTGGCGTGGAAAAGAATCCGGATAGTGTGGTTCGCGCTCGTGCCAACATTCAAGCCGCTGGAGTTGCAGATCTTGTCGAAGTGATTGAAGGCGATATCTTTCAACTAGATGCTATTTCAGAGCAGTTTGATTATGTTTTAGCTGAAGCTATTCTGACGATGCAATCGCCGTCAGGTAAAGCGAAACTGTTACGCAGTATTCACGATCGCTTAAAACCCAGAGGTCGATTTCTATCTCACGAACTGCTAGTGATTGGCGATCGTGAAACTGAAATCCATCAATCCCTAGCGCAATCGATTCGAGTGAATTCAACCCCTTTGACCGAAGCTCACTGGATCGAAGCTTGCGACACCGCAGAGCTTTCAGTATTGCAACATCAGGCGGGTGTAATGGGACTGCTAAATCCCGCCCAAATTATTGAAGACGAGGGTTTGGGCAATGCGGCAAAATTCTTTTGGAAAGTACTGACTCAGGCTCAATTACGCCAGCGAATTTTATCCATGCGGCAAGTGTTTCAACAGTACAAATCAGAGTTAGGCTACATCGTTCTTATTGCACAACGTCCATAGCAATCATTCATAGCAAACATTCATAGGAAAAGATCATGACGACAACTTCTACAACTGCTACAAATCCTGCTTCGTTCACCGCTCAACTCAAAGAGTGGATCGACTACAGCAAGCCGGGTGTAACTCGAAAAGCGATCGTCAAAGATGCCCAACCTCCGATCGCGCTGATGTGTCTCACAGCGGGAACCGAACTATCTGAACATACTGCTCCTCGAATCGTTACATTGATGGTGATCGAAGGACGCGGAACGTTCACATTAGAAGGGCGCGAAATCGTAATGGAACCGGGCGTATTTATCTATATGCCAGCCCATAAACCTCACGCGCTCCGAGCAGAAGAAAATCTGGCATTTCTGCATCTATAAATCGATCGAGCCTTGAGCAATCTTGTTTAGGGCTTGTCCATCGATCACGGTGACTTTGCCGCCTCGACGGTAAGATACGATCGCATGAAGTTGCTTAAACAATCGAACAGATTCTTCGTAGGTAATGCCAATTCTGCGAGCGATGTAATAGTGAGACTGTAGATCAAGGCAAACTTCGGGCTGAGTGATATCAATCTGTTGCTCGATCGCAGTTTCTTGAATCAACCGAGCTAACCGGACGATCGCACGTTCCGAGACTAATCCATGCACCGTTTCATGAAGCTGTTGCAATCGGTGATTTAACACTGCCATCATTTTGAGCGCAATTTCTGGGTTTGCCTGAATTGCATTGAGCAACGCTTCTCGTTTCACGTTTAGTACTTGCGCTGAACCTTCTGCGATCACCATTGCCGGCGCGATCGAGTCACCAAACAAAGCAGGAGCCGCAAAAATCTCTCCGACATTCAAAGTGCGAAGAATGGTTTCTTTCCCCGTCGTTGCTGTTTTGACAACGCGCAACCGCCCCTGAGCGACGGCATACAATGTCGCAGGCAAGCGATCGCCCTCCTGCATGATCGTTTCCTCTGATTGATACTCCCGAATCTCGCTGTCAGGCTGCAATAAAGCCATCTGTTCTGGCTTAAGATCGGCAAAGATCGAAATGCTAGTAAGTTGCTCGATCGTCGCTTTCATTCTTTATCCTGTCATTGAATTGCATCGCTGCTCAAGAGATCAATTCCGCTTCATCCAGAGATTGTACAATGTCAAACTCAACCGCTTCGTCTGCTCAACCCGTTCGCCTATCCGCTTCGCAGCGCTGGTATAATCCCACGTTCTCGCCAGAACACGGTGTTTATGTGGTGCTGTGCGTCTCTTTTCTAACAGGTGCAGCGGCAGCGCAAGATTGGACTTGGGCAACAACCCTAGCATTGATTTGTGCGTTTTGTGGATTTCAGGCAGAACATCCCTGGATACTGCAAATTAAACAACGGAAAAGCTTAAAAGTACGCTTTGTTGTATGGGGAAGCCTTTATTCAATTGCAGCACTATCGATCGCTGCGTGGCTGTTCCTCAAAGCTCCATTGCTGCTGTGGATTTATGCAGGCGCGATCGTAGCCTTGATCGTTGATGCGATTTCGGTGTGGCATCGAGAACAGAAATCTATCTTCAACGAAATTGTTACTTTTGCAGCGGTGTGTCTGTCGGCTCCGTTTGCTTTCATTGCAACCACTGGAACCTTTTCTTTTACGATCGTTGGATTGTGGCTTTTAAATACCTTGTTCTTCTCTAGTACGATCTTTAATATCAAGTTCCGCAAGTCGAAAACACCGTCAGTTGTTCCTAGCATTCTGTATCACGCAATCGCGACTTTGATCATCGTTGCGCTGTGGTATTTCGCCTGGTTGACTACGTTTACGGTTGCGGCATTTGGGGTTGCACTGGTCAAATTAGCGATCGTGCTCACCCGGCAAGATTGGTATCGCACCACTCCAATTCAGTCGATCGCGGCACTTGAAACTGGCGCATCATTTCTATTTTCGCTCATTGCATCACTTTCTTTATTACCTGCTCATTTGCCACTTTGAGAACATTTATGCCGTTGGCAAAAAATGCTGGAGCGTTTGCTCATGATATGCCTTTTAGCAAATTTCTTAGAAGCACTGCTCAACACCTTTTATCGAGGTCGTAATCGCGTTTTTGCCCGATTCTTTATTTTAGAAACCATTGCTCATGTGCCTTATTTTTCTGGTAGTGCCGTTATGTAAAGGATAGAAGAAAATAAGCTGTCTGCGCCTGTTGCAGGTTTTCTCGAATCTTCTGATTGTAGTGATGAATCAAGTTCCAGATGGCACCTATGTGATGTGATTCTCTAACTTCTTTAAGAACGATAAACTTTGTCGGACTAACCGTGAAATTCGTTGCCGTAGAGTGTTATTCAACCGCTCAATATAGCGGGTTAAACCCTAATCCTTATCGACTGCAAAATGTCGTTTGCTCGGCAGGACACAAGCACCAGAGCACTCCACTGAGTGAGCAGTCCGTTCAAGCTGACTGCGCCAATCACAGAGACATTTTTTCCTCTACGATTGGGGCGTTCCCCATAGACTCGCTTCCCTTGTAGCGATCACGCACATCTGCGGATGAAAGAGAGATTCACCCCTGATTCATCCAAAAAGACGAGATTTTCGGGAGGAATCCCTTTCAAGAGGTGCCAGTATTCAAATCGGGCAAGTTGAACCTCGTCGGTTCCTTTTTTCGAGGGGTGAAGACTTTTTTAAAAAGGTGAGGTTGAGCTTTAGCCGCAGCATCCGATCAGCAGTGGCGATGCCAATGAAGACTCCCGTTTTCTGGTAAAGGCGTTCCCGCAGTTCAGCTAGCGTGGCATCGGGTTGCGCTTCGACTAGTTGTTGCAGGACTTCGAGCTGTTCGACATTGAGCTTGGGTGGGGTCTGTTCAATTCGGAGTTTAGGCGCGATGGTTCCTAATTCACGGTATTGTTTGAGTAAATTGTGGACAAAACTTGAGGTGACTCCAAAGTTTTTAGCTAGTAGAGTAAAAACTTAGTTTTGCAACATCTGATGCCAGCAAAAGCATAGTAGTCAATCGGCATTTTGAATAATACGTTGCAGAACTTTCAGTTCAGTCTACTAGCTGACGTTGTCAAATGTCACCAGACTCATAAGCATCGACAATTTTCTGGCGCAAGTCTAGAGAGTAAGGCTTCATATCCCTTATTAACCATCGATAGAGTTCTGGTTTTAACTGTACTACACTAGATTAATAACTGCTATATTGACCTTTCGTAAGGGCAACTAAGCCACCTCAAAATATAAGTTCAATACGATTACAAAAGTCCACTATTTAAGTTGCTTACCTGTTAAAACAAAACAAGCGCTTACATATTTATAACTGTAAGCGCTTGCCTTGATTCATCACGGTTCAATGTAAATCGGTGAATTATTTGAGTGCGTCTTTTACGTTGTCTTTTGTATCTTCCATGGTTTCACGAGCTTCGCCTTCAGCCTTCTTTGCTTTGCCTTTGGCTTCGGCTTCTTTATCGCCTGCTAGGTTTCCTGCGCCTTCTTGAACGGTGCCCTCAACTTTCTTGGCGGCTGCTTTTGCTTTATCTTCTAAAGACATTGTTTTTCTCCAAAAATGAAATTTTTAATATTGATTGTCAATTGAATAAGCAACTCAGTTGACTAACTACACTGTAACGAAGCACACATAAATGCTCCTCTATCGACAGAGATATTTTGCTGTTAAAAAGTGGGGTGCAATAGGCCAGAGTGCAATTGTTATTAAATGACGCTATTTAATCAAGAAATATCGTCCGTTTCTTTGCAAATGCTCAAAACGAACGATATATATCAACACAAGATTGAGGAGTTGAATTACGCGATCGCAATTCCTAGGGCTGAACTGTAGTAGTAGTAGTGCGAGGACGACGAGCACCTGAAGAAGCACCTAGCATAGCAGCAACCAGACCTAATAGAGAACCGAGAACGAATGACCAGCCAAGCTTTGCGGCATTGCCGGCAATCTCGTTCGCTTGTTGAGCGGTGACATTTGGAACATTTGCAGGATTCGCATTTGGAACTCCCACACCGCTTTGTTGTGCTTGATTGATAATTGAGCCAGCATTAGACGCTACCACCCCAAAAGCACCTGAAACGCCACTAGAAAGCAACCAAGCGCTAATCGCCAAGGTTGTTGCCCACAAAATAGCGCCGTTTAGCAACGCTGTGTTCTTGTTCATTGCTCCGCAGGAACGAGTAGTGACCCAACCGCCGATAAAGAGCGAGATGAATAGACTGATAATTGACCAAATTCCTACAGCAGCACCAACATTGTCTGCATTAGAGCGAGGTGCATCTGAACCCGCAATACCCGTCAGCCCAATTGCGGCACCCAAGGCACTTAGAACCAATTGAGTACTCAAGGCAATCACTAATCCAGCGAGAATAGGACCCCAACGAACGCGATCGTGATACTCGGTCGTCGCAAGCATAGCAGGGCGCTCAGCCATGTAATCAACGGGGCGGTTTACGGTTTGGTCGATGGGTCGGTCAGTGTATGACATAGCTTAATTAAACTCCAGAAAAACAATACGGACAATTCATACCAAGTGTTTCAAATAAGCGCTGAAAGACATTCAGTGATGACTTTTGCAGTCGCTTTAGAAATGGTCTTTGTATTGTTTATACGGGAAAAACTACAAAACTTTCTCTATCTGAAGGAGTGATTTTTTGATTAGTCAGCCGTCTCAGGCGTTTGGCTAGCGGTAGCTGTGAACTATCTTAGGCAAGACATTTTGCAAGGCGATCGCCCAATCATTACACTTCAGTTATGCGTGAACTAAAACAGGCACCCGTTTATAAGCTGGAGTGCCCGATCGCGTCTCTATTTCTGGGTGAAAAATCACATTGACTTCAGGATAGAACATCAACGCCGATCCTTGACGAATCGATCCATAAATCACTTCAACCTGCTCTAGTTTGCCCACATTGCCTTGCACCGTCACTCGCTGATGGGCGTGCAATCCAGCTTGCTCTGCATCAGTTCTATTCATCAATATGCAGTTGCGATGAGGCATTCCTCGATATTTGTCATCGATTTTGTAAACCACCGTATTGTGTTGAGAATAACTGCGCCCTGTCATTAGAGCAACCACGATTCCCTGAGTAGATTCAGGTACGCCAAAATCCTTTAGTTCTGGCAAAGACAGGATTGGCAAGGGAGTCGTGAACATCGTTGCTTTGCCGGAAGGTGTTGGAAAGTGCGGCTCTGTAATGATCCGTCCACCAATGGTAAATTCTTCGTTTGTTTCATCGATCGCCGCCATCTTTTCAAAGCCAGGAATCGTTTGGGCAATCAGTTGCCGCACATACTTTGTGTCTTGCAGCCTGCGCCAATCAACGGGATAGGTGCCATGAATCCGATGTGCCAGTTCGGTTAGAAACATCACTTCAGGAATTAGATCGGCATCGGTAAGATGAGTCTCGCCCGGATCATTGAATCGAACAAAATTGTTACCCGATTCAACCGTTGTTTTATGAGGATTCTCAAATCGATTGAGGACTGGAATCACAATCGTGTTGACCTTTGCTAATCCGTGAAAATGCCCTAGGTTTGGCTTTGTCGCCACGTAGATGATGGTTTCGATGTTTCCCAGTGCTCGTCTGGCTTGAGTTGAGTCTGGGTTTGCCCCATACAAGTTGCCGCCTAAGCAAATGAGTGTATCGACCTTGCCAGCATCCGCCGCCTCAATCAGCGATCGCGTGTCATATCCTTTCACTGCACTCAGCGATCGTCCCAATAGCGCTTCTAGCGTTTGCTGAATCTCTTTTTTGAGATCTACCGTCACTCCCATTGACCCAAATCCCTGCACGTTGGAATGTCCGCGCACAGGCATTACGCCTGCACCTTCCTTGCCTACATTGCCAGATAGCAGAGCCGTATTTGCAATGCTGTAGACGTTGTCTACACTATTTTTCTGCTGCGTAATGCCCATCGCCCAGCCAAACACCACGCCTTTAGAAGTGCCGATGATGGTTGCCGCTGCCTCAATCTCTAATTGAGAGACTCCACAGGTTTCTGTAATAGTTTCCCAAGGAGTTGATCTTGCTTGCTCAACCACTGCTTCCCAGCCCTCTGTATGGTTGCGGAGATAGTTTTCTTGAGCGAATCCTTGCTCGATTAGAGACTTTTGAATGCCCACAAACAGCGCCGTATCGCTACCGGGAATCGGTTGTAGATATAGAGATGCAATCTCAGAACCAGGGATTAATGACTTGACTGGAAATGCTGGAGAGCCAAACTTGACTAAGCCAATTTCCATGATTGGATTAATCACAATCACTTTGCCGCCGCGATCGCGCAACTTAATCAACTCATTCATCAAACGCGGCTGATTATAAGACGGGTTTGAACCCGCTAGCACCACGCAATCAGCCTTTTTCAGATTCTCTAGACTAACAATTGAAGTGCGAGTGCCAAACATCTTATTCAACCCTGTAGTCGAAGGCGCATGGCACAGGTCAGAACAGTCTGCCAAATTATTAGAGCCTAAAGTCCGCATCATCAGTTGGAGCAGGAACGCCGCCTCATTAGAGGAACGCCCCGAACTGTAAGATGCTACGCGCTCAGGCGACTTGCGGAACGCTGCTTCGGCTATTTGATAGATTTCTTCCCACGAAATTCGTTCATAGTAAGATGTTTTTTCGCGCAAAATCATCGGATACCCTAAACGCCCCAATTGATCCGCTTCCATAGAAGTCAACCGCTGAAGCTGATCTACACTGCGTTGCTCAAACACCTGCATCGGGACAGACGGCTTGATCTCTGCCGAAATCGCTTCCACGCTCTTCATGCAGCGCTGGAGCTTTTCACCTTCTTCATTGGTAAAGCCGCCTTTTTGCCCACCCGTTCCCCAAGAGCAGGACAGACAAGCACTCTTATGCAGCAGCGTTTTCCAAAGTTTGGGACCTTCGGCTGAAAGGGTATGTTCCGCCCAGTATTCAATGACTGGCAAACCACCCCCGATCGCTGGAGTCTCCTCATTTCTGTTATTAAACGGTGGGACAGGCTGAACATTCTGCTGCGTAGAATCCATGCGTTTACCTCAATAGAAAGGTGATTTTTGGCGTATCAGTCCGTCATAAGGCGGATCTTATAAGGATTGGGTTAAACTCGCAGTCATCCTTTAGGACAGTCTTTATGGTTTTTAAGGAAGACCAAATGGATTTGGAACTTTGTCCTTTGCACTCCGCACTTCCTCTTAACCCTCTAGTAAACTAGAGACTCTAAGATAAAAGTGAGAAGTGAGAAGTGAGCGAGGAGCTTGGAGAATGATAACGCTTGCACCCGAAAAGACACTGCAAATTGGCGAAGTTGCTGCCCTCAGCGAACTACCGATCAAAACAATTCGCTATTACGAAGAGCAGGGTTTGCTCACGCCAACGGTCAGTCGGTCAAAAGCTAATTACCGCTTGTTTGAAGCATCTGTTTTACAAAGGCTGGCGTTTATCAAGCGATCGCAGTCCTTGGGTCTAAGTTTGCGCGAGATTCAAGATATTCTGACTGTGCATGACCAAGGGCAACTCCCCTGTGAGGATGTCAAGCAAAATCTTCAGAAAAAAGTGCAGCAAGTCACCGAGCAAATCGAAGCGTTACAACTGCTGCGATCGGAATTACAGGGCTTACTCTCAGGCTGGCAAGATCACCCACCCGCCGCGATCGCACCCTTTCAATCAGTCATGTTTCAAACTTGCTGCTGCTAAGTGGCGAACTCAGATTGGCTGCGCTTCAGAGGGTGAATATGCCTTGTGTGCCTCTGCATAAATCTTTAGGGCTACAGCCATTTGCTGTTCAGCCGTTTTACCTTGAGCTTGAAACCAGGCAAAGGTTTCAGGATCGACTCGAACGGTGGCGGTTACAGGCGACTTAGGCATTCGTACCTGTGCCTTAGCAAAGAATTCCTCTGTCAATGGTGGAATATCAGAGGTATCGATTTCTTCATCGCTCATGGCATCGACTCTAGCCCAATCGGTTTTTGAGATATTGTTCATATCGCTTGCGTTCATGAGAAAGTGCTTTTCTTAATGAGATGATGCGAACTGTTTCCTCATTCGGCTCAGTATAAACAACCACTACAACTCGCCCATCAAGTAAACCAATTCCGATCAACCGATCCTCACTATAGTCTTCACGCTCATCTAGATCAACAACCATCGGCAAGTTGAAGATCCTAAAGGCATCAGCAAAGTCGAAGCCGTGTCTTGCATAGGTGCTTTGGTTCTTACGCTCATCCCACTCAAGTTTCATATCCTCAAAACTAGCACAGGAAAGCGATCGCGGTTCTCTCGTTGAGAGAGTTATTAAGTATGAAATTTAGCGTTTAGCGTTTACAGGATGTGCTTTAAGCTTGAAATGCTAAGCTGCATTTTTCAACTTAGTTAGTGAGATTGAACGATTGCATTTCTGAACTCTACAACTTTATCGAAAATGGTTGACTCACGATTAACACACATACACAGTTTCCCTTTGTCACCAAATGAGATCATCACCTTAGTATTTGATGAAACGCTTGTAATACAACAGGAGAAATCATCCAAACAAGGTAAGGGTAGAATTTACTTGTCTTGGTTTCCTTACCCTAATGTTCGATTTGAAGTAGAGATCAAATATCCTCCGCTTGACCGGGAAGCAATGAAACAGCGCTGGAACGACTATAAGAAAATTGAAAATAAAGAAATTAGTCAAAGCGCTAAAATGGTTTCCGGAGAGGAACTAAAAGAAACCTTGAACTTAATACAGGTAGGTGATGCGAAACTGAAGTTTGGTAATGGCACATCCTCCAACGAGCTTAAAATCGATATTCAGAGAGTCGGTCGTCATCCAAATCATAAATCCTTTCAGAATCCATGTGACGAAATTCTGGGATGCTTAGATAATCAACAAATTGGAGATAGCATAAACATACAATGCCTCCAATTTTATTTGTCAAACTTCTACAACATGAGCTTTGAAATTGAAATAGAAGATTGGCGACTGACCCTTAATGCTACAGATAATATTGACTCCTTGCTAAAAACTTTAGAACGAGAGGGGGGCTACTGCATAAGTCATGTCGCAAAATTACAGCGTTTAGATAATGAGAATCTTGATGTAGAACAGGCAAGAAAAGTATTAGTTGCTTTATCTTATGGCTTCTCATTCATGAGAGGTATTAGGATTGCCCCTATTTTAATTTCAGGCTGCAATGAGAATAGTGAAACTCTTTATCAAGAGTTAGGATTTTCTTGGGCGACTCCCTGGGAACAAGAATGTAATTTTACCTGTATGGCAATTCCCTCACCAACTGATGTGAATTTGTTTGTAACTGGTTTTCTAAAGAAGTGGCGAGACCCTATTTGGCACAATCCTCTTAAACTGATTATTCAGTGGTACGTCGAAGCAGTGCGGGCAGCAGGTGGATTGGAAGGATCGATAGTGCTTTTACAGACGGCATTAGAAACCCTAGCTTGGGTTTTGATCGTTGATGATCAAGAGGTTTCTATAAAAGATTTTGATGGTACGCAGGAAGCAAAACCTGCTGCTGTGAAAATCAAGAAATTGTTAACAGCTATGGAAGTTGACCATAAAATTCCCAATTCACTAGTGCAACTTAGAAATTACTCTAACAATTTTGAACTTCAGGAGAGAAATAACGGACCAATTGCATTATGTAGAGTTCGCAATAATATTGCTCATGCCGCACCTAAAAACAGAAACAACTTGTATTCACTTGATGATTCAGTGATAGTTGAAACTCGACGATTAGGACTGTGGTACGTAGAGTTGTCAATATTATGGATATTGCAATATCAAGGTAATTACTTCAATCGCATTTCAGATTCAAATAAGTTACGTGTTGAACCTGTTCCCTGGATGACCTCAATTCCAAACGCTTGAACTTCACCGTCACAGCACTCGTCTAGAGGGGCACAAGTCATTAATTGGGCAGCGATCGCAAGCAGGATTGCGATAGTAGCAGCACTTTTGCCCATGCAGCATTAATACTTCGTGATGATCATAAACTTGTTGGGCTGTCCAATCAGCGGGGAGTAAGGCTTCTAGAATGGCATGGGATTTGCCAACATCTACTTTTGCAGGCAAAATTCCTAAGCGTATGGCAACGCGATGATGGTGACTGTCCATAGG
>Ga0163148_10003070_pt1 | contig 19016 bp, 11 predicted proteins | sample OliLakLV19MP7P2_FD_148606 | JGI IMG/M metagenome (GOLD analysis project Ga0163148, IMG submission 148606) | Freshwater microbial mat bacterial communities from Lake Vanda, McMurdo Dry Valleys, Antarctica- Oligotrophic Lake LV.19.MP7.P2 | ecosystem: Environmental > Aquatic > Freshwater > Lake >...
GCCCGTGTGAGCCTATTCGAAGGTCAGAGCCTTCACTGGTGGCCAGTCCTGATCCACGGTCAGCGACTTGGTCGTGACCCTGCCATCCGAGCGGCGTAGGGTCAGCGTATAGGTCCCCACCTCGAGCAGAGTCACCTGAAGGGGACCTCCGCTCCAACTGCCGGCAACGGCGTTGGCGCCGATGCGGCGGAGGGCGACGATTCGGCCCTGGCCATCAGTCACGCTGAGGCTGGCCCCGACCTTGCCCCGCGGGTCTTTGACGGTGATGGCGAGGGTGTGGGCCTGGGCCAGCTTCACCAGGGCGGCGGCGGCGGCCTCGTCCAGGTTACGGCGCTGGTCGAGGGCCGCGTTCAGCAGCAGGCTCACGGTGCCGTCGCTGCCGCCAAGCAGTAGATCGTTGGCGCCGTCGCCATCGACGTCACCGACCGCCACCCCCCAGGAACCGGCCTTATGGGCTGGTCCGGGCATGACCTCCTCATCGTATTTGAGCGGACGCATGAAGGAGCCGGCCCCGCGGTTGAGGAGGAAGACGTCGGTGGAGCCTGCGGATCCGGAGGCGGTGTAGAGATCGACCTCACCATCCGCGTTGAGGTCCTCCGCCAGGGTCCAGAGCTGGCGGTCCGAAGGCTCGGAGGTTTCATTGCAGTATCCGACGACGTCCTCGAACTTGTCCGAGCGTTCGACGACGAGAGAGTAGCCGGCGTGACGCGGCACCAGCAGGCTCATGGCGCCTCGACTCCAGATCGGCCCCATCGCGGCGCCGCCGCAGCGCTCGCCATTCGCGGCGGGCTTGAGCTCCAAGTCAAGCTTGTGGCTGCGGGGATGGAAAACGCCTGTGGCATCACGGGACAGGAGCAGGCCCTTGCCAACCGCGAGGAATAGATCGCTGCGCCCGTCGCCATCCCAGTCGCCGCTCGCCACCAGCCCTCCCTGCCCGGCACCACACTCCGGACTTTCGAAGCCGAGGCGGGCGGTGGCGTCGATGAAGGGCTCGCCAGGCTTGCCGGGATTGAGGTGGACGCGCACGCCGCTGCCGGTGGCGGCGAGCACGTCCGGCCAGCCATCGCCGTCCAGTTCCTCGAAGGTGGCGCTGATAAGTCCTGCAATTGCTGGCAGGCGTGCGTTCTTCACGTAGCCGGCCCCGGCGCCCGCACGTTGCCACAGCACGCCGTCCAGCAGCAGCGCCGGCCGGCCCTCACCATCGACGTCCGCCACCGCCACCGCCACCGCACCGGCGGCCGCGCCCGTCAGCCCGAGGGACGCGGTGGCGTCCTCGAAGCGCAGGCCCTCACGTTGCATCCAGACCTTCACTCCGGCGGTGGAGGTGGCGATGGCATCGAGCTTCCCGTCTCCATCGATGTCCGCCAAGGCCACGCCGCGCGCCGGACCGGCGAGCTTGCCGAGCACCTGGTCGGGGCGGAAACCGCAGTACGGCCGGCAGGGGAAGTAGCCTCGCCCCGCGGCGATCTCCGCCGCCAGTTCACCCAGGCGATCCGGCTGGCCGTTGAAGATGCCGTACATTTCGTTGCCCTCTTCCACCGTGTTCCAGCTCCAGGCGCCGGGATTGGCGGCGTCGAGCACCGTTCCTGAATGCCAGGTGCCGGTGTAGAACAGCAGCTCGTTGGCACGTCCCTGCAGCTTCTTGCCTACGTAGGCCACCAGGCGCTTGCCCACGTCCAGGGAGAACAATCCCTGGGCGGCGGCGGGGGCCGCGGTGATGCTGAGCACGGTGGGGGCGAAGTGGCCCTGGTAGACCTTCTCGACTGCGGCTTCTAAGTGGTTGCCATTGAGATCGACGCTGGTGATCCGCGCCACCAGCACCACCTCGTACCTTTCCGCCAGGTCCGCCGGCTGGAGCGCAGGATTGATCACCGCCATCAGCAGCAGCGGAGCGGCGAAGAGCAGGAAGAGGATGGCGAAGGCACGGTGCGGCATGGCTACTCCAGTGAGGCGATGGACGGGACATCTTCCTACAGCGGTTCACGGAAATCTAAACGGTTTTGTGATTTTTCAGGCGACCCAGGAGTCGGATAGACTTTCGCTGAGTTCCAATCCTGGTCGGTTGGTCGTCAGGTCCGATCACCTGGGCAGGGCCCCAGGTGATCCGCGCAAGCAGCGTAGCTGCGCGCCAGCACTGAGGGCGCAGGCGCGCAGCGCCGAGCATCAGTGCGAGAGTGTCTTGGTCAGTCCGATCACCTGGCTCAGGGCCCCAGGTGATCAGGTCCGGCAGGATGTCCGCGCAGGCGCGCAGCGCCGAGCAGACATCCGAGAGGTGGATCACCTGGGCCAGGGCCCCAGGTGATCAGGTCCGGCAGGATGTCCGCGCAGGCGCGCAGCGCCGAGCAGACATCCGAGAGGTGGATCACCTGGGCCAGGGCCCCAGGTGATCAGGTCCGGCAGGATGTCCGCGCAGGCGCGCAGCGCCGAGCAGACATCCGAGAGGACGCCTTGCCGCTAGGCCACTCTCACCGGATTTCAGCGTTCACCTGATAGGCGAAAAGCTGCCGAGCTACAACCGACGATGCCCAATTGGTTTGAGCCAAATAGATCGGATCCACTACGGAATTTAGGGTGAAGATCCAGCCGGCGGATTCCGAGCCGAGACTGGCGCCGTTGAGTTCTGCCGCATCAGATCCTACCTCAGCACCATGGCCAAGAACGGCATCGATCCCTGCGATGCCATCGCCAGGGTCTTCGCGGGACAAACCCTGGCTGCCAGCGGCACCGCTGCTTCACGGCTCAACTCACCAGGCGGCCTGAGCAGTTACTCCGCGCCTTGCATATGGCCGCGCCGGGATCTTTGCATACCTCGGGGATTTTTCATCACTCTGCTGGACGCCCCGCCGCCACGGTCAATGCTCCGCCGCCATGAGCGATCTCACCTGGCGCCCCGGCGGTGGCCTGCAATTCAGCGTTCTCGCCACCAGTGGCAACGCCCGGCGCGGGCGCTTCGCCACCGCACATGGCACGGTCGAGACGCCGGCGTTCATGCCGGTCGGCACCCAGGCCACGGTGAAAACCGTCATGCCCGGCCAGGTCGCCGCGACCGGGGCCGAAGTGGTGCTCGCCAACACCTACCACATGGGCACGCCGGAACGGGTGCAGTTGGTCGAGCGCCACGGCGGCCTGCATCAGCTCATGCGCTGGGACAAGACCATCCTCACCGATTCGGGCGGCTTCCAGGTCTTCAGCCTGCCTGAGCGGCAGATCAGCGAAGAGGGGGTGCGCTTCCGCTTCGCGGCTGACAGCGAGCCGATGATGCTCAGCCCCGAAACCTCAATGGACATCCAACGGCGTCTCGGCGCCGACATCGTCATGGCCTTCGATGAATGCGTCGAGCCCAACGCTGCGCGCGAGTACGTCGCCGCCAGCGTCGAGCGCACCCATCGCTGGCTGAAGCGCTGCCAGACCGTCGCCCTGGGCGAGCACCAGCACCTGTTCGGTATCATCCAGGGCGGCATGGACCTCGACCTACGCTCGCGCTGCGTCAGCGAGGTGGTGGCGTGCGGCCTGCCCGGTTACGCCATTGGCGGCGTGTCGGTCGGCGAGGGCCACGCGGCGATGGTGCGCATCGTGCGCCACACCGCGCCGCTGATGCCGGCCGACCAGGTCCGCTACCTGATGGGCGTCGGCCTGCCCGAGGACATCGTCGCCTCGGTCGATGCCGGCATGGACATCCACGACTGCGTCATCCCCACCCGCTACGCGCGCGAGGGCACGGTCTTCACTTGGGATGGCAAGATGCGTCTGCAGGACAAGAAGTTCCGCAAGGACCGCTACGCCATCGACACCGCCTGCACCTGCGCCGCCTGCGCCGGTGGCTTCAGCCGCGCCTACCTGCGCCACCTCATCTTCGCGCACGAGGCCCTGGGCGAGACCTTGATGACCATCCACAATCTTCACTTTTACCAAGACCTCATGCGCGCCATCCGGGCCGCGATCGAGGCCGGCCGCTTCGTGGCGTGGAAGCAGGAGTTCCTCGCGCGCTACGCCGGCGGACGGCCACCGCGCGGCGAGCCTGACGCCGACTAGCCGGCTGGGGGGGGTCCGGGGCCCGCGCGGCCCCGAAAACCGATCACCCGTGCGCCGACAGTTCCTTCGCCGGTGGCGGTACCACTCGCAGCGCCGTGCTGCTTTCCCCTGATCGCTCACGCCGCATCCGGAAGCGGCCGCTGCCGGCTTCGGCAACAGTAAAGCAGAAGACCGCGCCCTCGCCCTTCGCGGATTCGACCCACAGCCGGCCGCCGTGGCGTTCGACGATCTTCTTGCAGATCGCCAGGCCGATGCCGGTGCCAGGGTATTCGGCGCGTGTGTGTAGCCGCTGGAAAATCTCGAAGATGCGTTCGTGGTACGCGGGGTCGATACCGATGCCGTTGTCGCGGACGGTGATCCGCCAGCGTTCGCCGTCGCGTTGGGCGGCGACGTGCACGCGCGGTGGGGCCTGGCCGCGGTACTTGATCGCATTGCCGACCAGGTTCTGGAAGAGCTGGACCAGTTGCACCCGGTCGGCCTGCACGCTGGGCAACAGATCGTGGGTGACCTCGGCGCCGGCCTCGAGCAGTCGCGGGCGCAGGTATTCGAGGGCCTCGCTCAGCGCGGCATCGGCAATGACCGCTTCCTGCGGTGCTTCGCCGCGATCGACGCGCGAATACGTGAGCAGTCCGTTGATCAGCGCGTGCATGCGTTCGGCGCCGTCGACGGAGTGGGCGATGAATTCGCGACCTTTGTCGTCGAGCACCGCGCGGTAGCGCTTCTCGAGCAGGGCGAGGTAGCTGCTGACCATGCGCAGCGGCTCTTGCAGGTCATGCGAGGCGACGTAGGCGAACTGCTCAAGTTCGCGGTTGGAGCGGCGCAGGGCATCCTCCTGCTCTTTACGCTCGGTGATGTCGCGCACGTGGGCGGTGAACAGGATCTGATCGGCGATGCGCGCCGGGGTGACGGTCAGCTCGACGGGAAACTCGCTGCCGTCGGCGCGCAGCCCGGCGGTTTCCACGCGCCGACCAAGGTGACGGGCGTCGCTGCTGGCGCGGAAGCGCGCGAGCGCACGGCGGTAACCGTCGCGCGCTGGCGGTGGAATGACGGTGTCGATCGCCTGGCGCCCAAGGACCTGCTCGGCGCGGAAGCCGAAGATTCGCTCGGCCGCGGGGTTGAAGTCGGTGATGCTGCCATCCTCGTCCATGACGATGATGGCGTCGAGCGAGGCGCTGATCACCGCCGCCTTGCGCAATTCGCTCGTCTCGAGCGCAGCGAGAAAGCCAATGGTCTGGCGATCCTGGCGGCGAAAGCGGCCAACCAGGTGCAGGCCATAGGTCGCCACCACCAAGGTGGTCGCCAGGGCCAGCGCGACCAGGACGTAGAACAGGCGGCGGAGATCGGTGACGTGCAGCCGGCTCGCGGCCATTTCCCCGTCGTGTGTGGCGCGTGTATGGGCGCGCACCGCGTCGATTTCACGCGTCACGGCCAGACGGCTGGCGGCGACTGCGCGCGGATCGGCTGCGCCGGCGGTCTGCGTCAGGCGGTCGGAGGCGGCCTGCAGGCGAAGCAAAGCCGCCTGGGCGGATCCGACCACGGGTTGACGGCCGAGGTGCTCACGTACAGCGGCCAGGCGATCGGTGAGGGCCGCGGGTGGGACGGGGTCACCCTCGCGATCGGGCTGGCCCAGCGCCGGGGCGACGAGCGCATCAGCGGCGGCGGCCATGCCGTCGAGATGTGCGGTGACCGAGTTCCAGGCCAACCCGGCTGCCACCGCCTGCTGGTGTTCGTGCGCCAAGCGCTGGTTGAGCCACAGGCCCGTGGCGACGGTGGCGATATCGAGTGCGACCAGCACCAGGTAGAGGTACGGCCAGCGGATTCGGGGCATCAGCGCGGAGGTTTGTGGCATCGGGCGCCCTGGCTGGCGGCGACCATAGTCGGCAGGTGCTTGGGCGCCATCTTGGGCAGCCCATCCTCATTCGGGTCCGCGGGGACGGCCACTGTGGCGTTCACGCGCCTTGCCGAGGACCCGACGGGGCCAGCGTTGGTGCGGCACGATGGCGGACGCGCTCCTGAGGAGTCTGTCGGGGATAGCGAGCGAGGATGGCGACGCGGATCGGATGGCAGATCCAAGGCGGCGAAACGACCCAAGGTAGCACCGCTCCCTGGTCGTTTCGCCAAACGAGGAGATGCCGTCCGAGACCGAGCCAGCGCGACGCTCGCTATCCCCGACAGGCTCCTAGCGTCGCCCCGCTAAGTGGACAAGGTGTGCACATGCGCCTGTGCGTGATACAGACCGGCCGCTTGCGCGACCCCAATCTGGTCGCCCTGCGCGACGAATTCGTCAAACGCTTCGCGCGCTTCGGCCGATTGACCATCGTCGAGAGCGAGGCCAAGGGGAAGGGCACCCTGTGGCCGGCCTCGGCCCGCTGGCGGGTGGCCCTCGACGAGCGGGGCGAAAGCTGGTCGAGCGAGGTCTTCGCGGCCCGCCTCGGCGAATGGACCATGCGCCATGGCGAGGTCGCCTTCCTCATCGGCGACGCCTACGGCCACCATGCCCCCAGCCTGGCCGAGGCCCAGGCACGGCTCTCGCTGGGGCCGATGACCATGCCGCACCAGATCGCGCACCTCCTCCTCGTCGAGCAGCTCTACCGCGCGGCCACCATCACCGCCGGCACCCCCTACCACCACGGGTGAAAAACCGGCGAGAGCGGCCCATCTGCGGCGTTGGTCGTCAGTGGCGATCACCTGGGCAGGGCCCCAGGTGATCCCCGCAAGCAGCGCAGCTGCGCGCCAGCACTGAGGGCGCAGGCGCGCAGCGCCGAGCATCAGTGCGAGAGTGTCTTGGTCAGTCATGTGGCGGGGCCACACTCCTTCCTTCCGCCCGATCACTTGGGCAGGGCCCCAAGTGATCCCGCAGCTGGGTCGCTCTCGCCGGTTTTTGTGCAAACGGCGTTGCTGGGAAGATCAGCGAACCGGGATTTCGATCTGGATGCGGCTGATCACCTTGGGCCGTGCGAATGCTGCCTTACCGCTGGCTCGTTCACGCCGTCATCCTGCAAGTGGATGACCGCTGCGAAACCAGAGGTCCAGCCGGCGCGATGCGGGGTTGCCCCTTGCGAGGCCATCGACGCGCGCCACCGTCCCGACGATCGCCCTCGCACCCGCGATGGCGCTGGAGGGACGCATGGCAATCGATGGCGCCGCCCCTTCCGCCGAACGCGTGCACATCATGTACCAGGCCGTCAACGGCGCGGGTCGCGAGGACAAGGAGCTGCCACTCAGGCTGCTTCTGCTCGCCGACTTCACCGGCCGCGCCGACGGCACTCCGCTCGAAGAGCGCAAACCAGTCGTGGTCACCCGCGAGACCTTCGATGAGGTTCTCGCCAGCCATCACCTGTGCCTCGATCTGGCGGTAGCCGATCGCCTCGGCGACCATGGTGGCGAGTTTCCGGTCAGCTTGCGCGTGGGAGCGTTGCGCGACTTCACGCCCGAGGCCATCGCCCGGCAGGTGCCCGAACTGCGCCGCCTGCTCGACTTGCGCGAGGCGCTCGTCGCGCTCAAGGGACCTCTGTCCGATCTGCCCACCTTCCGCAGCCGGATCCACGAGATCGTCGGCGACCCCGCCGCCCGCGCCGCCTTGAGCGCGGAACTCGGCCGCGCCTGAGGGGCGGCACCTGCACCATGGCCACCGACCTGCTCGATGAGATCATGCGCGAGACGCGCATCGCGCCGGGCGGGCCAGCGTATTCCGCCGCCCGCCGCGGGGTCGAGGCCATGCTCGTCGAGATCCTCGCGCCCGGCGGCGACGGAGTCCGCGCCGACCGCCTGCTCGCCGACGCGATGATCGCCGAGATCGACGCCAAGCTGTCGCGCCAACTCGACGAGATCCTGCACCACCCGCGCCTGCAGCGCCTCGAATCGACGTGGCGCGGGGTGAAGCTGGTCGTCGACGGCACCGACCCGCGCGAGAACACGGATGTGGTGCTGCTCAGCGTGGCCAAGGATGAATTGCAGAGCGATTTCGAGGATGCGCCCGAGGTGGCGCAGTCGGGGCTGTACCGCATCGTCTATAGCGGCGAGTACGGCCAGTTCGGCGGCGAGCCCTACGCGGCGATGATCGCCGATTACGATTTCGGGCCGGGGCCGCAGGACGTCGCCCTGCTGCAGAAGGTGGCCAGCGTCGCCACCATGGCGCACGCGCCGTTCATCGCCGCCGCCGGGCCACGTTTCTTCGGCCTGGAAAGCTTCGCCGGGCTGCCCGCGCTCGACGATCTCAAGGCGATCATGGAGGGGCCCCAGTACGTGAAGTGGAACGCTTTCCGTCAGAGCGAGGATGCGCGCTCGGTGGCGCTGACCCTGCCACGCATCCTGCTGCGTCTGCCCTACAGCCAGGACACCGTGCCGGTCAAGGGTTTCGCCTACGAGGAAGCGGTCGCTGGCGATCATCAAGCCTACCTGTGGGGCAGCGCGGCCTTCGCCTTCGCCACCCGGTTGACCGACAGTTTCATGCGCCACCGCTGGTGCCTCAACATCACCGGTCCGCAGGGTGGCGGCCGGGTCGACCATCTTCCCAGCTGCTCATTCCCGGCGATGGGTCCGTGCGAGCTGCGCATCCCGACCGAAGTGATGGTCAGCGAGCGGCGGGAATTCGAACTCGCCGAGGAGGGCTTCATCGCCCTCGCTCTGCGCAAGGGTTCGGACAGCGCCTGTTTCTTCTCGGCCAACTCGGTGCAGCGGCCGCGGTCGTTTGGTCAGGATCCGGCTGGCCGGGCGGCCGAGCTGAATTACCGCCTGGGCACCCAACTGCCCTATCTGTTCATCATCAATCGTCTCGCCCACTATATTAAAGTGCTGCAGCGCGAGCAGGTTGGATCGTGGAAGGAGCGCGTCGATCTCGAGCGCGAGCTGAACGACTGGATCGGCAATTACGTCGTCGATATGGATGATCCGCATCCCGAGGTGCGCAGCCGGCGTCCGCTGCGCGCTGCTGAGATCACCGTCGAGGATGCACCCGGCGATGCCGGCTGGTACAAGGTGGCGATCAGGATCCGTCCGCACCTGACCTATATGGGCGCGTCGTTCACCCTCGCCCTCGTCGGCAAACTCGACAAGGGGGGTTGAGTGCGTCCCACCACCCTGCTTGAACGTCTCGCTGGCGAGAACGCGCGCAGCGCCGATCCGCGCCAGCGGCTGCGACAATCGATCCTACGCAACCTGCGCGACGTGCTCAACGCGCGCACCGGCCACGCCAAGGCGCAGATGGATCTCGGTACTCCACCGCCGAATGAGCTGGTGCACGGCTATCCCGCGTGCATTCCCCGCCTGCAACGCTCGATCGCCGAGTGCATCGCCAAATACGAGCCGCGCCTGGAAGGGGTGCGCGTCACCTACCTGGCGCAGGAAGGCTCGCTGTGCCTCCATTTCCAGGTCGCCGGCCAGTTGGCCGATGGCAGCCGCACCCCGGTCAGCTTCTCGACCCAGGTCGATCACAGCGGCCAAGTCTCGCTCGCGACCTGATATCCCATGGCCAACGACTACTACCACGACGAGTTGATCTACCTGCGCGAGCTGGGCCGCGAATTTGCGCGCGCCAATCCCGAGGCGGCGAAATTCCTCGCCGAGCCCGGCGCGGATCCCGATGTCGAGCGCCTGCTCGAAGGCGTCGCCTTCCTCACCGGTCGGGTGCGGCAGAAGCTTGACGATGAACTGCCCGAGCTGACCCACGCGCTGCTTGAGGCGTTGTGGCCGCACTACCTGCGCCCGTTGCCGGCGATGACCATCCTCCAGTTCGAAACCACCGGCCCGACCCAGCGTGAGACCGTGCGACTCCCCGCCGGGACCCTGGTCGACGCGGTGCCGATCGATGGCACCGCTTGCCGTTTCCGCACCGCCTATCCGGTCGAAATCCCGCCCCTGCGTCTGGAACGGGTCGAGGTCGAGCATGGCAGCCCGGGTCGCATCCGCATCGCCTTGCGCCTGCGCGAAGGCGTCACCTGCGCCCGTCTCGGACTCGATCGCCTGCGCCTGCATCTCGCTGGCGAACCGGCCTTGGCGCGGGCGCTGCAGCTGTGCCTCGATCGGCACGTGACGCGGGTCGAGGCGGTGGCTGGCAACGCGCGCTGCGCCCTGCGCCTGGAGCGGGTCGGCTTCGCCCCCGACGAGGCCCTGCTGCCATTCCCCGGCGGCTCGTCGAGCGGCTTCCGCCATCTCCAAGAGTACTTCGCCTTCCCGAGCAAATACCAGTTCATCGACGTGGTCGGCCTCGGCGCCCTGGCTGGGCTGGGCGACGCTGCTGCGCTCACCATCGAGCTGGCGCTCGACCGCGTGCCGACCTCGCTGCCGCCGATCACCGCGGCGAACCTTCTGCTCAGCTGCGCTCCGGCGGTCAACCTGTTCGAGCACGACGCCGATCCGATCGCCTACGACCGTCTGCGCAGCGAGTACCGCGTGCGTCCATCCGGCCACGATCCCGCCCACTACGAGGTGCACTCGGTGGTACGCGTGCAGGGTCTGGTGCGCGGTGAACGCGAGCCGCGTACCTACCATCCGCTGTTCCACCTCGGTCGCACGCCGCCGGCCGAGGTCGCCTATTATCAGGAGCGCCGACGCCCGGCCGTGCTCGGCGGTGGCGCCGACCATTACCTGTCCCTGCGCGATCCGCCGGGCACTGCGGCCGCCAACGAGACGCTGTCGATCCAACTGTTGTGCACCAATCGCCAGCTGCCCGCGCAGCTGGGTATCGGCGACATCCGCGTGGCGACGCGTCAGTTGCCGCCCGGCGTCGCGGTGCGCAACCTCAGTGTACCGACCGCCGCGGTCAGCCCGGTGCTCGCTGGCGATCTGCACTGGCGGCTGCTGTCGCACCTGACGATGAACTACAGCTCGGTGCTCGACGTGGCGGCGCTGCGCCGGCTGCTCGGTCTGTACGATTTGCGCGCGCTGGTCGATCGCCAGGCCGAACATACCCACCAGCGCCTGGTCGAAGCCATCGTCGCCGTTCATGCCGAGCCAGCGACGCGCCTGCACGAGGGCGTGCCGATCCGTGGTCTGGGCATCACCATCGAGATCGAGGGCGACCGCCTCGGTGGCGTCGGCGAGGCGCACCTGCTTGGGGCGGTGCTCAACGAATTCGTCGCCCAGTATGTCAGTCTCAACGCCTTCACCGCGCTCAGCGTGCGCGTCGTGCCCTCGGGCGATGTACTGACCTGGCCGCCGCGGCTCGGCCGGCGCGCGCTGCTGTGAGTCCCGCGCCGGCAGCGTTACCGTGGCGGGCGGCGGCGGACGCGGTGGTGGGCCAGGCTCCACGCTTCGATCTGCGCGCCGCGATTCGTCGACTCGAGGGCGCCGCCCCCGACGCCGCTCCGATCGGTCGGCTCGGCCCGGTCGCGAACGAGGTGGTCCGCCTGCGCCCGGTGCTGTCGCTCGCCTTCCCTACCGCCGAAATCATCGGCGCGGCGCGCCTGACGGGCGCTGCGGGCGAACGAGTCGAGCTGACCACTGCGGTGATGGGCCTTTACGGCACCGTCTCGCCCTTGCCCGCATACGTCACCGAGCGCCTGCTCGCCCAGGACGAGGACAGCCTCTCGCGCGGCGTGATCGACCTCATCCACCACCGGGTCCTGTCGCTGCTCTATCGCGCGCTGACCAAGTACCGCGCCGCCTTTCCTCAGGCCGCCAGCGATGGCGATCGTCACGCCGAGCGCCTGCAGGCGCTGGCGGGCGTGGCGCCCGAGCAGCCCGATACCGACGTGCCCCGTGGCGCGCTGCTGGCCTGGGCCGGCCTGCTCGCACGCCAACCGCGCGGCGCTGAGACGTTCGAACTGGTGGTCGCCGACTGGTTCGCCATGCCCTGCCGGGTCGAGCAGTGCGTGCCGCGCTGGACGGAGTTGCCTGCGCCGACATTGACCCGCCTCGGGTTGACCAACGGCACGCTTGGCGTCGATGCCGTGGTGGGGGAACGCGTCTACAACCGCGCCACCACCTTCCATCTCGAGCTGGGCCCCGTCGCCTGGGATGCGGCGCCCGCCTTCCAGCCCGGCGGGTCGCGCTTCGCCGAGTTGCGCGCGCTGGTCGATCTGCTCAACGCCGACGCCCTCGACTGGGGTTTCACCCTCATCATCGACACCGCCGACATGCCGCGTTTCACCGCCGATGATCCGCGCGCGCGCCTGGGCTGGACGACGCGTCTCGACGGGGCTGGCGAGCGCTTCCACCGGTTGACCGTGGCGATGACCTGAGCGCTGACCTCGCCACACGCGCGGTCAGCGTCCGCCCGCTCTCGCGGCCTGTTGGCGTGCCACCGGCTAGGCTGTCACCATGCGTGCCCTCGGTCTGCTCCTGCTCGCGGTCGGCGCTCTGCTCATCGCGCGTCCGTTCGTCCCCGTGCTCGCTGGCCTGCCGGTGCCGGTGGGTTGGCCGACGGGGGTCGCGCTGGCGCTGGTCGGCCTCGTCCTGCTGCGTCCGCGCCGCGCGCCGGCGGCTGAGCGCGATGCCATTGCCGACGACCTCGCTGCGCGTGGCTTCGCCTTCGCCGACGAGGCTCATGGCTGGCGCGCACGCGGCGATTGGCAGGGGCGCGCGATCGAGATCCGTCGTGTACGCGGCTACGAGGCTTCGCGCTTCGGACTGGAATGGGTGGTCGAGGTCAGCGTGCGCGGACGTCCGACCGAACCCTGGCCGCTGCCACCAGACCAGGCACGCGTGGTCGATCAACGCGACCATGGCGTCAGCGTCTGCCTGCCGGCCGTCAGCCGACCAGGTGCTGGGGCAGGTCTGCCCGATGCCATCGCCGCCGTGCTGGCGCAGGTCGAGCCCGAGCGTCAGCGCTGATCAGTCTAGGTAACGAGCGTCGCGCTGGCTCGGTCTCGGACGGCATCCCCTCGTTTGGCGAAACGACCAGGTAGCGTGCTATCTTGGGCCGTTTCGCCGCCTTGAATCTGCCATCCGATCCGCGTCGCCATCCTCGCTCGCTATCCCCGACAGACTTCTATCCGGCGATAGCGGCTTCAGAAATCAGCGAGCGTTGCCGGACGGGGACGCAGCGTCACGCCGCCGCAGTCGAGCGCCGATTCCGGCGTCAGCGGTCGCCAGGCCTCGCCGTGGCGATCTGGTCGCCAGATCCACCGTCCCGCGACCAGGCCAAATTCGCAACGCGCGGGCGTGCTGGCGCCGGCGCAGGCGAGATCGGCGCCCGGTCCGCCGACGCTCAGTCGGCGCAGCACCTGCGCGTAGGCCAGTTCGGGACGGTTGCGCGGGCGGGTGACGATCACCGCATCGACCTCGTGCGCGGCGTCCAGTCCGCAGGCGAGGCGCTCACCCTGGACGCGGTAGCCGGCGACGCACTCGGGTCGCCGATCACGCCTCGCCACCGCGCGCAGGCGCAGCACCACCACTTTGGCGAGATCGACGATGTGTTCGCGATCGGCCGTGAGCGCCAGCGGCGTGCTTTCGAGGGCGCGCTCGCCATCGACGGTGGTGCCGTTCGAGCTGCCGAGGTCCTGGACTAGGCAGGCACCCCGCGCCCGCTCCCAGCTCAGGGCGAGGTGGCTGCGGCTGAGACGTTGGCAGGCGGCGAGATGGGTGTCGACCGGGTAATTGCGCAGGCAGACGTCGACCGACGGATCCTTGAACTTGCCGAACACCAGGCGTGGTCTGGCGTAGAGGAGGATCAGCGTCGATTCGCCCCGCGCCTCGGGTGCCAGGCACAGCCAGTCCTCGCCGAAGCCGAGGGCGATGTCGCCGACCAGGGCATCGGGTGGCAAGGGGGCGGGGGCCTCGGGCACCGGCCCCGTCGGCGCGGCGCTGTTCTCCGGAGCGGCGAGGGTGACGGGCTCGCCGGCGGGACTCGCTGGCGCCGGAGCGCCGGCCTTGGCGACCGGCTCGAGCGCCACGGTCGACGGTTCGGCCCGGCTCGGCCGTGGCGTCGGCATGAGGTGCGCCGCCGTGCGTTCGACCCGGGCCGTGGGCGCTCCCGTCCAGCCCTCGCGCAGCGGCAGCAGCACGGTCGCCGCACCCGCGGCGGCACTGCTCGCCAGCGCTTGTTCGGAGAGGGGGGCGCCGTGCAGGCAGGCATGCGCCGCGGCGAGCGCGTCGCGCAGGGCGATCGGATTCGGGAAGCGGTCGGCCGGATCCTTGGCCAAGCAGCGCGCCACCACCGCCCCAGTGGTCGGCGCAAGGTGGCTGACCAGCACGCGCACATCGGGCACCGGCGCCGTGCGGTGCTGATGCAGGATCTCAGGAATGCTGCCCTGGTAGGGTGGCTGCCCGGTCAGGCAGAAGTGGAGGACGGCACCGAGCGCGTAGATGTCGCTGCGGATGTCGAGCTCGCGGTCGGGCTCGACCTGTTCGGGCGACATGTAGGCCGGACTGCCGACCATGGTGCCCTGCATGGTCAACTGCGTGCGGTTGACGTGGGTGGTGCGCGCGAATCCGAAGTCGGCGAGCTTTGCGGTGCCGTCCGCCGCGACGAAGATGTTGTGCGGTTTGATGTCGCGATGGATCAGGTTCAACGCGTGCGCGGCGGCGAGGCCTTCGCTGACCTGGCGCACCAGGTCGATGGCCAGCGCTTCGCTCAGGCGCGTTCTCTCTGCGACCAATTCGCGCAGATCGCCATTGGGCACGTATTCAAGCACCAGGTACAGCGTGCCGTCCTTCGCGGCGCCATGGTCCAGGCAGTGCACGATGTGCGCATGGCGCAATTGGCGGGTGATGCGAGCTTCGCGCTCGAAGCGCTTGTCCATACCTCCGCCAGACGACTCGCCGCGCTTGGTCGGCGGGGTCATGGTCGGCTCGACTTTGCCCGATTCACCGATCCAGATGCTGCCATCCTCATCCTCGGCGTAGTGGACGGAACTCATCGGATCGGGGTGACTGCGCAGCGTCTTGATCACCACCGGCTGACCGGCGGCATCCGCGGCGAGGTAGACGCTGCCCATGCCGCCATCGGCGAGGTGGGCGAGCGAGCGATAGGCACCGAAGTCTCGGCCGGCTGGGGCGACCAGAGATTGCAGTTGGCCGGGCAGTTCGCCCCCGAGGCGTGCTTCGATCTCGAGCCAACGCACCAGGGCATCGTGGTCGGCCACGCCGGCACTGGTCATGCGCTGGCGGAGGGTTGCGACCTGGGCCTCGTCGAGGAAACCGCGTTTGCGGGCGGCGATAAGGAGGGCGTCGAGATCGGTGAAGGGCATATGGAGAGGCTTCGGCGTGGAGTTCGGCAGTGTTGCAAGAAGGCCCGCCTCGCAAGGAGTTGCCGCTACCGTGGGTGCTGTGTCAGCCGGATGCATTGACAGCCCGACGGCTACGACTATGAGGTTGCGTCCTATTCCTAGCCGGATGACGAACCATGGCCTCCTCCGCTGACTCATCGTCGTCTTCGCCCGACTCGCACCCGGTAACGCCGGCAACGCCGGGCTGGCCCGGAGACGAGCGCACCGCCAGCGAGATGCCTGCGCTGCGCGCCGATGGCGAGGCGTGGCAGGGTGGTGAGCGCACGGTCGGCGAGATGCCCGCGCTGCGCGCCGATGGCGAGGCGTGGCAGGGTGGTGAGCGCACGGTCAGCGAGATGCCCGCACTGCGCACCGACGGCGGCGCATGGCAGGGTGGGGAGCGTACCCAGACCGAGATCCCGCTCGCCCGTGATGGTGGCAGCTGGACGGGTGGCGAACGCACGCTGGCCGAGATTCCCCGCGGCGACCGCGGTACGGCGTGGACGGGCGGCGAACGGACTCTCAGTGAGATGCCGGCTGGCGATGGCCAGGCCGATTACAGTGGCGGCGAGCGCACCCGCACCGATCTCGGCGCCAGCGACGGCGCGGCATGGAGCGGTGGTGAGCGTACCCTGACCGATCTGTCGGGCGACAACACCCCGGCGCCGCTCGGCGGCGGCACCTCCACCGTGGCCCGCGCCGAGACCGGTCGCCAGACCCGCGGCAGCACCGGCACCGGCAGCCAGCGCAAACCCGGCACCGGCACCCAGCGCCGCGCCAACACCGCCGAGGATGACTGGCATCTGCAGGGGCGCGAAGGTCCCCTCACCGGGCACGTCTTCGGCGAGTACGCGATTGGCGGCATCATCGGCGAAGGCGGCATGGGCACCATCTACCGCGCGCGCCAGGCCAGCCTGCAGCGCAGGGTCGCGGTCAAGGTGCTGCCGTCGGCACTCGCCAGCGATCCGATCGTACGCAGCCGTTTCGAGGCTGAGGCGCGCACCGCCAGCTTGATCCAATCGCCCTACGTGGTCCAGGTCTTCGCCGCCGGCAACCATAACGACATCAGCTACTTCGTCATGGAGTTCGTCGAGGGCACCGATCTCTCGCTGGTGATCCGCGAGCATACCCAGGGCGGTGCCGCGTTGGATCCGACTCTCGCCGCTGACTACGTGCTGCAGGCCGCCAAGGGTCTCGGCGAAGCCGGCCGCCACGGCGTCGTCCATCGCGACATCAAGCCGGCCAATCTGCTGCTGACCACGGCCGGCGCGGTGAAGATCGCTGACTTCGGCATCTCGAAGGTTGCCGGCGAATCGGCGCTGACGCGCACCGGCACCGCCATCGGCACGCCCTCGTATGTCAGTCCCGAGCAGGGCCGCGGCGAGCCGTGCGATCCGCGTTCCGACCTCTACAGCCTCGGCGTAGTCTTCTATGAACTGCTGACCAACCGGAAGCCGTTCGAGGGCACCACCGCCAACGCCATCATCTATCAGCACAACTACGCCGAGCCCAAGCTGCCACGCGAGTTGGACCCGACGATTCCCGAGCACTACCAGGCGGTGGTTCTCAAGTGCCTGCAGAAGGATCCGGCCAAGCGTTACCAGGATGCTGGCGAACTCGCCAATGACCTCGAGCGTATCCGCGCCGGCAATCTCTCGTTGACCGCGATGTTCGTCGGCACCTACGGCACCGGCGCCGACGAGGCGATGCGCAAGTACCTCGGCCGCCAGCGACGCTGGGTGGCGTGGACGGTGGCGGCGCTGCTGGTGGTAGCGATCGGCGGCGTCGGCGGCTTGTGGTGGCGGGCATCGAAAGCCGACGAGCGCGCGGCGCGCTCGGGCGACATCCAACGCCTCAAGAGCGGCCTCTCGGCTGGCCTCGACGCCGCGGTGCCGCTGCCGGTCAATGCCAGCACCGATCTGGCGCGACTCGCCGCCCTGGTCGGCAGGGACGATGGCGACGTCGTCAAATGGCGCGACAAGGTGACGCAGGTCGAAACCCTGCACCGCACCCTGGCACGCATCGATGAAGCCGAGGTGCCCAGCTTCTCACTGCGCGGCGAAGCCGAGAAGGAGCTCGCCGCGCTGGTTGCCCTGGTCGGAGCCAAGGACGACCGCGTGCTCGCCTGGCGCGCCAAGCTCGACAGCGGCAAGGTCGAGGCCGAGAAGCTCACCCAGCAGCTGGTGCCGCATCGCGATGCCGAAGCGACCATCGCCCTCAAGGAACGCCTTGGCACCCTGGTTGACCGCCTGCGCCTGATCGACGGCGAGCGCAATCCCGACGTCGAACGTTTCAGCCTCCTGTTCGCCAACGCCCAGGTCCGCGCCGACGCGCTGCGCGGCGATCTGCTGCGCCTCGACCGCGCCGACCAGGCGCTGGTCGAAGCAGAGTCCATCCGTTACGAGGGCGTGCTCGATACCTATGCCAAGACGCTTGGCGCCACGCCCAACGAGGCGGTGCGCTGGCGTGAGCGCCTGCGCAGTGCGCGCACCAAGCTTGAGCAATTGCGCGAGTCGCTCGGGCGCATCCAGGCCACTGAGGTGGTCACGGTCGGTACCCAGGCGGCTCTGGCACCGACCCTGGTCGAGTATCGCGGCCTGGTCCCGGTCGACGACGCCCTGCTGCGCGAAGTCGACGGAAAGCTCGCCCACACCGCGGCGGTGATCGCCGCTCAGCGTGACAGCCTGGCCTTCCTCGACCGCCCGGATCCGGCGACCCTGGCCCAGCTGCGCGCCGGGCGTGAAGCGCACGCCGAACTGGCGCCGATCGCCGCCCCCGACGACGTCGACGTCCGGCGCTGGGGCGCGGCCTTGCGCGCCGCCGAGGACCGCGTCGCCGATCAGCGCGCCCTGCTCGCCCGCCTCGACAAGGACGAACCGGTCACGGTCGCCGACCAGGCCGCCTGTGAAGCCGCCCTGGTCGAACTCGACACCCGCCTGGCCCTGCGCGAGGACGAGAAGATCGCCTACCGCCGCCGTCTGATCGTCGAACGCGAGCGCGTCGACACCATGCGTCGTCGCCTGAAAGAGAACGTCGGCAGTGTGCGCGTCTCGAAGGCGCTCGCCGAGGACATCACCGTCTTTGGCCGCCTGGTCGGCGATCAGGACGCCGACTACGCGCAGTGGCGGGTGCAGATCGTCGACTATGTGCGGCTGCGCGGGCAGCTCGAGCCGCTCGACCGCGCCGAGGCCATTCCCGAGCAGGCGGATGTCCAGCTGGCAGCGTTGGCGAAAATCGCCGGCGAGGACAACGAAGACGTCAAGCGCTGGCGCGCCAAGCTGGCGCTGGTCGCACGCCTGCGCGCAGAACTGGCACCGCTGCATGTCGTCGCTCCGCTGCCGGCCGGTGTGACCGGCAAGTTCGCCGACCTGGTCGCCGCCATCGGCGAATTCGCCGAGGCGCCGGAGTGGCGCGCCAAGATCGCCACGGTCGAGCAGATGCGCGGGCGTCTTGCGACCCTCGATCAGATCTGCTTGCTGCCGGCCACTGCCGAGGCAGATCTCGCTACCTTGGGTAGCCTGATTGGCAGCGATGACCCGGAGTCGAAAGCGTGGACCGCACGCATCGCCGCGCTGCGCGGCCCCGGACGACCCGCCTGGGCCAGCGAGTACGGCGTCGATCAGCACGGCCCGCGCGCCGTGTTCACTCTGCCGGCTGCCGGCGCGTCGGCCCCCACCATCGCCTTCCGCTACTGCCCGCCCGGCCGCTTCGCCATGGGGAGCCCGCCGCGCGAGGCTGGTCGCGAATCCGACGAGAACCAGGTCGAGGTCACCCTCACCCAGGGATTCTGGATCGCCGACAGCGAATGCACCCAGGCGCTCTGGCGCGCCGGCAGCC
>Ga0163148_10003081_pt1 | contig 18978 bp, 11 predicted proteins | sample OliLakLV19MP7P2_FD_148606 | JGI IMG/M metagenome (GOLD analysis project Ga0163148, IMG submission 148606) | Freshwater microbial mat bacterial communities from Lake Vanda, McMurdo Dry Valleys, Antarctica- Oligotrophic Lake LV.19.MP7.P2 | ecosystem: Environmental > Aquatic > Freshwater > Lake >...
CTCACATCCTTCATTTTACCGAGGCATTTTGCCTGAAACTCCATGTCTCCAACCGCTAAAACCTCATCCACAATCAAAATTTCTGCTTCCAAATGTGCTGCAACAGCAAATCCTAATCGCACCAACATTCCGGAGGAATAGCGCTTCACAGGTGTATCAATATATCGTTCTACACCACTAAAAGCAACAATTTCATCAAATTTACTTTTAATCTCCACCTTGGTCATTCCTAAAATTGCACCATTCAAAAAAACATTATCTCGTCCGCTTAGTTCGGGATGAAAACCTGTTCCCACTTCCAACAAACTGGCGATTCGACCTTTTACTTTTATTTGTCCGGTACTTGGTCCTGTAACTTGCGACAATACTTTTAGCAAGGTTGATTTTCCTGCTCCGTTCTTACCAATAATACCGATAACTTCTCCTTGCTTCACATCAAAATTAATATCCTTTAATGCCCAAACAAATTCATTATCACTTTTGGTACTTCTATCATTCACCTCTCCTATTTTTAAAAAAGGATCTTCTTTCCCTCTTATTCGACTCCACCAGCGATTAAGATCATGCGAAAGTGTTCCTGTACCCAACTCACCGAGCCGGTACAATTTCCCTATATCTTCAACTTTTATAACTGTATTCATATTAGGTTGAGATTAAGGCTGAGGTTTAGGAGGTTGAGAAACAGAAAGAGCTTGAGGTTGAAATGGCGTTTTAGTTTTATTAGCTAAAGCCATTTTTACCTTATTCAAATTGTGAATAATCATACTTAATTGTTCGATCAACTGATTTGTCGAGTTATTATCAAAATAACCTACTTTATTTCCATACAATAATAAACTTTTTGTTTCGAAAGCAGAACCTCTTGAATAGTCGTAAAATTTATTTTTATCCGGGGCGGTTGAACGCCCAAAAGCCTCTGCAATATTTGCTGAAATACTTACGGAAGATCTTCTAATTTGTGATGTTAATCCATAGTCTTCTTTTTTGGGTAATTCATCCGTTATTTTAAAAACATGCTCCCCAACTTCCATCGCTAATTGCCACACAGGCATATCTGTAAAATCTTTGTACATAAATTATCTTTCATTTAAAAATAAATTTCCATTAAACCCTTTCCTCAACCATTTCCTCTGCCTTAACCTAAACCTCAGCCTTAATCTCAACCATTTCCTCAACCTTAACCTTAATCTCAACCTTTCCCTCAACCTTAACCTTAATCTCAACCTTTCCCTCAACCTTAACCTTAATCTCAACCTATACTTAACCTCAACCTTTCCCTTAACCTTAACCTAAACCGTATCCATAAATGTTTTTTCAACTCTATTAAACATTACTAATCCTACTAAAATTAAAATGATCATAAATATAAAACTATAAGCTAAATTCGTCCAATCAAAGATACCCGTTCCCAAAAAACCATGTTTGAATGTTTCTATGACAGACACTACAGGATTTAATTTCATTATCCATTTATAGTTTTCAGGCACTTGTGACAATGGAATAATAACCGAAGAAGCATACATCAATAATTGAACTCCGAATTGCAATAAAAAACGGATATCGCGATATTTCGTAGTGAGCGATGAAAAGATAATTCCAAAGCCCAAACTCAAGCCCGCTATTATTAAAATAAGCACCGGTAACAATAAAATTGTAGTGTGTGGATGAATGGTTTCCGGCTTGCCAAAATAATAATACATCCAAAATACCATAAAAACAGCAAACTGTATCAATAGTTTCAACATCGCAGATAAAATAAATGAAAGCGGCACAATCAAACGCGGAAAGTAAACCTTACCAAATATATTTTGGTTTTGAATAAAGGTTTCGGAAGTTTTGACTAGACATTCCGCAAAATAATTCCAAAGGGTTAAGCCACCCAAATAAAATAAAATGGGTGGAACATCATCCGTATTCATTTTAGCAACGAATCCAAAAATGAATGTATATATTAATGCAGAAATGACCGGCTGAAGAAAGAACCAAATCGGACCTAATATAGTTTGCTTGTAGACAGAAACGATATCTCGTTTAACAAATAAAAATAACAGATCCTTATAACGGATAAGGTCCTTCAATCCTAAATTAAAAAACCTGTTCCTTGGTTGAATTATCAAGTCCCATGTTTCATCTTTTAATTGCATAAATTTTACGATGTTAAAATATTACGACTTTTCATTTTTATTTCCGTAACCGTTTCCATAGCCATAGCCGTATCCATAACCGTAACCGTAACCATAATTATAATAATAGCGGGAATTCCTTTGTTTTACACCATTCAGTATCAAACCAAAGTTCTTAATTTTATTGGTTTCCACAATCTCCTGTACAATTGTGACAATTTGTTTTTTCGCGAAACGGGTGTTGATAACAAAAAGCGAAATATCCACATTTTTCATGATTACCAATGCATCTGTTATTAAACCTACAGGTGCGGTATCGATGATCACATAATCGAAATTAGCCTTTCCATAATCAAAAAGCTCTTTTAAATGCTTGCTCAATATTATTTCTGACGCATTTGGCGGAGTTGGCCCCGAAAGAATAACAAATAAATTTTCGATATGAGTTTCCATCAACGCTTCCTCCGGTTTATTCCTTCCTATAAGGATAGTACTTATACCAATATCAGAAGACATGTTCAAAGCTTTTTGAACTTTCGGTTTATGAAGATCCAATTCTAATATGAGTACTCTTTTTCCTGCTTTTGCTAATATGGTGGCCAAATTCACCGAACAAAATGTTTTTCCTTCACCCGGATTACATGAAGTAATCAGAACTGTTTTAGATTTTGCTTCGCTTGCCATGTATTCCAAATTGGTTCTCAGCGCTCTGAAGCTTTCTGTAATCGCTGATTTGGGATCTTTGTCCACTATGATATAATCCTTTGAATCGTTCTTGTGCAGAAAAACCTGTCCCAAAACAGGCAAGTGGGTAAGTTTTTTCAACTCCTCCATACTTTCTATTGTAGAAAAAAGAGCCGTTCTTATAAAAATAATGATCAATGCCAGCACTGCCCCAATGGTTATAAAATAATAAGAAATCTTTCTTTTGTTAGGCGCCACCACTCCAACAGAATGAGCCGTTTCTATAATGCTTGTCTCCGGAAGAATTCCCGCACGGGCAATCAGCGTACTGGCACGTTTTTCAAGAAGATAAGAATACATTTTTTCATTTACATCGAGCTTACGCTGAATGTTTAGAAGATCCCGTTGCGTTTTTGGCACCGTTTTAATGATGTTTGTGTAATCTGCAATTTGCTTATTAATATCCAACATTTTGCTTTTTAAGCCTGTCTTAGAATTATCAATGTAGGTGAGAATATTTTTCCTTAACAAATCCAATTCATTATCCAATTCGGTAATGTTCCTGTTTTTTGCTGTAGAACCATTTAAACGTTGATTTCTTTCCATTTGCAGTGAATATAACTTGCCCAATGCAGTTCTCAAATAATCATCCCCCGGTTCAATATAAAAAGATGGTGGCAATAATTTTTCATCTACTACATTTCCAACAGTAATTATGTACTTTTGAAGCGCCTCCAATGATTGCACCCACAATTCCAATTGCCGCTTTTGGGAATCAAATTCTATTAATCTGTTAAAATAATTTTCCTCTTGTCGTGTCAAATTTAAAACAGCTTTATCCGACTTATAATTTTCCATATCATCTTCAATGGAAGTAAGAATGTCCGTGATCTCTTTCAGCTGCTTATCAATGTTATCAAGCGTATTGTTATTGATGATAATTTGAGATTTAGAAGTATAAGCGATATAAACACTTGATAAAGTATCTAAGAAAGTAACTGCCCTGGCTGCTATCTCATCTTGTAGGCTCAATTCTAGAATAGTTGTGCTTTCTATGGATTCAACATTGAGATTGCTTTTGATCTTATATACCAAATTACCGGCATTGTGGATTTTAACCAAATAATCGGTTTTTTTCAATCCTTCGATTGAACTTTTATTAACGATGTCGCTTTTTTTAACAGTAATAAAAAAATCAGAGTCTTCGATAGGGAGATTAAAAGGAAATATTTTTTTTAGTATTTGTCCACCTTTTGTATATTCTAATTCAAATTGATTCTCGTTCAGTAAATGAAATTTAATTTCATTTTCATACAAGGCAGGATTTACTGTTTTTACAGAAAATTCGAACGGGACACCTTGATAAACTTCAGTAGTTTTAAGCCTTCCAACAATGTAATAAGAAACATCTAAATTGAGTTTGGATATTGCTTCTGCTATTAAATTAGTAGAGGTAAGAACTCTAATTTGATTTGAATTATCCTGGTAACCCTGGTAATAACCAATTCCTTTGTATATCTGGTTTTGGTAATCGTAGGTTTCGTCATTTTTCAACAAAATTTGGGATTTTGCAGCGTAAATATCTGTGAGCTTATAGGTATAAAAATAAGAGATTACACCAAATATCAGCACGGAAGCCAGTATGATATACCAATTTCTTGAAAATATTTTTAATAACGATAATAGATCATCAATTTCGATGATGGAAGTCTTCTTTTTCGCTGTCATATTTCTATTAAAAGACAAATATAACCAAGTTTATGATTAAGATAATTTGTAAAGAAAGAAAATCATTTAATTTCACCTCCATTAATTTATGATTTACCTCAATTAATAAAACTAATGTAAGAGTGGTAAACACAAAAACACCTACTTTACAGGCATTTCGCGCATAAAGGCAAAAAATCTTACATCCATTTTTTATTAAATTAATTAGAACAATTTTGCGTATATTTGCGTAAAAGAGTAACTTAATTGTTATAATTTCGTTAAAAAAATAGATTTGTATTCCTTAATATTTCAAACATGAAAAAAATTCTACTACTCTCAGTTGCCGCTTTAACAAGCACAATGCTTTCTGCAGGCACATTTAATTCCAATGTTGCAACCGGGGCATACAATGTTGCTGGTTCTTGGATATTAACGGGTGGTGCGGATGTGGACGGGATACCTGATGCTGATGATGATATTACCATATTAGCCGGACACAATATTACAATCAACACCACTAGCGGTGCTAGAGGTGTTACTGTTTTGGGCACCTTAACTGGTGGGAGCACTATGATTTTTTCCATTAGCGGCAATTATATTTTAACAGGTATTGAGACTGGAGTTGGTGCAATCGTATTTGCAGCTGGAGCAGCAGGTCTTACAATTTCAGGATCAGGGACTTTCTCAACTGTAATTCGCTATACATTTGGAAATAGTTCGAATCGGACGATTAGCGCAGGTACAATAATTGTAAAAGGCGGTGCTACTGGTATAGCGGCTACACCTGTCACTAATCTTGGAACTATTACCCTGTCTGTCGTTAGTACAAATACTGGAGCAAGTTGGATAAACGGTGCGAATTCTAGTTTAACATTGAGAAATAGCGGTTTCATGTCTGGCGCAGGTAGAACATTTACTGCAAATGCAACCGGCAATAGTGTTGCTCTTAGATATGCAACTGGTGCGCTTCCTACTCCTACTGCAGGATATTTTAATTTATCATTAACAGCTATTACTGCCGGGACAAAAACTTTGCCTTCCAATACTGTGGTAGCAAATAACTTAACCATGAATAGTGGTAATAATTTAAACTCAAATGCTTTTAACTTAACCGTTGGGCGCAATTGGACTAACAGTGCTACATTTACTGCAAGCGCAGGAAGAATTGTTACATTTAATGGAACCGCTGCACAAACGGTTTCAAATACATCAGGAACTACTACTTTTAAAGGAATAGTTATTAGCAATACAGCTGGAGTTACTTTAACAACCGGTACTTATGTTTTGGATGAAGTATTAACGGTTACAAATGGAACATTCAATACCGGTGGAAGACCCTTTACCATGACCTCCAATGCAACACAAACCGCTAGAATCGCTCCTATTACAGGAACCGGTGCTATTGCAGGAAACTTTACTATTCAGCGTTTTATTACAGCACGTGACACTACATTTGCTGACTTTGCATCACCTGTGCAGAGTTCCACATTTGCCGATTGGGATGCTGAATTACCAGCTATCAGTTACAACTCTTCTCCTCCTGCTCAGCAGGCTTCAGCGGCTACTTATGATGAAGCTGCTGATGCGTATGTTCCAGTTACGTCATCCGGAACATCTTTAAATGCAGGACAAGGATATGAAATTTTTCTTTCAGGAGATTTCTCTTATGCATCTTTACCAAATACAACAATGAATACAATCGGAATCCCAAATCAAGGAGATTTCGATCTTTCCAGCACTGTATCAAATACTGTTCAAGGATGGAATTTAGTGGGTAATCCTTTTGCATCTAGCATTTCTTGGGCAAGCATTTATACTGCTTCCGGTGGTGCTGCTAGCGGTATGTATGATTTTATTGAAATGTACGATTATACAATTGCAGATTGGGCTGGATATACTAGCGCTGACGCAATTGAGATTGGAGCTACTCAAGGATTTTGGGTTTATGGCCTTTCCGGTCCTATGACCCTTTTGATCCCTGAATCTTCAAAAACAACAACCTCTAATAGTTCCATTAGAATGGCTTCTATTGTTCAACCCTATTTTACTCTTAAAATGGGTAGCACAACTTCTTCTGCGGCACACATTTTTAAAGTAGCTGCAACTGAAGGAGCATTTGACGGATTGGACGGAAAAGACATTCCGTTCAGAGCTAGCTTAAACAAAGCTACTCCAGAAATGTACTGTATGTTAGACAGTAAAAAGATAAACATCAATAACTTTAATTTATCTAACGACAGCTACTCTATTCCTCTAAAAACGAAAGTTTCTGTTTCAGGAAACTACAAGATAGAAGCAGCAGGATTTGATTTTGTTTCTGATTATACTTGTATCACTCTTCAGGATAATCTTACCGGAAAAGTAATTGATCTGAATGAAGGAAACGGGTATTGTTTCACAATGAATGCTTCTGACAATATTGACAGATTCATCTTACACTTCAGCAAAGACAACAATTGCAAAACGCTGGCAGCAGCAGCAGCTACAACACCAAGTTCTGACTTTGAAAACCAAGTAGAGATCTTACCTTCTGCTCAAGGAAACGTTGTTAATTTTAATTTAGGAGAAACTACAAATACAACTATTTCTGTATTAAATCTTTTAGGACAAACAATTGTAGAAGGAATAAACATTGATGCTGCAACTCAGTCGGTAAACCTTATTCTTCCGGAAGGATTCAGCGGATTGTATTTTGTAAAAATCGAATCAGCTAAAGGAACGATTACAAAAAAGTTTGTAAGAAAATAAAATTGAATACTTAATTAAGTTTTTTTAACTTTGTTGCTTTAACACATTTATACTATGACAAAAAATATTTTAAAAATCGCTTTGATTTTTCTGCTTATAGCTTCACCTAACTTTGTGACCACTACTTTTGCAGTGGGAATGGGTATGGGAATGGGAATGGGTATTCCTACACCTTGTGGTGGTCCTTTTCCTCCTTGTCCAATTCCGCTTGATAGTGGTGTAATGCTTCTTTTATTTGCAGGTGCTACATATGGTGGCATCAAAATATACAACTCATTAAAAAAAAATCCCGCTTAACCGGGATTTTTTATTTTATAATCCTTCATGAAGTTTCCTTTCCTTAAAAATCCTGTTGTACGATTTCTCGTAATTGTTTTTGCTTTATTCATTCTGTGGTATGTTGTCTACGATCTTTGGTTGCATCCAAATGAAAAATTCGATCTATTTGTTGTTGATATTACTATATCTGCAAGCAAATGGATCTTAGAGTCATTAGGCTATGTGGTTTATACCGGAGAAGATAGATTAATTGGGATAGATGGAGCTTCCGGACTATGGGTTGGGGACAATTGCAATGGAATAATCTTATTCAGCTTGTTCACTTGGTTCATTGTTGCCTTTAAAGGAAAAGTAAAATATAAACTCTTTTATATTCCTTTGGGAATACTTTCCATTCAACTTTTAAACATAATAAGAGTGGTGGTTCTAGCAATACTTGATACTCAGTCAAGATCCTGGACAGAATTTAATCACAGCTATACTTTCAATATTATTATATACGGATACATCTTTTTTCTATGGATGCTTTGGGTAAATAAGTATTCGGAAAAGGAATAAAGGGACTCTAAAATTTATTGCGCAAATTCCAATAGTCCAACCGACTGCCCAGTTTGCGGATATTCATTGTAGAATTGTCTAAAAAGTTTTAAGTTTCTATGAGCTAAGCTGTTTTGCTTTTAAAACATTTTTGTTTTAAAAAAAACAGTCCGCATGCACTTAAAATAGCAATGAGCGGCCATACGGGAATCCTGAAACGCGCCTCTGTTGCTGGAGGGAGATTCAGGTTTGCTACTGCGAAAATGGTAAGCAATACTAAAACTAAAATCAATCGTTCCTTGTTTCTAAACAAAAATAGCATTCCAAAACAACAACTAAAATAAACTATAGCCAAGACGAGCATCTGGATAAACACCAAAACGATCGTAAACGTGCTCGTATGTTTAAAAAGATATTGGCTAATTGGATAATCCTTCGGAATAAAATTATATCCCTCTCCCCATAAACCCAGTTGAATTTCAAAATAAGCACGCGAAGGCTTAAGAAAAAAATAGAGGATCTGCTCCACATGATACTTCATAAAAATAACAGGATTTTCAGCAATAATCTTTACTGCTTCTTTTTCAATGTGTTTGGCATATTCATAAGGCTGTGCATGAGCATCGCCTTTAAATTCTTTAAATGTTTTCCAGCGCAAAATACTTTGTGCTTTAGGAACGGAATAATTAAACCTATCAGCATACACTGTTCCTGCCTGATAGTTCAACAAATTATGCTCTCTGATAACACTTAAAAAATAATGATTAAAAGCGATCTTGTTCCTTATCAGCCAGGGAGATACTGTTAAACCAATAACCGCAGAGAAGATGATTAATTTACAAGTCAGATCTTTAACGTTTTTTCGAAAATCAAAAATCAAAAATATACCCAGCAAAAAAGGAATAAAAAATCCTATAGGCCTACACAGCATACATAAACCCGAAAGCACAGCAGCATACAAGAGATATTTTATTTGATGTTGTTTCAGGAAAAGCACAAAATAGTAAAAACAGGAAATAAACAAAAATGAAAAAAGGGTTTCGGTAAGTACTAAATTAGAAAGTGTAATAGACGGCAAATCAACAGCTACAATCAATGCGGCTGTATTGGCTATGAAATCATTGGCTATGATTTTTTTACACAACAAATAAGTAACATAACACGTAAGTACCGATAAAATAATTTGCAAAAAAATAATGGTGAACCCTTCAGGACCAATAAATTCAGCAAAAGCAATAAAAAGAGGATAAACCGGGGTTCGGTAATAATCTAATTCCAAAGGAATATCTTCACTTTGACTAAAAACTCCATTCTGTGCTATATTATACCCCAAATTCCAATATCCATAGGAATCGTATTGGTAGATACCATCCGGGTTTTTAACAAGTATGGCACACATTAAGATGATACGGATGAAAAAAGCGAGGAATAAAATCAGAAAAATAGATTTGTTACGTTGTGCAATTTTCATCTCTTTTATAAATTAGTTTTCATTTGTATGAGTAGATGCTTTAGCATGCAAGACTTCTGCGTTATTAGATTCCTCAAAGGTTCTGCATTTTATTTTTTTGCAGGGCATATAACTTACCGTTAAAGGTTTTCATTACTGCCACCAGCGTGCACTCACTTTGCCATTGGAATACTCCATTTCACAACACTGAAGACTTGTCAAACCATTCCTTCCTATGAATTAGTCTAACAGAAATGGCATAATGCACAGCGGCATATTCGTTTGTTTTTGGACTAAAAGAGATGCCGCCTCAGTAATACCAATTATAAATATAAAATAGTCCGTTTCAAAACCTCACCCTAGCCCTCTCCCTGAAAAAGGCGAGGGAAATTGGTCTATTTTATATTTATAATTGGTATAAGTTTTGACTACAAGGTCGGAATTATTTCGACATCAGCAATAATACCAAAATGAAACTCGATTTTGAAATCGTGCTGAATCTGAATGTTGAGGGATAGATGCCATCGAAAAATATACTTAACAGCAATAAATCATTTGCGCAATGAATCCCAAGAGATTGGACAGAATTTAATCACAGCTATACTTTCAATATTATTATATACGGATACATCTTTTTACTCTGGATGCTTTGGGTAAATCGCTTTTCGGAAAAAAAGTAATTACCTTTTAAAAAACTTCTTGACAATATTTCCTTTATCAGAAGCTATTTTGATGAAATACAATCCTCTGTAATTTTCTGGTAGTTGAATGATTTCAGATTGTTTTTCCACTGTGAAATTGCGTTTTTCTACGATGTCTTGTCCAAGCAAATTAAATACAGAAACAAGCACCTGAGTGTTTTCAGAATAATTAAAGTTCAATACATTTCCGCCATTATAAGGCAACACCTCAACGGTATTGTGCTCTTCATAAATATGCTCTTCAGAATTGATAGATTGTTTACAATCTTTATTCTTAAAGAAGTGCAACACAAAACGTTTTTTATCTTCCAATTTGAACATTTCAAATTCATATATATTTTGAGAAGTCAGATTAATGAATGTGTTTTCGTCCAAGGCGCTACTGCTGAGTAATTTATCTTCCAAAAGAATACATTCATATTCTTCCATAAAATTAAACCCTGCTGCAGTAATTGCATAATTACCCATTGCATTTACCTTTATTGTTAAAGGCATTGAATACGTTTCGTTGGCAGAATTAAAAGTATTCAAATTCACCTTTTGATCATTAATTGTAGAATACAAAACAGGCGTAGCTTTGTTCGGACTAGCTCTGAATGGCAAGTCAGCTACATCAAACTCATCTGAAGCATTTTCTTTTGCATCCACTTTAAAAGTATGAGAGAAGTTGTTTGCCTGGCTTGCTATTTTCAAAGTAAAATACGGCTGCGTTTTGATTGGTGCTTTAATAGAACTGTTTGAAGCTGTAGTTTTAGCAGATTCAGGTACTATCAATGTTAGAGGGCTTGCTGCGGGCAAACCATACACCCAAAAACCTTGTCCAGAAGCAATTTCAATTGCATCAGCCGAAGTATATCCATTCCAATCGCCAATAGTATAATCATACATTTCAATGAAATCATACAAGCCACTGGAAGCTCCGCCAGATGCTGCATAAACGGATGCCCAAGAAATACTGGAAGCAAAAGGGTTTCCAACCAAGTTCCAACCTTGTGCATTATTAGAAATCAAACTGCTTAAATTTTGAGTTCCTTGATTTGGAACGCCAACAGCATCCATAGTGGTATTAGGCAAAGAGGCATAAAAATAATCACCTGATAAAAAAACTTCAAATCCTTTTCCCGGACTTAGTGCAGCTGAAGAAGAAAGAATAGGTACATAAACATCTCCGGTTTCATTGTATGTATATGCTGAAGCCAATGCAGTTGGAGGCGTATGTATATAACTGATGGCAGGCAATTCATTGTCCCAGTCGTTCATTGTAGATGCTTGTACTGTAGAAGATAAATCTGCATAAGAAGTATCTCTTGCAGTGATAAATCGTTGAATTATAAAATTCCCGCTTAATGATGCAGCAGCTCCTTTAGTGGCTATGCGAGCTGTTTGTGTTGCAGTTGAAACCATTGTAAAAGGTCGGGTTCCGGTATTGAAATTTCCATTAATTGGCGAAATAACAGAGTTCAATAAGTAACTACCACTGCTTAATAAAACACCACCTGAAGTATTGTTTATATCTAACTGATGAAACGTGGTTGTCCCTGAACCGGTAAGCGTTTGAGCAACACTTCCATTAAATGTAACTGTTCCATTTTGCGCATTGAAGGTTCCTATTTTTATCCAGTTTCTCTTTACTGCAATTGAAAAATTACTTGCAGTAACATCCAGATTATTTGTGACAGTAATATCATTATTTACAACAATATTTCCGGACAAGGTTTTAGCACTGCTTCCTGCGCTAATCATATTGTGGTAAGTAAATGCAGGAATTGATTGGGCTATTGCTCCATTAAAGTTAACTGTATTTCCAGCAATAACATAGTTTGTTGTTATTAATGAAGGCAGAAAAATATTAGAAACGCCCACTACTGCAGCAGGGAAAGTAACTGTTCTTGTTCCATTAGTACTTACTGTTAAGGAACCATAGTTCAAGGTGTTTACAGATTGATTTCCAGCTCCGATATAATCAATTGTTAAACCTGCCAATATTTTTCCGGTAATAGTATACTGTGATAAAAAATCAGGGATTGTTGCAATTCGTGTAACACGTGCTGTTCCATTACCTGTGAGTGTGCCACCGCCACCACTTATTACCACAGTTGCATTGGGAGAAAAGATAGTTGCTGCTGCTGAAAGATTAAAAGTAGTGCTTACACTAAAATCTGTAGCTGCAGTAACGATAGCACTTGCATTTGTGATGGTTAAATTATTAAAAGCGGTAGTAGTAGCGCCACCCATCAATTGAGCAATAGTTCCATTTAGTGTTACAGTTGCTGTGCCAGCTATAAATGTTCCGTTATTCGTAAAGTTTCCACCAGCCACAAGGTTATTATTGGCTGTTGCCAAAGTAGTTCCTGAAGAAATAAGCAAGGATCTACTCAATATTGTTGCATTGGAAAGAGTTTTGGTGCTTCCATTTGAAACAGTAAGATTAGAATAACTTCCATCATCAGGAGTTATCACATTTTGAGTTCCACTGCGATTATAAACAACCGTGTTTCCAACCGCAGATGCATTAAAAGTTGAAACTGAAAAACTACCACTTGTTGTTTCAATAGTAACTGTTCCTGTTGAACCTTGAGTCCATGTTCCTGTTCCTCTAAAACTGGTCATCATCCGAACAGAAGTATTATTAGTATAATTTCCTGTACAGGTTATGTCATCAAAAACAATGGCTGTTGTGCCTGCAATTGTTTTACCAATTCCAGCTAAAGTGAACACACCTAAGTTGGCATTAAAAGCGCCATTTACAACTATATTCCCATTTATGCGGTACGCCTCCGAAACTGTAGAATTAAAAAAGCCGCTAGCTGTTACTGTGAAATTATTAAACGTTTTTGTTCCTCTTGTACTGTTAATGGCTAAGGTGCCGGATATGGTTGTGTTTCCGCTTACAGTAATTCTGATTCTACTCAAATCACAAATTCCGCTTACAACATTAAAATTTCCTAAAATATTAAAAATAGGTGTTGCTCCTGTTGCTAAAAAATCGCCTCCGTAAGTATTTAAATTTCCTGTAATAGTATATGTTTCTGCAGCAGTATTGCTAAAGCTTCCAGTCGAATTCAAATCCAAATTTGCAAAAGTATTGGAGCCACCTGTATTATTATCATTAAAAGTTCCATTTATTGAGGTCAAGCCACTTACATTCAAAATTACCCTGCCTATTGAAATTGAAGCTCCGGCTACAACTGTCATAGGTCCCGAAACAATTAAACTACCAGTAACAGTTCCTGTTATGGAGCTTCCATTATTTAAAACTAATCCCCCAGCTCCAACATTAGTAGTAAGAACTGAAGACCAACTTGCAATTCCATTTATTGTTAGCGATAAGCATGTTCCAGGAGCACCATTCATTGTAACCGTTCTACCTGAACATATAATAACATTATCGGCTGCTCCAGGTATTGTTGCAGAAGCGGCACCCGAACAAGACACTGTTGACCAAGTAGAAGGAGAATTCCAGTTACCATTTACACGGGAAAAATAAGTGGCAGAAGATCCTAAAAAAGGCCACAAAATCAGCAAAAGAAAAAAGGAAAGGGAGTAGCTTTTCTTATTCATACAAGCAATAATTTAACAATTTACAAATCACATTTAATCACAATTTCTTACATGTGTAATTTTATTGACAATGCGTTAAACTTAGGTAAAAGGTTGCTTAAAAAAAAACAATTTAGACAGAACATCTAATAGCAACGACCAACCCACCAAAAAGAGTTTTACCTAAGGATTTAAATGAATTCGAATAAAATTGTATTTTTGCAGGTGTGAATAGCAAAAGCAGCAGTATACAAAGGAATATCTCGCTTATTATTTTAGCCATTTTGGTCATTTTTTCGGGCTATTTGAGAGATACCATTTTTAAATCGATGAATGCTCTTTTAAGAGCTTGGGATCAGGACCAAGACTATTACCTTCCCTCCTTCCTTTCCTTTCTTCAGGATTATGAATACACTACTGTTGAGAACCTTAAATGGCTATTAACGGTGCTTTTCAGCATCATATATTTATTCTTCTCCATTTTAATAATCCGATTACTTTTTAATGAGAAAAAATACTTGAAAATTGTCGTTTTTACCTACTTAGGAATACTAATACTCTCGGGCTTGTTTATTTTCACAGGATTTTTATTCTCCAATACCTCCCAAACAATGTATGAATTTGCTCGCTACCTAATGGGCATGGCTCAATCACCTATAATTTTAATGATTCTAATCCCTACATTCAAATTATCTGAAAAAGAAAAACCGAAAACTTCAAGCACATAACAAACTAAATTTTACTTTTGTAAGCATCTAAAACATTAAATCATTCCTATGAAAAAAGACACTGCTATTTTTAATCTGATCGCTGAAGAAAAAAAACGTCAGACAGTTGGACTAGAACTTATCGCCTCCGAAAATTATGTGAGTGAGGATGTGATGAAAGCAATGGGTTCTGTACTTACAAATAAATATGCGGAAGGACTTCCCGGTAAAAGATATTACGGTGGATGTGAAGTAGTAGATAAAGTGGAGCAACTTGCAATTGATCGTGCTAAAAAATTATTTAATGCCGAATGGGTGAACGTACAACCTCATTCAGGAGCACAGGCAAATGCGGCAGTGATGCTTGCTGTTTTAAAACCGGGAGATAAAATTTTAGGATTCGATCTTTCACATGGTGGACATTTGACTCATGGTTCACCTGTAAACTTTTCAGGAAAATTATATGTTCCAAGCTTCTATGGAGTAGAAGAAAAAACAGGCCGTATTGATTTTAATAAAATTGAAGCAATTGCCATAAAAGAACAACCAAAACTGATCATTTGCGGAGCATCTTCGTATTCACGCGACTGGGATTATAAAAAACTTCGCAAAATAGCGGATAAAGTCGGAGCATTATTGATGGCGGACATCTCACATCCATCGGGACTAATTGCCAGAGGATTAATGAAAGACCCTTTGCCCTATTGCCATATTGTGACTACCACTACTCATAAAACATTGCGCGGACCGCGTGGAGGAATGATTATGATAGGAAAAGATTTTCCAAATCCATGGGGAGACAAAACACCAAAAGGTGAAATAAAAATGATGTCGCAATTATTGGACGCTGCTGTATTCCCTGGAACACAAGGCGGTCCACTAGAGCACGTAATTGCTGCGAAGGCTGTTGCATTTGGAGAAGCATTGGATGATAGTTATATGAAATACTGTATTCAGGTTATGAAAAATGCAAAATTGATGGCTCAGTGTTTTGTAGATAAAGGCTATAAAGTGATATCCGGTGGCACCGACAATCATTGTATGTTGATTGATCTTCGCTCTAAAAGCTTAACAGGAAAATTGGCAGAAAACACACTTGTAAAAGCCGACATTACCGTTAATAAAAACATGGTACCGTTTGATGACAAATCACCCTTTGTTACTTCCGGCATTCGCATAGGATCTTCGGCTATTACAACACGTGGAATCAAAGAAAAACACATTCCAAAAATTGTTAGTTTGATCGATAAAGTATTGATGAATCACGACAATGAAAAAGTGATTGCAGAAGTAAAAAAAGAAGTGAATAAACTTATGAAGGATTTTCCTCTTTTTGCTTAATTAACACGATTGGTTTTAAAATAAAAAAGAGTTCCCAAATGTGGAGCTCTTTTTTACTTTTAAACTACAAAATCACCTTGTATATTTGCAGAATTCGTACATTGCACATCTAAAATAATAGTTTATTTTTGTAGTTCTAACAAAACAAGCTTAACATTTATACGATTACAAGATTATGGCACAAGTAGAGTTGATTATGCCCAAAATGGGAGAAAGCGTTGCTGAAGCAACAATTATCAAATGGTTAAAAAAGGAAGGCGATAAAATTGCTGCCGATGAAACCGTTTTGGAAATTGCTACAGATAAAGTAGATTCAGAAATACCTTCCACAACTGAAGGAACACTTATAAAAAGATTATTTAATGAAGGTGATGTTGTACAAGTTGGAAAAGCAATTGCAATTATTTCTACGGATGCAAACGCAAGTGTTGAAACACCAGAAGTAAAAACACCTGCTGTAGCTCAAACTACAACTGTTCAAAAAGAATTAGCAAACACAGCAGTTAAAGAAGTTGTTTCATTAGAAAAAAGCTCTTCTGGAAAATTTTTCTCTCCCTTGGTCCGCAACATTGCAAAACAAGAAGGCATTGCAATGACTGAACTGGAAAGCATTTCGGGAACAGGAGCAAATGGAAGAGTAACTAAAAATGATATTCTTGCTTATATCCCAAACAAAGGAAAACAAACAACAGCCACAACAACAAAAGTTGTTCAGGAAACTTCTTCCAATGGTGCATCACACACAAAACCCGCTATTGCGGTAGGTGCCGGTGATGAAATCATTGAAATGGATCGAATGCGTAAACTTATTGCCGATCACATGGTAATGAGTGTCCAAACATCTCCACACGTAACATCCTTTGTGGAAGCCGATGTTACTAACATTGTAAAATGGAGAGATAAAGTAAAAGGGAATTTTGAAAAACGCGAAGGAGAAAAGCTAACCTTCACTCCTATCTTCATTGAAGCATTAGTAAAAGCAATAAAAGATTTTCCAATGATCAATGTTTCTTTAGACGGAACAAAAATCATTAAACGTAAAAATATTAATATTGGAATGGCTGCAGCCCTGCCTACTGGAAACTTAATTGTTCCTGTAATCAAAAATGCTGACATGCTCAACCTTGTTGGAATCACCAAACAAGTAAATGATTTGGCAGGAAGAGCGCGCACGGGAAAACTTACACCAGACGATATTCAAGGAGGAACTTACACCATTTCAAATGTAGGTTCATTTGGAAACTTAATGGGGACACCTATTATTAATCAACCACAAGTTGCAATTATGGCAGTAGGCGCAATAAAAAAGAAACCTGCTGTTATTGAAACACCTGAAGGTGATTTAATTGGAATTCGTCATTTTATGTTCCTTTCTCACTCTTATGACCACCGAGTTGTGGATGGTTCTTTGGGCGGACAATTTGTTAGACGAGTAGCCGATTATCTCGAACAATGGGATATTAACCGAGAATTTTAAACCTCTAGAACAGAAAAACAAACAACGTTTTATGAAAAAAAAGTTTACCCTACTCACTTTCCTTCTTTTTTCAATATTCAATTTTTCTATTGCAACTGTCATTGATGGGAATTACAAAAGTATTTTCAACCAAGCCGAAACTTTTTTTGCTAACGAAAATTACACCGCAGCTTTACCTCTGTATCTCAAGTTAGATTCACTGGAAAAGGACAATCACAATACAAATTTCAAAGTTGGATTGTGCTATCTGAAAGCGGCTACTTATAAAACCAAATCCATACCTTATCTTGAATTTGCAATAAAAGACATTGCCAAATTGTATGAACAAGGCGAAATAAAAGAAAAACAGGCTCCTCTTTCTACTTATTATTACTTAGCAAAAGGATACCATTTTAATTACGAATTCGACAAAGCAATTGAAATGTATCAGAAATACATTGATGTGTTAGGTACAGACCTTAAATTAGCTGAAGAAGTAGAAGAAATAAAACACGATATAGAAACATGCAACTTCGGAAAAGAACTAGTTAAAACACCAAAAAAAGTAGAAGTCGAAAATTTAGGAGAAGGTGTTAATTCAAAATATCCCGATTATTCACCTGTTGTTTCTTTAGATGAACAAACCATCATCTTTACAACACGCAGAAAAGGTGGCACAACCGACAAATTATTACCAAATGGCGAACACTTTGAAGATATTTTTATTTCTACCTATTCTGAAACAGAAAAAAAATGGAGTAAGGCAAGTCCGATTGGCACAAACATTAATTCATCCGGACATGAGGCTACCATTAACTTATCGGCTGACGGACAAAAATTATTGATCTACAAAGATGATGGAGGCAACGGAAATATTTATGTTAGTGAATTAAAAGGAAGCGAATGGGGAACTCCAGAATACGCCTCTGCTCCTATCAATTCATCTTCTTGGGAATCACATGCCTGTTTTAGTTCCGACAATCGCGTGCTGTATTTTATCAGCAATAGAGCTGGAGGAATTGGCGGAAGAGATATTTACAAATGTTTGAAATTGCCAAATGGAGATTGGGGACCGGCACAAAATCTAGGTGATGTTATCAATACAAAATACGATGAAGATGGCATTTTCATTCACCCTGATGGAAAACAAATTTTCTTTTCTTCGAAAGGACACAATTCAATGGGTGGCTTCGATATTTTCACTTCATTGATTAATGATGAAAATGGCAACTGGTCTCCTCCAATTAACTACGGATACCCTGTTAATACTACAGATGATGATGTTTTTTTAATCACAACTGCAGATGGAAAACGTGCTTTCTTTTCCTCAGATAAAGAAGGAGGGTATGGTGAAAAAGATATTTATATGATTAAATTTCCTGAATACGAACCCCGCGATATCACTATTCTTTTAGGAAACATCATCAACAATACAAAAGAAAGTATCGCTAATAATAAAATATACATCATCAACACCTTAACAGGTGATACAGTTCAAACACTAACAGCCAATAGTTCAACTGGAAAATATGGCGCAAACTTACCCGTAGGCAGTTCTTATAAAACAATTTATACCATTAACGGAACATCAATTTTTTCGGAAACAATTGATGCTCCATTAAAACAAGGATATCAAGTCATTAAAAGACAAATTCCATATGGTGATTCTTTAACTTCAACTCAACGCGACTCGCTATTGGCA
>Ga0163148_10003082_pt1 | contig 18961 bp, 17 predicted proteins | sample OliLakLV19MP7P2_FD_148606 | JGI IMG/M metagenome (GOLD analysis project Ga0163148, IMG submission 148606) | Freshwater microbial mat bacterial communities from Lake Vanda, McMurdo Dry Valleys, Antarctica- Oligotrophic Lake LV.19.MP7.P2 | ecosystem: Environmental > Aquatic > Freshwater > Lake >...
ACAATTAGATAATGAATACCGATACATTAGAAAAACATTACTTAAAAAAAGCGCTGATCCAAAAAAAAAGATAGAACTAGAAAAAATGTGTGCCATGCTTGTAGAAACGAAAGCAATGTTTCAAGATCTAAAAAGTGAGTGATCAAGTACATACAAAGATGCTGTAGAATTATTAAGAAACAAAAATGATACACGAAAACTGCAGCTCATGGAAGATTATCCATCATCAAGATATACAAACGAGGACATAAAAAAGGCAAGAGATAGAGTGAAAAATTGAAATCCACGTTCACCTCAAAACGCATTGAAATACTTATGATGATCGCCAACCGGTGATGATGATTACGGGAAATGCGAAATCACTAATAGATTAATAGAGAATAACAAGAGTATCTTGAAAAACCTGCAAAAAAAAGCTCGGGAACGTTCCAAAAAAAGAAAAAATATTCTGAGGTGGAATCCTAAAGATCCAGAGATCGAAATTCCAGACTTAAGTAGTGATTTAATTGAAGCAGACGCATATATTAAAAATATCATTAGTTATTTAAAAAACAGTTGAATTAATACTGATCTTTTGACAGCAGTAAAATAACTACTCACGATACTGAAATAGAACAAAACTAAGTAAAGAAATAAGAACTCACGTGCTAGATGATAACAGATGCACTATTCGTCACAACGACAATGTTTGTGCCCCGACTACCCAGATACCCACACCAGCAAAAACTACTGAGAGAAAAAGATAGACGACTCCATATACTGGAGAAGTTTTGTTCATGATATATGCTTTAGTTGTTTCATCCTCTCCTCGGAGTGAGAAAATTCACGTAGCCAAAACAAATACTAAGAGCAGATATTCGTCTGTAGACAAAAATAGTCGAGTATATTGTAAATTTCATAGATGCGTTTCACTCACGAAGAGATACACGAGATACACAATAAGAAAAAAAGGAAATAATCTCACTCTGGTAACAAGCGCTAACGCTTTCAGTAAAGAGACTTCATTCCTAGAAACGGCTTCTTGTAATGGTGAAAAAGCAAGATGCTCATACGTGTATGCGCCAATCTCTTGCTTGCTAGGGAAAAACAATACCCATACTCACGCGGTGAACAAAAAACTACTCCAAATCTTCATCGGTGAAAACCACAACACTCCTCCAGCTCACAAGAAAATTAGTATTGCAGTTATTATTCTCCTCCTCATATACAGACAAACACTAAAAAATTACTTTTTTGATGCATCTAACGTAAAACGTTTCATTAGCCTGAGATTTTCTTCGATCAGTATACGATTTCTGGCCACGATATCTCCTATGATACCAAGAGAGACTAAGTTGAATCCTATCGTAATCAGTATTCCAGAAATAATGAGTGATTGAATCCTTCATGATCACGAATCAGTCATGAAATAATATCGGAGAAACCTCATTACTCATCATCATCCTACAAGCAAAAATGGCATGCTTGCGAGCATAAAAATATGAAATGGTTCATACATCGTATAGACTCTCACGATACTCGCTGCAGATTTCTTTATATGTACCCAGATATTGGAAAAGAGTCTCGATGGACGCGTAGGCGGATTGGTATGAATAGGAACCCATACTATCGCTAATCATTTTTTGTACGCTTGGAGTATCGTATCGATCACATAACTAAATCTCACCGTCACATTCAATATTTCAAGTGACTCTCTGCTATATGCACGAAATCAGCTCACCGCATCTGGAATTACTACTCCGGTAAACATCGTCATGATCTTATTTCACAAGCGTTGTAAAAACTTCTTGTACCACGTAAAATGAGCCACCTTTCCAGGAGTTCTATCACCAATCACTATATCTGCACGATGAGCAAGAATAGGAGCAATCAGATCTTTCATATATATTGCAGGATACTGATTATCAGCGTCAGTATTGATGAGTATATCTGCTCCATGAGCAAGCGCATACTCGACTCACAAACGAAATGCGTTACCTAGTCCTCTATTGGCAGGAAAAGAAATAATATGCTCGACTCCGTGTGCTTTCGCTACGTCAACCGTGCGATCGGTACTCCCATCATCTATAACCAGAACTTCAATATGCTCTATTCAAGGGAGTGTTGTTGGCAACTCAAGCAAGACGACAGGCAAATACTCTTCTTCGTTTTTACAGGGAATTTGAATAAATAATTTCATATCACGTACGAGATAAATTATATTGAAGAATATAAACTCAAGAAACTAATCTCTTTTACGTCGTAGCATCAATCCTATACAGAGAACAAGAAGAGCAATCACGATACTAAGCACCATATACTGGGTAATAGGAAAACCAATAAGGTTCACATAAAAAACAAGCAAAGGAACTACAGAAAGAGAAAAAGCAAAACTCAATGCCATATGTTCTAGATAGTCAAGACGGTCACCATGCCATACTGCTTCAGTGATTCGATATCAAGGCAAAAAGAGCAACACAACACTTCACAAAACGATACGCAGCCATATCCCTACTTCTCCAAACAACAGTCATCGATACATCGTGATGACGAGAAGGAGTATCGAGATAACACTCCAAAACACCTGCCCTACGAAATGACGAATGTCCCAAAACACATGGTGATGATGATACATACGAGAAGAAAGAAAATTAAAACACTTTTATATCGTACGTCTTACAACTTATTCATTTTTCGTCGCGACCATCATTTCCCTTGTTGTAGGAGATCGAAACAAGCCCCTTTCAGTTCAGTTTTTTGTTGCTTGGATCACACCCAGAGATATACAGGACGATCAAGCAGATCAGGATAATCGCGCTGAAATCATATACACTTTTCCTGAGCAGAACGAGATACCCATTTCGAATTCCATGCTTCATCAAGCAGTCCTCGACGATTGAGATCAAAAAGTCCTGGTGCAAGCACGTCACTCTGTGTCCGTCACTGTACTCGTGGCGAGTAATCAATCCCTGGAACTATCACTAGTGCGTTAGATGGCATAGTTTTACCAATCTGTGAAAGAAATGCAAATTCGTCTTTTTCAATCAAAGGACGGTACGTACGATAGGTTCGATATAACATCATACTCATTTGCATCATACATATACTTATCACTACTATCTTTTTCCACCACTGCCCTTTCCATAGTATGGAACACGCTCCTCCAGCAAATACCAAGACAAACATATCTAGGTACCCAATCATTCTCTGAAAAAAGAATCATTGCCCAAAAACTCGAACAAAAAAGAACAAAAAAGCAAGAACCAAGATCGGTCCATCAACTGTTGGCTTTATTTTTTTTCGTACTCACCAACATGCTCAAAGCAACGTCAGTCATCAAATAAGAAGATATTCGTGAATCGTCAGAAATGTTCATCATTGCTGAAAACCATCCTGTAACGTAGGAATATCAATCTCACGCCAAAAGAATCAAATCAGTGGAGTAAACAATGTTTGTAAAAACGGCAAAATAATTGGTAGCGCAAGGAGTAATGCAAGCAAGATGCTTCATCACAAATGGATCACTTGTTTATATTCACGACGAAAGAAAAGATATCCACCTCTCAATACTCCTACACAAAGGATAAACACTGCAGCTGGTCTATGAACAAGAAAAACTCCCGTCACGAGAGGCATCATTTCTCGCCACTTACGACGTTCCCATCACCATACTACTATGGTGAGAAAAAACATCGCGACAAGTTGTTTCCGATAATGTCGCCAAAAAACCTCATACTGCGTAAACGAAAAAACCGCAAGAAAAAAAGCAAAATATCACGAGAGAGTTCATCGACGACGAGCCAACAAACAGATACCTAGAATTGGTAAGAAAGAAATGAAGACAAATCCCCAGGTAAGTATGCTCTCCGTCCATCATCAGGTGATCATGAGTCATGAAGACCCTATCATTCCGAGTAACGGCTCATACATAGATTGTATCCGAGGAGGAAGAGCAGAGAAATCTCGGATTGTTCACAAGTTCAGGTACGCCAAAAACATTGATTTATATAATCAAGGATCGTATCATAAGGGAATCGATGAAAATCGGAAAGGAAATGATCTGATCACAAAAAACAGGATCAGTCAAAAGACGATCATATACGTTTCTTTAGAAAAACGTTTCAATAGGTTCATACGGTATGTATAGAGAAATCTATCCTGGTTACAAAGTTAATTTGAACTAAAGATTAATAACATCTATTGTTGGTGGATTGAACCATCTAATCGGGAGAATTACTTCACCGAGACCAGGAGTGATAAATAAGGTGGTAAACTTCGTTTGTGTAAGACCACAATCAAAAGCACCTTTAGTTGGGATGATATATGGGGCTACCAGCTTGTGCAAAAAAGGCAATCTTGCTTGTCAGCAATGGGTATGTCCTACAAGTGTCGCGTCAGCATTATAATTTGCATATGCTAAGGTCGTATCAGGATTGTGCGTCAGGACAATGACCGTATCTGCTGCATGAAACTGATTGAGCAAAAACACTTCATCTTCTCCTCCATCATGATCTCCTAGTCCTACGAGCTTCCACGATCAGAAGTCAATGACATCATTTTCCAAAAACGTTACTCAGAGATTTTGTAACGCTTTTACGAGTTCTGATCTCAGTTTTGGTCAAGGATATTCTACATCATGATTTCCCAAGACCATATAGATCGGTACGCGAAGATCTGCTAATGGTTGAAAAAGTTCTTCCATACTCTTTTTATTAATCTCTGGCCAGAAAGTCAGATCTCCTGCAATGAAGACCATATCTACTCACGGTTGTTGATTTATGGTATTCACTACACGTTGCAAGTAAGTCCGGTCTTTGTACACACCTAGATGAAGATCAGAAATGAGCGCTACCTTTTTTCAGACACCGAGATCTAGGTCCGTCCATCTGAGTGCTACTTGCTGAGGCTCTATCCATCTTATTCGGACAAACGTTGTTAGGAAAACAGTAAGAAGCAAAAAGCGTATGATACGTCCAGCTCGTAATGCACGTCGTCGATGTAACAACACAAAAAAAAGCACTACTCGACTTCCATAAAAAAATAGCTCATAAATTAATGGTTCCATCAATATTTATCTTGAAGTGAATAATATATTAGATATATATCTCGTTATATAAGTCAATATATTCTTTCGTATTACATGAACATATTCAAACAAATAGAACCTATTGTAAGTAATATAAATGCAGCAACGTGAAACCACAATCGCTTCTGACGAGAAAGAGTGCTTGCTTTAGTCTTGCAGTGCGAAAACCATCGAAAACCATGATCACCACTTCTATTGAAGCCGAAATAGATTTGACTAAAAAAGTATGGTAAGGAAGATCTTTCTCAAACTATACAGAGAATCACCAATGTTAAGTTTAATTATACACCGTTAACTTATAAACATATCTGTATTCTACTGAATACTCCTCTTAGAAATTTTAAGACAAAATATTACCAAAACTGACATACAAGGTTGATGAATATTTTAACTGAACAGTTATTTTCTTCACAATCTAATGTAGCAAGTATGCTCATTCTCCTATCGAAAAAGTGATGAAAAGAAATCGCACAGCCTACATGCCGACAAGACTGATTACTAAACTGTAAGGGTGCATGAGATCACAAAGTATCTGATATGGAAAAGATTTTAACTTCTCTTTGAATAGATCCCAAGGTAAGCAATGCTGAACTAACTTATTTTTCAGACATGATCAAAGAAACGTTTATAGCCGTTGAATAGTTTTTTTCTGATTTGCTTCTAATCGCTCATTTGTTTTCAAAAAGTGTCCACATCAGAAAAAACCGCTATGTGCAGAAAATGGTGATGGATGTGGTGCTTCAAGAATAAGATGTTTTTTGGTATCGATGAGCACTTTTTTACTTCTAGCAAAGTTGCCTCGAAGAAGAAAGACTAATCAGCTCTTCTGATCGGAAAGTTTTTGTATCACCGTATCGGTAAATTGCTCTCGTCATAGTCCATGATGAGAGGCAGGTAGCGTTGCTTGTACGGTCAGGATAGCATTCAGTAATACAACGCCTTGTTTTGTCCATGACGTCAGATCACCTGATGAAGGAGAAACTCATCCAAACTCACTTATGAGCTCTTTGTATATATTTTTCAGTGATGGCGGAGTCGTAACTCATTCAGGTACGGAAAAACTCAATCCATGCGCCTGCCCTACTCCGTGGTAGGGATCTTGTCAGAGAATGACTACGTTCACTTCATTTAGTGGTGTCGATTGAAATGCGTGAAAGATGTTAGATCACGCTGGGTAGATAACTTCTCATTTTTCTTTACGTATTTTCAATTCACTCACGAGTGATTGAAAATACGGTTTTTCAAATTCATCTCAGACAAGAAGAGACCGATCTGCTGGAAAGTCAATCATATTATTTTCTTCATCTAAAAAAACAATCTTTTCAAAATTTCATGTCACGTATTTACTGAAGTCAACTCCCTATCTCATCATATACCAGGACTCGCATTTACTTCTAAAATCACTCCTCAGCTCTGAGCTAAAGGGAGAGAAAAATCTGTTGAAAGAATATCGATTCATGCTATGTCTAAACCAAATAAGACACTTATCTCTATACACATATTTTTAATTTCATTACAAAGCATTTGAGTTACTTCCTTCGCTGTTCATCATGTTCATAAATTTGAGTTTCATCTCAGTTGAATATATGCTCAATTATCAGGAATAGTTGTTACTGTTCTTCACTGTTTGACAAGATAAGAAATCACCTCATCATCAAGAGGAATATATGCCAATGGAGATTCATATCATATACCTCTAAATGAGTTTGTAGTATTTTCCATATGTATCAACTGCTCAATCGTATCCGCACCATTTCAAACAACATGAGCTGGAAATCTACGTATCGCGAGAATAACTTCTCATTTGACAACAAGGACTCTTACTTCATCTCCAGAAATTTGTTCCTGAATAATCATCGTATCGTATATTTCAAAAGAAAGCGTAAGTTTACTCTTTAGTTCACCAAGTGATTGTATACCCATCATTACGCCATTTCCATGTCACTCATCGATTGGTTTGATAACGAGAGGGAAATGAAGATTAGAAATATCATCAAGATTCTCTTTATCAAAATCTGCTTTCTCAAGATCTGCTTTCGAAATATAGACACTCTTTGCTATCGGCATTCATTTTTTTTCAAGAAGAACATAGGAAAGTTGTTTATCATCTGCAAGTTTATATCACAGAGAACTATTTCCTCCAAAATCTGTACTTTTGAACAAGATTGATTTTTCTTTTCCATGAATATAGAAAAGATTTTTTTCTTTACAGACGATCTCTACAGAAAGTCAAAGCTTTTCAGCTTCTTCACACAAAACAATAGATGATATAGACCAATATAGAGTCATATGTCACATACAAAAAGAAACTTAATAAAATAGTATAGAAAAATAGAAAAACTATTTATTTTTTAGTTTCGTTTGACTCATAATCCAGAGCACATTTCTATGCTCTGATCAATCGAGAGATGTTGGGCTAGTTTTATTATAAGAATTGTATGTATCAATAATATATCCATTTTCACCGACAGATAAAGATACTTCGTTTTCTATGATACGAGATAGTTTAGACGTATATTCTACAATTGCACAACAAACGAGAAACTCACATTTAATATCTAGCTTGGTCATAAAATACTGTTTTTCAATCAAGGATTCGATTTTAACTACCATCGATAAGTATTGTTTTTTCTCTTTTTTCGTCAAAGAACGTCCATAAAAGTTTGTAACACCTATAATAGTATGAGTCATGTAATATATTTCTAAGATAGCATATGACTTTGGTAGGCGACGATAATGATGAGATATTTGAAAAATCTTCTTTTGCATATTTTGTATGATTCTTCTCGAGTCCGACTGTTGTAGATAGTATGCTAACGCATATAAATAGTTGATAGCATGTGTTCACAGTATACACATTGCTTTTTTATCAGAAAGTAACCTGTCAGCCAAAGCAATATAACTATCAGTAAATGTATTCCTCAATACTTCACCACTAAGATCTATTGCATATAACTGATGAGCATAACGGTAACGAAATAGTACTGATGTATACTTTTTAAGTTCTGGATATAGTAAAAAATATGGCGCTCTCAAGGAGACCATAAATCATTTAGGTTCTTTATGTAAAACATCTTTTTCACTTTCTATGGATTCTCATTCAGAATTTTGGAGAAAAAATTGTTTCATTATATCCAATTGATGACGATATTTTTTTTCTCAAGTCCACAAATACATTCTCGACAGATAGTGAAACTTTTTATTTGGTGAGAGCATACTCAATCCTTCTGTATCATAGTATTTTTTCACTATATTTGCCATAATAACTTTAAGTGTTAAAAAGATAAGCTTATCCAAAAATTCCTTCAATACTACTTTATATACAAGCCTACCACCTCTTCAAGTGAAGAGAACATTTTTTGTTCTTGTGGTGAAATTTTTTTTAAAAGCAAATTCTGAATAAAAGGATATTTCTTTATAGCTTCTTCTATAAAAGAATCATACACCTCCTGATTTCATCACGCTAAAAGAGAAAACACCAGTCTCATAGTTACTTGTTTTGGAAAGAGAAGATTTTTTCAATCTGTATTACGAGCCAAGATGGAAATATCTTCAAAATCTACTTTCCCTAAAAATAGATCAATAAAATCACCTCAATCAAAAAGGTATTCTCTTACTTTATAGATTCATCTGCTATAGGTAATATCTTTATGTTGTACTCCTTTTCACCATAAAGGATAATTTCTTTTTGCTCTCAACAAACGTTCAGCTCATGTTGCCACAATTCAACGTAACTTACGATAGACGTTTAAAAATTCCAAATATTCTCTTCAATCAAAAAGTTCTCCCATCAATATAACTGGAACATTATTACTCATATCGATTTCAGAAAGCTCATATCACGTTAGTAAAAACTCTTGAAACGTTGCCAATCATTCTTCTCTGGAAAGATTGTTCGCTCATTTTATTCATCACAACAATTGATTAGTATTATGAAGTACTATATAATGTGTCTCGATTTCATGAGCAATAAGATTTAGTACTCTACGCAACGACAATGAATCGTATGATTCACTTCTTGGGATATACAGTGCATCTTGTCAGTCATATATCGAATTTCTTTCGTCTACTATTATAGGAATGTCAAATCCATAAAAATCAAAAACGATACTAAACAGACGAATGTATTCCTCTCTAGGAATAAGACAATCAAAGATTTCGTTATCGAGTAGTTCAGGCAACGGGTTCAGATTACATACTTCTTCTCTATATACAGGAAGTGTAGTGAGTAAATTCATATACTCAAGATATTTATCTTGCTCTACACTGGTCAACTTATAGGAAGAGGTATTGTAGGTCATCTGCAAAAAACATTCTGACCTCGAAACTTCTCGAGTTCTTGTACTGACCAATACCCCAAATATCTCTTGATCTCTTCTTGTTACTTCTTGGAGACATTCATCTAGTTGATATTGGACATAGTCACCTTTCGGGTATCGCTTTTGTACTTCAAAAGGAACTCACCACCATATCATTTCAAAGATATCTCTAATATATGCCAAAGTTTTTAGGTAAATAGATATACGCCAGTCTGAAACATCATAACCATGTTCCATACATGTAGTTATATACGTTATATCTTTCTGTAGTTTCACTCTTATATCAGACACGAGAGTATTTACTGTATCATTTACTGTGTACCCTCAATAATCAGAAAATAAAGTGCGATTGAAAAAACGTTCTTCCTGAATGGTGTATGCATAGGTGAGCTCAAAAAGATCTACCTTTCCCTTTGTTGAAAAAAAAATCTTTACTTCTTTTTCTAAGTTTTTTAACATCAATAGATAAATTTTATACGTTAAAAAAAGTATTTTCTATCTTCCAGTTTAATTTTACCAATCATCAGTTCTTTTATCTCTCATCATGACGAAATCCAATCAGCGATACGAGAGTATCATTGTACGTAAATACTATCTTTTAGAGAACTTGTTCAAGGATGAATAACCATCGTATCTTGTACCCCTCTTTTTAGTCTATACACATCTCTGAATACATTATGCAAAGACTTATCAGATCCTGTACGAATAATATCAGCTATTTGCACATAGTTATGAGAAAAAGCTTCCTTTATATGAAGGTATTTTTGTCGCATTGCCGTCTTTTCATATGCATCAGGCAGTTCTTGTTCAGCAGCTCGAATAGCAAGTCCTTCCTCGTCGACAAAGTACCTCGCTGTACCACGACTCAAAATATTCCATCACGATTCACTAGAGTTACTATATCTCTCTATATGAGTTAGCTCATGAGCTAAAGCTGCATATAAATCAAGTTTTCTAAACGTAGCTCATGCAGATATTTGCAAGACCAAACGAGAACCATACTTTTTTACACTCATTCTCGCAAATGTATCTGGAGTAAATTTCACCTCTACCGCCTCTCGTCATTTTGCGTCTAAATACTGCACCACTTCTTTCTTGATCGATTTACGTCACAATACTGGTCAAAGATCCATACGATTGTTGTGTATAGAATCCAAACGATGTTGTGATTCTTTTGCTAGTTCTTCACTATATGGTCACCAATACTGTGGTTGCAAAAAGGCAAGCGCATCAAAATCTTGTTTTTTATAAGCAACAAACAATTCTTGCTTCAAAAATAATTCGTCTATTTTTTCACTAAATATATGGAGTAAAGGACTCTCTAGAGAAGTTTTTTCTCGGAACTCTTCGCGAAGATAGAGTAGTTCACTTCTAATCCATTTCAGTTTTTTTTCACTAGGCCGTTGATAGGTAAATTGAGGATTATACTTTCACTGAAATCAAAGAAATTTATCAAACTGTTCGAAAAAGTTTTGTGGCTTCAAATAACGAGAAAAAATTAACTTAGATCATAAGTAAGAAAGTTTATTATCAAGCAGATGTAAGAGATCTTGTTCGTGAGAATAGATCATATCAGGACGAAAGTAATGTTTTTTCAACACTCATAAAACTACAGGTTTTACAAAGTAATTTTTTATTATATCACCTCACAAAACAATTTGATGTACTCATAGTTTCGCATCCACATCTCGCTTATCAAGAGTCAGTTTTATCGAATCATACGGATATACTATTGTACACAATGAATCATCTTTAAATTCTGGAGCAAGCACTTTATCAATTCGCACTCCTGTTTTACTCAAATCAATATTTACCGTCACTTCATGTTGTACTCATAATCAGTTACGAATAGTCGCATACGCATGTTGTGGAATAATTTTATTTGGAGCAATAAGTCATGTTTTATGCTTACTAAACAACGTCTGACATATTTCTACTCCCTTTTCTGGAGAATCAATTTTCAAGTCTCCTACTTTTTCCAGTCTATGTCTTAGAGGTAAGTCCAATGCTAGTTGCACCTTCAGTCATGCTCTTGCATTGATTTCAAGAAGTTTTGGTCAAGTCTCAGTTATTACTCGATCTAATGCCAAATATCAAAGATTTACATAATATTGAATCTGTGTACTCCATTGCAGAATATCTTCCCAGTAAGAAAGTTTTGTTCACAAAAACGATTCATATGTATCTGGAAATGCATCTCTATAAACTTTACCATTCAAAAACATTGACTGTATTTTTCCGCTACCTACCTCTACACCAAGTCATACTCATCATCTATCTAGGTTTGCTTTTCCTTCTGACGACTTAGTAGGAACACGCAACATCGTAGCTACGGGAACGAAATTATAAACAATCACTCTAATATCTGCCAATCAATGTGCACAAAACAATTCAAATCCATCACCAGCCACTAACATTTCTTCAATTAGTATATGATCAGGTCTCCCTTGCAACGACTCTTTTCCATCAAGAATATCAAGACAATATGTTTTCAACAAAGATTCACTTATGATATTTCCTTGCACTTCAAATCGATGTTGATCCTTATTTTCATGATCTGAAGTGCTTTTTCAAAAAAACGTAGTCCACCAATTTGGAGAGCTAAGTGATGGAGGAAAAAGCGAGTGATCAGGTTTGTAATCCTTCAGCTTTTTTACACGGAAGATACCTCTTCATCTACTTCCTCTTGCAGGTTTGATGATGAAATAGGTGTGAGGCAAAGAAGAAAAATCAAACGTTGCCAACTCCGAACGACTTTGAATTACTGCATATGTTTCTGGCAAGGGAATTCATCTTTCTGTAAGAAATTTCTTCGTTGTTATTTTATTATCAGCCAAACGAACTGACTTTACTGGATTGTGTTTACCTATATAATGTAAGTTTCTCGCATTTATTCAAAGAATTCAGAAATTTAGCATGGAAGATTAGGTAATTGAAAACTCAAAAAAGCAATTAAAAAATTAATCTAATATATATTTTATAGATTATCTATCAACCACTTCATAATATTTGGTAATTCATCTCTGTTTGCTGAATATGGTTGTTCAAGCAAAAGTCTCTTGATATCATTTACTGCATAACCAAATCACTTAAGTGAGGTAATAATATCATCATACAGCTTTTGATCTCAAGAGAGTTTTTGTAAATCGTCAGCAGAAAAATGAGGTTTGAGTTCTACGAGTAGTCTTTTAGCAGTTTTTGGTCATATTCCCGGGAGTTGCTGAAAATAACGCAGATCCATAGTTTCCAATGCGCTTGTCACCTCTTCACGTGGAAGTACTGCTAGTTGGTAAGCACTTTTACCTCCAACTCATTGTATTTTTAATAGTTCTTCAAAACGAACCTTTTGGTCAATAAGTTCAAATGCGTAATATCTAAACGTCTGCCCTTGTTGGTCAAAGAGTACTGACAAGAAAAATGTTCCCTCTTGCTGACTCCCTTTGTAGGTGATTTCCAAACCAAAAAGCGCATTATCTAGATAACAGCGATCAGCATGTCGATGAATATATCCATGCATCAAGTGAAACATACGTTTCTCACAAAGATAAAAAGTTTTCTTGAAGTCAACTATCACCACAGTAGATCTAGTGGTGTATTACGCTGGTCACATCTCTATCAATTCGTAGGTAATTTTTTCAATCACTGCCATCGATCTGTAGAACGTACGGTTTGTAATTCTTCTCGTAGTTGTTTTGCACTCTGGGTACGTAGGGCATTTCCTATATTTACTATCCAGTCTTGAGTAACTAAATATCCTTGCTCGAGATATATTTTTGCTTGGAATGCTTGTTCGAGGTAGTCAGCATCTTTTGCAATAATACCCACCTGATCAGATCTTGTTTCATACGCCATAAACAAAGCGCGAAGTTCTTCTCCTCACGGCATATCTTCCATCTGCTCACGACAAATCTGCTCTTCTGCTTTATCTTTTCCTTGTATATACCTTGCCGCTACTCTATGCAAATCTCCTATACGTGCCTCTGGTAAATCATGAAAAACAAGTGTTGTCACGACCTGATACGGATCGACTCACTCGAGAACAGCAATATATCGCCCTATCTGTGCTGCTATCAGCGAATGTTCTGCAACACTATCAGGAAATTGTACTCAAGCCATCCTCCATCACTCGTGTTTAATTTGTTTCAAGTGCTGAGCCTCAAAAATACGCTGTACCAGTTTTTGCATTTATTCGTACAATCTAAAAACTCCTTTGATTGTAGGAGTTTTTTTGCAAATTTCAAGAAACAGATCTACGTACTAGATGAATTTACTTTGTAAATAGCTAAGAAAATAGTGTGGGTCTAGTTTTTTTCAGGTTACTTGTTCGAGAAGAAGTTGTGGAGGCAGCGAACGTCAATACGTCCAGACATTCTTTTTATGCCAGTGAAAATATGCTGAAAAATCTCAGCTCGCTATCTGTTTTTCTCGATCAGGGTTCTGTTCAGTAAATAGAACTCGAAACTGTCCTGCATAGAGGTTACCCAGAAGGTAGGTAGGAAAATACCCAAAAAGTCCACATGACCGATGAACATCTTGTAAACATCATACTGTATCAGTTTGGGGAGTGATTCATAGATAGGTTTGCATCTTTTTGTTTCGCACATCAGGCAGGTCTTGAACTGATAACCTACCTGAGATCAACTCCTTTTCCAGTTCATATCTCAATAAAATATGTAATCAATATGATATCTCATCTGCTTCTATTCTAATCAGAGACGGGTGGACATGGTTACACACTGCATACCACTGCTCTGCATTTCCTGTGTAATCTTTTCCAAACTTTTTACTCAAGTGATCGAGATAGGAACTCATTCATTTGCTCCTCCCGATCATATTTTCCAACGTACGCGACTGTGATTCATGCATCCCTGTCGATGCACCGTAACACAAGTTGGTATAATATAATTTCGGATCAGTTCGTTGCTCATACAATCCATGACCTAGTTCATGAATCATTCCAGTAATTGCTTCCACAGGATGATCATATCTCGTATTGATACGGAAATCAAATGCCCCGAGCATCGTCATAAACGGGTGATGTACTTCACCAAGTATTCATGATTCTAGATCAAATCAAACCGTTGAACATACCTCATGTAATAATGCTTTTGTTTCCTCTTTCGAGAGTCGATCTACTCCTGTGACGTGCAATGGTGGTTGGTTCACCTGCGTAAGCAAAGCGGTCAATGGTTGCTGAAGTGGTAATAGGACTCAATCGTATCGTTCTTGTGTTGCTCACTCCTCATAGATATCAAGTAAGGTGTCATACGGATCTTTTTTTGGTTCGATCTGCTGTGCATACTGCCTTGTCAATGAAATAACTTCTTCCAAATGAGGAGCAAAAAGCTGAAAATCATTCGTACGACGTGCTTCGTATCGCACTTGTTGTGTACGAGCTTTTACTGATTCGAAATGTTCTACAAAAGATTTATCGAGACATTTTGTTTGTTTGATATCTTTTTTCGCTCGTAGGAGAGAGTGTTTCTGTCGTGATTCAAGATTATCTTGCGTCAGCAATACATCTATCACCTCTTCATAGGGAGGATCAAGCATAGCATCATACGAAAGTGTTGCTATATAACCTATCTGCTCTGCACGTCACGCTCATGCTTTTACTGGCATCATTGCTTCTTGGTCTCGTTGCAATAGCGCTTGAATATGTTCTAGATGTGCAAGCTTTTTTTGATAGTCAAGGTAGGTTGTTCGTAACATCAAGAAAACGTGAAAAAATAAAACTCAAAAATACTTCTTATAAAACAGTGCACAATCTGAAAAAAAACTTTTATATCAACGGTTCAGCAAACTCTTCAATGGTAGAAAGAACATCTTTCTGCTCTTCTTGAATAATTTTCTTAGCCTCTTCAAGGGTGCGACAGTACTGTGATCTACTCCATGCATACATTTCCTGTACGTGCGACGACGATATCTTCGGATCTGGCATATATGATGCTCTGAGAGAAAATGGATCTTTTACTTGCCCTTTTACCTGCATCTTACAGTAAAATTCTCTTTGATTCAGATTTGCGAGATCATATCCATCGATGAACGGATCAAAATGTTGTTTCATATACAATGCGTCCTCACTCGATATTCTAAAACTAATTAAATTACCCACATTACCAAATAGTGCTCCAGAAATATCTTTGGGAATCTGAGAGATAAACTGATGCGCAACACAAAGTCATAAACCATATTTTCTCGCTTCTGAAAGAATTTCATTGAATGTTTCCGTAGCAAAATTTTGGAACTCGTCTACATAGAAATAGAATGGTGTTCTTGTTCATTTTTCCATGTTTTGACGAGACATGGCAGCTTGAAATATCTTGGTGACAAACATGGCTCCCAAAAAGCCCATAATATCTTCTTGTAGTTTTCCTTTTGAAAGTTTGATAAGAATAATTTTGGATTCATCCATTGCAGCACGAAAATCGAGTTTGTTCACTGGACTCGCAAAGATATTCTTCAAAGCGTCAATACTTAAGGAGACTCTGCAAAACTCAAATAATCAAAAACACTGCCTTGATCGGCAGTGTTTTTGGTAAAAGAAGTGTAATTATTGACCCAAAAACTTCCATTAACCCAGAAAATACATCTGTAGCAGTAATAGATAATTTGTATCAAGACTAGAGTATTTTCATAATCAATGCAAAAACTATCCATACACTTCTCTTTTATAACAATCTTCTCCCTCTCTCTTCGGGATTCACACCGCAACGAGCAAATTTCAAGATTTTTTCAAGAAAATATTATCCATACACTTCACGCTTGTAGCAGTCTTCACAATAGACTTTTTTTTCTTCTCAACTTTGCTTAGCGTATACACTCAACATCTCTTTTTCGCACTTATCACATGCTCTGAGGTGAAGCGTTCTTTCTGGTCTGAGTTTCATCCTCTCTTCATGTCTTACATCAGGATGTTTTCTCGGTAACGGTAGGGTATGTTTACGGTAAAATTCCAACTCTTGTTTGATGATACGAAATGGTCTTCAAGAGACTTCACACACGAAAATAGCTTTTAGGGTATCATCGGCAACTTTTGTAATATCTGCTGGAATATCATCACCTTTGAGAAGTTTTGCTCCTTCTGGAATGACTGGGTCATAGTTATTTACCTGCCATGTATATCCTCTTTTTTCTGCTTGTTGTTGAGTAAGCGGAAAGTATTCTTGGGCTACCGTTTCGTTATATCAGAAAGGCGATAGCGATGGATGAAAAAACTCTCATCGTTCTTTCGTTTTTATCATATGCGTAATGATTTTCGCCACTTGCACTTCGTATTCTTCTTTGGTATATTGTTTGTTGAAGATGCAGTAGGATTTGTTACGAAGTCAGCTGCATCAGAAGAGGTTGGAAGAGTTGTAGCAATTATCTAGATAGTAAGAATAATTATTTGCATAAGAGACATTAATAAAACCAACCTGATATGATTCAGTTATTGCATGGCATTCATAAACAAGGTCACATTTCAATCATGACTCATGGCAATCATATCCGTTAGACATCCATCCACAAACAGAACTATAACTAATATTTTCAGAATCAAATATTTGTCAACTTAACCTTATTCATTTACTGTTTACAATATGATTTCAAAACGAAAACTCACAATGTGATTGTCGCTGATTTAAAAGTATCTTATTTCAGGTTGCAAGTCTCAATTGGTTAAGGTTATTATCTAAACAGAATTGTTCATAATCTTCTTTCGTATATTGTTTGTTTCCAATACAAAACATTTTATCAGTCAAATTTTTACAATCAATACAGTATTCACAATTAATACATTTATATAGATAAAATGAATGAGAACAATTGCTACACTCTTGGCAAAATTGGCATCTAGATATGTTATCGCAATCGATACAATTGTAACATTCCTGAGATTGAGTAAGCAGTTTACAGTCAATTACTGATGTACAATTTAACCCGGTAGTAGTATAAATACAATCTTGTGATTGAATCATATCTGCACACATATAACAGTTTTTTGAATAACTGGTGTGATTACTATAATCTGAATTTTCATTTCCAGTTCCATAAAAATTTGCTCTGGGCACTGCTTTCATAAGTTCTCGAAACTGTTCTGTAAAACTTCTCGTAAAATCAAAATCTTTATGATAATCCATAGGATCCCAAGCATCGGACCACCAGATCTTTTGTGCATACACTTTGATATTTTTATCAGGACTGTATATACTTATGGTATTCTCTCCCGTCGCATCGCATGTCCTCTTGTACAATTTTCTTTCATTTCTAAACATTAGTCTCCTCCTTTGTCTCTCTTCAGGACATAGCGTAGGAGTTGGTATTTGGAATTTCTGTCCATCAAATGTTGGACTTATCTTTATATAAAAGTCGAGATCGCTTTGGTAGATCGGAAAAGATATTCCCGAAACACGACACGTTTTCCATTCTACGATAGGATCGTTTGTTTGTTTACTCACAAATTCGTAAACTTCTTTGCTTGTGTAGGTCATGTGCTCTTGTAAAGTTAAATAAAATCACTATATTTAGCACTATATTTAGTTACTGCTTTCTATTATGATTACTGATCAATGCATTTCAGTTACTGACCTAAAAAGGAATGCAAGTGCACTTATAAAATCGCTCAAAAAAGAGTGATCAAAAGTTGTTTTTATAAACAACAAACCTGTCGCCGTCCTTTCGGATATTGAAGATTTTGATGTTGCCATCGAATGACCATTTCAGTTTCAGTTCTGAGATCAATGAATAGATCCAAAAGTAATTTTACAACATTTTGATAAATAAGCATGGTGAAGAAGTTCATTAAGTTTATCGAAAAATCTGTTCACAAAGAGTTGTTTTTGAAAATCCTTGAAGACATTGCAAACAACAATCTGACATGATATGATATCAAAACAATGCAATGAGAAACAGGATTGTATAGACTTAGAAATTGATCAGTAAGATTTATCTTTAGAAAAACTGAACATGGAAATATGATTATAGAGGTAAATAATAGAGGTGACATTTACTAATCTTTATCCATAGACTTCACACCTATAGCAGTCTTCTCCCTCTCTCTTCGGGATTCACACCGCAACGAGCAAATTTCAAGATTTTTTCAAGAAAATATTATCCATACACTTCACGCTTGTAGCAGTCTTCACAATAGACTTTTTTTTCTTCTCAACTTTGCTTAGCGTATACACTCAACATCTCTTTTTCGCACTTATCACATGCTCTGAGGTGAAGCGTTCTTTCTGGTCTGAGTTTCATCCTCTCTTCATGTCTTACATCAGGATGTTTTCTCGGTAACGGTAGGGTATGTTTACGGTAAAATTCCAACTCTTGTTTGATGATACGAAATGGTCTTCAAGAGACTTCACACACGAAAATAGCTTTTAGGGTATCATCGGCAACTTTTGTAATATCTGCTGGAATATCATCACCTTTGAGAAGTTTTGCTCCTTCTGGAATGACTGGGTCATAGTTATTTACCTGCCATGTATATCCTCTTTTTTCTGCTTGTTGTTGAGTAAGCGGAAAGTATTCTTGGGCTACCGTTTCGTTATATCAGAAAGGCGATAGCGATGGATGAAAAAACTCTCATCGTTCT
>Ga0163148_10003084_pt1 | contig 18949 bp, 16 predicted proteins | sample OliLakLV19MP7P2_FD_148606 | JGI IMG/M metagenome (GOLD analysis project Ga0163148, IMG submission 148606) | Freshwater microbial mat bacterial communities from Lake Vanda, McMurdo Dry Valleys, Antarctica- Oligotrophic Lake LV.19.MP7.P2 | ecosystem: Environmental > Aquatic > Freshwater > Lake >...
GCATTCCCGTCGGTATCGCGGCGGCAAGGGCAGCATTCATCTCTGCTTCTTGCTGGCGCAACTCCGACACCTCCAAGGCGGCGTTCACCTGCTCGCGCAGCGTGTTGCTCGCCATCGCCCCACAACTGTCCGCGCACACCGCCTCCAAACTACTGCCTTCCGCCACCGCTTTCAGCAGCAGGTTGAAGGTTTCCTTCGTCGTGCTGCGATAGCCTTCTGTTTTCAGGCTCAGGTGTTCTTCCATCACATCCAGTATCATCCCGCGTACATCTTCCGCATTCAGCGCATATTCCGGTATCATGATCTCGACTTGGTTTGGTTTCGTTTGGCGTGGTAACCAATAACCTAACTGAGCCAAGTCATTTGTCAACTTGGCTTCAACTTTCGTGATTCACTGAGTTTAGGTTTATTGTTATAGTCTGTGGAGCAACCTGATCGCATGAGCAGTCCCCTTCGCACACAGGCAGAATACTGGCTTCAGCAGACACTCGGCGCACAGGCGAGCTTTCGGGACGGGCAGTGGGAAGCAATTGAGTCCCTAGCTGCCCACCGTCAGCGGCTGCTGGTGGTGCAGCGCACAGGGTGGGGCAAGAGTCTCGTCTACTTCATGGCGACCCGACTGCTGCGGGCACAAGGTGCGGGCGTGACCATCTTGATTAGTCCGCTGCTCTCGCTAATGCGTAACCAAATTGACTCGGCGGCGCAATGGGGCTTGCGTGCGGCAACGATCAACAGCGCTAACGCGGACGATCATCCCGCGATTGAACGGGACTTATTGAACGGCGAAATTGATCTGCTGCTGATCTCGCCCGAACGCCTCGCTAATGATCGTTTTCAAGCACAGGTGTGGTCAACGCTGCGCCACAGAGTCGGGTTGTTGGTCGTCGATGAGGCACACTGTATCTCTGACTGGGGGCACGATTTCCGCCCGAATTACCGGCGTATCATGAACCTGTTAACTGAAATCCCACTTCAAACCCCGGTTATCGGCACGACTGCGACCGCGAATGATCGGGTAGTGAAAGATGTTGCGGAAATCCTCGGTGCAGGCATTCATATCCAACGTGGATCGCTCACTCGTGAGAGCCTGTCGCTGTATGTGTATCCCGATCCGCTAGACGCGGCGACCCGGCTTACGCTGCTATCACATCTCTTGCACAGCATCCCCGGCAGCGGAATTATCTACTGCACAACAACGCGCGACTGCCGTCTCGTCGCCGATTGGCTGAAAGCTGGTGGCTTGAACGTCAAACCCTATTTTGCGGATGTCGAAGCGATCGAAGCGGAAGATCGCGCCGAACTCGAACGGCAGTTGATGCATAATCAGGTCAAGGCGCTGGTGTCCAGTGTGGCGCTAGGCATGGGCTTTGACAAAAACGACCTGCACTTTGTCATTCATTATCAACTACCCGGCAACATCATCAGCTATTACCAGCAAATTGGACGCGCCGGGCGCGGAATCGACAAAGCCTACATCGTCCTCATGCACGGACCCGGCGATGAGGATATTCAGCGGTATTTCATCGATACGGCGTTTCCCACGCCGAAGCAGGTGAGCGCCGTGATCGATGCGCTGCGCGACCAACCAAAATCGCGCAACGAGTTACAGCGTGATGTCAACGCACGGATGTCTGTTTTGGAGAAAATCCTGACCCATTTGGAAGTCGAAGGGATTGTCGAAAAGCGTGACTCTGCTTACATGCTGCTGAAATCCAATGTTCAGCCGGACTACGGACGCTGGGAGGCGGTCACGCAGATGCGCTATGCCGAACTGCGGCATATGCAGGACTATGCCCGCGAACAGGGTTGCCTGATGCGGTTCATCGCCGTCGCACTGGATGATCCACATCCGCCGCCGCGCTGTGATCGCTGCAAAAACTGTACGGGCGCTGCAAGCAAGTTTCAGCCGGACGCCCAAGCGATTGCACGGGCGCAGCAGTTCTTGCGTCAGGGAAAGCCATTAACGTTAGAACCGCGCCGCCGCTGGTCGGCGGGACTGCCGGGATTTGGCAAGACAACCGATATTCGGATCAACCAGACTGGATTAGCGCTGTGCGTAATCTATGACGATGGCTACGGCGCGCTCGTTCGGACGGAACGGACGCGCTCGATTCGCTATGATGATGCGTTGGTCGAGGCATCCGCCAAGGCATTACACGATCATCTGCGGACACTTTCGTCACCACCGACCTTAATTGTCCCCGTGCTGTCGCTGCGCCGCCCGACATTGGTGGCGGATTTTGCCGCACGTCTCGCCCGGAAGCTCGGTTTGCCGCTGGTGAACGCGGTTCAGCACACGGTGCAGCATCCGCCCCAAGCGGAAATGCGGAACAGCTATCAACAGACGCTCAACGTCCTAGAGCGGTTTATTGTTGTGAAGCCCTTGCACGGTGAGGCGATTTTGTTGGTCGATGATGTTGCCGATTCCCGGTGGACGCTGACTGTGCTAGGCGATCTTCTCCAGCGTCACGGTGCTGGAGCAGTCCATCCGTTTGTAATCGCCGTGACGAACACGTCCGACTAAGCATTGATGAGCGCGGGCGCAGCTGCTACGATCTATTGAGGGGCGGAAAAATCAAACTTTCAAGCGATTCAGTAAGGGCTTCGGGCGAGCGGACGATCCGCAGACCGTTGATGGCGTTGGTAAATCGCGGCGCCTCGAACTGCTCGACAACGGCGCGGCGGCGCAGTTCAAGCGGCAGGAGGTGATGATATGCACCGAGGGCTAACCATCGTTCATAGCGGCGGTATTGATCGCGGAGATAACGGTTGACCTGCTCTGGTGTCCAGAGGGGCAGACTGCGTGGTTCTTCGGAGAGCAAAAGGCATAATCCCGGCTGTGTCGTCTCCTCGACAGGGAGGGTATAACGTAGCAAATCGAGCAGCGCCCGCCCATACACATCGCCAAGCCAGTGAAACCACAGCCAACCATTTTCAATCGGAATCAGAGGGGCTTCGCCGGCGTTTAGTCCAAGCTGACCTGGTAACTGCTGCGCTAATTCGTAGCTGAGTACCTGCCGCGCCGAGCGGTAATGAAACTGCCCGGCTTGATCGCCCCCGCGATAGGCTGTCACCCACAAGGCTTCGCCATCGTACCACTCGACGTTCAACGGACGACCTTCCAGCGTCAGCAGATCGCGGTCAAGCCATTGGCGATCTACACTGGCGACGACGCGCTGAGTATGCTGATCCCGAATTTTGATCTTCGCCGCGCCGTCAATCTGAATATTGCTGTAAAGGCTCAACGGCGTGTTCTCAATCGTTTGCAGATCGACTAGGCGATTGAGACGTTCTCCGGCGCGCCATTCCCCTGTACGTCCGGCGGTCAAGTAGCCAGACGCTTGTAACTGTCCCAGAATCGCTTCTAGATCGGCGGCACTGAGCATTCCTTCAAATAGATCGGATAGCGGTTTGAGGCGAACTGCTCCTGTAGGGCTTTGCTTAAGCAGACTGAATATCTGCTGAACAGCCGTCGATGGACGAAAAGCTGCCGCGCCGAGACTATCCGGCACGTTCAGCAGCGCATCGAATAACAAGCTTTCGAGCGGTGTCCGGTAAAAACACGCGGCGCGGGCGGTGTTCTTGCGGCGGTTGGCACGCCCGATCCGCTGGGTGAACGCTGCTGCGCTTCCCGGTGCGCCGATCAGCAGCGTAACATCGATGGTACCGATGTCGATGCCGAGTTCGAGTGTGCTGCTGGCAAAGCACAGTGCCGCCTCAGCGTGTGCGAACTGATCTTCGATCTCCCGCCGCCGTTCCCGCTCTAGGTTGGAATAATGGACGTAAACCGCTTCGCCAAAAGGCGAGTCAGCGGCGCGAACAGCGGCGGCGTAGGCTTCGACTTCGGCGCGGGTGTTGCAGAAAGCCAACGCCTTGCGCCACCCCCGCTGGCGAAAGGTGTCCAAATAAGCGAGCAGCGTACTAGCCGATTCGGTGTCCAGTGCGATTTTTTCTTGTTCAATAACCCGTTGAGAGGGCAGCTGCACGATCTGCGCCGCAGGGAAATAGCGAGCAGCAGCGATCTCCGGCTGAGGCAGCGTGGCTGACAGCACCGCATACTGGATCGCTTCGTCGGGCGCATCGCCAACGCGAAGGGCGTGAGCGCGCACCTGCCTTAGCCGGTTGAGCAGCACGCGCAGTTGATCGCCGCGCATTGTGCCGTCGAAAGTGTGCAGTTCGTCGATCACGATTGCGCGGACAAGTATCAGCGCTTTGGTTTCCGACGCCAGCAGCGAATCGAGTGATTCTGGCGTTGTGAGCAGCACGTCGGCGGGACGTTTAGGGTCGAACGTGTCAAGATCGCGGGTTTTGACGGCGTGAGTCACCCGCAATCGATCCAGCGGCACGGTTAACCGAATTGAGAGGTCATTGATCAGGGCGCGTGTTGGCAGCAGATACAACAGGCTCAAGCAGGCAGGGCGAACGGGCAGCAGATGCCGCTCGATCAGGGGAGCGAGCGCCGCCTCGGTTTTGCCACTGGCGGTTGCTGCACACAGCACAACATTCTCACCCACCAGAATCAGCGGAATAGCGGCAAGCTGGATGGCGGTAAAACTGCCATAGCGCCCGAAGAACGCGCCCCAAGTGCGCGGCAGACGCTGCTTCAGCGCCAGCGATGTCACACTTTCAGCCCGCGCTTCAACTCGGTCAGCAAATCGTCTGGCGAATAGTCGTGGTACAGATACGGCAAATCGCAGACCGTCACGGCGGTGCGGATTAACTCGCGTAAGTTGATACGGTGCTGTCCAAGCGCACGCGCAAGCTGAGCCGGCGCGTTGATGGCAATTTCCTCATAGCGTTCACGCGCTGGATGATAATTGTAAGCCAATCCATGATAGCGCAGCAGCGTCTTGAAGAATTCACGGATGTCTTTTTCGATGAAGCGGTCGTCCAAGCGCAGAATTTGCGAAGGAGCAAGCCATGCCCCGACGGGCATCCGGTCGGTGCTTTCGGTCAGCGCGAACAAGAACAGCAGGTGGGCATCCGAAGCGTAACTGATCGGGTATTCGGCGCGGGTATGATCGGGGATGTCCTGCCCGTTGATGCGACCATTATGCAGCCCCAACGCGCCGATGATCATGGCTTTGAAAAACGAATCGGCTTTGTCGCGCTGCGCGGCACGCAGCAGCGAATAATGCTCGGATTCGTCAATCAGCACGGCTAAACCACTGTAGCCGAGCATGGTCGCCAACACGCTGATTCCGGTGAGCATATAGGTGTATTGGCGGGCAGTTTCGCCGGAAACGTACAGGCGCGGTGGTCGCTTGAGGCAGGTTTTCATCTCAGTTTGGGGCTTGGTCTGCCCACTCAACCACTGGACGACTTCCTCAAAGGCGATTTGACTGGAGCAGTCTTGCAGCGCCATCAGCGCCGAGGCTAACGGACAGTCTTTCACCTCACGCGGGGAAAGAGCGATAAACTGGTTGATGACACCCGGATGCTCCAGCGCTTTGTTGATCAACGGAGACAGCCCGCGCTGCTCTGTATCGGGATAACGCAGTGTTGTGACGAGCGCCTCATAGATTTTGTGCGCCTTACTGGGCGGCACTTCCGTCAAATCGAGGCTGGTGCCGGCAATGATGAAGTTTTCGCGTAGACCGCGCCGCGCTGCCAGTTCGACGAAATGGCTTTTGCCGAAACCGTAATCGCCGATCACTGCCAGTACGTCACCGCCGCGCTCTTTGCTGCGGTCGAGCGCCCGGTCGAGCGTGACCCGTTCCGCCTCTAAGCCAATCGTCAGCGTTTCGGCATCCTGCACCGGGACAATCCCGACGCGCAGCGCTTCGAGCGTCTGGCGGGCGCGAAACTGATCGATTTCAAGCTGGATTGTCCGCTTGGGGAGAGGGGCGGAAGTGATTTCGCCCCGAACAGTCGCCACTGATTCGGCGCTAAATTCTTTGGCGGGCAGACGAAAGCGCCGCCCGGACTCGAATAATACTTCCCACTCGAAACCGCCCATGTAGGTTTTCAGTAGACGACCCGCACCGAACTGAGGATGATAGACTGTTTTGGTTTCCACTGGAATTTTCTCTCAGTAGGGACTCTGCTGTTCGTCGTCCAATTGACTCAGCGCGTCGCTCTGCCCCTTGATGACGGCGGCGGCGTAGTCGAGCGTGATCGTCATTTCGCCGTCCTCTTTCTGGCGATACCATTCGGTCACCAGTGCCTTGACGAACAAACGGCGGTGGCTGATCGCTAGGTAGGAATTGCGCGCCGCTTCGGAAAACAGGCGCACATTCTCGGTTTGGATACTGCTGTCGAGTTTGACGCCGTAGGCGATCTCGAAGATCGGCATCAGGCGGTATGCGATCTGGATCAGCAAATCCTCGTCGGGCAGATCGAGATGCTCTAAATCGATCTGCGGGCTGAACGGGTTAGCGCGCGAAAAATAATTCGGCGCTTGAATCCGCTGCTGCAAAGCCGGATATTTTGGCACCACCGTGTGCAGAAAATCCGGCGGGACGGCGTACATGAACAGCGCCCCAGGTAAATCTTCGCGGCAGCGATCGATCACTTCGCGCAAGTTGTCGGTCGCGGTTTTTTCGGCTTTACCACCGATGCTCAGCATCCGGTCGCCTTCATCGAACAGCAGCGCCAGCCCGGTATAGCCCAACGCGCGCACCGTCTGGCACAGCGAACGGAGCATCTTGAAGGCGTTGTTCTTGTTGATCTTCTCGGTGACACCAATCGAGCGCAAATCGCGCATGTCTTCCGGACTGACCTCTTCGCCGTGCAGCCAGCGTTCCAGCGATTCTAAACGGCGTTCTTGCCCACGCAGCAGCGCATGGAAATAGCCCTGCACTGCCTTGTGAAAACTGAGGCTGTCGATGGTCGTAGTCGCCAATGTCTGCAAGAAGGCGCGAACTTCGGGAATATCCGGCGTCTCAGCCTCAGTTAAGTCCAGTCCATGCGGATTGACCAGCCGGCGCAGCGTCCCTTCGAGAAAACGAGTTAATCCATGCTCATCTTCGCTCAGGCTGCCCAGTTCGTGCCAGACCACCGACGAGGCGACCGCTGCATATACGCGGCGCTGATCGTCATAAGGGCTTTCTTTGGGGCTGAGATCGACCTTGCTCACGGCGAAATTACGCTGCCACGCACGGTCGCGTACGCAATAGAGGAAATGCGATTTGCCACTGCCATAATCGCCGACCACCAACTTGAAAACCGCGCCGCCGTCCGCCAGATACGAACCGAGATAGTGGGTGTCAATCGCAGTCAGCAACGACTCGTTGCCGACGTTGTAGTAGCTAACGCCTTTTGAGAGCGGCGTCCCCGATTGCCCTAACGTTTCGATAATTTGCCGTGCGAGATGGGGTTCAGGCAGCATCGCTATTCCTTCTCGAATTCCACATCAGCGATATAGCGTCCGTCATAAGGCGTATCCCCTTCGACGATCCACATGCTCTTGGCAGGGTTGTCGGCTTGCGACTTGGTGGCACTATGCGCCCGCACGACCTGCCTACTGTGAGCAAGTCGCTGATTGTTAGCGAACTCGTAGAAATCGTAAATGAACTGTGCGCGGCTGTAGTCGCTGAACGTATGCTTGCTCGGTTCGATATAAAAGGCGCGTCCCTGACGCGAAATAGTCATTTCGACATAGCAATCGACGATATTGATACGTGTACCATCGATATCCAGTTTGCGCCGCGCCCGCTGATACGCTTCGTAGAACTGGGCGATCCAAGCTGTGCCATCCTGTGTGCGCCCACCAACGGCTTTGGCGGCATTCTGGTAGGCTTTCAGCACTGCCTCAACCGTAATTGAGGTATGCGGTGCGACGACATCTTTACCATAACGAAGCGTGATAAAACGCTTGGCAAAATTGGCTTCTAGCTCGAAGCGCCCGATTTCAAACTTAGGCGCGCGTCCGCCAATCTTGATCGCTTGTCCTGCCAGCGCATCACGCAGTTTAGCGCCGAATTCGTCGCCAAGCGCTCGCTGCGCCAAATCGAGTTCTAGACTCAGTTCGGGGATCAGCGCGGCAATATCGGGTTGTTTGGCGGCTTGCAGATGGGTGATGGCTTTGTCGAACCGCGTCACATCAACGGGTTCGCTCCGCAGCGCCGCCGCCGCCTCTTTCAGTGATCCAACCAACGCCGCGAGTGTCTTCAGTTCGCGGCGCAGATCGGGCAGCAGGGGATCGATGGTATCCTCTTTCAGGCGCAGTTGAGCGAACGTTTCCTGTGCAGCACTGATGTCGGCGCCCGTGTTTTGCACACTGTAGTCGCGCAGTATCTTTTGTGCTTTGCTTTGGGTGTCCGTAACCGCCTTGAGCGTCTTTTGCAGCACGGCGGCAGTTTTCTGCTGTTGAAGGTAAGCAGTGTACAGCGTGTCGAGTTGACTGATTAGCGTTTCGTTGGGCATGGTTGCATTATCTTGAACTCTTTCTGGATTCCGTATAGTTTACCAAGTGAAGAACAAATCATCCACTAATTTATCCGAGAGCGTTCTTCGCAAGGAGTTGAATCGCATAACGCACGGAATTAGAGAAGTTTCCGGGTAAACTCACTTTGGCAACAACCTCGACCACTTCGGGATCAGTATCCGCCAGCAGCGCTGTCAAACGCTGCTCAAGACGCAGTTCTTGGTATTGGGGCAGTTCGATCTGCGTTTTTTGTAAATCGGGGAAGTGTGCATACCAAAACTGCCGCGCTTGCTCATACATGCGATCATAAAGCGCAGTACGCGCCGCTGACAAACGTCGCTCTTCCGCAATCTGTTGATGCGTCAGCGCTTCAAACCGTTTCCACGCCTCAAGAGTCGGGATATGCTCAATGACTATCAAGAGTGCGCGTTCTAGGATGATCATGATCAGATCAAGGTCATCCCAAATCGCATCTTCGGACTGCGTGGCGATGTTGGCAGCGCACTGAGTACGAACGAGTTCAAATAACCTTTCCTGCACATATTCCGTCACCACATGATTATAGGTTTCCCAGTGTTTGCCGTGCCCAGACTCATAGGTAGGACTCCATTCCCCCGTATATTCGTGGGCGAGCCACTCAGCCAAGTGATCGTAAAGCGTTCGGAGCATGAGCGAATCGGTGTGCTCGGGACGAGCTTCGCCAGAGTGATCACCAGTTGGATCGTTAACATGGTCAATCTCGAAGTGGACTCCGTTCAACACCCAGCGCACAAATTGCGTGCCTACCCAAGCAATGATTCCTGCACGCCAGTCATCAGACGTGACCAGATCAGGGTAGCCCGTCGGTAGCTCGATGCTCCAGTCGCCTGTGCCGAGGGCAGGCAATAATTCTTCTTCGCCAAGTTTGGTGATGTTAACCGCCATTGAAGTTTCTCCGCTTCATCCTGCCCCCATTATACGTAATTGTGCCGCAAGCGGAGACCAGTCGCTCGGCGATCTCGTGTTGTTGTAAAATAATACAGACGCTGGCGTTGCTCAAAGCGAAAGCGAAACTCAAGTAGAAAGATCAGACATGAGCGAATATCAGTATTACGAGTTCCAGGCACTAGACCGACCCCTCACACCTGAAGCCCAAGTCGAGATGCGTCGCCTGTCATCGCGGGTAAACCTGACCGCGACCAGTGCCAGTTTTGTCTACAATTATAGCGATTTTCGAGGCGATCCGTACCGCGTACTCGCGGATCACTTCGACGCGATGCTCTACATCACCAATTGGGGCACACACCAGTTGATGTTTCGTTTCCCCATCCATATCATTCCCGATGATGTGATGAAGGCTTATCAGGTTGCCGACAGTCTGGAATGGACTGCTGAGGGTGAATATGTCATCCTGAACATCGAACTCCGGGAAGAAGAACCGGATGACGAATGGATCGAGGAGGCGGGGCTGCTAACAGGGTTGGTTCAGGTGCGCGATGATATCCTACACGGAGACTATCGTACGCTGTATTTAGCCTGGTTGATGATAGCCAGCCGCGAGGTTGATTTTCTGGAAGAAGATGAAGACCTGACCGAGCCACGGATTCCGCCCAATCTGCAAGCCCTATCGCCAGCGCTGCATAATTTCATCGACTTCTTCGGTATTGATGCCGATTTGGTGACGGCTGCCGCCCAGACCAGCCCGAAAGCCGGGAAGAACAGTGCCAAGCTGAACACCTATCTTGACCAATTGGCGGAGTCTGAGCAGCGCAGCTTCCTAGAACGACTGCTCAAGGGCGAACCCCATCTGGACATCGCGCTGGCAAATCGTCTGCGCGAGCTATCCGACACGGAAAAAGGGATACTTCCAGCGGGTGAACGCCGCACCATCCGCCAACTGGTCACTACCGCGCAGTCGGTCAGGCAGCAGCGGCTGGATGCTGAACGGCGACAGGCAGAAATCGTCCGCGTGAAGAAGTTAGAAAAAATCGCCCAACAACAAGACCAATTGTGGGGATGGATTCCAGCGTTGATAGCCCAGAAACGAGCGAACACCTATGAGGAAGCCGTCAGTATTTTGAAGGATTTGCGCGATCTGGCAGCTCATCAGCAGCGCCTAGCTGAGTTTCAGGAAAAGCTGGCAGCCATTCGCAGCCAGTATCCCAGCTTGCAGGGATTTCACCGGCGTTTGAAGGAAGCCCGACTGATCTGAATTGCGTGGTGCGTTGAGGATAGCAGCAGCAAACACGTCTCACTTACCTTTGAAAAACCGGAGGAAGTCGTCGGCGTTATCCCAGTCCATGCGTTCAGTATCGCGCAGAAACCAGATGAAGCGCTTGAAACTGACGTGATTGATCTTTCCTTTCCGCAAATCCTGATAAGCCTCAATGTCTGACGGTGTCAGATCGAGCAGCATACCCGGCGGAGTCCGCTGGTTCAGAAACTCGTCGGCAAAAGCAGCGAGATTGCCGCTGTGCTCCTGGATCATTTTCGGGCTTAATCCTGATGCGCCGAGTGCTTTCTGAAAAGCCGTCAGGACTTTCTTGTTGCTTGCCTGAACCTTTTCCTGAGCATTGTCCTCATCGGGTGGCAGCATGGTGATAATCCTGCCACGTTCCTGAATACTGCGGTAGGTCGCGCTGAGGCTGCGCTTGTAACCTCCGCCGAAGAAAATGGGATAGGATGACAATAGGCTGTCGTAGATAATGCGATCTTCGAACGGTATCAGCACAGCTTTGACATAGATGGGCAGATACGGCCCGATAATCTCTTCCAGTGGTTCAGTGATACCTTGCACACCATAGGCATTTGCGGGGGAACTGCCATCGATAAACAGCGTATATTTCTTGAGGTGGCGGAAGATGAAAAAGTCGTCCTCAACCCGATATTTCCAACTATCAACCAGGGCTAAATCATCCGGGGACAACTTGGCAGGGTTTTCGGAGATGAAGGCTTCGCGCAGGACATCGTTCTCCCAGAGGGCATCACGCACTGGTACAGCAATTTCTGGCGAAACACCGGCATTGCGCCATGCTTTGGGAAATGCAGGCACGACATTCCGATGCTGATTGACAAAATGGAGCAGTGGGAACCAGATGCGGTAGAAACGTTCGACCTCGCTTTCACTCAGGTGCATGTTTTTCTCCGAAATTAAGCCTGATTACAATGACCTGTAGAATTTTACCTCATCCTTTGTAACAGTGGCGGAAGCCGATGTTATGAAAGGTCAAAATCGATCGCATACATTTTGAAATGGCATTTGAGATGAGCGACTGCGAAACGACCGCTTATTATGGAACGATAGCCAAGAAGCTGCCGTTCTGTGTGCGGACAATGCTAAAATCACGGCGATCCAGCGTCGCCACACGCGTGATTTCCAACCTCTCAGCTAGGGCAACAATACAACAGTCGACCAATTCGAGTTTTGTGCCGGGATACTGGCGCATCAATGCGCTGGCGTGCCGAAGATCGTCGTAGGTCACATCTTCCAATGGAATCTTGGACGCTGCCAACAGATCAAGAAAAGCTGAGACGAGGGGCATACCACCAGCACGATTGAATAACCACGCTGCCTCGGTCAATACGACTTGTGGGATAATGAACTCAGCTTTGACTGTCTCGAAAATGGCGCGAACTGCTTGATGATCGGGATCAGCTTTGCGAAAGAGCGCATAGAGAAAACTGCTGTCCACAAGCACCTTAGGCAGAGCCATCATCGTCCTTTAGAGCGCGCCAACTGCTGTCGCCCGTTTCGCGGCGAAGCATATCGTCGGCATCCCGTGCATCAAACGGTTGTTCGAATGGCAGTTCGGCGGCATCAATCAGCTTGAGCAGCTTCAAGGCAGGTGCATCTTCTTGGGCTGTCTCGCTGTCGTGTTCCTGTTCGAGTAGTCCAAGCAAAACCGCGTCAAGTGTTTCGCCGCCCTGTTCAACCCGCTCCATCAACCTTCGGTACACACGCTCATCATGTACAGTAAGTGTAAACATGGCTCGTATCCCTTCATCCACTTCCGTTTACTGTAATCTCTATCTCAAATCACATCCCTATTTTACCGCTATTGCCAACAATGCGGGAAAACTGGTTTCAATTCTTATGCCGGCTTACTTCACAATCTGCCAGACGCGCGTCCAATGTAAACCAACCTGCCGTGCGATTTCGCGCAGACTCAATCCCTCGTCACGCAGTCGCAAAATGCGGTCTTTCAGTTCGCGTTTATGGATATGTCTGGATGTGGCAATAACATAAGCCGATTGCAGAACGATGAACCCCCGCTTCTGACTAGGAAACGGAACGACGCCCCTCAGGTCCATATCTCGATGTCCCAGATCATCTACACGCTGCTCGACAGGGAACGTGTAGTAGATGTGTCCCTCACTACCCTGAATTACGATTTTCTCCACGAATTGACGCAGCGCCCGGCGAGACAATTCGAGATCATCACTTTGCAGCGCCGCGCGAATGTAGACTAACCATTCGTCGATCATCGCGTCGGTGATGCGGGCAATATCCGGTGCTTGCACCAGCGTTCGTTCCAAGCGTGCAATTTCGGCTTTCAGCCGCTCCTTCTCGCCTTCGCGTTTGGTCAGCTTCTCTTTCAGACTGGGTGACAATCCCATATCTTCAATAGCGCCGATCAGATTAGCGATTTGGCGCTCGATGGGATCGAGTTCATTTCGGAGGGCGTTCAAGCGTAATCCCGCGTCCGTGTTGGTTTGAGCGAGCTGATCGCTAATCACATCAGCGAGCGGACGTAAGTTTTCTCTCGTCAGGACGTGATTCATCAGGCTGTCGAGTACGGATTGTTCCAGAATCCGCGCACCCACACGCTTGGAGGTGCATTTTCGGTCACGGGTATTTTTCTTCGTGCTGCAAATATAGAAATCCCAGCGTCCGCGCTTCCCTTCTTTCGGAGAAATGCGATCTGCCAGCATGGGATGTTCTTCACCATCAACTTCCGCGCAAAACAGCAGCCCACTCAACAGATATTTTGACCCCACCCGGCGCGGATCAAGCATGGGATCCCCTGCCTCTGAACGATGCTTCTTACCCCGTTCGGCGCGACGGCGCTGTTCTTCTTCCCACCATTCCAAAGGGATAAGCGCCGGGACGAAATTTTCGAGCCGCTGCCCACCGTAATCCAGAGTCCCCACATAAATCAGATTGGTGAAGAAGGTGTCATAGCTGTTGATGTTCTTGAAGAGCTGGGTCGCCTTGTGGATTTCTCCGAAGCTTGCCCCGTTGTTACGCATTTCCCACGCCAAATGGCAGCGATCCCAAGTTTCTGGATCGGAAACAATTCGCTGAACGATGCGTGGTTCGCCCGATTTCCTGCCCTTCTTACGCTCGTACACACCAATTTGAATGCGCTCGCCTTTGAAACCTGTGGGGACGCCGCCGGGGACAAGTCCAAGATAGCCGCCGGTACTCTGCCAACCGGGATTGTATTTCAGGAATTCGGGGTCGTTGTCGCGTGTGCCGACCAAATCTGCCAACCCTCGGCGCGCGTTATGCGAGATTTCGTCGAGGTCTTGCTCATCTTTCCAGAGTTGGAAGGCTTCGATCAACCCGTCCACTGCCGGATTGCCCGTATTGGCAGACGTCACAAGGTCGATAATCGTGATTGCCCGCAGCCGGAGGTCGGTTTTGATATTCGAGGCTTCGATGCTGTCGCGTCCGAGTCGGTTGGACTTCCAGAAGATGACACCGAAAGGCTTTTCAGTCGCGGCTTTTTCGCGCTTGTGGCGGTCATGGATAGTACGGAAGCGCTGATGCAGATCGAACAACATTTCCTTGAGTTGATCGCGCTTCTCCGTATTCGAGGACTGCCGCGCCTCATCCAGATAAGTCCGCTCCAGCACGAGGTTGTGATGCTGGCAGTATTCGCGTGCCGTTTCGATTTGTTGTGTGATGCTGCGATCCTGCTCTTCCCCACCGGAGTCGCGGCAGTAGACGACGACATGGGTTCCCGGCGGCAGCGGGCAATCGTGGCGAACAAGATGCAGATAACGATTGTCAGACATCGAACTTCCCTAACTCATCAAATTTGTCATCGCTATTCCTACGCGGTTTCATATAATCCCGCAGGCTATCTTGGAACCCCCACTGCTTCCGGGATAGCCCGTCCGCGCTCCAGTGCCAATTCGATCCACAACCGCTTGGCGTCCTGAATAGCCGGGAGTATTTCTTCCCACTCATCGACTTCTGTCATGCAGCCGGGCAGTTCTTTGATTTGAACAAACCAGGCGTCTTCATCGGGAATGACCTCAATGGTATAGGGCATCGCCAGATAATCATTCAACGTCTTCATGATCACCGCTTTCCTCCACTTGATCTTCCGGCTCTTCGGGAAACAGTTCGTCGATTGCCTCAACCACTTTCTTCACGTAAATTTTCTTGACCTTGCTGCCATGCAGCGGAACGATGACCTGTTTCCAAATGTCGCCTGCGTCATACTCATAAATGTGATGACTACCACTAATGCGTGCCAAAGTGAAACCAAAACGCGATAGCAGCGTTTCGACCTCTCGCATGGTTGCATTTTCGGGATTGTTCCGCAGTTTGCGACGAAGCTTCTCACGTTTGGACATACGTTAATCCCGCCATTCGGTTTCAACCATCGTCGGATCATAATCGAGCGACAATTTCCGTCGGATCAATGCCATGATTCGTATCCGTGTCCCTTCTGGCAAATCCTTCCATTGCGTCCGCAGCACTTCAATCCCCGGATCAATACGGCTCACATCGGCAGGAGCAATCATCGCATAATGGGCGATCAGTTGATTCGCCGCTTCCCGAATCAGTGCCGGAAAATTGATATCCATTCCTGCTAATGCGGGCTGCGAACCACGCCGCATTTCTTGGATGACTGCTTTCACCTGCCCTTGATCCGACATCGCCTCCAGTACACCCATGACTGCATCCTGTTTTTCTGGCGCAAGGGTATCAAATACATCGGCAAGATATTCAGCACGTACCGAATTCGCACCGGGTGCGGGCTGGATATAACCGGCAAGCCGAAATAGCATCAGCGCGTCAATATCAAGCGCCTCGGCGACGCGCCTTAAAGTACGGGGGTCGGGGTCTTTCGCTTTCGGAGCGATTCCTACCTTGAGTAGGTTGCGGATCACGCCCTCGGAAACACCTGCAGCTTCGGCAAGCGAGACATTATTATGCTTGCGTTTTCGCATCACTTCCGCGACAAACGCTCCGAGGGTAGACGATGAATAAGTCATGTCAGCATAACATCCTTGCGCTTGATCCGGTTTTCATCCTCTCATTATAGCCAACCCCACAACTTTCGAATTATCCACTTGACAGAATCCACTAGATTCATTTATCCTTGTCGCTACGGTGCGACATTCGTATTGTGATACGATTTGAAGTCTATCGCGCCGTTTATTCTAATTTCGATTGGCACGCAAACTCCGTTGGCGTAAACGTTGCTAACATAAAAGCTAGAGTGCATAATATCGGCGTCGCTCAGTTCATCGAGACCGCCCATGTCACACGTTTTCATCAGCTACAGCAAAAAAGACATCACCTTTGCGCGACACCTGCGGAATTTACTGCAAGACGCGGGTTTTGTAGTGTGGATGGACGAAACTCGCCTCGTTCCCTCCGAGCGCTGGTGGCCCACCATTGAGCGCAATATCATCACGTGCAAAGCATTCATCGTGATCATGTCGCCCAATTCAAAAGAGTCGGATTGGGTCGAACGTGAAATTCTCGTTGCCGAAGACTCGGATCACCGGAAGCCGATATTCCCGGTGCTGCTGGAAGGCAAAGCATGGTCGCGGCTTGGCAATGTGCAGTACGAGGACATGCGCGCGGGACTGGCAGCGGCGCTTCGCCCAGCGTTCGTCGATGTTCTCCAGCAATACGCGCCGACCTTTTCCGGCAGTTTGCCACCGCCCCCACTGACCGATGAGACGGTTCAAAGCATCGACCGATCAGAGCCGAAAACGAGTTCGCTTGCATCCGGTCGCGTGTTTCCCTTACGCGGTACGCTGATCGGCGTAGTGAGTACGCTGGCGCTGATCGCCATTGTGGCACTGATCGTGCTGCCTGCGCTGAACCCACCTGCGCTCACGCCCACTGTGGCGACTCCGAATCCGACGCAAACAGACAATGCCCTCGCTGTGGTGGACTCCGGCACGCCCACCTTGACGCAGACGCTTGAACCGAGCATCACACCTTCGGACAGTCCCTCAGTAACGTTTACGCCAGCCCCGACGGACACGCCGACTCCCAATGAAGCTCAACGCGAAGGCACTTTACAAGCGGTTATGCAGAACTTGCAGACGGAACAGGCGCTGTTGCAGGCGACGGCTGAGCGGGCAACGGCACAGGCATTGACCGCGACCGCCGATGCTTGGACGGATACCCCGACGCCGGACGACCGCGCTACCGCCGCCGCCTTGCTGACGGCAACAGCAGCGCAAATGGTCGTTCACCAGACCGCGACCGCTGACGCATGGACAGACACGCCGACTGTGACGCCGACGTTTACCTCCACCCGCTTGCCGACGACTACACCAAGTGCCACCCCTGATCCCCTGCAAGCCGCGCTGGAGACCGCCCGCGCCTTCAGCGGCAGCAACGCCGACTGGCAGGCGCTCTATCCCGATGGCGGTGTTCAGTATAGCTTTGATGACGGCGTGACAATGGTGCTGGTTCCCGCTGGCAGCTTCACGATTGGCGCGAACCCGCAGCAGGACGATGAGCGCAACGGCAGCTTGATTCGCTTTGACGCGCCGTTCTGGATCGACCTGACGGAAGTCACGCAGGCGGATTTCGAACGCTTAGGCGGGGTGAAGGCAAATGCCAATGGGTTTGACGGTGAGCAGCGTCCGGTAGAGCGGATCACATGGTTTGAAGCGCGCGCCTTCTGCACGCTGCGCGGCGCGCGTCTGCCGACGGAAGCGGAATGGGAATACGCGGCGCGCGGACCCGCCGAATGGGATTATCCGTGGGGGGACACGTGGAACGCGAGCAATGCAGTCTGGAATCGCAGCACTTCACAGGGAACGGCAAACGTAGGTACGATTGCAGCGGGGCGCTCGTGGGTGGGCGCGTTCGACCTGAGCGGCAGTGTTTGGGAGTGGGTGAGTTCGCTGTATCTGCCCTATGACAGCCAAGAAGATCGGGAAGCGGACACTGGAAATAGAACGGATGTTCTGCGTGTGCTGCGTGGCGGCTCGTGGAACAACGACTATACTGTCGACCTCCGCGCTGGGAGTCGGGACGGGGGCGATCCCGGCAACGGGAACCTCAGCAGCGGTTTTCGGTGCGCTCGCTCTTCCTGAGCGTGTCGCTGCGGAGCAGCGCAGCGAAGGATAGCTCTGTTTCCTGATCTCTGAATGCTGGACTCTGGGTTTTGATTTCTGTTCTTTGTCCTTAACCCTCTCCGCGAAGCGGATCGTTTTTGAAAATGACGAAAACTTATAAGCATCTCTACCCACAAGTCACCAGTTTTGAGGCGGTCTATCAAGCATGGCGGCAGGCGCGCCGGGGCAGGGGGCTCGTTTGCTTGTCGTCGTCCATGTTTGGACGCGCCCCCTATGCCTCTCCCGTAACTAGCGAGTTAAAAACTCGCCACCTCATGCGCCGGTGGGGGCTGATGTGCGCCTCTACGTGGCGCACCCGCGCCGCACCATGCGGTGCAGCGTGGAATGTGGGCGGGCATGTGCCCGCCCACCGGACGCACCCCGTCGGGCTGCGTCCGAAAAGCGAATACCACCCCGTTCGTCTGCATTGCAAACACGCCACCCGGAATCCTCCATCCGGCGACCGGAATCCTCCTACCCTTAAACCGGAATCGTACAGCGTTTTGCCAGGCGCACTTTGCCACAATCAGGAGAGCGCAAAGTGTGGAGCAGCTTCGATGGCGACAAAATCAGTGCGGCGCAGCATCAGCATGACCCCGGAAATGCGCGACCTGCTAGCGCAGATTGCCGCCAAACACGGGCGCGATGTCAAAGAGAACGACCTCATCCGCGATGCCATCCGCCACTACCTCGACAATCAGGCGGATGTGGTCGGCAGTCGTCGCCACTTCCAGCGATCGCTGCAAGCCCGGCTCGACCGTCTGGAAAGCACACTCACCTTCCAGATGCTCACGCTCACGTTCCTGTTGGCGACGGTGCTGGGGGATGAGAGCGGCGAAGCCATCGACGAGGCAATGGCGACCGCAACGCGCGATGGCGAGGCGCTGCTCAAACAGATCGCGGCGCTGCGCCCGCCGAAGGGCGGCGCATGAGCAAGCCGATCATCATCCCCGACTGGGCATACAAGGGACACAAGCGCGCTGGGCGTGGCACGGGTCGGCAGGGCTTGAAAGCTACGCTCAAATATTTGCAATTCAGGGACCAGCGTAACAACCACCTCGCGCAGAACCACATCTACGAACGCTGGCAGGATCGAGGCATGGGTGTGTCGTATGGAGAGATTTTCCAGAACTGCGACGCACTGCAAAGTAAGCACGTCCTGGCGTGGACGTGGGTGATTTCGCCCGCGCCCGACCTGATGGAACTTGTTCCCCGCGACCAGCGCCGCGAACTGCTCTACGAGCTGACCGAGCGTGTGGTCGAGGATTACCACAC
>Ga0163148_10003089_pt1 | contig 18929 bp, 8 predicted proteins | sample OliLakLV19MP7P2_FD_148606 | JGI IMG/M metagenome (GOLD analysis project Ga0163148, IMG submission 148606) | Freshwater microbial mat bacterial communities from Lake Vanda, McMurdo Dry Valleys, Antarctica- Oligotrophic Lake LV.19.MP7.P2 | ecosystem: Environmental > Aquatic > Freshwater > Lake >...
GTTCTGGATGCGGGCGATGCGGGCCCGGCGAGTCGGCGTCGATTCATCCGGCTCACTTCTCGGCGCTGCGCCGGGGCGCAGTTGGTGCGTGAGCCGCTGCCCGCTCTCGACCAGCGCGAGCGGGCGAGTGGTGGGCGCTGGTGCTGGCGACGGCGAGGTGTCGCGCACGGTGATCCCCATCTCGGCGCGGTCGGCGTTGCTGGGCGTGGAGTACATTTCAATGAACGCTGCGAAGCGGCGGGCGACTCGGCGGCTCGGTCTCGCCTCCGCGGGTGGGGAAGTCCGACCCGCCGCGCCAGGGGCGGTCGAAGTATGAGGCCACCGGCACCCACCGTTCACGGACATACTTCCGAGCGTGCTGGCGTACTCAGCCGTTGATGCCAGTCAAGGGTCCTCTGGACGGCGTGTCAACGCCTGCCCTCTCCGGCACCTCAGCCGCGAAGAGAGGAATGCCACCCGCCCCGCTGGTCGTGCGTTCCGTGTGCCTTGAGCGGGGGTGGTGCTCGCCGCCCGGCCGCGAAGAGGGGGGGGCAGCCCCGGCATTCGCAGGCCCGTGGCCACGGACGCCCGACCACCCACCGAACGTCACCACAGGCGTTTCGCTTGTTTTCCTTGACGGGCTGGGGTGACCTGCCCCCCGCAAACCGGTCCAGTCGTTGTGAGAGACTACCCGGGCCGTTTGGCCCAGAAACAGGAGTCTCTCGATGGCAGGTTCGAATTCAGGACAAGGCAGGCGGAAGCGCCACAAGCCGGAAGAGGTCGTCGCGAAGCTTCGGCAGATGGACGAACTGCTGGCGGTGGGGAAGACGATCGCCGACGCCGCGAAGTCGATCGGCGTGTCGGAGGTGACGCTTCATCGGTGGCGTCAGCAGTACGGCACGATGCAGCGGGACCGCCGATGATGTCTGGGTGAGGCGCCTGAAGGAGCTTCAGCTCGAGAACGGTCGGCTGAAGCGGGCCGTGGCCGACTTGACGCTGGACGTGCTGATGCTCAAGGAGGTGGCCAAGGGGGAATTCTGAGCCCGGCGAAGCGGCGTGGCGCAATCGATCACCTCGTGAGGAGTTTCGAGGTGTCGGAGCGTCGAGCGTGCCGCGTCGTCGGGCAGCACCGTTCGGTGCCGCGTCACGATGCGATCGAGGATCAGGCGGAACGGCGACTGGTGTCTGAGATGCGGCATCATGCGCGGAGGAATCCGCGATTCGGCTATCGGCGTGTCGGGATACTTCTGCGAGAAGAGGGCTGGCGGGTGAACGACAAGCGGCTCCATCGTCTGTGGCGGCGCGAGGACCTTCGTGTGTCAAAGCGTCGGCGCAATCGTCGCCGTGTGGGAAGCTCGGAAAACGGGATCGTGCGTCGACGGGCAGAGCATCCGAATCACGTGTGGACGTACGACTTCATGTACGACCGGACGGCGGATGGTCGGAGGATCAAGATCCTTGCGGTGGTGGATGAGTTCACGCGGGAGTGCCTGGCGCTGGAGTTCGAGCGACGGTCGGGTGCGCTCGATGTCGTGGAAGTGCTGCGTGAGCTGTTCATGGTTCGTGGAGCCCCGACGTTCGTCCGCAGCGACAACGGCGGCGAGTTCGCAGCGGACGCGATGCGGGCGTGGCTGGATCGGGTGGGATCGTCGACGCTGTTCATTGCGCCCGGGGCGCCTTGGGAGAACGCGTACATCGAGTCGTTCAACGGGAAGCTGCGTGACGAGCTTCTGGACAACGAACTGTTCGACACATTGGCCGAGGCGAAGCATCTCGGGCAGGGATGGCATCTGCGGTACAACCTGCGGTACAACCACGGGCGTCCGCACAGCAGTCTGGGAAACCGGACGCCTGCGGCGTTTGCGGCGGCGTGGCGTCCTTCCGGATCCGCTCCGCTGCGCCTCCAAGGACGCCACGCGCGAGTGTGATATGGTCACCCAACTCTCATAGCGGGTGGACCGACGCGTGGGGGCAGGTCAATGAGCGCGAGACTCACCGTTCGAAAGGGGCGCGCAAAAGTGATTGAACCGCTGCGATTACATCTCGATGCCGAATCGAGTATCGACCGGACAACCGCAGGGAGGCCGAATGCCGGTCACTGAGTCCGCATCCCCACCCCGTGTCGGGATGGTCGCGACCGTGCGCAACCGGCGTGGCATCATCGCCTCAGTGCGCCCCTATGGAGCCGACCGCGGGCAACTCCATCTTGTTCGTCTTGAGTACAAGGACGACCAGTACCCGCTCGACGAGGAGCTGCTCTGGGAACTTGAGCCTCGGAAGCAGCTCCTCGAACCCACCGAACTACCCCAGGTCCACCGCGGCGACCCGATGCCCGCAGAGGACTTTGACGCACTCGTCCGCGCAGCCCGATGGACTGCGTTGTCGCCGTACCTTGATCCTGATGGATCCCGGTCCCTCGGCCCCCTTCCAATTGTCTCTCCCTTCCACGGGGCCGTGCAGGTCGAGGACTACCAGCTCGTTCCGTTGCTGAAGGCGCTTCAGATGCCCCGCGTGAGTCTGCTGGTTGCCGACGACGTCGGCCTCGGCAAGACGATCGAAGCCGGGCTGATTCTCACAGAACTCCTGCTGCGCCGGCGGATCCAACGCGTTCTCATTCTCACACCCGCTTCCCTCAGGCTTCAGTGGCGCGATGAGATGTGGGACAAGTTCGCGCTGCCCTTCAATGTGATCGACCGCGAAGAGACGCATCGTCTTCGCCGGCAACTCGGGGTTGACGCCAACCCCTGGCGTTCGCACAGCCGCGCTATCGCCTCGTATCACTACCTGCGACAGGAGGATGTGCTTGGGCAATTCCTGGCCGCCTCGCGTCGACCGGACCAGTCCCCTCAACTGCCGTGGGACTTGCTCATTCTGGACGAGTGTCACAACCTGATGCCCTCGTCATTCGGCGAGGATAGCGACCTGTGCAAGATGCTGCGAATCATCGCACCGCAGTTCGAGCACCGGCTCTTCCTGAGCGCGACGCCCCACAATGGCCACACAAGGTCATTCACGGGCCTGCTGGAACTGCTTGACCCGGTCAGGTTCAGTCAGACCGACGAGTTGAAGCCAGCCGAACGTGCGCGCATCGAACAGGTGGTCATTCGCCGTCTGAAGCGAGAGATCAACGCCCGCACCAACCCACCACGTTTCTGCACCCGGCTTCCTCCGAAAGCCCTCGTCCTGCGGCTGTCGCCGAAGGAACTTGCTCTCAGCGAAGCGTTCGCGGCATTCCGCACCGCCGTCCGTCGCCTCATTTCTAGCGGAGCACGCCAGCGGCGTCGGGCGGGAGCGTTTGCTGTAGAGATCCTTGGCAAACGCCTGCTGAGTTGCCCTGTGGCGTTCGCTGATTCATGGGGGCGGTGCAAGCAGGGGCTCCAGGAGACTGGCAACGCGGAGGATTCGGACGTTGCATCCGCGGAGCGCAGTGTTCGTGAGGAGACAGCCGACGACCGAGAGTCGCAGTCACGCGAAGCGGCAGCCTCCGCGGTCGTCGGGGCGTGGCTCAAGCAGTTCGCGACGGACCTGGCCGATCAGATCCATGGGGTTGATGCTGCTGTGGCCGGCCTTGGACTTCGCATCGGCGGTAACTCGCTCATCGAGCAGACCCCATCGGTAGACGCTCGCTTTGATGCGATTGTGGCGCTCATCGATGCAGAGCTTCGCCGTCGCGGGAGCTGGCGCGATGACGAGCGACTGGTCATTTTCACCGAATACAAAACCACACTCGACTATGTCGTCCGGCGGCTCCGATCTCACTACCGCGACGAAGAGGCGATACTCACGCTCTTCGGTGGAATGCCCGAGCCACTCCGCGAGCAGATGAAGGACGAGTTCAACGACCCGGCCGCGCGCGTGCGCATCCTCGTGGCCACCGATGCGGCGGCCGAGGGCCTCAACCTCCAGCGAACCGCCCGCTACATGCTGCACTACGACTGCCCGTGGAACCCGTCGCGGCTGGAGCAGCGAAACGGCCGGCTCGACCGCCATGGCCAAGCCCGCGACGTGACGGTGCACCACTTCATGAGCGATCAGGATGCCGACCTGAAGTTCCTCGACCACGTCATCAAGAAGGTGGACCAGATCCGCGAGGACCTGGGTTCCGTCGGCGACCTGTTCGACGAGGCCACGCACCGCCGTCTCATCGCGGGGGAGGACGTCGCCGTCGTTCAGGCCGACCTCGATCGTCAGGTCCAGACGGCGCGATCGCGAGCCGCGTTCGTATCTGATTCTCGCGCGAGTATCGACGAGACCGTCGAGGGTGCCGAGGGGGCGCGACTCCGGGCGCTCTCCGACGAAATCGACTTCGACCCGTCTTCCCTGCGGAGCACCCTTGAATCCGCGATGGCCATACGGGCGGGACATCCTCAGCTCGACTGTTCAGAAGCACAGAAGACCTGCCGACTCGTCAACCCCGACCTTCCGGGCTGGAGCGACGTGATCGATGAGACGCTGCGGCGTAAGACCCGGAACGGTGTGCTTGGTCCGGTGCCCCGCTTGGCGTTCGACGAGAGCCCCTTCATGGAGAAGGTGGGGGATCGCTCCATCTTCAATCCCCGAAGAGACATGACGTACATGCACCTTGCGCACCCGATGATGCAGAAGGCGACGGGCGCGCTGACAAGGCTCCGGTTTCCCGGAGCCGAATCTGTATCACGATGGGCTCTGCGAACCGGTGGCGTGCCAAAGGGCGCCGATGCGCTCATTCTGCTGACGCTTGAAGAACTCTCCGTCAACGAGCTCCGCGAGACGTTTCATCACTGGGTGCGGACGCTCGTGTTGCCGGTGCGGTACGGAAAGCTGGGCAAAGCCCTCGACCACCAGCCGGCGAAGTCTCTTCGTCGAGCCACATCGACTCATGATCCCAAGCTCATTAAGCAGGCCCGAGACATCTTCGAAGATGCCGAGCCGGAACTGCGCAAGCTGATCCAAGACACGGCGACGGACCTGACCAATGCACTTTCCGGCCAGCTCAAAGGCGATGGCGAGGAAGCTCGCAAGCGGGAAGATGAACGGTACCGCAGCCGCCAAGGCGAAGTCTCCGCACTCATCACCGAGAGCACGATGGCCCGACTCGAACGGGACCTTGCCCGTTTGCAGCAAGAACGCACCCAGGGGCTGCTGGGCTTTGCGGCCGAACGGCTTGACGATGTGCAACGCTCGATCGAGCAGAAGCAAGAAGAGCTCGACCGGCGCAAGACCCACTACGAAGAGGTGCGGCGGCAGCTCGAACGCGAGCGCGAGCGGATCCTGAAGTTCCTCCTGCCGAAGCGGTACGCGATGTCCGGTTCGGCGCAGGTGTTCCCCGTCTGCATCGAGATCCGCCTGCCGGGAGGTGCAGCATGAGTGCGCCCGACCTCTCCTGGTGGGATGGCCTCCGCCACGGCGGGCTTCTCCTCGATGCGCGTCGCCTTCGCGAACTCATCACCGCGACTCCAACCGACCTCTACGAGTTCCATCAGCGAGAACTGCGCAAACGTATCAGTGCCCTGCAGGGCGAAACCGCCGATACGTCAGAGTTCGTGAGCTTTGTCCTCGAGGCTCTCTGCGGATTCACCGGCGCGGGTGGCACTTGGCTGCGCGGCAGCAGTGTTCCGACCGAGTGGAGCCGTCGAAGCGTCGCCGGCGAGTCCATCAAGCCCCGCTACCTCTGGAAGGGGCCCAACGGCGCAATCTTGCCGGTGTTCCTGGACAAGGAGCAGCGAGTCGGCATCGGACGCGGCCGCCGCGCCGTGAGCGCCGCCTTGCAGTGGCTCCGCTCGGGCACGGAACAGCTTGCGCTGGTGACGAACGGCAGGCAATGGCGACTCCTCTTTGCCGGTCTCGACTTTGAGGCTTGGAGCGAGTGGGACACCGACCTCTGGTTTGAGGAGGGGGTGCCGTCTGGCCAAATCACCGGCCTCCGCTCACTCTTCTCTCCTGCACTCTGGATCCCGCCGGAGGCAGGTTCGCCCTCGCCACTCCTGAAAGGTGTCCTCGAAAGCCGCAAGGGGCAAGCTGAACTCTCTCAGGTGCTTGGAGAGCGGGTCCGCGAGGCCGTCGAGACGCTCGTTCAGGGCCACGGCGACGCACTCAATGCCCTTACTCGCAACACCGACCAGGCCGAGATCTACCGGGCCGCCGCCCGCATGGTCATGCGCATGGTCGTCGTCTTCTTCGCCGAATCACGCGACCTGCTCCCCCGCGACAACACCGTGTATTACGGCTCTTACGGCCTCAACGGGCTCCGGGAGCAACTCGAACGCATCCACGCCCGCGGCGGCAACCGTCTTGCCCGCCAATACACCGCCTGGCCGCGAGTGCTGTCGTTGTATCGCCTGATCTGCGACGGGTCGCACCACCCAGATCTCCCCGTGCCGGCCTATGGCGGCGAGTTGTTTGCCTCGGGCGATCCGAATTCCAAGGACGGCCTCCTTCGCGCGGTCCACGTGTTCGAGACCGCTTGCTACGACTGCGAGTTGATGTCCGACCGCGATGTGCACCGGATCCTCGAACTCATCACACGCACGAAGGTCAAGATCCGCCAAGGGCGATCCTCGACCTGGATGCCCGCGCCGGTGGACTTCTCCGACCTGTCGAGCGAGTACATCGGCATCCTCTATGAGGGCCTGCTCGATTTCGAGCTCCGCACCGCCCCGGCCGATGACTCGGTGATCTTTCTCGCCGTGGGCGATCAGCCGGCGCTCCCGCTGGCTCGCCTGGAGGCGATGGACGAGAAAGCGATCAAGGCCCTGCTTGAGAAACTCAAGGACACCAGCAAGGGCGGCGATGACGCAGAGTCCGAGTCGGAATCAGAAGAAGCCGACGACGCGGACGAGCCGGACGACGAGAGCGCCGACGGCGAAGCCGATGAAGCCGCCGACACCGACGAAGCCGAGATCGAGGTTGCCGACGGCGACGGCCGGCTCACCACACGCACCCGCGCCGAAAAGTGGGCCCGCTGTGCCGTTGAAGTGGGAAGTCTCGTCAAGAAACCCCGCGGCTCTTTGACCCCCGAGAAGCGTCTGCAGTACGAGGAGATCGTCGGCCGCAAGGCCCGTCAGCTCGTGGCCCGCGTGGTGCTGCCGGGCGAGTGGTATCTGGTGCGCTGGGGCGGCACACGCAAAGGCTCGGGCACGTTCTACACCCGACCGCAACTTTCCGTACCCACGGTGCATCGGACACTGCGCCCCCTCGCGTACGACCCGCCCGTTGGCCCTGACGGTAAACCCAACCTCGACGCCCCGACCGCGCAGTGGGCCCCGAAGAAGCCCGAGACAATCCTCGCGATCAAGGTCTGCGACCCCGCCTGCGGCTCGGGCTCGTTCCCGGTGGCCGCGCTGCGGTTCCTCACTGAGGCGGTCTTCCAGTCCATCCTTCATCACAAGCGCATCGACCCCGACAAGGGCCGCCCGCTCGGCGAGATCCTCGGCCTGCCCTCGCACTCAGGAACGGACACGGGCTCGGAGGAGCGTCTCCCCGTCGGCCCCGACCACGAGGCCTTCGAGCACAAGACCAAGGCCGTGCTGCGCCGCTACGTCGTAGAGCGGTGCATCTACGGCGTTGACCTCGACCCGCTCGCGACCGAGCTCTGCCGCCTGGCCCTGTGGATCGAGACGATGGACCGTGAGCTTCCCTTCTCGTTCCTCGACCACAAGTTCAAGTGCGGCAACGCCCTGGTGGGCTGCTGGTTCGACCGCTTCCGGCACTACCCCATCATGGCCTGGCTTCGCGAGGGGGGCGACAAGGGGCACACCACCGGTGTTCACTTCGCCAAGGAGGCCCGCACCAAGCAGATCGCCCGCCACTTGAAGGACGTCGTCAAGCCCGACCTCGTCGCCATGATCGACCGCATGCGCGGGCAGGGGGACCTCTTCACCGCCGAGGGCAAGACCGCCGAGCAGGTCCACGATGAGGCCCTCGCCATCCTGGAGCAGATGCACTCGCTACCCCCGGGCGAGGATGGCGAGTTCCGCCGCGCCCAGCTGCACCGCGAGCTGCGTGAAAGCCCGGCGTATGTCGCCCTCAAGCGAGCCTTTGACTGCTGGTGCGCCCTGTGGTTCTGGCCCGCCGATGCGCTCGCCGCCGCGCCGCTCGCTTCCACGTTCAACGCCCTCTCGCCCGAATCGATCGCCGTGGCCGAACGCCTCGCCAGTGAGCGGCGGTTCTTTCACTGGGAACTGGAGTTCCCCGATGTCTTCGCGGCCAAGGCCGCTACCGGCCCGCAGGCTTCACCCTCCGCCGGGTTCGACGCCGTCTTGGGCAACCCGCCGTGGGACACGCTCCAGCCCAACAGCAAGGAGTGGTTCAGCAACGTCGATCCCCTCTTCCGCACCTACGGCAAGCAGGATGCGCTCGCCCGCCAGAAGGAATACTTCGCCGCCAGCGAGAAGGTCGAGAAGGAATGGCTGGAGTTCAACGCCTTCTTCAAGGACACGGCCAACTGGGTCAAGGCGACCGAGTTGCCCTTTGGCGACCGCGTCACCACCGACGATGAGGGCAAGCAGTCCCACGACTTCCCGCTCGGCGACCGGGGCCGGGGGTCGCTCGAATCCTCAAAGGCACGCCACAGCGCGTGGGCCAAGCGCCGCGCGGCCGATGTCGGCTACGCCGATCCCGCCCACCCCTTCGCGCTGCAAGGCGATGGCAAGCCGTACACCTACAAACTGTTCATGGAACTTGCCCTCTCGCTGCTCAAGCAGGACGGGCGGCTTGGCTTTGTCGTTCCCAGCGGCCTCTACACCGACCACGGCTCGACGCACCTGCGGACGGTGCTGCTGGCCCGCTGCCGGTGGGAGTGGCTTTTCGGCTTCGAGAACCGCGACAAGATCTTCGACATCGACTCCCGGTTCAAGTTCAACCCCGTCATCATCGTCAAGGGCGCGGGCGAGGGCGGGACGAAGATCATCAGAACCGCGTTCATGCAGCGCGACCCGGACGATTGGGCGCTCGGTGTCGCCGAGGGTCTAGCCGTGCCCTACGCTCGCGCGCAGGTCGAACGGTTCAGCCCTCGCAGCAAGGCGATTCTGGAGATCAGGAGCGCGCGTGACCTCGCCGTGCTGGAGAAGATCTACGCCAACTCCGTGCTGCTGGGCGATGCTGGCCCCGATGGCTGGGGCATCCGCTACGCGCAGGGCGACTTCAACATGACTTCCGACTCGGCTCTCTTTCCCCCGCGGCCCAAGTGGGAGGAGCGCGGCTATCGGCCTGATGAGTACAGCCGGTGGATCAAGGGGGCGTGGCAGCCGCGCGAGGTGGGGAGCGTGGGCATCGCGCCGCTCGAGGCCGATCGCGCGAAGATCGCGCCAGGGATCATCCTCTCGCGCGATGAGGCCGCGTACATCCGCGAGGAGGAGATTGATTGGGAAGTGGAGACCGTCAAGGACAAGGCGGGCAACGAGGTCGAGGTGCGGCACCGGGCGGTGGCGCTGCCGCTGTATCAGGGCGTGATGATTTGGCTAATGGACCCGTGCGCCGCCCGCTACGAAGGCGGCGCAAGCAACCGCACGAAGTGGACCGCCTTGCCGTGGACAGCAAAGGCGTGGAACCCACAGTTCCTTCTCAAGCCGGGGGCGTGGTCCGCGACAGAGGCACGCCTTCTCTTTCGAGATATCTCGAACGCGACAAATCAGCGGTCCTTTGTTGCGGCCGTTACGCCGCCGTTACCGAGCGGGAACAAGACCCCGATCCTTACGCTTTCGGGCGGCGAAAGGATGGCGTGGCTACTTTCTGCGGCGCTAACTTCGTACACGTTTGACAGCGCAGTGCGACAGCGAATGAGCGGCACATCGCTGAACTGGTACATCGTGGCGGAGCAACCAACGTTGCATTCCCACGACCTGGAATCGCTCGCCCGCGTCACCTTGTCGCTTCAGGCTGGGCACCCGCTCTTGGCACCTTCGTGGTGCAAAGTGGGACTGGGGGCTTCCAATACTACATGGCGTTCCCACTGGGCCGTCACCCCCCACGAACGTCTTCGCCTGCGTTGCATCCTTGATGCCGTGGTCGCCGCGCTCTACGGCCTCGACCTTGATGACCTCAAGTGGATCTTGAAAGGCTGCGACCACCCCGCGGCCAGCATCACCAGCAAGGCCTTCGCGCGGCGGCTCGACCCCAAGGGCTTCTGGCGGGTCGATAAGCGCGAACCTCCCGAGCGGCGGCACACCGTCCTGACCCTCGCCGCCTTCGCCGACCTTCAATCTCTCATCGCCGCCCTCACCGCCGCCGGGTGTACCAAAGAGGACGCCATCGCCGCGTTCTGCGGCAATCCAACGAAGCACGAGCGCGAGCGACCGGCTTTCCACGAGGGAGCGCGCCTGATCGGCTCCACCGACTTGGTCGAGGGATGGATGCTCCCCGAGACCTTCCGCCTCGCCGACCTGGGCCTCGGCCACGACAAGCGGGCCAAGCAGGCGCAGCCGGTCGCCCCGGCCCTCGGCCCCCGGTTCTACGAGTGGCAACTCTCGCAGGCCGCCGCGGAGTCTTGGCGCGAGTGCGAGCTGCACGCGAGGAACCTGCTGGGGGCGGAGGGATTTGAGAAATTGAAGGCGCAGTTGGAGGGGCGAGAGGCCGCTCCCACAACCTCGGTCCCGCACGGCGAAGGTTTTCGCCTTCGCTCATCGTACGCGGGCAAAGTTGCTCCCTCCCTGTTCGATCCGCCCGTCGGATAACCGTTGCGACCGCGCGCTGAACCTCGTTCCCATACGATGTGACCGCAATGGTGCAGTGACCAAAGGACGAGCGCTGTGCTGACCCGGATCGAAGCCCTGAACTACCGCTCGCTGCGATACATCTCGCAGCGGGTGTCGCCGTTCCAGACCCTGGTGGGGCCGAACGGATCGGGGAAGAGCACATTCCTGGACGTCGTGGGTTTTCTCGGCGACATGTTGCGGGTGGGGCCGCTCAAAGCCATCCAGGGCGAGGGTGTCTCCGTTCCACAGCGGGCATCGGACCCGTCACACCTCTGCTGGATGCGTGTGGGGGGATCGTTCGAGCTGGCGGTCGAGATGGAGATTCCAGCCGTTCGGCTGGAAAAGCTGAGCAACGGGAAGGCGAAGCGGGCGCGGTACGAGGTAAGGATCGAAGCCGGCGGCGAGAGCGCCGGGGTCCGCCTGGCTATTGAGACGTTCTGGCTGATCCCGACCGCCAACGATGACACGGCCGACCCTGAACGGGCGAGCTTCCCGTTGTTCAGGCCCGGGCCTGAGACGATCGTTCGTGCGCCGGGCAAACACACGCCGTCCGGCTGGAAAAAGGTCGTTACCAAGAACTCCGACGCGGGCACGGATTACTTCATGTCCGAGACGACTGGCTGGAACAACCCCTTCCGGCTCGGCCCCAACAAGTCGGCGCTGGCCAACCTGCCCGAAGATGAAGAGAAGTTCCCCGTGGCGACGTGGGCGAAGCGTTTCCTCATGGAGGGCGTACGCAAGGTCGTGCTCAGCGCCGAGGCGATGCGTCGTCCCAGCCCGCCGGGTTCCCCCCGCCAGTTCCTTCCCGACGGCTCGAACCTGCCTTGGGTGGTGCATGAACTTCAGGAGAAGGACCCGGCGCGCTTCGCGCGCTGGATCGCGCACTTCCGCACCGCGATCCCCGACCTCAAAACCGTCTCCACGGTCGAGCGTCCCGAAGACCGCAACCGTTACATCGTGGTGGAGTACGAGAACGGGCTGAAGGCCCCCTCGTGGGTCGTCTCCGATGGCACGCTGCGGATGCTCGCGCTTACGCTGCTGGCCTACATCGACGGGGTCGAGGGCATCTACCTGATCGAGGAGCCCGAGAACGGCATCCACCCCAAGGCCGTCGAGACGGTGTACCAGTCCTTGTCATCGGTGTACGGCGCGCAGGTGCTGTGCGCATCGCATTCGCCCGTGGTCCTCGGACTCGCGAAACCCGCCGACCTGCTCTGCTTCGCCAAGGACGAGTTGGGCGCGACCGACATCGTGCGGGGTGATGAGCACCCGCGACTGAAGAACTGGAAGGGCTCTCTTGACCTCGGGACCCTCTTTGCCGCCGGGGTGCTCGGTTGAAGGGCGATCTCGTCATTGTCGTAGCCGACGGCGGCATCGAACAGTCGATCCGAGGGATGCTGACGCGGCCGAAGGCTCTCGTTATCCGACCGCTCATGGGCGTGGAGTTCCCGAAACTCAAGGAGTTGGATGGGGGAACGTACACGCGAGGTCATAAACTCGCCGCGCTGTACAAGGACACGCACAAGCACGCCCTGATCGTGTTTGATCTGGACTGGGAAGGGCGGCCGAGCGATGACCCCGCGGAGCTTGAATCGGCTGTTGAGCGTGATTTGGCGGCAGAATGGGGTCCGCGCGGCCGTTGCGTAGTCATCGCCCCGGAGCTCGAAGTGTGGGTGTGGAGCGATTCGCCGCACGTCGCAACGGTCCTGGGCTGGGATGGGATGCCGGAGTTGAAGCAATGGCTTCGGACGAAAGGGTTGTGGAACGCCGCACACCCCAAGCCGTCGGACCCAAAGAAAGCGTACCTGGCGGCGATCGAGGCGAAGAGAGTCCAGAAGTCGAACGCGAACTTCCGCTCGCTCGCGGAGAAGGTCAGCTTCTCTCAATGCCAGGACCGATCGTTCCAGCGCCTCGGGGACATTCTCCGCGGCTGGTTCCCGCAGCCTGCCCCCAATCCCCCGTTGCCCTGAGTCGACGTTGTGTCTGCGATAACCCCTGGATTCGACGATGGCCATCAACCCCATCATCTTTACTGAGCGGGTCGTGGGGAGCTTCCTCAAGTACCAGCTCACGGCCTACCCCTTCGCCGATGAGCACCTGCACCGGCAGATGCGGACACTGCTCTCCCTCGACTCCACCCGAGCGACCCCGCTGCTCAAGGGTCCGTACATCAGCCTCTCCCGCTCGTTCCGGCAGGGCGCGGCCGTCGCCGACCTCATCACGCAGGGACTGTTCCACCCGCACATGCGACAGCGCATCCCGGCGGAGATCACGCACGTCTACGGCCACCAGGAGCAGGCGATCCGCGCCATCCACGCGGGGAAGACCACGCTGGTCTCCACCGGCACCGGCTCGGGCAAGACCGAGTGCTTCCTCTACCCCATCATCAGCCGCTGCCTCACGCTCAAGGATGAGCACGCAGCGCCGGGCATCTGCGCCGTCATCGTCTACCCGATGAACGCGCTGGCCGAAGACCAGCTCGGCCGCCTTCGGTCCCTGCTCGCGGGTACCGGCATCTCCTTCGGGATGTACGTCGGCAAGACTCCGGACAAGGTGGCCGGCGTCGCCGGCATCCGCCTCCCCGCCGGGTCATCGCGGGCCGACTACGAGGCCAAGGTGGACGAGATCCGGCGTGAGAACCGAAGCGAGACGGCCTACCCACCCGAAGAGTTGTGCTCGCGCGAGGAGATGCAGGCGCCCGGCAGTCAGCCGCGGATCCTGTTGACCAACGTCAAGCAGCTCGAACTCCTGCTCACGCGTCAACGCGACATTGAGCTCTTCGCGAACGCCCGCCTCGACTTCCTCGTGTTCGACGAGGCCCACACGTTCACCGGAGCACTCGGGGCGGAGACGGCGTGCCTGATTCGACGATTGAGACACTTCTGCGGCCGCGATCCGGGCCAGACTGTGTGCGTCGCGACTTCGGCGACGATCGTGGACTCCACCAACCCCGATGCCGCACGCGACTTCGCCTCGCGGTTCTTCGGTGTGTCAGCAGCGGATGTCGAGACCGCGGGCGAGATGTACGAACCCGACGTCTGGAACCACGCGAGGGCCGTACCGCCGTCGCCGTCAGCTCCAGCAGCGGAGTTGCTCGCAGCGTGCGCAGCAGCCGTTGACCATCCGACCGACCCCGAGTCGGCTGTGCGAGCCACCTACAAACGGCTGGCCGGTACAGACCTCCCGCCGGGTGACTGGAGCGAGGCCCTGCACACCGGACTCTCGGCCAACGAGCTGGTGTTCCAGGTCAACGAACTGCTCGTCACGCCCCGGGCACTTGCAGACGTGGTCGATGAGCTTCAGAAGAAGACCGGCCGAACCGTGACCGAGGAGGAGATTCTTTGCTGGCTGACACTCGGAGCCGCGGCCCGCAAAGAAGGCCGGCCGCTGCTCAGGCCAGTCGTGCACGCCTTTATCCGAGGGATCAGCGGAGCCGTTGCAACCTTCCCCAATGGCGATTCCCACCCCAAACTCTGGCTGGCAGCCGAGGACGAGATCGAAGCGTCAGGCAACGCCAAGCACGCGCACCTGCCGATTACCACCTGCACAACCTGCGGCCAGCATTACTTTGTCACGTTCCTGAAGGACTTCGACTTCAGCGGCAAGGAACCTGGCGGCGGGAGCGCCTCAGGAGCGGGGTTCTTCTGGGAGCCGCTTGAAGAGTCACACGGCGGCAAGCGGGTGATTCTGACGGACCGCATCATCGGCGACGCCGACGACGCGGACATCGCGGAGAACAACCGCACCGCGGCGGTGTATTTCTGTCGAACCTGCGGCGCCGCACATCCGACTGCCCAGAATCGATGTCTCGCGTGCAGCGCTGTGGGCGAGCCGCTGGTGCTGTACGCCATCCGCCAGAAGAAGGACAACCCCGGATACCTGACGAGCTGCCTCTCCTGCGGGAGCAATGGGAGGCGGATCGGCTCTCGGTATCGGGAGCCCGCCCGCGAGGTGCGAGCCACCAATGTCGCAGATGTGCACGTGCTGGCTCAGGACATGCTGCACAACTCCGACAGGCCACGCCTGCTCGTGTTCTGCGACAACCGGCAGGACGCCGCGTTCCAAGCCGGATGGATGAAGGACCACGCCCGGCGTTTCCGCCTGCGTGCCCTCATGGCCGAGGCGATCAAGTCCGGAGCGAAGTCGATCGGCGACATCGCCATCCATCTGGACGAACTCCTTGAGAAGGATGAGGCCCTCTCGCGAGCGCTCATCCCCGAGGTCTGGCAGGTTGTTCGACGCGAAGGGTCGGGAGGGCGGCACGAGCAGGAACGCAAGAAGTTCCTGCGCATCCAAGTGCTTCGGGAAGTGACGATGTCCGCCCGTCAGGCAATCGGTCTGGAGCCTTGGGGCAGGATGAAGATCGAGTACCAGGGCTTGTCGGCGTCATCCCCATTCGTGCAGACGAACGCCGCGATGCTCGGCCTGCCCGCCGACGACCTGTGCGAGGGCATCGCCAGTCTGCTCGACTACCTGCGGCGCCGTCGCGCCTTCTTCGACCCTGAGCGCGAGATCTTCTCGAAATACTGGATGGATGGCGACCTCGAAGTCCAGCAGGGTTACCTCCCGCAGCTCGGGTCCCCTGTCGGCACCAAACTGAGACGTGCACCGAATGAGAAGGCCGAACTCGTGACCCAGTGGCTCAGCGACGGCGGCGACACCACCATCCGCCAGATCGCCAAGAAGTGGGGCGTCGCGACCGAGCGCGTTGAGGAGTTCCTTGAGCAACTGTTTGAGTATCTCAAGGAAGTGAAGCTCCTGGTGCCTATCCGCCTGAAGGGCAGCAAGGGCAACCCGTTGCCGAACATCAGCGGCGTCTACCAGGTCGACGCCGACCAGGTTCGATTGAGCGAGAACCGCGGCGTGTGGCGGTGCAAGAGTTGCCGGCGACGGCTCACTCGCAAACCGCCGTTCCAACGGTGCCCAGCGTGGAGATGCGTCGGAGAAGTTGAGTTTGTCCGGGAAGATCCGGAGAACTACGACCTTCAGCTCCTCGACGGGGGCTACTCACTGCTCCGGCCCGAGGAACACACCGCGATGGTCCCTCACGACGAAAGGGAGCGGATCGAGAACCTGTTCAAGGGAGCATCGGAGGCGGTAAATGCCCTGGTGTGCACGCCCACGCTCGAACTCGGCGTCGACATCGGAAAACTCGATGCAATCCTCATGCGCAACGTGCCGCCGCTACCGGCGAACTACTGGCAGCGTGCCGGCCGCGCGGGCCGTCGTCACCGCATGGCCGTGGACCTCACGTACTGCCGGCCGGTGAGCCACGACCGTGCGTACTTCGGGGAGCCGTTGAAGATGCTCGCGGGACGCGTCACACCGCCGGCGTTCAACCTGCGCAACGAGCTGATGGTCGCCAAGCACGTGCACGCGGCCGTCATCACCAGGCTCTTCCAGATCACACGAGATCCTTCGCGCCCGGAAACGGAGCGAAAGGGGGTGGAGAGCACCCTGAAGGAAATGCTGCCCCAACGCGTCGGGGCATACCTGTTCCATGATGGCGTTATCCGCGACAAGACATTCGACGTGACTCCGCTTCGAGACATGATCCAGCGATACGCCACCGACCTCCTGCCCTTCGTCGAGGGCGTATTCCGGCAGGGGTGGCCGGCGGAGGACGGAATCGTCACGACCGCCCGAGCCCTTCAGACCCACGTCACCACCATGGCGGATGGTCTGGAAGCAGTCATTCGGGCGCTTCGAAAACGCCTCACCTGGGCCGTCGAGCAGATCAAGCGATTGAACACCATCCGCGAGAAGGAGGGCACGCTCGATCCCGAAGATGACGCTTCGTTCAAGCGTTGCGACCGCATGATCAAACGCCTCAAGGGCACCGCCGTCCAGCACAAGCAAGAAGCGGAGGGATACGACGATTCCAACACGTTTGGCGTGCTCGCCTCCGAAGGGTTTCTGCCGGGTTATGGGCTCGAAACCGGCTCGGTGCTCGGGACCGCGGAAATTCCATATTGGCGCACCGGCGCCATGGAGTTCTACCTGCCTCGCCCGCCAAGCGTCGCGCTGCGGGAGTACGTGCCCGGCAATCTGATCTACGCGAACAGCAACCGGTTCGTCGCTCGACGCTTCCATCGAGACATTCACGAGGAACGATATGAGCTGCCCCACTTCGAAGTTTCAGTGGAGCGGCAGGCAGTCAAGGAGACGAACCTCGGGGCTGCGCCGGCGGGCCTAGGTTCGACCGTGATCCAGGCCATGGCGGTGTGCGACGTTGATCTCGTGCATCAGTCGCACATCTCAGACGAGGAGGAGACCCGTTTTCAGATGGGGGTCTCGGTGTTCGGTCGCGAGCAGGACCAGCACGCCGGCGGCATCGCGTACGAGTGGGGTGAGCGGTCTATGCACGTACGACGCGCGGTTCGCCTGCGCCTCGTGAATGTTGGCTCAAGCAATGCCATCGATCGATTCCAGCGGTACGGATACCCAGTGTGCACCGTGTGCGGCCAAAGTGTCTCCCCCTTGTCCTCCGACCGGCAACGCGACCACTTCGACAAGGACCACGCAGAACGATGCGGCCGACCAATTCTGCCACTCGGGTTCTTTGCGGATGTCACCGCCGACGCGCTGACGCTTCCTGCCTGCGAGAACCACACCGTCGCGTACAGCATCTGCGAGTCGCTTCGAATCGCCGCGGCACGTGTCCTGGACATGCATATCGAGGACCTTCAGATTCTGGTCATCGGGCACGTCGACCGTGAAGAAGTCGATGCCCTGCTGTGGGACCCGATGGCCGGCGGCTCAGGGTTGATCGAGCAGATATGTGCTCGCTTTGACGAGGTCATCGCCGCCGCCATGGACGTGGTGTCGGCGTGCCCATCGGTCTGTGAGACCTCCTGTATCGATTGTCTCCAGACATTCCGCAACTCGTTCTATCACAAGTATCTCGACCGCAAAGAGACGTTGCAGAAGCTGGAGGCGTGGGGTGACCGCCTGAAGAAGTCCCACGACATCCCCGCCAAGCTGCCATCGGCGGAGCCATCGGAGGGATCGCACCCTGTCAATGAGGGCGAACGAAAGCTGCGTTACCTCCTGAAAGCAGCGGGCTTCGAGGAGGGTGTGCGAGGGGAGCAGGTGCGACTGGACCGAACCATCGGGACGACTACGCCCGATGTCATCTATCGCGCTCCACACCACAACACGGACGAGGGGGTGTGCATCTATCTCGACGGGCTGAGTGGCCACATTCACGGCAACGCAGCCACCGCGGACAAGGACGGCGCGATTCGAACGTGGCTACGCAACAACGGCTATGACGTCATTGAGATCGCGAGAAGCGATCTCGATGATCAGGAAAAGATGGTCCGTCACTTCCGCAAGTTGGCTGGATACCTGCAGGACCAGGCGCTGCGCGACCGCGTGAAACAGGATACGGGCTGGTTCATTAGCGCCCACGCGACGGCCGAGGCGCCCGCTCCGGCGCCATTCCGCATCGTCCATCCCGATGTCCAGAATCGGTATGTGACCTGCATTCCTTTGGCGCCCCTCAAAGTGGTCGCGGGGGCGTTCAGCGACCCGCACCACGTCATGGAAGACGACTGTGTATGGGTTGAGATCACGACCCACAGGACGCTGTCCGAGGGAATGTTCGTCGCTCAGGTGACTGGCCGTTCGATGGAGCCAGCCATCCCGAACGGCTCATACTGCCTGTTCCGGTCACCCGTGGAAGGCTCGCAAAGCGGTAGGACCGTGCTTGTCCAACTCCGTGACCGACAGGACGCGGAGTCCGGGGAACGCTACACGGTGAAGCGGTATTCAAGCACCAAGATGCCCTCGGACGACGGTGCCTTTCGTCACGTCACCATCACGCTGATCCCGACCAACCCCGAGTTTGAACCCATCAAGATTCAAGCAGAGAGTGAAGGCGAAGTGCCAGTGATTGCTGAACTGTTGGAGGTCTTGTGATGAGTCGGTTGCGTCGTCTCGGATGGACTGAAGAACAATGGGAAAGCACGGCCTATTTGATGATGATGTCGAGGCTACAGCGGCGCGATCGCTGCTCGATCAGCTCCTCTCAGACTCTCGCCTCTATACAAAGTCCAAAGACTACGCGCACCTGCTCGCCTTCGTGGTGAAGCTCAGGAACTTGGCCCCCTTCAATGCCATGCTGCTCCAGGTCAGGCAGGTCACGCGTCCCTTGCAAGGAACGATCATGGCAACGAAACGACGCATCTGCCGCTTGAGCGTCGACGGTCACATCCTTCGACGGGGCTTCTGGCTTCGACGTGTGGCGCATCACGTCCGGTCGTCGCACCGTTGTTG
>Ga0163148_10003091_pt1 | contig 18920 bp, 19 predicted proteins | sample OliLakLV19MP7P2_FD_148606 | JGI IMG/M metagenome (GOLD analysis project Ga0163148, IMG submission 148606) | Freshwater microbial mat bacterial communities from Lake Vanda, McMurdo Dry Valleys, Antarctica- Oligotrophic Lake LV.19.MP7.P2 | ecosystem: Environmental > Aquatic > Freshwater > Lake >...
GGAACTTTTCGGGATTTGAACCCTTCCTTTTCCTAGGAACTTGGTGCTTAGATGGGATTTCCTTAGGAAGAGGAAGAGGAATTCCTAGGAATTCCTGTGTTCCTATAGGAAGAGAGGAATTCCTAGGAATTCCTCTTCCTCTTCCTAAGGAAATCCCATCTAAGCACCAAGTGCAATGCACTCTTCATAAGTGACAGCGGGATCCCACATGAGCATGGAAATGGCTCCGTAACGAAAACTTTTTACGGACATGAATGACTTCAGTTGAGTGGGCACAAGACTTTGTATTTGTTTGGAGAGCTGGTTGGACACACTCTCATCTTGAATGTCGTGAAGGTCTTGGAAAACAAATGACAATCGCCGGTCCTGTGGAGTTCCTGGCTCTCCTACAACATTCCTAACAAGGCCACGATCCACAGCCCAGTAACACCCAAGGGCCAAGTAAACACAGCTCTCAGGATGTTCAAATTCTGCAGCAAATCCTATGGGAGTGGACTTGAGAGTCTTGCGTTGGAACCACTGAGTGAACAACATGTTGTAAACTTCGTCAAAAAACACTCGTTTGTATGAGAGAAATTTTACTTCGCCTCCCCTAGCGATGGCTTTCCAGGTGATGACAATTTTGGCCAGTTCCATGAACCTCTCTGTCCTGAACAACTGTGTGGCTAGGTAATTGAGATCAATCTTTCTGGCAGCTCTCTGCAACTGCGGATCGGTGAAGTCATCGGCGGGAAACAGAATTGTGCGCCTTGAATGCTGCTTGGGGATGGGAAAGCAGCTTTTGAACAACTCACCCTCCTTGTCTCCTTCCATGAGCGTCCGGCTCTTTCCACGCACCAGGATTTTCTTCCATTGAGACATGGAAGCATCTGGAAACAAGGCAGGAAGATTGTCGGTTTGCCCATCAAACTTCTCCTTGAATTTTTGAATTATCTTCATCAGGACATTCTTGAGAGTGTCATTGGAATACGGGGTCTTTGTGGTCCTGCTGATGGGAGGGTCATTTGCGACACGTTGACAGAACTGGGTCATGAGAAGAATGGAGTTGTCGCCTCTCAGGTCGCTGAGGGCTATGTTGTCAAACTTTCCCCAGTCAGCCATCTTCTTGTCAAACAATGGTTTGGCAGTGCTTCTCCAGAGAGCGTCAGCAGGTGCATTGTGGGCACGGGCGTAGCTATTGTTGTTGTTGACAGCAGCAGCAACGGGAGGCATTTTGGATTACAATTCTTGTGATTTGTTAATTGTTGTGACCATCCCATGGTCCCTGCAAGAGAAACGGCGAGAGAGTGCGTGATAACCGTTGCGATTGCCGTTAAAGATCGGAGGTGAGATACTACTCAGTTCTTCGGTGACGTTCATCATGGTTCCTTGGTACTGCCTACAGGAACTTGCCGCAACGTACAAGGGACAGACCATTTGTTAAATAGGTGGTTCATATGATTTACAAAATAGGTTCTTAAATTATGGTCTCTTGTACAAAAGGACTATAAAACAAATTAGTCCATAAAAAGGACCATAATTAGGAACCCTTTGTGGAAAATAAGACCATAAATAAAAGGGTTCCTAAAAATCGGTTCCTAAATCTACTGGTAAAAACTGATGTCTTAGGACATAATTTAGGAACCTTTTTTGAAAAGGTTCCTAATTTGAAAAAGGGTTCCTAATTAGGAACCCTTTCATCTGGCATTCAAATAATCGGTTCCTATTTATTGGGTTCTTTTCAAAAGGGTTCCTAAATATGAAGGGTTCCTAATTAAGTAAAAGGACCATAAATATCCAATCCTGCCAGTTGCGGCAAGTTCCTGTGATGAGTGTGAAGCGCCGCGGGAGGTGTGGTTTCTCGATACATTGATTGATGATTCAAAGCATGAGTTGCTGGACCGCTCATACGATACCCGCGGAGCTCCCACGCTGAAACACAGTCTACTGATCGATGCGCAAAACTGCACAGCGCAGGACACAGTCGTCTATCTTTCATTCGCTACAGTCAGTTTCTGCGAGCTAGTAAGCTATTCGAAAGCATACAACTTTTGATAACGATCATGACAAAGCCAAAAGCCTCGTACGGGGCCATTCCGGATTGCAAGGCGAATCAGGATGCGGCGGCGTCGGCGAAAGCAAATAGTACTACTGCAGCTCGATGGACAAATCGAGTGCCTGATCTCGCATTCTTGGGAGTGACACTTGTGTTGTGTATATTTTTTCTTGGAAGCCAGTCCTCTCAGACTGGCCCCGATCTTGCCTCCTTGTCCGCCTCCGGCGACATGGCAACGCTTGGTCATAGCCATTCGTCTTTTCCCAACAAGCGTATCCTCAGAGCCCTCAAGGAGCTGGACCAGCAGATGGACGGCTCGGTGGTCTTTCCCACTATGAACGAGTTTGCCAACGCGAGTAAAGTATGGAATCAACATCGAGCACCCTCCATTGCAGTCGTCCTCGTTGAAAACGAAGGGGATGTGCAAATGGCCATGCCGGTACTTTCTGTACTTGACCAGAAGCACGGGGTTTCCTTTCGCTTCGCATCAAGAGCGGAGGCCACCATATTGCCGGTTTTTCTGGAGCTGAGGGGGGCATTACATTGTCTCTGGAGCGTCTCAATCATATTCACCACTTTGATCATAAGACGGGTGTCGCCACCATGGGTCCTGCCGTTTTGGTCCAACAAGTCCTTGACAAAATCTTGGTACCCTTTTCCCACTGCGGCACCATTGGTGGGTGCTCAGGTGTTGCAGAAGGTGGATTTGGCCTCAGTGGAGGTTGGGGAATTTTGGCAAGAGAATATGGACTCGGAGTAGACTCGATCCGGTCGCTAAGAGCCGTCCTGGCGGATGGTGCCGTGGTCGCGGCCCGGGAAGACAATGAATACGCCGATCTCTTTTGGGCACTTCGAGGAGCAGGCGGAGGTAGTTATGCGGTAGTTACCGCTATGGCTTACCAGTTCTGCCCCGCTTTGGATCAAGTCGTGTTGGTGTCCGGCCAAGTTCACCTCGCGGCCATGGCTGCGACCATGGTCGCCATTGGCAAGAGAGATGGAAGCATTCCCGGGAAGATTAGTTTTGCGATCGACGGAGGCGTCAACCAGCATGGAAAGACGGGGGTCCTACTAACAGCTGTCGGGGCCGACCCAGACGAGTTGAAGTTTGGGGAACAATTTGTTCGCAAGGAAATGGAACCCTTGTTCCCGTCCAACACTAGCTTGAGCTATGATCGACTATCCTAGGCAGAGACGACCAGGGCAGGAGGCAACCTCGAGGGAAATCGGGTACGTGTCTGGTCAGGCTATATGCTCGCGGAGAACAATAACGAGGAGGCATGGAGTTTCATTCTGAAGGAGTTTACAGATATCTGTCAAGAAAATGACCCGTTCGTTTCGGGCTATTTTGAATTGTGGGGTGGAGCAATCGCAAAGGTTGCACCTGATGCCACGGCCTTCGCCTATCGTACCCCCCTTTACAATCTTGGCATTTTTTTGATGCTCCCCGTGGACGAAAAGTACGCTGAGGAGAATTTTCATCTCATTACAGAGAAGGTCAACAAGGTTTGGGCCAAAATCTCCATGTATTTGAAAGGGACGTACGCCAACTACCCCATGGACACCCTGCCAAAAGATAAATATGCTGCAGCATACTGGGGCGACAATCTCGAGAGACTCCAGTCGATCAATGCAAAATACGACCCAAGAACATGTTCCGCCACGAGCAGTCAGTGCCTTTGCCTTGGTGACACATTTCCTTGGTGAAGTATTAGGAAGGAATCGATGGAAGACTATTATGTTAGTTTGGAGCTACAAGTATAGTGATCATGGGGAGTTTTTCATAACGATTTTCATTAGTATTGGAAGTAATCATGATGCTTCGACAACATCTGTAGGCCATGTTCGACTAGACAAAAGCAGTAAATGAATCGGAGGTCGCACGACCGATTGCACTACGCAAAGCCCTTGCCCCGATCATCTCCGTGTACGTTGGTCTGCAGTTCCTGTTTGTCCGGATCTATCTCATCGACCATTGCATCTTTGTCATCTTCGCCACCATCGTCTTGCATGTTCGGCGGTCTGCGTTTCCTGTTGATTCCGTTCTGTCAAAACGACCCCCTGGATCCATTCGACCTATCATGCACTTTTTCTTGGCTGCTACCAACACTGTCGTGAATACCCACTGCGTTGCGTTTGCGGTGGTAGACACCGATAGCTGGCGCCGCCCCAACGAGCACAACGACGGCGATCGCTATGATCAGAGTGAACAACCAGGGGAATTCTTCGGCTTCAAGTGGATCATTGAATGTTTCCATCACCAAAACAGAACCATCAGTATCTGGAGTGTCTCCATTGCCAGTGGAAGAAGACACCATATTTATTGTGGATACTTGATCAAAGTAGTCCGTTGGAATCTGCCCCTCAGCCACCAAACGTTGTATCTCTGCCAAAATATCCGGAGTGGCTTGTACCAATTTGTCTCCGTAGATTTGGCCAAAGTCAGAAGTTGCGTTGCATCCAGTGTTGCATTGACCTTTGAGACGGACATGAACGTTGTTTGCGGACATGGTAGGAAGATTGTCTGAAGACATTGGGAACGCAACATCCTCATTCTTCTCCTCCAAAAGTCTTCGACCATGACCATCACCATTCGTAAACTGTGCTGCTTGTGGAGACGAGCATTCTTGTTTCAGATCTTGTATAAAGACAGTTGCATCCGTGATATTGATGTTATCCAGCACTTGACTGACAGTTGTCAATAAAGCCTGCTGCAGGATGCTTTGCTCATTTTCTTCGAGAATTCGTCCCGGAGCAACAGGGTAGAGACATAGGATGGTATTCGTGGCCACTGCCATGGGGCCCAAGTATTCGACTCTCATAGCGTTGGTAAAATTCACGTTCAATTTATTCACAAAGTGTTGGAGCTCTTCCATAGTCGCATACTCATACGTCTGAAGTAGGTCGTCTTCGGCATCCACTGTGAGCGTCAATTCCGATGTGGCAACCATACAGACATCGCTATCGATGACGCTACAAGCTGCATGCGTTTTTGGAACCAAAATGTAAGCTCACCGGCATAATTTTAGCTAGACACATAGCCGACAAAACCGTTAGTCTCATACGTACCACCTGTTGGATAAGTTGTTTGCAAATCGTACTCGGTCAACTCATGCACTCCTGCTACATCGGCGAATCGATAATTCAATGTAATCAATGCTTGTCGTTTAAAAATCTGCAAGCCGTCTTCGATGGATGGGCCGACCGTTGTGTTCACCTTCATTCGATAATGGAAGGGCATCTTGATGGGAATAGCAGCTGCCAACGTTGTTCCCGTCAGTAGAACAAGCAGCCACAACAGCAGTAACCGAGGCACATCCACATGTTGATCTTTCATCATTCTTTCTTGCTGTTTACAATTTGTTTGTGACCTTTGTTGTATGTTTGGAGACATATTTGCCGCCGAACAAATGAATGATTACCGCAGATCCATACAATTGTACAGTGAGTACTGGGGATTGCTAATACAGTATCTGTTGGCAACTGTTGCTACTAGCTAGAGGTTATTAGTTAGTATCACATGGTCGGTATGATGTTCTTTTGTGGGTGATGGCCACCACTTCAAAGCACGACTGATCGTCTTCTGTGACCGCTTCCCCTCCCGCGCATCACATCAAATACAAACATGATCAGTAAGCGTTCCATTTTTACCCCAGCCTGCTAGAGAGAAAAAATCCCAGGCCTGAAAAAGAAGGGGATAGCAAGAGTCAGTGCAATCGACTACTAGTAAATTGTTCCGAAACAATCCTCTCACCGTTGATGCTATTATTTTAGTCGCATACTGTACATGTAGGATACACGACAGTCCCTGGTGATCATCTGGAACAGATATGCACTAAAGCTACGACCACTATTAGCTAGTAATAATACTTCACTCTTACCTTGAACTACAGCACTCGAGTCCGTCGATATGCTGTGAAAAAGAACACCATCATACCGTTGAAAGAAAAAACGACTGTAGATCCCAATCATGTGAGCCGGTTCGCTCAGTCCTTCTTCTCCTATCAATCGCCACAAACCAAAACTAAAAGATAGAATCGCCTCAAAAACAATACAAGCGTCCAACCCAACCACTGCTCGTTGACATACTGGCATAGCGGTTCCAAAATCCATCCAAGATGTCTTATGCTAACACTACACTGGCCCCCTTTTGGAAGGAGTCCTACGAGGAGGCAAGTCCTGGGTCGATATGTATTACTCGAGAAGTGAAAGAAATCATGGCCTAACTTGCTGTATACTTGTCTTTTTGCCTCGTTTTCTTGTGTCTTCGTTTCCTTCATCAAACAGGCCACCGCTACGAATGCCTTCCATAATGCTCCTCGTTTTGGACATACCAATGACTTTACGAGTGTCTTTTCAGAAGAGAACTACCCAGCTGACCAGGTAGATTACGCCGCGGGCCTACTCCTTGGTGGAATCGTCATTCTGACCTGGTTTCTTATGTGGACATTGTTCTTGCTGGTGAGCAAGTGTTTGGGACCCAGTTGTGCTGGCGACCTTTTCTCTGGACAACCATTTCAAGTGGAAGATGCGAATGATAAATTGAGCGCCAGTGCTACTAACAAACGACCAGCAGCAATGGGTCATAGCATAGTCCGAGTGATTTTCCTAACAGCTGGGACTATCTTCATCATCTTCACCTTCGTTTTGGCTACCATGGGGTTGAGTCAACTACAAATTACAGCCGATACACTTGAGAATAGCAATCGCGACGTGGACCGGATCTTGCAGGAAGCGGATAACATCTCGTCAACGCTTCGTGATCTAGGACACACGGGTAGGGAACTTCGAACAGGGTTGGCAGTATTCTTTCTTGCAAACGAAACCTTTTGTCCCGATTACCCCCCACTGCAACAAAACAGTGGCTTTGACTTTTCAGCAGGCGCCATAGACGTGATGGAGCAATTGGGGGCTCTGGGCGACTTTATTGAATCGGATTTATACGACGTGCAACAAGGCGTTGCCATTGGTCGAACCAATTCAGCAGACTTTGACCAAAACCTGAGTAGTATCGATTTGAACCGATGGCAGTCCCTTGTGATTGTCATTCCATTCAGCATTCTTGCAGCAATTATGCTACAAGCAATGATGCTTGGCTGGTTTGCTGTTACCCCTTCCGCCATTTACACATGGTTCATCTCTTGGATGGTCGTACCACTTTTCGCCCTTGCTACAGTCTTTGCCTATGCCGTGTGCAGCTTCACTATGCTGACAGCAGTTGCCAATGCCGGTAGGTTTTGAACCGTTGTTTGCTTCTGTTTGCGATACTTGAGAAGCCTCAGGCTGCTATGGACCTTGACATCTGCTCCCTTCTCTCCATGACAAATTCTCAACCTCAACGCTATTCTTTCGATTTAGATTTCTGCTCTGGGGGCGAAGCAAAATCTCCGGATACAACCGTCTACACGATGATGGAAGCGTCGGGATTTGCAGAGGACGACATTCTGTATGAAGCTGCCCGATACTATGCTACGGTAAGATCGCTGCAGTGCCGTCTTTTTTCTAGGAGCCAAGATTTTCTCTCTACATCTCGTTTGCTCATTCTAACGTTACCACCTCGTCCTGTCGCTCTTGTAGCAATGCGATGCGAAGGACCCCTGGATCTTTCTTCGTGACTACGAGGTTAATCTTCAGGGCGCCATCGTATCGATTTCAGACTTCAACAATGCTCTACAAGAAATGTCGGTTTCTAGACTCAACCTTTTATGCAATGAAGACTATACAGCACTCCTAGGCTTGCTAGATACGATGGACGAAACTCTTGAAGTATTGAAAGTACTTGCCAGGAGAACACTTGGCATTCTAGCCTGTGAACGCATTGTCCCCATCTACACCAGCACCATATACACTGGCGCTTGTGGCTATAGCGTGAAGGCGTTCGCGTGGACGACTTCATCTTTATTGGTCATTGCCTTTGCAGGGATGCTCATGTTGACACTTCGCTCTGCTTTGTGGGAGGTAAAGCATCCAGCCGAAGAACAGTTTTACGGGCCCTTGGACAAGCCTAAGGACGAGCTCAAATCTGAGGACAATGACGATACGAACGACGAATCTCACGACTCACCACCAGATGTGGTAGCTATAGGCCACGATCAAGCAAGAAGAGACGCAGGTCGTGAATGGAAAGGAAAAGATTTTCCAATGGACGAGACAAACAAGGAAATGGAAGCATTCAGTCTCAAAGACGCTACCGCCAAGGATTTCGCTGTCTGAAGGGCAGGATGCGAACAATAGCATGTCTTTCAGAACACAGAAATGGACATACTAAAGATTCAGATCCATACTAGTAGTTGATAGTAAGACAGCCTCAAGAATGCATAGATTCAAATTATATGACGACGCATCAGATTTTTGATTCATCAGCACATCAGGTTCTGCACGAAGAGCAAACGTATCGTGTTGATCAGTTCGAAAGCGCGAAGTCCAAGATATGTTCATGACGGCATACCGCAAGTGCAAATGGTCAGCCACACCCCTCCAAAGAAACTCAACCCGTCATTGACAGGCACATCCGCTTCTGGAAAACTAAGCCTAGCTTGATCCAGATTTCTACTACTGTAGCGGCACTGTCCAATGCAATACGACCCACTTTTTAGTTTGCACCATAATGCAGTGGATGCAAGCAAATATGCCAACCCAGCTGCTACCAGCCACAGTGTAGCTACTTCTACTGCTACTGTACAGTGTTATTAGTAGTGTTCACACATAGCCGATTGATTCATATTATTTCATTCGTTGCAATTTCCAGTATTGATTGGCGGTTGAAGTCATCGGACGCACTCTGGCGAAAACTTCCGATTTATAGAGCGCACACTATCCCACAAGTTTGAACTCGTGAGTCGTCAGGTTGGGTGAGTGTTGAGTGAGTCAGTCGACCCAGCATATACGGATTCTCCTGCAGAGATCTTTCATAAAACAGCACAACAACATTCAAAGTTCGACATACATTCATTAGCAGTACTTAATTTAATCATTCTTTCTCAGTGCTGTTACAACTATCCACTCACTTCCAACCTGCTACAAGTCAAGTAACAGTAGAGTGAGCTCGTAGTTGTCCCCTCCTCCTCGTTTTTGTCTCAGCCTCTCAACCAGACAAGGAAAGAGGCGAAGTCAACGAAGCGATTATCGGTTTTCTGGTCCTACAATTCTTCTTCTAGTGGCATTGAAAAAATCTCCCGTTTGTACCTGGCAATATTAGTTGCATCATGACCGAAACAAGAAGAATGATTTCGGGTGCCTTTTTACTGGCGACAACTCTGATGTTGTTGGCGACAGAAAGGGGAGTTTCTGCTTTTGTTTCTACATCACCCACCTTTGGTGTGTCCACAACAGCACAGCAACATAAACAGTCCACAATCTTGTTTGCTCTGGAAAGTGACGATTTTTCTCTAGACGACAATACGAGCGATAATAACAACGACGACTTACTGACGGCCTTGAAAAAACGACAATTGGATTTATCGCAAAGTCAAGAAGAAATTCAACAACGATGGCGGACCGCCGATTGTCAACGACGTTCTCTCGAATTGCCCGATTGGGTTCGTCGCGTATCCGTCCAATATCCTTTGGCGGCGTGTGGGAGTTCCAGTGGGGACGTTTATGTGATCCATTGTGAATCGGGGGACGTCATTGGACGTGGTCAAACCGAAGAAGATCAACGCAAATACGCGGATGTTCCCATGAGTCCCGAATTAATGACAGCGACCAAACAACTGTTTGGAGATTTTGACGGGGGTGGTACCTTGGCCCTGGCCTTTTCGGACAACAATTTAATTGCGCATGCGGGTCGTAATCGGAATGGTGGTGTGGAACTTTGGAAATTTGATGCTTCCTCGGATGCTGCCATGGGACTCGTGTCCAAAGGAATATTGTTAGAGGATACGTTGGTCACAAGCTTGGAATGGGCACAAGATGATTTGTGGATTGGAACTCAGGATGGACGTGTCTTGGTATATTCCTTTGATGACTATGATGACGAGGAGGATGAGGAGGATCTGTCTTCAGAGCTAACACAAAAATGGAAGGTGGGAGGAACAGTGTTGTCATTGTCGTATCACGAAGAGCTCGATGTGACCGTTGTCACAACTTCCAAAGGCAAAGTGGAATTACTAAGCGTAGAAGATTCTACAAGATCGCAGCAACGAGTCTTTCATCCACCCTTTGATTCAGGACGAATGCGTTCCAATGTCTTTCCTCTTTGTGCTATTATTGTAGAACAAAAAAATGACAACAACAACAGTCGCCAGTTTGCCCTGGCCTGTGGTGGAAATGATGGGAGCATCTTTCTCCAATCTTTGAATCTGATCCAAGGTCCAACCGAAACAACACTGGCTATACCTGAATTGGATTTCGATAAACCCTTTGTCGGCACGCCCGCGAAAAGTTTGACACCTGCTCATGTGCGTCCCTGCAAGACTTTGGTGACGCCCTTTCCTGGCATTATGTTATCGGGTGGAACAGATGGTACCATTCGCGTTTGGGATCTGACCGTCTCGTCAGAAGATACAAAGAAAGGTGGTCAGGGCCTGTACATCATGGCGGGATTCAAGGTATGGTTGGGAAGCTTGTGGAGTGATGGAACTCGGTTGGTCACCGATGGCGCGGACAATACCATTATGGTTTGTGATTTTGGAAAAAGTTTCCAAGACGAATAAACTATATAATCAAGGAATGAAAGGAATCAGTTTTCAACTTCTTTTTATGCATGTATTATAATCTTTTTAAAATGAATATATTTGTGGTGCAATAGGGCAATCGTAAAGGCGCATAAAGCCCCGTCCCTGATATCGAGGGATGGATGGATGAATATTGTGATGTGCTGGACTTTGCTAGTACTGCAGTAATGACATCACATTACGGTTTCAAGTCCTTTAAATCGTCATCTCCACCCTTGCGACTTTCCACATAAATTAAATGATACCCAAACGACGACTTGACGGGACCATGGACTTTTCCAATATCCCCATGAAATATGATCTCGTCTATTTTTGGTTCATGCTTGCCGGGCTTGATTTCTCCCAAGCTGCCGCCTTGTTTTTTGGAAGGACAATCCGAATATTTCGCGGCATACGCTTGAAATTTTTCAAAATCGTCCCCAATTTCTTCTTTGGCGTCTTCCAATTGATGTCGGGCTTCGCTTCCACCCCAACATAGAATCTGAGAGGCCTTGGCTTTGGGAGTGGTGTCGCTTTTGAACATGTCCAAGAGACCCATAGAAAGACTGGTAGTAGTAGTAGTAGTGGTAGCTGGTCGAAGAGCATGAGGACCCAAAGTAAAGGCATCCGCATAGTGACCACCCAGGAGGCACACGAGGGCAGCAATCAAAATCTTGTGGCAGGACGTCATGATTGTTGGTTGGTTGTAGTAAGTTGTCAAATTGGTGTGTGATAGTAAAAAAGTTGGTTACTGTTTTGCTGGTGGTGATGTACGAAGAAGAGCAGTGATTAATGACCTTGAATAATAACAAAAATAAAATAATGGGATATCGAAACAAATGATAGCAAGCAATCAACACCGTAGAACAAGCCCAACGACGCATTGATAAAAGCTCTTCATCCATCAATGAGTATGGCTCCGATCCGAACCATAAAGTGAGCGGAGAAAACAGATGCCACCGTCTGTTTGCGCCTATTGGGTAATTTGTGCATTGCGAACCCCAGAAAAGGCTCTTGGAACAATGAAGATGAATAATTTTGCCGTCGAGTTGCTACCGACACGTCACAGTTCGGGACTGAGATAAAAAACGTGAGTAACACTATCACGCACATCCTCTCCAAGCGCAAGAATTCGGTCTCAAAGTAGACCGCTTAGACATAAGGGAGTGCGAGGGATGGATGTTTTGGTTTGACAAACCCTGCGCGCAGACTATGTAACTTTCAGTACAAAAAGTGTAACAGTGACGGTTTGATATTTAATGTTTTCATTACGCCTCATTTAACAAACAGTTTCTGTAAATGCAAAATTGTTTTTATTTTAAGCTCGCCTTGCTCGAAAGGTGTTTTGGGTGGGCTTTTGGGTTTGAATGATTGCTGGCACATTAATCCACAGGGGGTCCCGTAGAAATTCGGATTTTTGTGCATTCTTCCCTTCGTTGAAACCATTCGTGCATTGGGCTCCCACGTAGGCTTGGTACTGAAAGCTACTTAGCTTTGCCCCATGCAGCTGTCCGATTGGTACCACCAGGCTCCCACGTAGGCTTGGTACTGAAAGCTACTTAGCTTTGCCCCATGCAGGGTACCACCAGGCTCCCACGTAGGCTTGGTACTGAAAGCTACTTAGCTTTGCCGGATGCAGCTAAGTGAGACCCCCCCACGGGAACAACAATCATATAGTTTGGCGGAAGGCCTCATCAACTGTGATTTTTTTGTGCGTAATGAAGAAGTCGTACTACAGCAACAACAAGCAACCCTTTTATTCTTTGATTATTTTATTGAAGTTGAAGCACTTCATGTCTGCTCCCTTCCCTCACAACCAAGCTAGCTGCGATCCCCACTTCGTTTAATTTTGTTTCAAAGTAGAATCAATGAGCCAAGAGAAAGAAGGTTGCTGCATCCACGAAAACGCGACGACAACGAACTACGATTCTTCCGAGTGTTCATCGACCCCGGTCAGAGCCAGTGTCAGAGCCAGTGCCGCTGTTTCTGCAAATTCCTATCAGAAAAGTTCTAGTAACAGCAGCTTGCGCAACATGGATGCTACTGCCTCAACTACTACTACTAGTACTGATCGACGAAGCAGTGGAATTCTTCATCGCTTCATAGATTCAACCTTTCGAGGATTTTCCATTGAACAAGGATACGAAAATCCTCCTCAAGCCGAACAAGAAGAAGAGTTTCAGGACGACGATGAAGCTAATAATCGCGACGTTGACGACGAGAATGATATTGCCAACGACAAGAACGACCCCATCAGTAGAACCCCCTCTTCTTCTCCCAATCGCAACAGATGCGTACTCGTTGTGAGTGTCATGTTGGTCGTCTCCTTGGTCGCTTCATTGGCTGTGTACATTTATTTCACACACGGTCCAGGAAAAGTACCATTGCTGCAGTACACGGGAGAGGAGAATGATGATTTTGCGGCGGCAAGTGAAAGCAACAATAAGGAGAAGCAAACTCAAAAACTAATTCAAACCTTGAAATCCTTTTCGACTTTGCCTCCCATGGATCACGGTGTGGTAGCAGCCGATCATCCCACGTGTTCGGAAATTGGATTGTCCATGATGCGCGATTTGGGTGGGAATGCGATCGATGCCGCCGTCGCTACGGCCCTTTGTTTGGGGGTGGCGAATCCCAGTAGTTCAGGCATTGGTGGAGGTGCTTTTATATTGATACATGCCGATGCCGACAATTATTTGAAGAATTTGGACCAAAAGCCACAACCCAAGTATCACGAGGCGAGAATAAACCCAAAAACATTTGCCAAAGGGACTACCGATAAAATCAACGAAGTGATTGATTGTCGAGAAGTGGCAGGTGAAAAAGCTTCTACGACCATGTTTGAGGATGAAGGAGTACCCTCGGATGCGTCCCTCTTTGGTGGCCTGGCCATTGGTGTGCCGGGCGAATTAAAAGGACTGGAATTGTCGCATGCCCGACACGGTCGCCTAGAATGGGCGGCGGTCGTACGACCGGCCATGGAATTGGCACGCAATGGTGTACCCGTGTACACGCATTTAGCCCATGACATTGAAATGATGCAAGGTCGGCAAGCCTTGCACGGAAATGGATTGCCAACCTTGCGAAAATTGCTCACACACGACAATGACTGGAAGCACATTTTAAAAGAAGGTCAACTCATCAAGAATGTGAAATTGGCCGATACCCTACAAGCCATTATGGAGGATGGATCCGATGCTCTCTATGTGGGGACTCGAGCCGAGCAATTGGCCAACGACATTCAACGTGGGGGTGGGATTTTAACCAAGGATGACATTGAACTGTACTTACCAACCTTGCGAGACCCCGTAATCTCCGACAATGTATTTGGCATTCGCGTGGTAGGTGTCCCACCTCCCAGTTCGGGCGGAGCCGTAATTATAGGTGCCATTCGGTTCTTGGCAGGCTTTGCCACACCTCTCGCATCGTTTGCCGACACTCTGGGCATTCACCGCATGACAGAAGCCATGAAGCATGCCTTTGCTATCCGAATGTCTATGGGGGATCCTGCCTTTCCTATTGGTAACGATGTGACCAATGCTACTACCTACGATGCAGTGGAGGCGTTGATCCAAGGATCGTACATGGAGGAGCTACGACAATCTTCTTATAGTGACAATAGAGTGCTCAATATGTCACATTATGGAGGTCCCAAATTTGCACAACTCAACGACTCGGATGGAAGTGCCCATGGTCATGATGCCAAGGAGGGAGATAGAAGAAGAAGAAGAAGAAGGCTACAACGACAAAAGGGTCGTCGACGACTTGCGGACCCCTTTGGATATTTGGAGGATCATGGAACATCTCACCTGTCAGTGGTCGATGCAGACGGTAATGCTGTGGCAATTACAACGTCGGTCAATGCACAATTCGGATGCGGAATTGTCAGCGAATCGACTGGCATAGTGCTGAACAATCAAATGGATGGTAAGTAGCTATGTCTTTCTTTTTATGCCGCATCCTCTCGAGAGCACTTTGGGGATCTTACATTTTTTTCTCGCTTTCGCAGACTTTGGAAATCCAGGCAAGGCAAACTATTTTGGGCTGAAACCCTCACGAGCCAATTTTATTCAACCAAATAAAAAGCCTCTGTCATCCATGTCACCCACCATGGTCTTTCAAACAAGCTCCAACGGTAGTGACGACGACTTGGGAGATTTGAGATTGGTGGTAGGCGGTTCTGGGGGTCCCAAAATTATCACGGCTGTGTTTCAAGTCATTGTCAACTACCTGCTTTTGGGGAAACCACTATTTGAATCCATGGCACATCCACGGGTGCACAATCAACTTTTATACCACGGAACAGCAGCGACGACGGTGGAAAATAGTATTGTAGAACCATCGGGACTCAATTTGCAAGTATCCAATCGAACGAAATCGGCACTGACCAAAAGGGGGAACAGGCTCATCGATATAGACTATGCAGGAACAGTACAAGCAGTGGCTGTCGACTATGAAACGGGCAAGTTAGAAGCAGTTTGTGACATTCGAAAGGGAGGTTCACCAGTTGGATACTAGCTTGCTAAAGGAAGGCTGGAAAAAGGGCGCATAGAGAATGCAATGTCTTATATACATAATTCATAAAAAAGATTTTTGAACATCATCGCAAGGATTGGTTCACTCATGGTGCATATTTAAGTGTTAGCACGTTGAAACGAAACAGCATCAGCTTCGCGGAGGATATCAAGGACTTGATCGTGGACCAGCCCGTTGCTACAAAGCATATTTCTCGTTTCAATCTTGTACGGTGAACCGTCCAGGTCCGTGACGACCCCACCAGCTTCTTGGACCGAACCACTAAATCCCACGACGACAAGTCGTATCCAAAGTGAGCTGTGAGCCGCCCCGCCGCAATCCATGCGGTGGTGAGTGCAGAACAGGCAATGACGCGGAGACCCCGAGACTTTCCATTCAATACCAGAAAACCTCGCATGGAGGTTTCAAAGGCATTGGGATCTGCTGGACAGCCGGCATTGATAATGGCATCACCAACGGATGTGATGGCTTTTGACACTTGCAAACGTTCTCCATTCAAAAAAGCACCTTGGCCCTTGATGGCTGTAAAACATTCATCACTAAAGGGGTCATAGGTGGCACAAACAACGGGTGTTCCCTTGTACACAAACCCAATGGTAGCCGCACACAAGGCCAATCCCGACGCAAAATTCGCAGTTCCATCAATGGGGTCGCAAATCCATATCCAGCCAGTGGAACTGCTCTCCAACGCCTTTAGAAGTGCCGCTTCACTTGCAGCACCACCCGCTTCAACATCTTCCTCTCCTAAAAAGGAGTGATCCGGATGATTGGTACGGACCACTTTTTCAATGGCATTTTGGGCCGTCTTGTCATATTCGGTCACGATATCTTTAATGCTGTATTTGATTTCACATTCTTCGGCCATTTCCGAGCAACAACCGCTGTTGCTTCGAATGATTTCTCCAGCCGCTCGAGCTGCTTGCTCGGCAGTGGCAAGCCTTGGCCGACAAGCTTTTCCATGCCTCCAGATCAAGGATAGACGGACTTGCCTTTAACTTTGAATTCCTTGTTAATCGAGTAAACCCAGCCGGCCTGGAAGGCAAGCTAGTAAATGCGTTGACGAATGACACGTGAAACGGAGAGCTACCGACAAGCAGCACAGCTACAGATAAGAGGTGCTTTGAGAGCAGTGTCATCTTTCTCTAATGGTAATATGAGTATAATATAGTAATAGTGTGTTCAAAGAGAGTAATGGTCCTTGTCGTTTGTCGCTGCACATGTTTTGAATGAGAGAGCCAAAAAGAGTCTGCGGATGACGTACCAATGAATCTAATTTGTGCGAAAGATGTCGTCTGCCAACGCGCGGCTGGGTGAGCGAGTGCAGTCCAGCCTCTCACATTTTCCTTCCAGACGTGCCTGGGTTTCCTCGTAGCTCGTGCTTTTCCAAACAGCTTGTGCATTCTGGTTCAATTCCCCGATTGATGTTGCAGCTTATGCCCGACTGCAACCCATACCAGCTTGTTTTAAGCTGGCCTCCCTTGTTGCAATTCAAAAGAGACGATAAAATATAACAGTGAATAGATATTGAACCTATCGAAACTTTGAGTGGTGAACAATGGCCGACTATTGGAGACAAATATTCGACTATTTGAGCGGATCACCTTGGTCGGAAGCCAGTAGTATCATGCAAATTGCCCAATACAACGACGCTATCCATCAACACGACGACATGGATGAGTTGGATATCATTCGATTGCTGAACGCCATTTCCGACGAAGGACCCATGGATTTCCGCCCTGCATTCTTCCCCTTAAGCAATCCCGTGGCTCGGCGGCGACGTCCTGGATTCTATCTTGGCGATGGCAGTCTTGAAAGAAGTGCCTCCTTTCGGAGTCAAAGCACGAGTCAGACGGCCCCCGTAGGAAGTAGTAGTAACCCCAGCAGAAGATCCAGGCGGCAACCACAGCCCAATGGAAATAGAAGAGCCACTCTACGGGGTCGCGTGATTCGCGATGGATCGCCCAACAGGCAAAGCACGTCTCTGCCGCCCGCCCCAAGAATGCCAAACGCTGCATCAGCAGGCCCATCGCCCGTAAGTACAGCCTGTGATGCCGAAGCATCTGTCTCTCGAACGATAACGCGCTCGCCACGCAGAAAGAACAGCAAGAGTCAACCGCATGCCACCCAAACATCATCGTGCCCCAAGCGGGCTACGCGACGACGAACTATGGACTGCGCTTCCACGTCTGGAGAGGACAAAGAAGAAGGCTGTCCACTGACTCCAAATAAGCTATCCAACCAGCGACGCGAACGACAGCGCAAAAAAGTAGAAAGTGCTGCTCAACGAGCCTTGTCGGCGATTGAATGCCCCATTTGTATAGCCCATTTTGATGAAGACAAAGGTCGCGTCCCATGCACTCTTTCTTGTGGCCATTCCATTTGTATGGCACACATGAAAAGGCTTGATTGCTGCCCGATTTGTCGAGAGAGTTTTCGAGGCCGAAGAAAGCCTAAAAAGTCTGTGGCTCTTGGCGACGCGTCAAAAGCTATTGTATCCCTGTTGAATGCCGTCGGCCAACATGTACACGAAGACGAAATCAGTGAAAATGGGGTTTAATGAAAGAAATGCATAATCCATACTGTATATATAAGGCTCTTGACTTCACTGATAAAAACATAAATGGAATAAAAAGCTGAATATTTTGATTATTTTTGAATCCATGCCTTCAAATCATATTTTCTAGATAACATAGTTACTCTTCTTCCTTGATAAGGATGAAGGTGCTTCCCTTGTTTCCTCGAGAAATTCGAATCCTGTCACTCAACCAAGTAATATCAATCCATCCCTTGACCCAATCGCGGAACCAAGGCGATCGAAAGGGTACGGGATAGGGAACCTGAAACGAGCCCAAATCAAATTTTCCTTCGTCAAAGACAAAATCTATTCTGGAATCCGGTCGTGTAGCATCGGGCTCGGCTTCTTCTCCGACCAAGGAAACGCCTAGCACGTTTAAACCAAGGACTTTTCCGGTACTTTTTCGTTCCGTGAGTTCCGCCAAGGGATACGCCGATGTCGAAGCCAAGGCATCCACACGCAATTCTGCTGTATCGCTAAACTTGACAACTTGACTGACCACCAGTTGATTGTTTTCGTTAAAAATAATATCCTGGTAAATAGGAAATTTACTGGTATCCACAGCCTTGCGCTGAATGGGACTCGCGGTTTCCGCGTTGGTGGTGTACAACAGTCGCCATCGTCCGTACACTTGATTGGCAATGGCGGGTTGAGGAATTGATACTTCTCGGGAATTTTCCAAGGCCAAAACGAGGGCATTGATTTCTTCCGAATTGGCCAATCGTCCATCCAAGTTGGAAATTTCAGCAAGTAATTTATCTTCGATTTCTCGAGTGTTGGAAACCATCTTTTGTCCTGTCGAAACGGCTTGCGCAAACGGATTGGCAAATTTGGGCATGAAGCTCTGCAGCGCCGAGCATGGCCCAAGCAAAAGAAAGAGCTGTGTTAATCCAACAAGTCGCATCATCTTTTCTATTTGTATCAAAAGTAAATATTGTGTAGCTCCTTCCCGCAAAGTTTGAAATGGAAGTAAAAGTACACCACAAGCGGCATGGACGCAACATGGTGGTGGTTTTTGATGATGTGGCGAAAAATGTAAGGCACGAGCGATACGTACTTGGCAGCACTTTCCCGTGATTCGGAGTCCCGTGATACAAGAAAACAAATAACAAGCACAAATAAC